>WNGE01000998.1_pt1 | contig 39821 bp, 36 predicted proteins | sample 5400651 | NCBI WGS metagenome assembly WNGE01 (sample SAMN13153370, study PRJNA577476) | soil metagenome | isolation source: 60 cm soil or saprolite under grassland replicate 2 | place: USA:California | collected 2016-06-15 | reverse complement strand
ACGTTCTCAGCGGCGACGAAAAGATCAAAGCGAGATGAAAGGCGCCGCGAAACAATTGCGTCTAACACAAAGTAACTGCCAAGCCGAAAGAGATTCTGATCGTCGTCAAACTGTGAACTCGATGCACGTGCCTGGACGCCCACCGTCGCAATTGAAGGATTGGTGTACTGCGCCTGAAAGGTAAACTGTTGCAGCGGCACCTGCGGAATTCTCAACCCTTCGAGCGCTGTGTTTGCTGGGAAGCGAACCACGGTGGCATCAGAAAAGAGGTAGCCGGCCGAAACCCTCCAGAACCGACTCAATCTGACATCAGCTTCGACTTCAACTCCTCGAGAGCGCGTTCGCCCAAGGTTCTGACGCTGTCTAGTAATCAGCGCCGGAGTCGATTGCAGTGTCACGTTGGCGACAGGCCTTGTAACCTCATCCCAAAACGATGTTCCGCGAATAACCAATCTGTCGTTCAGGGCTGTGACCCGCACTCCTGCCTCTCCTCCGGTCAAGCGTTCAGCACGCAAGTTCTCGTTCGCCAACGTCAACACGTTTCCTACGCGAAACGATCGGTACAGTTCATTCAGGGTTGGGGCGCGGAATGCGCGGCCTCCGGAGAATAGCAATGAGAAGCGAGAATTGACTTTGTAGACCGCCGACAATTGTGGGTTAAATGCGGTTTCCGCCCTGTCAGGGAATTGAACGGCAATGACCGGAGTGTCTGCAGTAACCGGCCTGGTGACGGAAAGCGCATTGAAGTTACGCCAATGATCGATGCGTGCCCCTACAATGATAAAAAAGCGCGAGCTTAACGTAACAAGATCCTCGAAATATCCGCCAAGGGTTTGCTCGCGGCCGCCCGCACCCACCAACGAGCTGGCCCGGCCGTTTACAAACACAATCTCATCACTGGCGCCGCGAATGGTATGGGACTCAAATCCCGCTACCAGGGTTTGCCTGTGCCATTGGGGGCTGGACCACTGGCTCGAGAAGCCGACGACCTGCGCGGGCACCCGCTGTACGCGCGTAAGTGTTTCACTACTCCGATCCGCGCTCACGGCGGAGAAACTCTGGTCGTACACTTGTGTGCCGCCGTAAGTCCGCGCCGAGAAAGCGCCCGATCGTATCGATACCGACTCCCCTCCGAACGAGAATTGGCGTATGTGCGTGCGGTTTGTCTGCAACGGCGTGCCGTTTCTTCTCGATTCGCCAAAAAAAGAAGCATTGCCAAAAACGTGTTGGCTTGCTCCGAACCATCTCTCGGCCGTAACCGATACGACTGAGTGTCGCGAGCTTGCCGGTGTATCCACTGGCCCACGTTCCAGGGGAGAAACAAGAATATAGCCATCGGTGTTGAAGATCTCAGCAGCGACACTTGCGCCCCAATCGTCTCTCCTGCCGCTGGCAAAGAGAGAGGCGTCTGGCGTCGACTCGTTACCGTAGGAAGTTTCCAGTGACAATGAATTCGTTTCGCGGCTTTTCGTGACGAGGTTGACTACTCCTCCAAGCGCGCCGCTGCCATAGAGGTGAGACGCTGACCCGCGAAGCACTTCAACTTCCGTTATAGATACCCGCGGCAGACGATCCCAGTAGACCCAACCACCGAACGGATCGTTTAGAGGTATGCCATCAGCCAGTACCACTGCCCGGCTTGCCGCGCTTGCGCCGAGTCCGCGCAACGAAACTCCCTGAGTAGTCGGATTTGCAGTACGACTGCCACTGCGTCGAAAAAGACTAAAGCCGGGTACCTGACGCAGAGAGTCATCCAGCGTGAGCGCGGCGGTTGTTTCCAGTTCTTTCTCTCGCAACACAACAATGCTCGCGGCGGTTTCCTCGAGGCGTGTTTCAATTCGCGTAGCTGTAACGGTAACTTGTTCAGAGATGGGAGCAGGTGCCAGAACAAGGCGCAAGTTTGAGAGATCCTCCGATGTTGGCTTGAGTTGTCGCTTAATGATCGCGAAGCCTTTGGCAGAAACCTCCAGGGCAACGGACGCTCGCACAGTTGGTGCGAAGTGAAACCGGCCTTCGTCATTGGTGTTGGTCCTTATCGTGAGGGATTCGGCCGAGAGTGTAACGGTTGCGCCGGAAATGGGATCTCCCTTTTGATCCACCACGACGCCTTCGATGAGTTGCGCTTGTTGTTTTAAGGGTGAAGAGGCGAACGAAACTTCTTGCGCGAGCAATAAGATAAAAACTGAAATAACAAGCCTTGAAAACATCTCTCACGCCTAATGTCTGTCGGGGGCAAAAGCGGTTGACCTCTCGTTCACACCGCGGCTTTAAGCGAGTGTTTGGAAAATCTTCCATGCTGGTCCCATGGCGAGTCAGCGGGGGCGCGCTCGGAGTCAATCTGGTGTGGATCCTCTGTTCTCCACTTGCCCCCTTCCCAACTTGTTCTATTCAATCAGCCATTTTTCACACAAGATACACTCACTACTTCGGCGCTCGATAACTCACTCGCCAAATCTTATTCGCTCCATCATCGGTGATCAGCATTGAGCCGTCAGGCAGAACTAACAGACCAACGGGCCGTCCCCAGACGTCGCGGTTATCTGGACTAAGCATCCAACCCGTTATGAAATCATCGTACCCTCCTACTGGCTTTCCATTCTTAAACCGGATGCGAATTATCTTGTAGCCAGTTCGCTTTGTGCGATTCCAGGATCCGTGGAGTGCAACAAAAGCATCACCCGTATACTCTTTCGGAAACATTTTTCCTTCGTAAAAGACCAGGCCGAGGATCGCCGAGTGTGCCTGGATCAAGACGTCGCCAGTAATGGTCTTTGCGACAAGATCGGGGCGTTCACCTTTATGGCGAGGGTCTTCAATGCCACCTGCGTACGCATAGGGCCACCCATAAAAGCCTCCGTCTCTTATCTCGGTGACGTAGTCAGGCGCGAGATCGTCCCCAAGACGATCCCTTTCCTGCACGGCCGCCCACATTGTCCGGGTACCCGGCAACCAGGCCAGCCCGATTGGATTGCGTGTGCCGCTGGCGAATGTTCTTTTGCCACTGCCATCAGGGTTGTATTCCGTGATCGTCGCTCGCATCGGATTAGCCTCGACGCTCACATTTGATTCGGAGCCGACAGTGACATACATCTTCTTGCCATCACGACTGAACAGAATGTTTCTGGTCCAATGTTCGCGGTAACCTTTACCGGGCACATCGGCGATCTTTTCCGCCGTCCCCTCGGCCTTTGTCTGACCCGGTTTGTAGTGATAACGCAGGATCGCGTCGGTGTTTCCGATGTAGACATAATCGCGCCAGAAAGCAATTCCGAAAGGCTGGTTCAGACCCTCGGCAAAGGTGAAGCGTTCATCAGCAATTCCGTCCTTGTCGTTGTCGCGCAAGACCAGGATCTTGCTCCCTTTCGAGTCGGACAGGAATACGTCTCCATTTGGCGCGAGCGCCATCCAGCGCGGCTGCGTGAATCCGTCCTCCGCAAACGTGCTGATTTCAAATCCAGGCGGCAGGTTCAGCTTCGCGCCTTCCGGCCGCGGAATGATCTGTGGTCCGTTATTCACATCAGTCTCGATCTTTGGCGGTGGCAGATCGGACGGCTTAATCTCATAGTGAACCAGCGGATCGCCGGACGCATTCACCGTCGAGGCGCCGCCCCCTGAAGACTGCGCGCACGCCAGCCCAACTGAGGCGACGAGGACCACCAGAAGTGAAACGCATAGAGCCGGTCGTCTAACGAAGAATCCTTTTTGAGTTGTCATTGTGAATTGTGTTTGCTCCCTGAGTTACCTGTCGTGTCAGCGTTCGCAGCCTATCAGAAATTGCTGAGCATGACGACATCGCTGTAGCCGCTGCCGCGTGAGCACGCGAGCAACTTGCCAGGACGACTCGAAGCGCCCGATGTAATTCGAACCGAACGCGCGGCGTCGTTCTCGGGCGCGATCCAAAGGTTAGCGATCCTCACAGACTGCACGGTCAGAATCTTTGTCGAATCGGCGGTCATGCTGAGCGCAACTTAGCCGCTGAAATCGTTTGTGATACGGCGCGCCGATCCTTCAGGAAACGAAATCCACCAGATCTTTAACGGCAGACTGCCGATCTGATCCCGGGCGGTTATCACCAGCGCGGTCATATCCGCCAACCAACTGATATGACTAACCATTGTCCACCGTTGGGATGAGATCGGAACCAACCGCCCGCCATCAGTGGCGATTCCGATAACATTTTCAAAGTATCCGGCGGCATCGGTCGTTTGCACGACGCAGGCGATCAACTTTCCATCGGGCGACCAGGCAACGCGACCAAAGTGATCAGGTACCTTGCGCATGGCGACTTGACGTTCATTGTTACCGTCAGCGTCTGCGATCATCATGGCGCCGTATTGCTCTTTGGGGTGCTCGCGTACAAACGCGAATCGTTTTCCGCCAGGAGAAAAGCTGACCGGACTCTGCCAGACATCGTCGATCATCTTTCTCGGGGAGCCTCCAACTGGAGAGATTTGAAAAAGGGTGCCTGAAGAAAGACCACGCTCAATCGTGACAAAATAGGACCCTGCTATGTTCGAGAATAACGCCTGGCAAGTAAATGATTCGCCATAGACCAGTTGGGACGGTCGGTGATTTTATCGAATAGCCAATCAGCCAGCAACGCTCAGGATAGGTCTAAGCAGGGCTATGATCCGGCGAAAGAGAACAAAGACGACGATACAAGTCGAGAGAGTTCTGGTCATTAGCGGCAGCGAAGGCTGATGGGTCCGTGAAAATTAAGGAAGAAACTTTAGCGCGACTCTGCGGCCGAGACGTGAATCTTCCGCCAGATAAACCTCGCCCATGCCGCCATGGCCCAAAGTCGAAACAATCCGATACGAGCCGAATATCTGCCCCGCAATGAAGGTAGGCTGCTTATCGAGTAGGATTGTGGCTCCAGCTTCATAAGCCGGAGAATCAATGAAGCTGCCGGTCCTTTCATGCGATTCGATCAGGGATTCGACTGCACGGCTTAAGCCCTCGTCGCCGGAACAGACCCGTGAAAGGAACATGGCTCGCTCATCAGGTCGGTAGTTAATCGCCGAGTTGAATATCTCTTTAACCTGTTGCCAGCGTTCAGGTGTCATCTTCGACTATTCAAGCTTTCGTCTCAGCCATGCGCGCGCCATCTTCCAGTCGCGCTCCACTGTGGCATGACCGACGCCGAGTACTTCACCCGTCTCTTCAATCGACAGACCACCAAAGAATTTCAGCTCTACAATGCGACTCTGTTGAGGATCAATTGTGGCCAGTTCCTCCAGGGCCTCATGAAGTGCGAGCACGTCCAGGTCAGGCTCAGTTCCCAACGCTTCCGCGCTGGTTATAGACAAACGCTGCTGTTCGGATCCGCCACGCTTCTGGGCGTTCTTAAGGCGAGCATGGTCGACCAGAATCCTGCGCATTAGCTGCGCCGCAATACCATAAAACTGCGCCCGGTTTTGCCAACGAGCACCCTTTTGCTCCACGAGACGAAGGTAAGCCTCATTGACCAGAGCCGTAGGTTGCAGCGTATGTCCCACGCGTTCCCGGCGCAAGTAATTACCCGCCATTCGCCGCAGCTCGCCGAGAACCAGCGGCATCAACTTGTCCAGAGCCGCCTGATCGCCGTTGCTCCAGTCTGTTAACAACTGCGTTACGCTCTCTGGCTGGTCCATGGCCTGATGTCCGAAAACCTTAGGCTAGTCGCTTGGTGGTTGCGCGGCGTTAGCGAGCTCTGATTTTACAACATATGTTCTTGCTACGTGAGCGATTTTGGGTGGTGGGGGTGGTGGGTTAAGTTAGTGGTATCGCAATGGACTACGTTTCACTCCGGTAGGAAGTGAGATGTTTATAGACCTAAGTCGAAATACCAGAACCAACGGCGTTCGGAGGAGCGGAATGACTCTGGAGTGCTGAAGCTCTAGTTGAATTCCGCTCCTCCGAACGCCGCCGGAGGGGTTTTTGTTCCTCGATCTATAAACATGCCACCCCTAACGGGGTGCAACCCGTTAACCCTTTCGAACGAAATAACATGACGGAAGCCACGCGTCGAGTAATTGTGGCTTTCGAGTGCACCCTTTTTTTGGAGTGCGCTGGCCAGGCAGGCCAGGCAGCGCTTTGGCCCACTGCCAGGCAGACTCGAGGGCGTAGTGGGCTTTGTTTGGCAAGCCGGTGTGACAAGTCTGAGGCCAAAGCGGCGCCAGGTCGCCGCACTCCAAAAAATGGATGCGCACAGACGTGTGAGGGAGTTTGGACCAATCCTCCGCGTTAGTTATTGGAGAGTCAAAAAAGGGCTGAAGCAATCGGTCACCCAATCAAGACAACGCAGCCAATCGGCTTCAGAGTCCTCTCAAAGATTGATGGAAGAAGGATGGAGGTCACCATGAAAAAAGTTTACACAGTGATAGCGATGATGGTTCTCGTTACTATTATCGGCATAAGCTCAGCCAACGCCCAAACGTCCGGTAATCCGCGGCTGATTGCCAGCGTCCCCTTTGTGTTCAGTGTCGGCAATACGACACTTCCAGCCGGCGAATACACCGTCAGCTGTACCAATCCAGCATCGTCCGCCAGAGTGTTGCAAATCCGCCGCAAGGACGGCAGTGGGAGCGTCGTCATTCAAACGAGTGACACGATCGGCAAGATTCAGGACAACGCCAGACTGGTGTTCCACCGTTACGGCGACCAGTACTTCCTGGCCCAGGCTTGGATGGCGGCGGACAACAATGGCCTGGTTGTTCAGAAGTCTCGAGGCGAAAAAGATATTGAACGAAAACTAGCCGGCATGAAAACGAAACGGACAACCGTGGCAGTAAATCTGAAACGCTAGGAAAGCGAACTTACCGACAGATATCGGCGAGCAGAAGTTGGGGAACTCCTTGCCCGCTGAGCAACAACGACTCGAAGTCTCAAGGCTTTGGGTCGTTGTTTTTTTGTTGGTTTAGAGTTCGAGTTTTATATTATGACCTTGAGGAAAGCCCGAGTCGATAAAACGATTCACTAAATCACACGAACGGAAAACGAAATCTCTTTGGCGTCATTTCGTGTTAATTCGTGGATCGTTCTGGTAGTGTCCCTGCTCTGAAATCTCTGAGTGTTCTCTGTGTGCTTTGTGTCCCTGTGGTTGGCTTTTTCGGTAGGATAGTTTACCACGGAGACACGAAGCACAGTGATGTTGCAGAGAGAAAAATGAAGATAGGACACCGCCATCATTCTGGTTTACGCCGACAGCCTCGCTAGAACTAAAGACGCCCACGCGCAAGTGACTGGGAGAACGTTGAGTGCGACGACTTTCTCTATTCCCAATATTCGATTTATTGCTAGACTCACGTCGTTTGTCTGATTCCATGTTGCCTATCCAAGAATGGATTCCTCCAAAATCCAAAGACCTGACATCAAGACTGAAGCTATAGCGGGTGTCACCACCTTCTTCACGATGTCCTATATCGTTGTGGTCAATCCGTCGATCCTTTCAACGGAAGGAACGGGGATGGCTTTCACGGGCGTGCTTACGGCGACAGTCCTCATCTGTTTTACGATGACGCTTTTGATGGGTCTCTATGCGAAGCTGCCGTTTGCAGTGGCGCCCGGGATGGGCATCAACGCCTTTTTTACTTTCACGATCATTTTGGGCCAGAAGGTTTGGTGGCAGATTGCATTGGGGATCGTCTTCTGGGCCGGCGTTCTGTTTTTGCTCATCTCCGTGACTCCTGTTCGCGAAACAATCGCAAAGGCTATCCCGCCGGAGCTAAGAATTGCCACGGCCGCCGGAATCGGAGTTTTTCTTACTTTCATTGGTTTGAAGAATGCCGGCTTCATCGCTCCGGACCCAGTGACATTTGTAAAACTCGGCGTGCTCGACGTGCGCGCGCTGCTAACCATTCTGGCTACGGGAATTTCGGTCTGGCTACTAACCCGCAAAAGTCCCCTGGCATTTCTTGCGGGCATATTTGTTGGCACCCTTCTGGGTTGGCTGCTCGGATTGGTTAAGGCGCCGGATCAACTTTTTAGCGCTCCCGACTTCCGCACAGTATTCTTGAAGCTGGACATTCTTGGAGCTCTCAGGCTCTCGCTCTTGCCTGCGATTATAGGGATTCTTTTTACCGATTTGTTCGACTCGATCTCGACCTTTATCGGAGTGGCACACGCTGCGAACCTGTTGGATGAGAATGGGCACCCGAAAAATCTCAAACAAGGCTTGATAGTAGATTCCCTGGCTACTCTCGGGGCGGGGGTCGCCGGTACATCTTCGGGCACTGCCTACATCGAAAGCGTGGCCGGCATCAACATGGGCGGTCGTACCGGACTAACTTCTGTTTTCACCGCCTTGTGTTTTCTGCCGTGCTTCTTTCTCGCTCCGCTTGCAGGCATGGTGCCGGCTTACGCCACAGCATCGGTCCTGATTCTGGTGGGCGCGGCGATGTTTCGCAGTGTCGCCCAGATCTCGTTTTCCAGGATTGAAGAGGGATTGCCGGCATTTCTAACCATCATCTTAATTCCATTAACTTTTTCCATTACCCAGGGCATCCTCTGGGGATTCATTTCGCATGTAGGACTTTATCTAATGGTCGGCCGCCGCAGGGAAATTCATCCAGTGATGTACGCGTTAGCTTTACTCTCAATAGGACTGCTACTAATAGAGCATGTGAAGTTTTCGTAACAGGTTTATCCACAGATTACACAGATTATGAATATGGTCTTTGGATTTTGGTTTTGGGATTTTGGTCTTTGGGCTTTGACCTTTGGTTACTCTCAACCTCGCATTGATTTCAAAGACCAAAGTCCAAAGTCCATATTTAGAAATCTGCGTAATCTGTGTAATCTGCGGATAGACGCTTGCCTTGGAGGTGCGTCCACGTTGTAAAGTAAACCCACCTGATGAGCTCTAAACCAGATAAACATCTTGTCGGCGAATCCGTTCCCCGCAAAGAAGGCCGCAAGAAAGTGACCGGCGAGGCGCGTTACATCGACGATCTCACGTTTCCCGACATGCTTTACGGCGCCACTGTTCGTAGTCCCGCGCCACGCGGCCTCATCAAGAACATTTCGTTTGCAGGAGACCTCCCCTGGGAAGAGTTTGTCATTGTTACGGCCAAAGACATTCCCGGTCAGAACTCTGTCGCACTGATACTCAACGACCAACCCTACCTCGCTGACACTCAAGTTAATCACGCGGAAGAACCGGTTTTGCTTCTGGCCCACCCGAATAAGTATCTTCTGGAAGAAGCGCGGCGAAACGTCCGTGTTGAAATTGAAGAACTGCCGGCAGTTTTTTCGCTCGCAGAGTCTTTGGATCAGAAAGAGATCGTCTGGGGTGAGGACAATGTCTTTAAGAAGTTTCTGGTTGACAAAGGAAACGTAGACGACGTTTGGGACCGAGCTGACTTTATTGTCGAAGGTCAGTATTACACAGGCGCGCAGGAGCAACTCTATATCGAAAACAATGGCGTGATTGCCACTGCGAATCCTGCAGAAGGTGTAACCGTGTGGGGCTCGATGCAGTGCCCTTATTACGTTCATAAAGCGCTGGTGAAACTCTTCGGTCTGCCGGAAGACAAGATCCGGATCATACAAACTGAAACTGGCGGAGGCTTTGGCGGTAAAGAGGAATATCCGTCGCTGATTGCCGGCCACGCGGCTTTGCTAGCCTGGAAATCAGGAAAACCAGTCAAGATTATTTACGACCGCGCGGAAGATATGGTGGCAACCACAAAGCGCCACCCCTCGCGGACTCGGCATCGCACGGCCGTTACGAAGGATGGCAAGCTGCTTGCGATGGAGATCGATTTTGTGGTCGATGGGGGCGCCTACTGCACGCTCTCGCCGGTTGTGTTGTCCCGAGGAACAATCCATGCCGCCGGCCCTTACGTTTGCCCCAATGTACGGATCAGGAGCCGAGCTGTTGCCACGAACATGCCCCCTCACGGAGCGTTTCGTGGTTTTGGCGCACCTCAGAGTATCTTTGCCCTAGAGCGCCAACTCGACAAAGTTGCGCGCACTGTCGGCCTCTCTCCTGACGAATTTCGTCGACGTAATTTCCTTCACCAAGGCGACACGACCGCGACTGGACAGGTGATCGAAGAGAAGGTCGAGATGGACCAGCTTTTGGCTCGCGCCTTCGAGCTCAGTGACTATCACGCTAAGCGCGAGCGATTCGCGGCTGAGAACCCAACAGCGAAAATAAAGAAAGGAATCGGCTTTGCTTCCTTCATGCACGGCGCAGGTTTCACTGGTTCCGGCGAAGTTTATTTAGAGTCAGTGGTCGGCGCCGAAGCGACAAGTGAAGGTCGTGTGCGCCTTCTGGCCGCAAGCACCGAGATTGGGCAGGGCACAAACACTATCTTTTCCCAGATTGCCGCAGAAGCATTGGGCCTGGATTACGATCTTATCGACGTAGTTCAACCTGATACCGGTCACGTTCCAAATAGCGGACCCACCGTGGCTTCGCGTACAACCATGATTGTAGGGAAACTTGTCGAGGCGGCGGTGCTGAGTTTAAAGCAAATCTTGATCGGCATTGGGCTTCTGACTGAGGGTTACACTCAGCAAGAATTTCAAAAAGCCTGCAGCGAGTACATCTCTAACGTTGGTCCACTGAAAGCCCTCAGCAAGTATACCCCGCCACCCGGTGTGCATTGGGACGATGAAAAATATCAAGGCGACGCCTACGGCGCTTATGCATGGGCGGTTTACGTGGCTGAAATTTCAATCGATACGTTGACCTACGACGCTCGCGTTGAAGACTTTGTGGCCGTGCAGGAGGTTGGCAGAGTAATTAATCCCGTACTTGCCACGGGACAGATCGAAGGTGGAGTGGCCCAGGCAATCGGCTTTACCTTGTTCGAGAACGTGATCTGGCAAAATGGTCGTATGGCTAATAACCAGATGACTAATTACATCATTCCAACTCCTGCGGACATTCCGCCTATTCGAGTCTACTTCGCAGAAAATCCTTACGCTTATGGACCCGGCGGGGCGAAAGGCATTGGCGAGTTGCCGATGGACGGAGCAGCACCGGCGATCCTGAATGCGATAGAGAACGCAACGGGCGTGAGCTTTAACCACGTGCCTCTGATGCCCGAGGCGCTGATGGAAGCTTTGGGATAGTTTTTGGAGTGCGCGGGCCTGGCAGCGCTTTGGCCGGTTTTCACATTTTAGGAGCTTGAACTAAACGCGCGACCGGCCAAAGCGCTGCCAGGCCCGCGCACTCCAAAAACGCACTCCAAATCTGCAAAACATAATGGCGGATACCATCAACATTAACTGCATTGTAAACGATCAGCCGCGAACGCTTCATTGTTATCCCATCGAGCGTTTGCTCGACGTGTTACGTGAGCAGTTGCATCTGACCGGGACGAAGGAAGGTTGCGGCGAAGGCGAATGCGGCGCCTGCAGCGTCTTACTCGACGGACAGTTAGTTAACAGTTGTCTTGTTCCGATGGCCCAGGTTAATGGTTCCGACATAACTACGATAGAAGGAATCGCGCTGGGCCAGGATCAGCTCCATGCGGTGCAGCAGGCTTTTATCGAATGTGGCGGGGCGCAGTGTGGCATCTGCACACCGGGAATGGTGATGGCGGCGGTGGATCTATTGAAGCGGAATCCGAATCCCAACGACGCTGACATTCGCAACGGACTCGCGGGAAATCTTTGTCGCTGTACTGGCTATATAAAGATCTTCGAATCCGTGGTACGGGCGTGCCAGATGAAGTAGGCATGAGATCATACGTTCCCCATTATCATCTCGTGACACCGCAAACGCTTTCGCAAGCGTTGGAGTCTCTTGCCACCGAGCCCGGCGTCTGGAAACCTTTTGCCGGCGGCACTGATCTGATGGTCCTCCTCGAAGCCGGCAAGTTATCTCACAGTAAATACCTGAATATCTGGAGTCTCGACGAACTGCGAGGAATCGAAGTCACTGAAAGACAGATGTCGTTGGGCGCACTTACCAGCTACACCGAGATTCAGAAGCATCCTATCTTGCGCGTGGAATTTCCTATGATATGCCAGGCAGCCAGCGAAACCGGCGGCCTGGCAATCCAAAATCGCGGCACACTCGGTGGCAACATCGTCAACGCCTCGCCCGCAGCCGATTCACCACCGGCACTATTGGCTTATGATGCGGAACTTGAGCTTATCTCGAAGCGCGGCCCGCGCAGAATTTCCTATCGTGACTTCCACCAGGGCTATAAGCAGATGGACCTTCAGCCTGACGAACTGCTCTGGCGTGTTCACCTGCCTCGCAACACGAAAGACTCCCGGCAGTACTACCGGAAAGTGGGGACTCGCAAGGCGCAGGCGATCTCAAAGGTTTGTTTTGCCGCGGTTGCTCGGCTCGAGAATGACATAATTGACGTGGTTCGCATTGCCCTCGGCAGCGTAGCGCCGATCCCGCTACGCTGTGTGAGAACCGAAGACACCATCAGGGGACGAAGAATTGATGAGCAGACAGTTGCAGACGCAAAAGCCGCACTCGCGCGCGAAGTAGCCCCGATTGATGACATTCGCTCAACAAGAAACTATCGGTTGCGCGTCTCGTTGAACCTACTTCAAGATTTTCTTGGCACCCTGACTGCTTAGCGAACAATTGTTTGCAACTAACCTAGAAGATGGTTGGCCGGTTGAGTTAACGAAATGAAAGAACCGAGGATGGAACAGGTTGCTACGCTGCTAACAGAGATCGGTCGCGCCTTTTATTCGCGTGGTTGGGCTTTGGGTACCAGCGGAAATTTTAGCGCCGTGGTAGGTCGAGACCCCCTGGTGTTGGCAATGAGTCCCAGTGGCGCCGACAAAGGAAGCTTGTCTGCGGACCTCATTCTGTTGATTGATGAGAACGGTAAGGTTGTTAGCGAACATCAAGCGAAGCCTTCCGCAGAGAGCCCTTTACATGTTCGCATCGCCAGTGAGTTTGGCGCCGGCGCAGTTTTGCACACCCATTCAGTCTGGAGCACAACGCTTTCAGATCTTCACGCACCCGAAGGCGGACTTAACATTGAAGGCTATGAGATGCTAAAAGGCCTGGCGGGGATTAACACTCACGAACATAGCGAGTGGCTGCCGATTGTTGAGAACTCACAGGATATGCAGCTCCTTACCGCAACCGTCAGCAACACTCTGCAGCGCTTACCCAAAGCGCATGGATTTCTGCTGCGACGTCATGGCCTTTACACCTGGGGCAAGGATCTCGACGAGGCAAAACGGCATGTTGAAATTCTCGAGTTTTTATTAGAGGCGATTGGGCGCGCGAGACTCATGAAACAAGGCGGATCTTGAAATGGCTGTATTGAGTATTCCGGAAGAAGGACGAACACTGACCGACAAACAGATGATCGGAGACTATCTCGCAACGTGCGGGATTGACTACGAACATTGGAAGCCCAGACCGGCTATTACAACTATCGCGGCCGCGGACGAGGTCCTGCAGACCTATGCGAATGAGATCGAAGAATTGAAAGCGCGCGGTGGTTATGTGACGGCCGACTTAATCGACGTCAATAACCAGACGCCCGGACTCGACGGCATGCTGGCAAAGTTTAATCGGGAACATTGGCATGACGAAGACGAAGTGCGTTTTATTGTTGCCGGTCACGGCCTGTTTCACATTCATCCGCAAGATAAGCCGGTAGCGGCTATTCTGGTTGAAGCAGGCGACCTGATTCGAGTGCCACGCGGCACGTTGCACTGGTTTGACCTCTGCTCTGATCGACAGATTCGCGCAATCCGTCTGTTTCAGGACATGGCCGGCTGGACACCACACTACAGCGAAAGTGGTCTGGACTTGAGCTTTCAACCAGTGTGCTTTGGAGTTCCTTCTCCGGATAGGCGTTGAACTTTCGGAGCTAGTTGACTCCGTGCTCTAGAGTGGATTGGTACTTATTTATGGCGTTTAGTCTCTCCAAAGAAAATATTGCCGCGATTCTGCTCGACATCGAAGGTACTACCACACCCATTTCGTTCGTTTACGATGTGCTGTTTCCGTTTGCGCGAACGAACGCCAGGAACTACCTGGAAAAACACTTCGGGAGTGCGGAAGTCCAGCAAGACCTCGAGTTCCTGAGGCACGAAAACGCCGCCGACGTTTCGCATGAGCTGTCCGTGCCACCGCTAATTTCCGGCTCGCGCACTGAAGAGATTGAATCGTTTGTTGCTTATGTGCGTTGGCTAATGGAACGCGATCGCAAGTCGACAGGTCTTAAGTCTTTGCAAGGAAAGATCTGGGGGCAGGGTTATCGCGATCTTATTCTGCGGGCGGAGGTCTTCGACGATGTTGCCAGGGCCCTCAATCGATGGCGAGACACTGGAAGAAAGATTGCAATTTTTTCCTCAGGTAGCGTGCTGGCACAAAAGCTACTGTTCGCGCATTCCGACAAAGGTAACCTTTCGACGTTTGTCGATCATTATTTCGACACCACTGTTGGGTCCAAGACTTCACCCGAAAGTTATCGCAACATTTCCGGAGCGCTTGGTTTAGAGACCGCCGAAACACTTTTTGTTTCGGACGTTACTACCGAACTTGAGGCCGCCCGAGCGGCGGGTATGCGCACGCTTCTCTGCGTCCGTCCGGGAAATCATTCCCAGCCTTCATCTCATGTGCACTCAATCATTCAAAACTTTGACGAGATCGCCGAATAAAGCCTCACCCGCAACGAGTCAGGCAAGTTGAGCATTGGTCCAATTCATTTTGACCGCAACCCGGATTCTGTGGATCAGAAGAGTTCTTCACTCTGTAGGAGTCGTTGAGTCTCCCCAAGGAATTAAGTGTGTGTTAAGTTTGCAGCATGCCTTCTCCAGACCTAGTCATTCGCGGACAGCGAGTGGTTCTCGCTGAAGACCGGAATGAATCTGGTCCTCGTCGACGAGTTGCGCCGGCTTCAATACACATCTCCGCCGGCCGCATCCAGTCGATCAGGCCATTCGACGACGCAAGTTCTGCGTGCGAAGTCGTCACCGCCCGCGTCGGATCGATCGTAATGCCCGGATTAGTCGATCCACACGTCCATGTAAATGAGCCGGGAAGAACCGATTGGGAAGGATTTGCTACGGCGACAGAGGCGGCTGCTGCAGGAGGAGTAACAACGCTCATTGATATGCCGCTCAACTCTATCCCGCCAACGACGACTCTTTCCGGACTCAAGGAAAAATTGCAGGCCGCCTCGGATCAGTGTCACGTGGACGTTGGCTTCTGGGGCGGTGTTGTTCCCGGCAAAACAGGCGAATTGGCAAAACTCTACGAAGCAGGCGTGGCCGGGTTCAAATGTTTCCTGGTCCCTTCAGGCGTCGACGAATTTCCAAATGTAACCGAAACAGATCTGCGCGAGGCACTCCCTGAGCTCGTCCGCCTCGGCGCCGTTCTGATTGTGCACGCCGAGTTGCCGGGGCCAATCGACAGCGCAAACACTTCGCACGCTCGACCAACACATTATCGGACCTTTCTCGAGTCGCGTCCGCGGGCAGCAGAAGATGAAGCGGTGGCGCTGATGATTAAGTTGAGCCGTGAGTTTCGCGCGCCTGTTCATATTGTCCATCACTCTTCGGCCGACGCATTGCCGATGTTGCGCGCGGCGAAAGCTGAAGGCTTGAGGATCACTGCGGAAACCTGCCCGCATTATTTGTTCTTCGCGTCGGAAGAAATTCCCGAAGGGGCGACGGAGTTTAAGTGCTGCCCTCCCATTCGCGAAGCTGAGAACCGTGAACACCTCTGGCAGGCAGTTGCCGACGGGACGATCGACATGATCGTTTCGGATCATTCACCATGCCCGCCAGCTATGAAGTTCAGAGAGACCGGGAATTTTCTGTCAGCCTGGGGTGGCATATCTTCGTTGCAGTTTCGTTTGCCAGTGATTTGGACTTCCGCGCGTCGCCGCGGATTCGCTGTTACAGATCTGACTGAATGGTTGTGTGCCGCGCCGGCCAGACTCGTTGGACTGGAGCGGATAAAAGGGACCATCGCGCCCGGGTATGATGCTGACATTGTAATATGGAATCCGGAAAGCGAGTTTCGTGTTGAGCCGGAGGTGATTTACCACCGGCATAAGCTTACGCCGTACGCCGGCCATGTTCTCCAGGGCGTGACAGAAAAAACTTTCCTTCGCGGCAAGAACATATATGATGAAGGGCAACTCTCAACTGAGCGAACAGGACGGTTGCTGAACTCGAAGGCTTAAGAAGGGCTTAAGAATGTCGGAAGTTGAATGGGCGCTTTTCGAAGACGCGCCAGTGAAAGAAAAGTTCGGTGGCACCGTTAGGGTGCGAACTTTATGGCGGGGCGGCGACGGAGCCACCGCTCAAGTTGTCGAGCTGGATCCTGGTGCATGTTGGGAAGAACTGGATGTCCACGAACCTGGTCCCGAAGAGGTTTATGTTGTCGCCGGCGTCTTTAACGATGGGGTTCGCGATTATCCTGCCGGATCTTTTATTCACAATCCGGCGGGCTCGTCACACATACCGCAATCAACGACCGGCTGCACGCTGTTTGTGTTTTACCCTCAAGGTTAGGCGGCCCGTAAAAAGACACAAAAGAAGGCATCATCAATATGTTGGGGAATATTCTGCAAGACCTTTCAGTACCCCGCTCAGCCGATCTGTTCGCGCGGCCGCAAAAAGGCACAAAAGTCACAAAAGAAGGCATCATCAATATGTTGGGGATTATTCTGCAAGACTTTCAGTACGCCGCTCAGCCGATCTGTTCGCGCGGCCGCAAAAAGGCACAAAAGTCACAAAAGAAGGCATCATCAAATGTGGGGAAATATTCTGCAAAACTTTCAGAACCCCCCACGCTCAGCCGATCTCATTTCTTTTGTGACTTTTGTGCCTTCTTGCGGCTATCATTTCGAAATTCTGTAGGCGCCTCAGGCGTTGACCTAACCACCTGAAAGAAAGGACACTGGTAAATGCAAACCGTTCCTCACGACGGACATAGTTCGCGCGGCCGCAAAAAAGGCACAAGTCACAAAAGAAGGCATCGTCATATGTTGGGGAATATTCTGCAAAACTTTCAGAGCCCCACGCTCAGCCGATCTCATTTCTTTTGTGACTTTTGTGCCTTCTTGCGGCTATCATTTCGAAATTCTGTAGGCGCCTCAGGAGTTGACCTAACCACCTGAAAGAAAGGACACTGGACAATGCAAACCGTTCCTCACGACGGCGATATTTTTCATCTATGTGACATAGTTCGGGAAACAAGCTTTGAGATTCATAAGTACCTTCGCAGTGGGCATCTTGAAAAGATTTACGAGAACGCCCTCGCACACCGCTTGCGAAAGAGCGGCATTAAGGTAAGTCAGAAGTACCCCTTATGCGTTCTTGATGAAGACGGTACGGAAATCGGGAAGCTGGAAGTTGACTTGATTATTGATAATCGGTTAATCCTCGAGGTAAAGGCATGCAGGGTCCTCGTCGACGAGCACGTCGCGCAACTGCTGGGTTATTTGCGCGCCTGTCGCCTTGAGCATGGTCTGCTGATTAATTTTGGAGGACAGAGACTGCAAATCAAAAAATATATCCTTTCACGGGAACGGGGTATTTAGCTCATGAGCCCATTCTTTCGCGTTTTTTGCGCGCTGTCGCTTTGAGCACGGGCTGCTCATAAGTTTGGAAGACAGAGACTGCAAATCAAGAAACATACCCTTTCACCAGGAACGGGGAATTTAGCTCATGAGGCTCGTTCTTTTGCGTCTTTTGCGCGTCTGTCGCTTTGAGCACGGGCGCTGATTAAGTTTGGAAGACAGAGACTGCAAATCAAGAAACTTATCCTTTCACCAGGAACGGGGAATTTAGCTCATGAGCCCATTCTTTTGCGTCTTTTGCGGGCCTGTCGCTTTGCACGGGCTGCTGATTAAGTTTGGAAGACAGAGACTGCAAATCAAGAAACATACCCTTTCACCAGGAACGGGGAATTTAGCTCATGAGGCTCGTTCTTTTGCGTCTTTTGCGCCTTCTAGCGGCTAATCTGAATTTGACATGGACTTCACTGACTTAATCGACCTCGCAGCAGAACGCCTTGGCGGCGCGGTGCTCGTCGCTAACGACGAGTTCTTTGCTCCGAAAGAGAATTTGCTAAAAGCAAACGCGCCCATCTTCATCGAGGGCAAATACACGGACCGCGGCAAATGGATGGACGGCTGGGAAACGCGCCGCAAGCGGACACCCGGATACGACTGGTGCATTGTGCGTCTCGGCCTGCCGGGAATTATTCGTGGCGTTGTGGTCGACACCAGTTATTTCCGCGGAAATTTTCCAGAACAATGTTCGCTCGAAGCATGCAGCATCGATGGACAGCCGACGGTGGACCAACTTACGAATGAAGCCACGTCGTGGACCGAGATCCTGCCGCGGCTGCCGTTGGAGGGTGACACGCAAAACCCTTTCACAATCAAGAGCGATCAACGCTTCACGCACCTGCGTCTTAGTATATACCCCGACGGCGGCGTGGCTCGTTTAAGGGTTTATGGTGACGTCGTTCCCGACTGGTCCAATCTTAAGCATTCCGGCAGAGAACTCGATCTGGCAGCGGTGGAGAACGGCGGACTCGTGCTTTCCTGCAGCGATATGTTTTTTGGCCATCGTCATAACCTGATCATGCCCGGCCGGCCAATCAATATGAGCGACGGCTGGGAAACAAAAAGGCGTCGTGGGCCGGGCCACGATTGGGTGATCGTCAAACTCGGAACTCCGGGATATATTGAGCGTCTCGAAGTGGATACGTCTTACTTTAAGGGAAACTTTCCGGAAAGTTGCTCGCTCGAGGCCTGCCATGCCGTCGACGCGTCGGTTGAGAGTTTGACGGACCTTTTGGCTTCCTGGAAGAGCGTATTGCCCAGGACTAAATTGCAGGCTCATACACGCCATCACTTTGCTGACGAAGTGCTGGACGTGGGTCGGGTTTCACACGTGAGATTTAGTATTTACCCCGATGGGGGGGTCGGTCGGTTGCGGGTTTATGGAAGTATTGGAGACAAAGAGCCGAGTAGGCCTGAAAGAGATACGTCTGCAAACCTATCAGTCACCGAAGGGGGCGAAACGGCACCGCTCAATCCTTCTAAACTCGAACGTTAGAAGCTAACCCAATCCAGAATCGGGGTTTATCAACAATATCTGTAACCAGCCGTTCAAATGCGAAATGTGGAACTTAGTCTCGAGCGTTTGAACTATCTGTCTTCGGGCGAAGCTCAGACAGAGTTACTTAAGTGTTGCGGCTCAGGCAAGTGGGCCAACCGCATCGCCGCACAGCGGCCTTTTGAAACTCTCGACGACCTGATGCAAACCGCTGAACGTGTCTGGTGGTCGTTGGAGCCACAGGATTGGTTGGAAGCGTTTCGCAGCCACCCTAAGATCGGAGAGAAGAAGGCTGAAGCGCAGATCACGGATACGGCGCACAAATGGTCCGAGCAAGAACAGTCGGGCATCACCGATGCGGCCACCACAGAGACAAGGCGGGAACTCGCCGAGTTGAATCATCAATACGAAGACAAGTTTGGTTACATTTTCATCGTTTGCGCCACCGGCAAAAGCTCTGAGGAACTGCTGTCAATTCTGCGCGAACGGATTAGCAATGACCCTGAAAAAGAATTGCGCATAGCGACCGCGGAACAGGCTAAAATAACCGGACTGAGATTAGGGAAGTTGCTGAACCAATGAGCACTATATCAACGCACATTCTCGACACGTCACGTGGTGGTCCGGCGAATGGCGTACACGTCAGGCTCGACTTTCAGAACCTCGATGAGAGTTGGAGCCAGGTCGCCGAGGCATGGACTGACGATGATGGCCGCGTAAAGCCCTTCTTTCTCGTCGAGAGCGTCCTTAGCGCCGGTAACTACCGGCTCGTCTTTGATACTGATGCCTATTTCTCGGCCTATAACATTGAGTGCTTCTATCCGCAGATTATCGTAACCTTCAAAATAGGCGACTCGCCACAACATTACCATGTGCCGCTTTTGCTGAGTCCTTACGGCTATTCGACTTACCGCGGAAGCTAAGTGGCCCAGACTTTAGTCTGTGATCGAGTGGCAGGACTAGTACCTCACTCGGCACAGACTAAAGTCTGTGCCACTTTTTGACGCACACAATGACAATCGATCCCACCATTAGCGAATGGCTTAATCTAATCTTCCGCTGGATTCATGTTTTTGCCGGCATCATGTGGGTAGGGACCACATACTACTTCACCTGGCTCGACGCGCGGTTGAGTGAAGAAGAACGAAGCGTCCTACAGAGCGGCGGCCCTGCACAAATCTGGATGGTCCACAGCGGCGGCTTCTATGTCGTCGAGAAACGCAAAGTGCCGGATTTGGTTTCACGAACGCTCCATTGGTTTCGTTGGGAAGCCGGTACGACGTGGCTGAGCGGGATGGCCCTCCTGATCATCGTTTACTACATCGGTGGCGGAGCATTGGTTGACGCTGACGTATCTGGGATCAGTGTTGGGGGGGCGATTTGGTTGGGAGTTGGTGTATTACTCGTTGGATGGATCGTATACGATCTTCTAATGCTGTCGCCACTCGGTAAAAATGAAAGGGTGTTTGCGATCGTCGCTTACATTCTCATTGTCATGGTCGCTTACGGCCTCACGCGAGTTCTGAGTGGGCGGGCGGCCTACATTCATATCGGGGCAATGTTTGGCACCGTCATGGCCGCAAACGTTTGGATGCGAATTCTGCCCGCCCAGCGAAAGATGATCGCCGCCATCAATGAAGGTAAAAAACCAAGTGACGCACTATCAGCGCAGGCAAAACTGCGCTCAAAACAGAATACCTTCATAGCTGTGCCCGTAGTCTTCATAATGATCAGCAACCACTTTCCTGGCGTCACCTACGGCGAGCATTACAACTGGGTCATCCTCTCGCTCCTAATCCTCGTCGGCTGGATTGCCGCCAAGTTCATAAGAAGAGCCTAGGGTCATTTGGAGTGCGGCGGCCTGGCGCCGCTTTGGCCGCGGGTGTGTCAGGTTCAATTCTCGAAGGCTGCTCCAAGTCGGCAGCGGGCTAAGGCGGCGCCAGGCCGCCGCACTCCAAAAGACGCCTTACTTTGCCAGGGGAAAGATCGGTTCGATATCGACTGGAACATCACCAAGGCGATCAAGCGCGACCTTCATCGGCTGGCGAATGATGCCGTATTTATCGAGCATCGCCTTGGCCTTTTCGTAGGACCCTTCGGCTTGCAACGTCAGTATATCGTGAGTTAGTTTGCGCACCGCCTCCTTGATCTTCGATTGATCGACGCTGAACGTGCCCGTCCGATCATTGAACTTGAACGCTCCTTCATCAGTAAGGTAGTTAAACTGCAGCGCGACGCCCTTGCCGTGTGCTTCGGTGGTCCCAAAACGCACTGATCGAAAACTGCTCGCGAGATAGGTAGTGTAAAGCGAGTGCTCCATCCCTTTCTCTACCACACCCTTGTCGATCAAGTACTGAAGCGCCCACAGGCCAGTGATGTCCGCCTTTGCCTCTTCAATCGCCGAATACAACTCCTTGAGTTGCTTGCGCACAGTTGTTTCCTGTCCCCCAACCTTGATGTTGTGAGGTCCGAGCCCGTGCATCAACTCATGAGCGAGGATGTGCGTAAAGAATGGCTCGAACGATAGGGCAATGCGTTGCGCAGGATCTAAGACAACCTGCGAAATCGGAACCAGGGTCTTATTAAACTTGGCCTCCTGGACGTTCTTGAGCATCACTCGCTTCGAGCCCTTCTCCTTCACAACGCGCTCGTCGTTTGGGAGGTTGAAAGCGGCCGTCTGGACCCCACTGTTGCCTTCACCAGAGCTGAAAACCTCGTTGACAACTCGAATCGGTGACGCCGCGCCCAACTTTGGATTGCGGTAAGCAGCATCCATCGGCAGATTGTTTTCGAGCTCTTGTAAGTATTGACTAAACTTCGCCAGTTTTGCCGACTCAGCCTCGTCAGGCAGCGTCACATAAGCTTCGAACGCCGCCTTGTAGCTGAATAACTCATCCTCGTATGTCTCATAAGGGCCAATCGTAACTTCGATAGGAGCGTCGAGGTCCATCCAGGCGACATCGCTTGAGTAGTAATCATCCGAACCAAACGCAGTTGAGCGCGTGTCCAGAAAATTCTTGACCGTCATGTTCGAGGTTAGTTGAGCAGCTTCTCTTAGAAGCTTGGCAGCCGGCTCAAGAAACTCTCGATAATCCTGGCTGTAAGGTACGGTCATGAGTTTCCCATCGGGGCCGCGTCGAATTAGCCAGAAAAAGCCTGTTGCCTTTAGCTTCTCACTTTCCGAGAGGCCCTGGACCCAGGTATTGAATTCCTCTTTGGTCATATCATCCGGATAGTAGTTGGCATTTGGAGGCTTTTCCTTTGGCACTCCTTCGATAAACGCCTCGTTGTTGTCCAGTCGTGACCACGGACCATCGTTGATCAGGAAATAGTGAAGACGCTGCTGTCCGGCTACGCTCTTGTCGGCCAGGAGCTTCTGGTACAACGCCTCGTTACCGCTCCAAACCTGCCGCAGAAACAATGGATCCATTAGTTTCGCGGCAGCAATGATCTTGCTAAGCGCTGTGCGATCGCTTGCGGAAAGTTTGGAGGTGTCCGCTGTCAGAACGGTTGGAGAAAAGCGGCTGATCTTCTTCGCGAGTTCTGGATCGCCAGTCGCTTCGTTTTTCTTTTGGCCGCTAAAAATTGTTGCCATGAGTGTTAACACCAAAGCAATGGAAAGAGTGTTTCTGCACAGAATAATCATAAGCTGCTCTCATTCATCATAAATTGTTACGGGGAAAAGAAGGACCGAGTAATGTCGTCACGCATCCTACGTCGATTCATCGCTTGAAGATGTCTGAGACCGAGCGTTTGAATCCAGGCAACAACGACGAAGAAACTTCCTCGTCATTCGTCAAGGTGGCTTCCAGCTCGAATGAGTCATTCTTCAAACGATAGACTTCCAGGAATTGTTTTACCGGGTCGACTATCCAATACTCCGGAACGCCGTGCTTGGCGTAGAGCTGAAGCTTGGCAACGCGATCGCGGCGGGTGTTTTCCGATCCTGGAGAGAGGATCTCGATCACCAGATCCGGCGGTCCAGCGAGTCGCTCGCCAGAGATAATCTCTTCACTTCTCTCATGGCGGAAGAAAACAATGTCAGGGATGACCCCGCTGTACTCACTTAAGATCAGTCCCGGTGTGAAGATCGCTTCCCCAATTGAATTCTCAAGAAGATAGCTTCGGATTAGGAAAAGAATATTTCCGAGAGCTCGCTGATGGGTGAGGCCAGGTGAGCACGACACGAACAATTCTCCTTCAATGATTTCATAGCGATTGCCGTCATCGGGCATTGCTTCCCAATCGGCGATGGTCATGAGAGGTTCGATCTTTGTAGCCATTTAAAATCCTCGCGGTATGAGGTCGATTGCGTTCATGCTATCACACCGCGTGAGGGGGTGCGACCAGGAGCAGGAGGCAGAAGGCAGGAAGCGGAAGCAGGAGCCGATTTGAGATTTGAGATTATTTGAGATTTGAGATTTCTGATCTTCTGCTCATGGCTTCTGCCTTCTGCCTCCTGCTTCCGCTTCCTGCCGTCTGCTCCTGCCTCCTGCAATTACAGACTCTTCCGATTCTCTAATATCTTCACAAAGGAACCTGAGCGCAACTCAGCCAAAGACAGTCCCGACAGCTCTATCGCCTCTTCTTCCTTTAACGCACCAGAGTTAAGCGCTCTGAGGAAATAGTTGAGCAGCCCCTGACCGGTGGCAGCATCGTCAAAAACATCTCCAACCAACGTTGCTTTCGCAGCTTTCTCAACGAAGTTCTTGAGTCGCTCTGAAGCTGCGTCCAGGCCTTCCAGGAAAAAGGCATAGACGGCTGCATAGCGCGTAGCCAATTGTGCCGGATGCAAATCCCATCCCTGGTAGAAAGCGTTTTCTAACGAGTGCTGGATGTGATCGTAGTGCAGCTTCCATGCTCGATGGACCACCATTCGGTTTTCCTCGATCTGCCTGGCTGTCAGCGGCGCTCCACCCTCAGCAAAACGGTGCGGCGCCACCGGCATGATGTTGGTGGCACCATCAGAAAGCCAAATGCCTGTTCCGGCAAACGAGACTTGCATCATATGCTTTGCAAAGCCGCATGCTGGATGCATCATGTGCTGGTGGGCGGCGGTGATGTTGCAGCTCGCTGTGTAGTCGTAGGTGCCGAAATGAGCGGCGACACAACGACCCCTGGCCGCCCGAAGCAAGCGCGGCAGGTTTATCTCACCCTCATAATTGATGATCGACTGCGTGGTTTCGATCATCATTTCCATTTTCAACGTTCCAGTCGCCAATCCCACCTGGCCCTCAAGAGCCTCAAACAGCTCTGCTAATGCTGCGACTTGCTCGGGGATCGTGATCTTGGGCAAGGTAATCACAAAGTTTTCCGGCAAGCTGCCGCCACTCGCTTCAATCAATGACGACACAAAAATATCAAGGGTTCTGATGCTGCGCTCGCGGAGTTCTTCATTGAAAGGCTTGATGCGGATGCCGATGAATGGCGGGAGGGTGCCGTTTGTCATTCCTTCAGCTACTTCCACGGCAGCGGAGGCTGCATGTCCGTCTTCCTCTTCATCGGGACGGTTGCCGTAACCATCCTCAAAATCGATGCGAAAGTCCTCTACCGGTTCCTGTCTAAGTTTTTCATTAACGCGCCTGTAGATCGTGTGGGCCATCCATGCGGGTTTATTTTCCTGTTGCACCTGCTCCGGATTATTTTCCAGATTCGCTACCAACTGCTCTGCCTGGTCCAATGAATCCGGCAGGCTGTCGGCGCCCGGCAAGCCAATAGCTTTGGCAAAGACGAGGAAGTCGGGGGCGAACTGATCGAGTGAACGTCGGGCCAGGGCCCCCAAACGTGGAGCGGAATCAGCTTTAAAAAGATGAGCGCCGCCATAGACAGTATGGACCGGTTGACGACGGCCCGTTTCACCCGGGTAGTTAGCGGAAAACGCTTTGTTGGCTTCGGCCAACGCTGCCGTAATACGCTGTCGAGAAGTATCAGATACAGATGTGTTCATGGTTTTTCAGTCGGCTCTAAGCTAAGAATATGACAGGACTTTATTACAAGGTTGAGCAAAGTCAAAACAATGGGGTTGCATGGGTTTGCTGAGGAGTTTACATGAAACTCGCGTTGCCAGACCCGCTCCCGCGTTTTCGGAGTAGGGTGCTGACGGTATCGATCCGGCCACGGGGCGTGGGCAAGGGTTTCTACCAATCACCGTCACGCCCGACGTGGGCATCGGCAATCCATTTCTCGGAGGTGGTGGTCCACGCAACGTACAGTTGGCGTTGAGTCTGCTATTTTTAAACTAATTTGAAGTCTTAGATTCCTCGTCTGACTGGTCGAGAGATTTCTTTGTGTGATCGGTGCCGAGCGTCCATTGCGGCGGGTCACTAGCAGGAAAGGTCTCCTCCAGAGTTTCGTCTATCTCATCGTCACTCATCTCTTCGGGCGTTGGTTTATTATTTATCACGGTAAGTACTCCTTCTACTCAACTGGGCCAAAGAGGACTCGAGGGGAACAACGCGGATCAGGCAACAACAATCCGAGCAAAAACGCCCATGAATGGGCGAAAAGAATGGCCACCGATCAAGCAGAGATCCGTGGCCGTCTACTTAAGATATCTGGTAGCGCATACGGGACTCGAACCCGTGATCTCTGCCTTGAGAGGGCAGCGTGTTAACCAACTACACCAATGCGCCGCACGAGGTTGGATTATAGGTTCGCGATAGCAGTATTCGCAAGTTGGCAAATGCGGCCTTGGGTCTTTGGTCTTTGATCTTTGGTCTTTGCTATACTGCAAAGGCTTTTCACAGCCTGCAGAATTCTCCTTTTGAATACGTAACGGATCTATGTCGAATCTCCGCGTGGGTGGCAACGAAGTCGCGCCAGAAGTCCTGAACAGCTTTCCTTTATTCATTTCGACCAATCTCGTGGAAATCACCAGGCGGAGTCTGCGATGAATATCGTTGTGTTGCGTGAGACACAACCCGGAGAAGCACGCGTTGCACTGATGCCGGAATCGGTGCGCAAACTTGTCGCCCTGAAAGTCAACGTAAGCGTCGAAAGCCGCGCCGGCCTTCAGGCGGCTGTCACCGATGCCGCCTATGCCGAAGCCGGCGCGGAAGTTTCTCCAGATCGAACAGCGCTGCTCGAGACGGCCGATGTTCTCGTGGTGGTTAATAGACCACCGGCTGAGGATTTTGCGCGCCTGAAAAGCGGCGCCGTTGTGTTTGGATTCTTGCGGCCGCTCGACGAACCAGCCGCACTCGAGCCCGCCGTCAAGCAGAACGTAACAACATTCTCGGTTGAACTGGTGCCACGCATCACACGTGCGCAGGCGATGGATGCCCTCTCGTCAATGGCTACCGTTGCCGGTTACAAAGCAGTTGTGATGGCCGCCGCTCACATTCCGAGAATGTTTCCGCTGTTAATGACGGCGGCGGGTACGGTGAAGCCCGCCCGCGTACTGGTGCTAGGTGCAGGTGTCGCCGGACTTCAGGCTATCGCCACTGCGCGACGCCTGGGCGCAGTCGTAGAAGCCTACGATGTTCGTGCCGCCGCCGGAGAACAGGTGCTATCCCTGGGCGCTACTTTTCTGGAGGTCGATCTCGGGGGCATCAAGACCGAAGACGCAGGCGGCTATGCGGTTGAACTCTCCGAAGAAGCCCTTAAGCGCGGACGTGATCTAATAGCTGAACACGCTAAAACTGCTGACGTGACAATCACTACTGCCCAGGTTCCAGGAAGGGCCGCGCCTTTGCTTGTTACTGAAGATGCGGTCCGCGGAATGAAACGCGGCGCAGTGGTCGTCGATCTGGCAGCCGCAACTGGAGGGAATTGCGCACTGAGCCAGCCGGATAAGAACATTGAGATCAACGGCGTGACGATCATGGCTCCGCTGAACCTGGCTGCGACCGTGCCGGTTCACGCCAGCCAACTCTATTCACGCAACGTCACAGCTTTTGTCTCGCTCTTGATTAAAGACGGACGACTGAACGTCGATCTGACCGATGATGTCGTTGGTCCGTCATGCGTGACGCATCAGGGCCAGGTAGTGAACCCGCGTGTAGCCGCGGCTTTGGAAACTGCCGGGGCCAAGAGATAGTCAGTCCGGAGGAGGGCAGAATGTCAGCTGAACACCTAATTACAGCCCTCTATGTTTTCGTTCTGGCGGCATTTCTTGGTTACCTGGTGATCTCGCGGGTGCCGCCACTGCTGCACACGCCATTGATGTCGGCGACAAATGCGATCTCGGGAATCTCACTGGTTGGCTCGATCGTAACCGCCGGTGCTCACTACGGTACCCTTAGCACAATTCTCGGATTTATCGCGGTCGTATGCTCGACGACAAACGTTGTCGGTGGCTTTGTGATCACGGATCGCATGCTGAAGATGTTCAAGCGCAAGGCGTTGCCGGAAAGCCAGACTGGAAAGAATGAACTACCAAAGTAACCAGAAGGTATCGTGCACGAGGTGTAGCTCCCAGCTTCGTGCTCTTTGATTTACGTCGCTAGGAGTCTGTCGAAAAAATCGGATTCTCAGTGCAACCTCAGTGATCTCCGTGTCTCCGTGTTGAAATTGTCACCGAAAAAGACCACCACGGAGGCAGAGAACACTGAGAAGCTTTTTTCCGACAGATTCAAGGAGCCTGAAGTTTAAGTAAAGTCGATCCTCGTAAGGAAAATCACAGACTGAAGTCTGTGCCACCACGTGCAAACCTACTTCATCGAGTTAAGTTACCTGCTTGCTTCAATCCTTTTCATTCTTGGGTTGAAGGGGATGAGCCATCCCGAAACGGCAAAGCGCGGCATGCATCTCGCCGAGTTTGGCATGTTGATGGCCATCATCGGCACGCTGATGCATCACGAGATCGTCAGCTACACCTGGATTATTACCGGCCTGGCAGTCGGTTCGGTGATTGGCTTGGTGATGGGTGTTTGGGTACCCATGACCGCCATGCCGCAACGAACGGCGCTCTCGCATGCCTTCGGAGCCTTCGCAGCGGCGTTGGTCGGAATATCAGAGTTTTACAGACATGGCGGCCACGTGGACAAGATCACGATGAGCGCGCTCGGCTTTGAAGTAATGCTGGGCGCTTTGACAACAACAGGAAGCCTGCTTGCATTTGCCAAACTGCAGGGGCTGGTTCGCGGCACACCGGTGACTTACAAGGGGCAGAATATTTTCAACATGGTCCTGCTGGCGGCCACCGTCGGCATCTTCTTCTATCTGATCGTCGTGCCGGGTTCCCTCCCGCTTTTCTTTACCATGGTGGGCCTCGCATTTGTCTTTGGCATTCTGCTGGTAATGCCGATCGGATCTGCAGACATGCCCGTGGTAATGTCGCTGCTGAATTCGTATGCCGGGCTTGCTTCGGCGGCAACTGGATTTGTGCTTTCAAACAACGTGCTGATCATCGCCGGCACACTCGATGGTTTTTCCGGTTTCATTCTTTCAATCTTGATGTGCCGCGCAATGAATCGTTCAATCACAAACGTCCTTTTCGGCGCGTTCGGCAGCGCTGCGACGGCTACAGGAGGAAGTGGCGCGCAGGGCGAAATGCGCGAAGTTAGCCTCGAAGACATTGCCGTGCAACTGGCTTACGCTGGTAAGGTTGTATTCGTGCCGGGTTATGGTCTGGCAACCGCGCAAGCTCAACACGCAGTCCGCGAACTGGCTGGGGTGTTGGAGAAGCGTGGCGTAACCGTCAAATACGGAATTCATCCGGTGGCGGGTCGCATGCCCGGCCACATGAACGTCTTACTTGCGGAAGCCAACGTACCGTATTCGCAACTGTATGAGCTGGAACAAATCAATCCTGAGTTCCCTTCGACGGATGTAGCCGTTGTCATCGGAGCCAATGACGTGGTGAATCCCGACGCCCGTGACAATCCTGCAAGTCCTATTGCGGGCATGCCAATTCTGGAAGTCGATCACGCAAAGTCGGTAGTAATCTTAAAACGCGGACAAGGTAAGGGGTTTTCGGGACTCGAGAATCCGCTCTTCTTTAAAGCGGTAACAGGAATGCTTTACGGCGACGCCAAAGACACACTGATCAGAATGATTCAGGCCGTGCAGCAGGCTTAAACTAGTAGAGAACACATGCGAAGATCTTTGATCAACTTGCTCTTAGCAAGCGTCCTTATAGTTCAGTTTCCAGCGGCCTATGCGCAACGAAAGAAAGCCGGAAAAGCCGCGCCGGTGTCGGTCGCAACGCAAAGAGGCGCCGATGTTATAGCCGCCGCACAGTTACGAGACTACCTCTCGTTCATAGCGTCGGACGAAATGGAAGGACGCGATACGCCTTCGCGCGGCCTGGATACGACGGCAAGGTTTCTGGCGATGAATCTGTCGCGTTGGGGACTTAAGCCTGCTGGTGATACTGGTAGTTATTTTCAAAGCATCGCTCTGCGACGCAATCGCGTGGATGACACGCAAACTCGGGTGGAAGTAAATGGTCGGACACTCTTGCTGGGCCAGGATTACATTCCCGCATCAACCGCAGGAAGCGCGACAGGCCAACTGGTTTTCGCCGGCAACGGTTGGTACATCAAATCGAAAAATATCGACGCTTACAAAGACATTGACGCCAAAGGAAAAATCGCCGTAATTTTTGCGACTCCCAACAGCTTTCCTCGCGGACTGACCCGTGCAAACCTGGTTGGCAAGCAGGGGGAGGATTGGATCGGTGCGACTGAGTATGCCAGCAAGCACGGGGTGATCGGCATTATCTATGTGCCCGATTTTCAGTTCTTAGCCAACTGGAATCGCAATCGTCAAAGAACACTCGAGCGAGGCAATACTGTAGTCGAAAAGTTTCAAACACAGGGCGCTGCCCGAATTCCATCAATCACAATTTCACCCGAATTGGCGACTTCGTTGTTTGCCGGCGAGATGCTGGGCGCGAGCGCCATTTTCGACCGGATCTACTCTGGGGTCGAAGTTCCCGCTTCCTTTGCAATGAATCCCGATAAGACGCTTACTTTAAACATCGTGGTGAAGAACGACACTATTGGGACGCAGAATGTAGTGGCTGTGTGGGAAGGCATTGATCCTGTGTTGAAAGGTGAATACGTGGCCCTCGGTGCTCACTATGACCACGTTGGGCTTGGCACGCAAAAAGGTGATTTCATTTATAACGGCGCCGACGACGATGGCTCGGGAACTACGGCACTTCTGGCGATGGCTGAGGCGTTGGCGCACGCGCGCCTGCGCCCAAAGCGATCAGTACTATTCGTTTGGCATGCCGGAGAGGAAAAGGGATTGTGGGGCTCGCGTTATTTTACAGATTATCCGACGATTCCTCTCGAACGAATCGTGACCCAACTGAACATCGACATGATCGGCAGGAGCAGGAAGGAAGGCGACCCCGATCCTCGCAACAAAGATCTATCCGGCCCCAATGACATCTACGTGATCGGTTCGAAGATGATGAGCAGCGAGCTTGGTGAATTGAGCGAGACCGTGAACAAGTCGTTTCTGAATCTCAATTTCGATTATCGTTACGACGACCCTGCGGATCCTAACCGCTTCTTCTTTCGCAGTGACCATTACAACTACGCGAGAAAGGGAGTGCCTATCATCTTTTATTTCGATGGTGTGCATGAAGACTATCACCAGCCCGGCGATTCCGCAGACAAGATCGATTATTCGAAAATGGAAAAAGTGACGCGTACGATTTATATGACCTTGTGGGAAATTGCCAACAGACCAGTGCGACCGAAGGTTGATAAGCAATTGCCGACCGAATTAACGCGACAATAACTCATGGAGAGTCTTTTCGTTCCGCGACCAACCTCCGGTACGCTTCGTCGCGAGAAATGCCGAGCTTTTTGGCCGCTTGTTTTAGAGCCGCACGCGGGTCCAGACCCTGCTCCTCTAAAGCGGCAACAACTGAGTTAAGACTGTCAGAGGATTCCAACCTGGTAGTCTGATCAGCAATCACTTTTCGATCCACAATAAGCACTAATTCACCTCGAGCCGCACCGTCAGCACTGAAATGTACTGCCAACTCGCTCAACTTCCCCCGCAAAAGCTCTTCGTGGATCTTTGTCAGTTCCCTTGCTACGACTACTTCACGTTCTCCGAGTACATCGTGCATATCCTTGAGGGTCTGCGCGACCCGATGCGGTGCTTCGTAAAAAATCACTGTGGCCGGCAGGGCTGTCAACTGCTGTAGACGAGCGCGGCGCGCCGCGGATCGTGACGGCAAAAACCCGGCAAAGAAAAACTCGTCGCCCGGTAAACCCGACGCAACCAAAGCCGCAATCAGCGCTGTTGGACCAGGAATAGGCACCACTTGAAGACCGTTGGCCGAAGCCTGATGTACCAGCCTGAAGCCCGGGTCGCTTATCCCGGGTGTGCCGGCATCGGAAACGACGGCAACGTTTGAACCTGCTTTTAGAGCGGCAACCAGCTCGGCGGCACGCTCACGCTCGTTGTGTTCGTGGTAGCTGATTGTTCTTGTTTTGATGCCGTAGTGATTGAGAAGTTTGCGAGTGTGGCGAGTGTCTTCGCAAGCGATCACGTCCACTTCGCCAAGCACTCGAACGGCGCGGAAGGTTATGTCTTCCAGGTTTCCGATCGGAGTTGAAACAACGAACAGAGTGCCGGCCATGCGACGTATTCTGTCACCAAGTTGGGTTTCAGCAAAAGGCGCCTTTTTGGAGTGCGGCGGCCTGGCGCCGCTTTGGCCTGTCCTTATTACCACTCACCTAAGGAGTAAGCGGTTTTCTGCGAAGTAAGGGATTTCACTCCCGATCACCTTTGCGAAAGTAGGCTAAAGCGCTGCCAGGCCAGCGCCCTCCCAAAAGGCGCCTTTTTGGAGTGCGGCGGCCTGGCGCCGCTTTGGCCTGTCCTCATTACCACTCACCTAAGGAGTAAGCGGTTTTTTGCGAAGTAAGGGATTTCACTCCCCGATCACCTTTGCGAAAGTAGGCCAAAGCGCTGCCAGGCCAGCGCACTCCCAAAAGGCGCCTTTTTGGAGTGCGGCGGCCTGGCGCCGCTTTGGCCTGTCCTCATTACCACTCACCCAAGGAGTAAGCGGTTTTCTGCGAAGTAAGGGATTTCACTCCCCGATCACCTTTGCGAAAGCAGGCCAAAGCGCTGCCAGGCCAGCGCACTCCAAATTTCTTATTTCTTGTCGATGAGAATTTCAAGATGCCGACGAATGTTGGGTGCATCGAGTTGAGAGCGCGAGGGCTGCTTGTCGACGACCATCCATCGTGGAGCGCCGCTAGCAGACTTAATCAGCAGGAGTTGGTGACTGGCGGCGGGGATTCCAAAGTGACGAATGTTCGCGCAGGCCAGGCCGCCACCCCGTATAAATCCATCGCGGGGAGTGCGAGGCCAGCCCGCTTCAACGAACAGTGTGCGCACGCCACTCTTGAGAGTCAAAAGGCTGCCCACCATCGTCGCATTACCTACGCGAAAGCGATGGGAGTCTTCGTTTGAGGTCTGGATGCTGGACCCTTTGCGGTTAGCCAGGCCCGCAAGGTCCGTAAACGTTTGCAGCAACCAATCGAGGCCTGTCTTACGTAGCAGATCGTTTGAATTGCGCAACGCCAGATACTCGGCCATATCCGGTTGGCCCGCAAGTCTGGCACGCCGCTCCGCCTCCGCAAGCGCAAATGCCCAGGCTTCATCTAGTTCACTCACAATAGTATCCGGTATCGGCAGTTGTAAATCACTTACCCAGGCTTACTACTCGCGGCGTCGCGCAGAGCGATGTTATCATGACGCCGAATCTCCCATAGCTCAATGCTCAATTGGAATCATGAAAGCGCCTCCTGCGCGCACTAACCATTGCAATGAAATCCACCAATTTAATAGACGATCAGAAATTGCAGGTAATTCTGGTGTTAATCGCCGCCGCCGTCTTTTTTATTTCTTTCGGTGCAAAGCCTTCCGCCCAGACAAAATCGCAGTTTCCTGCACCCACAGGCCACGTAAACGATCTCGCCGGTGTGCTGGACGATCAAACAAAACAACGTTTAGAGAACGTGCTGGAGAATCTAAGACAACGCAATAAGATTGAATTCTATCTGGCGTTGGTTGAAAACACAGCGGGACAGGACATTTTCGAGTTCTCGCGTTCGCTGGCGCGCGATTGGGACATCGGCGCGCGGACTAGTGTCAAAAAGAGTTTGCTGCTAGTCGTGTCAACTAACGATAAGTCGTCATTCACGCAATTCAGCAGATCAGTTCAAGGAGATTTACCGGACGGCATACTTGGCGAGATGAGCCAGCGGATGCATGCGCCCATCACGGCGGGAGATTTTGCCGTTGCCATCAACACCGGTATCGATCACTTTGTGGGATCTTTGGCTCGTAAAGGTGGTCTAACGTTACAGGATTTCGAAACGCCGGCAGCTGTGGCGACAGTGATGGGGACAGCAGCGAGTACGCCTGAGCCGGCGCCGGTTACAGATGCCACTCCTACCGCGACTCCGGTTGCAGAAACTAGTCTCGCGCCAACTCCCGCGGCAGCTCAACCTGTCAAAGCTGTAACGCGAAATAGGCGCGACACATCTGCTCCGTTGAAGTCCCCGACTCGAAAAGTAAATACGCTAGCGGATGACGAAGCAGAAGCAGAGGAGGTGGAATTAACACTCACCCTTCCGTTTGAGCCCCGGGTCGCCAAGTTAAAAGAATTCCTCGACACTCATCCAAGATCCAAAGTCCGAGCCCATGCTACAGAGTTGCTCATCAGCGCTTATGCGGCTCTCGGAGATCAGAAACTTAGAAGTGCGGATCTCACAGGCGGAATCGAGTTGCTGTTTCTGGCGATTGAGCAGGCGCCGCCCGACATGTCGGACAAATTGTTTTCGGGTGTCATCTCGCAAATTCCTCTGAATCTATACCTGCGCGGTGAAAGGGCTGCGGCCTTTAAAGCCGCGCAAAACATCGAAACGAAGTTCAGCAACGACCCGAAACGTCTCCTGGCCATTGCCGGGTTCTACCTCGGAATTGAGCAAGGCGATGAGGCCGCCCGCGTTGCTGCACAAGCAGTAAAGATCGCGCCAGACATGGCGGAAGCCCACCACGCGCTCGCCCTTGGTCTGCACATCTCTCTTCACCTCGACGAGGCAATGGCGGAATACAAGCGCGCGCTCGAACTGGATTCCAAATCGAAAGGTACGCGTCGAAGCTTAGCTGACTTGAGTCGTGCCGCCGGCAAGCCTGAAGAAGCTCTTGTTCTCTATCGGGAGCAATTGAGCGTCGAGCCAACCGATTCGGCAGCGCGCGCAGGTCTCGTTCTTTCCCTTCTCGAGTTGGGCAGAAGAGAAGAAGCAAACACAGAATTAGAGGCTGCTGTCAAAGAAGATCCGCGGAACCTCGCTCTGTTGACGGGAGCTGCGTACTGGTTTGTGGCCCATGACGACAGTGAAAGAGCGCTCGAGTTTGCCCGTCAAGCGGTGGCGATTGAACCTCGTTACACTTGGGCGCAGATTGCTTTGGCTCGGACGCTTGTTGCCCGCAGACAACCAATTGAAGCTGAGCGAGCCCTGCGTTTTGCGAAGCAGTATGGAAAGTTTCCCACGCTGGATTACGAGCTGGCGAGCGTACTCGCCGCGAGCGGACTATACGATGAAGCCGTCGAAGTGCTGCAAGAGTCGTTCGTCTTAAAGGAAGGAAAAATCGAGACCCATCTGGCAGGCCGGCAGTTGGCGCGAGAGTCAGGCTTTCTTGAACTGCTTGCGCCCGAGCGCCGTGGTAGTATTTTCCAGCCTTCTGTTGCAGACACCCCTGGCAACGCCAACATGTTGAAAGCGTTGCTTGCGTTTAGCGGCGCGCTTAATGACTCAGCGGGTGGGGTGGACGAAGCAGCCGCGGTCGCAGCCGCGAAACAATTTGCCGCCGGAGAAGACGACATGCGTCTCTATCGCCAGCTTTATGCTGCGAGCCGGTTGCTGAGAAAGGGCATCGGCCTGGCGACGGTGCAGGACTTGGCAGAGGCAGCGAGACCGGGAGTCGATACTGCCATTCTTGTTCCGGCGGTTACGGTTGCTGTGCAGGCTGACGAATTTCGCGACATACGCGCCCGGGCAATTGCATCCGGCGGCACACCCAACATACCAGAAGCGCCGCGGAGTGTTCTCGCCAATATTCTGCGGGGGCGGATCGAAGACCTCTGCGGCTGGGCGCTTTTTAACCAGGAGAAAACTGCGGAAGCAGTTGAACACCTGAAACGTGCGGCAAGCATCCTTCCCGAGGGTACACCATCATGGCGCACTGCTCTGTGGCACCTCGGTGCAGCAGAGGAGCAGTCGGACCATAAGGACGAGGCTCTGAACTATTACATCAAGAGTTACGCCTCAGGCGAGCCGGATCCGGTGCGACGGCAATTGATCGAACAGCTGTACCGCAAAGTGAATGGCTCACTTGACGGGTTGGACCAGCGACTCGGCACAGCGACGTCGAGTGGCGCTGTCAGCTCAGCTTCTCCAGAGGCTACCAGCGGAGCCGTTACAAACAGTGAGACCAGCGTCGCAAAGCAACCCGTTTCAACCTCACCTGAGCCCTCTTCAGCTCAGCAACAAATAGTCGCTGCTCCTGCGACCGTGCCGGTGGCGCCAACACCTGCCCCCTCTCCGGAAAGGATGACTGTGGATACTGCGACGCCAACCGAACCGTCAAAGCAAGCTACACCCGATGCAACCCCTTCGCCGGAAGCGACGCCAACACCTGCTCCTGTGCCGACACCAACGGAAGAGCAGTCTTTGGCTCAAGCGACGGCTCGTGTCAGAGCAACAATAAAGATTACCGGGCGGGTGAAGGATGCGAGCAACAAAGGAATCGAAAACGTTGTCGTAGTATTGATCAGCCCGAGGGGAACGGTGTTGGCTGCGACTACTGACGCGGATGGAAAGTACTCATTCAATGTGTCTCCGTCGCAACGCAACTACAGGCTGGTGCCCTCAAAGGAAGGTTACAACTTCGAGCCGTTTGATAAAGGGGTCTTAGCCTTTAGCGATGACCTGAAAGAGATTGATTTCGTAGGTAAGGGTCCCACGCCTTAAAGTGTGGACTCTGGAGTCCGGAAACCATCCAATTCTCCGTTTTGAGATATCCCAGTTGCGATCTCAGATTTGAGATCTGAAATCAGCTGGAGTCTGAGATCAATCTTAAAACGCAAGACGAAGCTGAAGTTCAACCCGCGGATTCTCCTACGTCTGGGTGGTATTTCCTTATTTCACCACAGCGTCCTGGTACGAGACCAATATTGTTTTCTCTCTGTACCTCCTTACCCCTCTCGGCCAACCGCCCGCGACTTCTTACCATCCAAGCCTCGACTGCAACGACAGCCCTCTACAGTCGCCGGACGGTCTGCCTCGATTTTTCGAGGGAGCTTCCTGTTATTGAGGCATCCTAAGGCGCTGTTTCGGTAAAGACAGCGCGGCTGTATAATTCACCGGAATCCAAGAAAGATATGCGAAGAACAGAGCCCATCTCCCCGAAGTCGCTAGCCTTGCCCGTGATCGTAGCAGCGCTCTTGCTGTCTGCAATCTCGGTCAATGGTCAACAGCCTGCGCCCCAACCAGCCGCCAGCCGCTTCGACATCACCAGCTATCGTATCGAAGCCCAGATCATTCCTGATCAGCATCTATTGCGAGCCGGCGCCGACATAAGTTTTATCCCGCTCGAATCGACCCGTTCGGTTGTTTTTGAGCTTAATGGATCTCTTAAAGTCGAAAGCATCGAGCGTGATGGTAAACCATTGACTGGTTTCGTCCAGGACGCAGTCGGCGTCGGTGCGCTTGGTCCCAGCATCAGGGTGGACCTTGGTCAAGTCGTTCCCGCCAATCAACCTGTGACCTTGCGCTTTCGCTGGAGTGGCGCGCTGATTTCTCCCGAGGGTGGACCACTCGCGATCAAACGATTGGCCTATGTCGGTCCCGAAGGCTCGTATTTGATGTACGCGTCCCGCTGGTTTCCGTTTCATGACTACGCTGCCGACCGCGCCTTGTCAGACATCACGTTGATCGTGCCCACGGGATTGCAGGTCGCCGGCACCAGTGACGACCCGGTTGTAGCGCAACAGGGTAAAGATGGTTCTACTCGTTATCATTTCGTTCATCGGCAACCGGTGTTGCCCGGAAACTTTGTCGCCGGTCAATACGTCAACAACAATCTGCGGTTCGGGAATTATGAAATCCAGTTTTATGCCAAACCTGGCAGCGAGAGTAAGATTAGCGGCTACGCTGAATTGATGGGCCATGTACTGGAGTTCTACACGAAACAGTACGGCGCGCCCGGATTTGGCAATCGGTTGGTAGTGGCCCAGATCGATGACGACAGTCTGGATACTTATTCAGGTCCCGGAATCATCTTCCTGGCCTCAAAGCTTTTTGATTCTTCACGACCAATTCCTGAAGAAAAGCTTGCGCGCGAGGTTGCTTACCAATGGTGGGGGCAAACTGTCGGTCTGAAATCGTTTGACGACGCCTGGATCTCTCAGGGGCTGGCGGAATGGAGTGCGTTTGCATTTCGCGAATCTACTTTGACAGCAGGGGCGCTTGATGCAGCACAACGCGAACAGCAGGAGCGCTCGCTTACGTTTGAACAGACGGCCTCGATTGCTCGCGCCCCGAGTGCGCTGGATGATCAATCCGCGGCCTACCAGTCAATCGTTTTCTACAAAGGATCGATGGTCTATCGCATGTTGCGAGAGACGATGGGCAAGGACAAATTTGATCGCTTGTTGCGCTCTTTTCTTGACCAGTATCGCGGCAAGAATGCTTCTGTAGACGATTTTGAGAAACTGGCGTCGCGGGTAGCTGGCGAGAATCTACGCTACTTCTTTGCGCAGTGGGTCGAAGGCACGGGCGTTCCTGAGTTTACCGTCGACTATCAGATCATTCGCACGCGCTCTGGCAAGTTTCGCACGCGCGGAACTGTCAAACAGACAATCGAGAGTTTGCATATGCCCGTCGAGTTAATGCTGCGCGCTGAAGGCGACAATCAAACCACGTCGGTGCGACTGGACAGCGCCAGCGAAGACTTTGACTTTGAGTCGAACGGTCAACCGATCGAAGTGGTAGTTGATCCCAACAACAAGATCCTCCGCATGTCGGACGATTTGAAAGTTTCGATCATCGCTCGTCGCGGCATCGAGCTGATGAAGGATGGCATTTACGCGGAAGCTCAGCAGCAGTTTGAGGCGGCGTTGAAGCTCGATCGTTCGAACTCGTGGGTCTACTACAACCTGGGTCTGCTCTATCTGGAGCAGCGCAACTGGCAGCCGGCGCTCGATAATTTCGAGGCAGCCTTGAGCGGCGCTCTCAAGCCCTCATGGATCGAGGTGTGGGCTCGGATCAAACGCGGCAATGCCTACGACGCGAAGGGCGAGCGCGCTCGCGCGGTATCGGAATACAACAAAGCCTTGCAGTCCGGAATCAACTACGACAACGCGCAATCCATTGCGAAAAAGTTTTTGGCGACGCCCTACGATCCTAAAGCACAACAAACCGCCGAAGCTTCCTCTCCGGGGAATTAGAGCAACTTTGGAGTGCGGCGGCCGGGCGCCGCTTTGGCCTGTTCTCCTTTACCCTCAACTACGAATCAAGCTGTTTCGCCGAGATCGACGTTCAAAACTCCATATGAACGAACCACGAGCCTGAACAGTGGTTCGCTTTCGTGCAATTTTCGGTTGTAGCGCCAATAGTTTCTCGACAAATGTCCTTCATGGTCGTTAAAGCACTTTCGGCAGGAGGTCAGAATCATGAGTGAAACATCTACACCGCTTCAACTCGCCGGGTCAGTAATCAGAGAAATCGTTTTCGCCCCTTCACGTAGCTTTCGAGTTAGCGTGCTCCAAGCCCCTCGCAGCGAGCGAGAAAGACAGGTCACAAATCAGTACGATCTACGTTTCCCAAGCGTCTTTTATTGCCGTTTTAACTTTAGTGCTGAACCTTGGCTCGAGATACAAAGTTACGACGTTCTCTTGTCCTCAGATTACCTTCAGCAGTATGTTCAGGAGGCTGGCCAGAGTCCCAATTGAACCAGGGAAGGGACCGCAACTGCATGCTGAAAGTGAATTGATGTGCACCTTCTGCGGCAAAAGACAATCGGGGGTGGCGAAAATAATAACCGGTCCGGTGGCCAATATCTGTGACGAATGTGTCGGTACTTGTTCTCGGCTAATTGCGGAACAAAACGAGCCGGAATGATCACTTGAAAGATTATCGTCGCTTTGAGGCTGTAGCAAGCGCATTGACTAGGTAGCGTGGAAGACTGGGCGCGAATATCGCACCAAGGTTTACGATGCCAATGCAAATCTGCTTAGAAAGATCTAATACAGTTGGGACCAATGCGCTCCGGTAGTTAGTGGACTGGCAACCCTGGGGACGCTCCGCAAAAATGATCCCCGAATTTCGCAGACCCTCAACTACCTAAAAACGGCCTCTTCAGCAGAACGACTTACGGCTATGATCCAGAGGTTCCCTACAATAGCCTCACTGACGTAAAGGTCTAACTATGATAGCGCCGAGATTAGCAGGACGCACACCGGTTCCTGCCGCCACAAGCGACCCGGCGTCCTGCATGCGGTTTAAGGTTCTGCAACATAATTACTCACACTGACTACCGACTAGACCGCAATGATAGCGATGTTGCTTTTGTTGGCTAGGGCAATCATCTGGTCGCGGTCGAACATGAGGGTTTTGCCTGCGGTGAGGCAGAGACAGGTGGCGCCGGCGTCGATCATGGCTTCAATCGTCGGCACACCAACTACGGGAACATCGAACCGCATAGCCTGATCCGGTTTGACTATCTTTACAACCGTCAATCTGCCGCCAGTCAGATTCGGAAAACGTCCGCGGATCAGACTGCCAGCAAGCGCGCTCAAGCGGCCTCCGCGTTTTGGACCACTGCTT
>WNGE01000831.1_pt1 | contig 39902 bp, 37 predicted proteins | sample 5400651 | NCBI WGS metagenome assembly WNGE01 (sample SAMN13153370, study PRJNA577476) | soil metagenome | isolation source: 60 cm soil or saprolite under grassland replicate 2 | place: USA:California | collected 2016-06-15 | reverse complement strand
GTCCTGACAGAATCCAGCCGACGGATCTCCAAATAGCGAGGTCGCTAACACGAGCCCCGCTGCCTCGTCTCCGGCGGCCCCTGCCTCAACCCGGGACAGCCCTTGACACCAGCCCAAACTTCTTAACTTGATGACCTTGCTCCAAAGCAGCCCGCCCGGCAACCAAAAAGGCCGGCCCTCCGCTGAGGGTACCGGCCCTGACCTGGGAAAACTGCGGTGGGCGATACTGGGATCGAACCAGTGACCTCTTCGGTGTGAACGAAGCGCTCTCCCGCTGAGCTAATCGCCCGCAACGAGGGACGACTGTACCTGATCCGTGCCCGATGGCGCATCCGTACTCCCGCTGAAGGCGCGTCGCGACTCCGGTCCGTCGCGGCCCGAGCCGACAAAGTGGTCCGTCGCGCCGATTAACCTGCCCGTTTCCGGCAACAGAGGGGCCGCATGGACATTGCGCCCGCCTCACTGCCCGGCATGGACCAGCTTTCGGCCCAACCCGGGTCCGACTACCGCACGAGATTGGCCAATCGCCGCGCGCGACAACGGAAATCACCTGAGTATGAGATGGCGGGGACGATCTGGCGCCCCGCAGCAGTACCGGGGGGAGTACGTCATGAGTGTCAGTCGTCGTACCACCGTCGATGTCGAGGCCTCGTTGCGGTTCGTCGCGCCGGACGCGACCACGCTGCCCGTACGGGCGAGCCTGCGGTACGACCCGGCCGACCCGTACGCGGTCCACATGGTTTTCTATGGGGAGTCCGCCGGCGAGGCGGTCGTCTGGTCGTTCGCGCGGGATTTGCTGGTCACCGGACTCGACGAGCCGGCCGGCATCGGTGACGTACGGGTGTGGCCATGGACGGTGCGACAGGCTGGCCTCATCGCGCTCGCGCTCTCCTCCCCTGAGGGGAATGCCCTTTTCGAGGTACCTCGCGACGTGCTGGTGCGCTTCCTCAGGTGTACCTACCTGGTCGTCCCGCGCGGCCGGGAGACCGACTACCTGGACCTCGACGCGGCGGTGACCCGATTCCTCGCCGGCCGCTGAGCCGCCTTGGGCGAGCCTGGCCCGAGGCGTCGGGCGCCGGGTGGAAGCTGGCGCCCGACCCGAGGGGTCGGCCGCCGTGTGGGAAGCCGGCGGCCGACCCCGGTCCCCAGGTCATCCGGTGTACTGTGCGACGATCTTGGCAAAATCGTACGGGTTCTGGCTGACGCTGCTGCACGAGCCGTCCGCCCAGCCGTGCGGCACGCTCGGGTCGCATGCCCGGTCCCGGTTGAGCGACCAGTACGAGAACCACCCCACGTGCTTGGTCTTCGCGTAGCCGAGCAGGGACTGGAAGGTCGCCTGGGTGAACAGCTCGGAGGGCTGGTCGGTGTGCCCGTTCATGAGCTGCAGGCCCAGGTGTGCCCAGGCGGTCGCGTCGGACCAGCCGTACACCTGCTTGAGCTGGCCCTGGGCGGCCTGCGCGACCAGTTCCACGCTGGTCACCTGGTCGCTTGCGTTGGTCAGCCCGTAGTCGAAGGCCATGATGTTGATGATGTCGAAGCCGACCCCGGCCGCCTTGGCCTGGTTGAGCTCGTCCATCCCGGAACCGGGGAAGCCGACCGTGGTCATCGGGATGGTCAGCGAGACGTGCAGGGCCTTCCCGGCCGCCGCCGCGTTGTTCTGCAGGATCTTGATGGCGCCGAAGCGTACGGCCATGTTGGCGTCCAGGTCGTCGCCCTCGTAGTCCAGGTCGATCCGGCTCAGGTTGTACTTGTTGATCACCGACTGGTACGCCGCCGCCAGCGAGCTGGATCCGCCGCAGCTCGCCCCCAGCTCCACGCCGTTGTACCCGCCGAACGACACCGCGACGTCACCACCCTTGGCACGTACCGCGCTCACCACGCCGGTCACCGTGGTGTCCGAGCTGACCTTGTGCGCGGAGTCCCCGTTCCAGGCCGGCGTACAGCCGCCGGAGTCGAGTACGAACGCGAGGTTGAAGTTCCGGTCGCCGGAGGCGTTGATCGCGTCGGTGATGTTCTGCGGGTTGTTGTCCAGCGGCATGAAGTAGATCGGGTTACGGAACCCGCCCGGTGGCGGGGGCGGCGGCGTGGAGCCGGTAGGTGTCGGAGTTGGCGTTGGTGACGGAGTTGGGGTCGGTGACGGCGACGGAGACTTCGACGGCGTGGGCGACGGGCTCGGGCTCGGCCCGCCCGGACCGTTGAGGACGACATCGTCGGCGTAGTAGGTGCCCTGGCCGTACCAGCCGTGCAGGTACACGGTGACGGTGGTCGCGCTGCCGGTGGTGAAGTTCAGCGTGAGCGGGACGTAGCCGGTGCTCGTGGTCCAGTTCTGCGCGCTCACTCCGCCGGAGACGCCGAGGAAGACGTAGGCGCCCTGGACATAGGCGCTGAGCGTGTACGTGGTGTTCGCCACCAGGGTCAGCGTCTGCGTGCACTGTGCGGTGTCGCCGCCGGCGGCGCCGGCCAGCGCGTAGGTACCGGTATGCGCGTGCCCGGTCACCACGCTGTCGGACGGGTCGCAGGTCCAGCCGGCGAGGCTGCCGGTCTCGAAGCCGGGGTTGCTGAGCACATTGGTGGCCGCGGATGCGTTCGGGAGCACCGAGAGGACCATGGCGGCGAGTGCCGTGACAGCCGCGACGCCTACCAGAACCACCCGTCCAGGTCTCCGCATGGCCGCGCTCCCGCCCGTATCGCATCGACGATCACTTTTTAGGAAACTTTCCTAAGTGTTTCGTATCGACAGAAGCCAAGTCAACCCATCGGCGGGTCCGGCACTAAAGTGCGGGCGTGAGTGTGCTGCTGACCATGCCGCTACATGCGGTGACCGAGGTCTATGGCGAGGCCGGGCTGCGGGAACGTTTCGCGCTGGAGATCGCGCGGTTGCCGATGGCCGCGCGGGACCGGTTGGTGCCGGCCATGGAGCTGGCCGCGCAGCTGCACCGGGAGGACGTACGGGTCCGCGAGCCGTACCTCAACCACCTGCTCCGGGTCACCATCCGGATCATCTGCTACTACCGGATCGACGACACCGACGTGCTGGTCGCCGCGCTGCTGCACGACTCGGTCGAGGATCACCCGGAAGACCTCGGAGGTACCCCCGATCAGGCGCTCGCCACCCTGGCCGCGCGCTTCGGGATCCGCGTCGCCGAGCTGGTCCGCGCGGTCACCAACCCCGCGTGGGTACCTGGCCGCCACCGGTACGAGCAGTACCGCGATCACGTCACGGAGAGCCTCGACGGCAACCCGTGGGCCCGGGTGATCAAGCTGTCCGACTTCACCGACAACGGGGTCGGCGTGATCCACACGACCGGGCCGAAGCTGCACTCGGCCGCGGCCAAGTACGCCCCGCTGGTACCCGTGCTGCGCGAACTGGTCTTCCGGGCGGATACGCCACTGGCCGACGACGTGAAAGCACACATCGCCGGCCAGCTCGACCTCGCGGAGCAGCGGTTCGCCGCGATCCTCGCGGAGCCGGAGAACCCGGCCGGAGACTAGTCGGGCCAGGAGCCGGTGAGCCGGCGTACCCCCTCGGCACTTCCCCGGTCAACGGCGGCCTTGACGATCGCGAAGATCGCGCCCTGCAACGCCGCCGCGATCAGGATCTCTGACCAGCTCCGCTCCTGGTCCAAGGCGTCCGGCGCGTCATCCTCGCCGGCGGCCAGTTGCCAGACCTTCTTGAAGACGAAGCCGGCGACCAGCCCGGCGCCGACCCCGGCGATCAGGCCGACCGGCTTGTAGAGCAGCTTCCTGGTGCCCATTACCGCCTCCCGCGTCGCCGGCGCATGATCAGCAGAGCCAGCAGCCCGACGGCGAGCGCGGCGAGCGCGGCCCGGGCCCGCGGGTCCAGCGCCGCGACCTTCTCCCGCTGCTTTCCCATCTGGTACGCCACGGTGTCCACGGCGGCGTGCACGCGCCCCCGGACCTCGTCGGCCGCATCGTAGATGCGGTCCTTGGCGTCGTCTACGGCGTCCTGCGCCCGCGCCTTGACGTCGGCCTTGGCGGCCAGTGCCTCGACGGTCTCGCCCAGCTCCGCGCGGGTCTGCTCGATCTCCCGACGCAGCTGCTCGGGCTCTGTCGGAGTGTTAGCCACGCCTGTCCCCTCTCCTGCAGCCAGTCCTGGGTACACGCTAACCAGTCCCGCGCCGTGGCGACGGACGACACCACCCGTCGCTGTATGGCGTTTTCATGCCCGCCAGCCCGGTCGGTAAAACCGTCAGGTCAGTTGCTTGACCGCGGTTTCGATGCCGCGGTGGAAGGTCGGGTACGCGCATATCATCGAGCGGAGCGTGGCCAGCGGTACCTGGGCGTGTACCGCCACGGTGAGCGCGCCGAGCACCTCGCCACCAGCCGGGCCGGCCGAGGTGGCTCCGACCAGCACCGAGCGGTCCGCGTCGGCGACCAGCTTGATGAAGCCCTCGTTACCGGCCTTGTGGATCCAGCCCCGGGTCACCGTACCCAGCTCGGTGTAACCGGTACGCACCGTGATGCCCTGTTCGCGGGCCTGGGCCTCGGTCAGCCCGACCGCGCCGATCTCCGGATCGGTGAAGGTGACGCGGGGCAGCGCCCGGTAGTCGGCCGGCGGACCGCCCTGCCCGAGGATGTCGCGTACGACGATGTCGGCCTGGTACATCGACACGTGGGTGAACGCGCCGCGCCCGGTCACGTCGCCGACCGCCCAGAGCCCGTCGCCCGCCCGCAGCCACTCGTCGACCTCGACGAATCGGGCGCCCTCGTCCAGGCCCACACTGGCCAGGCCCAGGTCGCCGAGGTTGGCGCGGCGCCCGGTGGCGACCAGCAGCCGCTGCGCGGCGATCGTCTGTCCACTGTGGAGCGTCAAAGTGAACTGCTGGCCGTCGTGGTCGACCCGGGTCGCCTTGGCGCCCAGGTGCACCGCGATCCCCTCGGCGTCGAAGACCTTGCCGGCGACGCTGGAGGACTCCGGCTCCTCCACGGCGAGCAGCCGGTCCAACGCCTCGACCACGGTCACGGTGACCCCGAACCGGGCGAACACCTGCGCCAACTCGAGCCCGATCGCGCCGCCGCCGAGCACCAGCAACGAGTCCGGCAGGTCGGCCGCCTCGATGGCCTCCCGGTTGGTCCAGTACGGCGTGCCGGCCAGCCCTTCGATCGGCGGTACCGCCGGTGCGGTACCCACGCCGAGGACCACGCCCCGGCGCGCCTGGAACACATCGTCGCCGACCTCGACCCGGCCCGGCCCGACCAGCCGGCCGAAGCCACGCAGGAACCGGCCGCCCTTGCCGGTGAACCGGTCAACCGCCACCTTGTCGTCCCAGTCGTCGGTGGCCTCCTCGCGGATCCGCCGAGCCACCGGAGCCCAGTCAGGCTCCACAGTGGACTCTCCGGCCAGGCCCGGTATCCGCCGCGCCTCGGCGAGCAGGTTGGCCGCCCGGATCATCATCTTGCTCGGGATGCACCCCCAGTACGGGCACTCCCCGCCGACCAGCCGGTGCTCCACGCCGACCACCGAGAGCCCGGCCTCGGCCAACCGGCCGGCCACCTCCTCGCCACCGACACCCAGCCCGACGACTACGACATCGACCTCGTCCGCCATCCCCGCACCCCTCGCACGCGTCCCGTACCCGCCAGCATGCCAGCATCCGGCCGCGCGCTCAGCGTGCTGCTCCCGATTAATGTCATGTTCTAGATCAATGAGCCGTTCGGGCGGATTTCCGACAGAACGACTTGACTCGATGTGGTGCGCTGGAGCGCGGGACGGGGATTCGGGGGCACCGGGGGAACGCGGGGACCGGGCGGTCCGGGCCAACGACGGCCAGCACCGCCCGGTCCCCGCGTCGCGGATATCGGCGCCTAGAGGCCACGGGCCCACGCGAGCGGAACGAGCGCCAGGAACTCGGCCGCGTGGCCGGCGGCGCCTGGACTGAGGAGCGAAGCGACGAGGGAAGGCGTCGCCCTCAGGCCACGGGGCCCACGCGAGCGGTGCGAGCGCCAGGAATTCAGCGCCGGTGGGGCACCCGCCGGTCCGGGCGGCGCAGCACCGGCGCACGCATCGGCCGGCTGTCGGCCAGCTCCTTTGCGGTCAACTCCTTGGCGGTCAACTCCTTGGCGGTGACCCGGCGGCGGATCGGCTCCGGCCGCGCCATCGCGTTCAGGTAGACCTGCTCGTACCTGCGGGCCATCAGCTCCGCCCCGAAGTTCTCCCGTACGTGTGCCACGCAGGCGGCCCGGTCCAGGTCGCCGACCCGGCGCAGCAGGTCAGGCAACTCCTCCGGCCGGTCGGCGAGCCAGCCGGTGACTCCGTGCCGGACCAGTTCGGGTACCGCGCCCCGGCGCAGAGCGACGACCGGGGTACCGACCGCCATCGCCTCGATCATCACCATGCCGAACGGTTCGCGCCATCGGATCGGCATGATCAGGCAGCGGGCCTGCCGCAGCAGCTGCTGGGTCACCTCCCGCTCGGCGTTTACGTGCAGCTGTACCCCGTCGTGCAGCATCGGCCGGACCACCTCCTTGAGGTAGTGCCGTTCCGTGCGTTCGTTGCACTTGCCGGCCAGCACCAGCGGTACCCCGGCCGCCCGGCACGCCTCGATGGCCAGGTCCGGCCCCTTGTCCTCGGTGAACCGGGCCAGCCACAGGACCGGCCGGTCCGGGTGGTCCGCGGCGCCGGAAGCCGTCGAGCCGGACTGGCCGGAAACGTCCGGATCCGGGTCGACGGCACCGAAGGCGCTGCTCGGTAACGCGTTGTGCACGGTGGCGGCCCAGGCGAGTGACGGGCGGGCCTGCCGCTGGGCGTCGGAGATGGCGACCAGCCGTACCGAGCCGCCAAGCTCGGCGAAGTAGTCGCCGAACTCGCCGTCCACCGATCCGTGTACGGTCACCACGGTCGGCGCCGACCGCAGCGGGGCGGTGATCGGACCGTCGGTGGTGTGGTCGTGTACGACATCGAACTCGCCGTCGGCGAGCAACCGGTTGACCCGGGCGGTGTGCAGGACCGCCGGCATCAGCTCGCCGAGCCGCGGGTACTGGAGTTCGGGATCGGTGGAAACGAACCGGGCCCGGGTACCGGTGGTGGTACCGGCTCCGAAGAGGGTCACCTCATGGCCCCGGTCGACCAGACCGTCCACCAGGGCGGCGACGATTACCTCAAGGCCGCCGTACCCCTTGGGAGGCAGCTCGTACCACGGTGGGGCGACCATCGCGATGCGCAGTCGCCGATAGGTTCGATGGGGAGGCTCCGACGAAGAGTCGCTCACGGCACGGCCCTCGATTCGCGGTGGGTCTCCAGTGACCCGTCTGACCCGCTAGTACCCCAGAGTAGGGAATTCCGAACGTGGAGCGAGGGCCTAACGTGGAACGCCGTGATTGACTGCTACCGGATCCAACCGACGAGGAGTGGCAAGTGCAGCCCCGGCGTATCAACATCCTGGACGGCAGCACCTTCGTGGTCAGCGACATGCGAGGGGACATCGGCCTGCGGCACGACGACATGAGCGGGCTGTTCTACCGCGACACCCGGCACCTGTCCCGCTGGCAGATCCGGCTGAATGGTCGCGAACTGGACGTACTGTCGGCCGAGACTCTCGACTACGACGAAGCGATGTTCTTTCTGATCGAGCCAACCGGGACGATCTACCGCAATCCTACCCTTTCGCTGGTACGGCACCGGCACGTCGGGGACGGGATGCAGGAACAGCTGGAGATGACCAACCACGGGACCCGGCCGACCCAGCTGGAACTATCGCTGCTGTTCGGGGCCGACTTCGCGGACGTCTTCGAGATCAAGGACAAGCTCACCAAGGTGGGCGAGTTCGCCCGGCGGGTGGACGCCGACCGGGTGACGCTGATGTACCGGCACGCCGACTTCTACCGGGAGACCACCATCCGGGCGCCGGGTGCGTTCTTCACCGACGAGTCGCTCACCTTCCGGGTCAACCTCGCGCCCAACCAGACCTGGCAGAGTGAGGTGGAGATCTCGCTGGCCACCAACACGCACCGGCCGGTACCGCTGCGCTCGCACCAGCCCAACATGGACCAGAGCCTGGAGGAGTGGCTGGACGCCGCGCCGACGCTGGAGACCGACCTGGACGACCTGCGCCGTACCTACCACCGCAGTCTGGTCGACCTCGCGGCGCTGCGCTTCTATCCGGAGAGCGTGCCGAGGGCTTCGCTGCCGGCCGCCGGCCTGCCCTGGTTCATGGCGTTGTTCGGCCGGGACAGCCTGATCGCCAGCTACCAGGCCCTGCCGTTCGTCCCGGAGCTGTGCCGCACCACCCTGCGTGCGCTGGCCAACCAGCAGGCCACCAAGTTCGACGAATTCCGGGACGCGGAGCCCGGCAAGATCCTGCACGAGCTGCGGCACGGCGAGCTGACCCACTTCGGGCTGCGACCCCAGTCGCCCTACTACGGCTCCTGCGACGCCACCCCGCTCTACCTGATCGTGCTCGACGAGTACGAACGGTGGACCGGCGACGTGCAGACCGTACGCGACCTGGAGCAGTCGGCCCGGGCGGCGCTGCGCTGGATCGAGGAGTACGGCGACACCAACCACGACGGGTACCTCGACTACGACACCCGCAACCCGGGTTCCGGACTGGTCAACCAGTGCTGGAAGGACTCCTGGAACTCGGTGGTCTGGCCGGACGGCCGGCTCACCTCGCTGCCCCGGGCCACCTGCGAGATCCAGGGGTACGCCTACGACGCCAGGATACGGATGGCCCGGCTGGCCCGTACCGTCTGGCACGACACTCCGCTCGCCGACCGGCTGGAACGTGACGCGGCCGCACTGCGGGAACGGTTCCTCGCCGACTTCTGGCTACCCGAGCAGGGGTACTACGCGCTCGCGCTGGACGGGGAGAAGCAGGCGGTACCGACCCTCACGTCCAACATCGGGCACCTGCTGTGGAGTGGAATCGTTCCGGAGGAGCACGTCGACCAGGTGGTCGGGCACCTGCTCGGCCCGTGGCTGTTCTCCGGCTGGGGGATCCGGACGCTGGCGGCCGGACAGGCCGCGTACAACCCGCTGGAGTACCACAACGGGACGGTCTGGCCGCACGACACCGGACTGATCGCAGCCGGCCTGGCCCGCTACGGCCGGCGGGTGGAGGCCGGACAGCTGGCCGTCGCGATGCTGGAGGCCGCCCGGCACTTCGACTACCGGCTCCCCGAGGTGTTCGTCGGCTACGACCGGAAGAGCACCCCGGTTCCGGTGCCGTACCCGAGCGCGTGCTCCCCGCAGGCATGGGCCGCCGGTACCCCGCTGTTGTTCCTGCGCCTGCTGCTCGGGTTGGAGCCGGATGGGGACACTCTGCGGGTGGACCCGGCGGTACCGGCGGAGATCGGTCACCTGGCGCTGCGGGCGATCCCCGGACGCTGGCGGAGGACCGACGCATCCACCGGCTGACCCGACGCGCGGTGGGGATACTGGTAACCGGTTACCGGGCACTAGGATGGCGGACATCCTGAGGCCGAGGGGGGTCAGTGGCGGTAACCGACGAGGCGATCGACAAGATCAAGGAAATGATCGTCTCGGGCGAGCTGGGTCCTGGCGACCGGCTCCCCAAAGAATCCGATCTCGCCGACCGACTCGGCCTGTCCCGCAACTCCCTCCGCGAGGCGGTCAAGGCGCTGTCGCTGATCCACGTGCTGGACGTACGCCAGGGCGACGGCACCTACGTCACCAGCCTGGAACCCCGCCTGCTGCTCGACGCGATGACGTTCGTGGTCGAGTTCCACCGCGACGACACGGTGCTGGAATTCCTGGAGGTACGCCGGATCCTCGAACCGGCCGCCACCGCGATGGCCGCGATCGTGATGAGCGACGCGGACATCGCCACCCTGCGCGGGGTGCTCGACGAGCTGGAGGACAACCCGAGCGTCGAGGCACTGGTCGCCAACGACCTGGAGTTCCACCGGCGGATCGCGCTCGGCTCGGGCAACACCGTGCTCTGCTCGCTCATCGAGAGCCTCTCCGGCCCAACCACCCGGGCCCGGATCTGGCGCGGACTCACCCAGGAAGGCGCGGTCGCCCGTACCCGTGAACAGCACGGGGCGATCTGCGAGGCGATCGCCTCGCGCCAGCCCGACCTGGCCCGCTCCTGGGCGACCATTCACGTGGCCGGCGTCGAGGAGTGGCTGCGCCGGGCGCTGCAGGACTAGCGCCGCCGGTTCGGTGCGAGGAGCAGACCGAGCGCCGCGACGATCGCCAACCCGAGCCCGACGCCGACGATCAGCCAGGGCGACAGGGCTTTCCCGGCCGCGGGGGTGGCTGAGGGAGTCGGGGCGGTGCCAGCCGGGGAGGCGGACAGGCTTGCCAACGGGGGTACGTCAGCGGTCAGCGCGCCGACGAGGTTGACGATGCCGTAGCCGTACTGGGCGTCCCGGCCCGGCGGGCCCCGGTCGATCGCGGTCGCGGTCAGCCGGTGTACCACCTCGGTCGCCGACAGGTTCGGATACCGCGCCCGTACCAGCGCAGCCGCCCCCGCCACGATCGCCGTAGCGTCACTTGTCCCGGTACCGCTGCCGTACCCGTGCCCGAGCGCCGGATGCACCACGTCCACGGCGGGTGCGGACAGCATTACCTCCGGCCCGCTGATCGCGATCTCCGCATGATTCCCGTGCTGGTCGACCCCGCCTACCGCGACGACGCCGGGGTAGGCCGCCGGGTAGTCGACGGAGACGCCGGGGATATTGCCGGCCGCGGCGACCACCACGATGTCCCGCGCGATCGCCTCCGCAACAGCCCGCTGCAGACGCGGATCGTTGACGTCGCTGCCTTGCGAGATAGAGATGACTCTCGCGCCATGTGATGCGGCCCAACTGACACCATCAGTGGTGCCAGCGGCGGCCTTCCTGCTGCCGTCCCTGACCGGAAGGATGCTCGCCTGCGGCGCGATGCCCAATGTCCCTGACGAGTTGTCCGGGCCATGGCCGTGCGCAGCGATCAACCCGGCCATCGCCGTGCCGTGGCCATCCGTGTCGGTCCGACCATCGCCCGTGGCTCCAGGCTGCACATCGGTGCCGGACAGCACGTTGCCGACCAGATCTGGATGCGTCCCATCCACTCCCGTGTCGACCACCGCGACGACTATCCCGGCACCCTGGCTGTAGCGGTGCGCCTCCGCCGCCCGCAGGAACCCCAACTGCCACTGCCGATCCCGCACACTGTCCGCCCATACCGGACCCGCTGGGATGGCCACCGCGACCAGCGCCGTCACCAGTGCCAACGCACACGCCCGCAACTGATGCGCAGCTGCCTTCACCGATCGATTCCGATCACTCCAGGCCCCGGGTCGTGTCGGATTTCCCGCTCGGGCGGTGGCTCCAACACAGAAGGCACTCCTGGGCGTAACGGCCACTCAGTGTCCGGCGGCATTGTCCGCCGAAGCCGGCGGTCGGGCGAGCGGCCCGAGCCCACGCCGCCGCCCAACAGACCACCTTCGGGCCCAACCCCGGACGCGCCGCGCCCTGCAGAGTCTCGCGCATCGGCGGCCAGCTGTCCTACCGACCTGCTCGCCGGCTCGACGGCCGGGGCGCCGATCACTGCACCGGACCGCAACACCCTCCCGACCGGCGTCTCCATCCAGGGCGAACCTGGGGGACCGTCTCCGCCCGGAACACCCTTCGCCGCAGGCATCGGCTGGTCCGACCCGGGGACGGCGACTGGAATGCCACTCCACGCAGGCGACGTACCACCGCTCAACGCTGACCCGCCACCCGCGGGGTCCGCTACCGGCACCACAATCGGGTCCGGTCGGGGGATCACCGGCGCCCGCAAAGACCCCTGATCAGCCTGGGCACCACTGGCATCCCCGTCGGAAGCTCCCGGTGCCAAGGGCTTCAGGTCGCCATGCCCCTCCCGGCGGCCCGCGGGGATGACCAACTGAGGAAGGTACTCGTACACCGCCTGGTCGGTGGCGCGCATCGTGGCCTGTGCCTGTGCGTTCAGTCGAGTCTTCTCGTCGGAGCTGGCCAGCGCAACGCTCACATCCACCAGACCGGCTGGATTGCCGGCCGCTGCCGAAGCCACCGCACCCGCCTCGGACCACAGCGACTGTTGCTGCTGCCGCCACCGCTCATGCAGGCCGTCGACCGTACCGCGGGTGTTGTCCAGTACGGTCAGGATGCCGGTAAGCGCCCGCCCGTTCGCCTCGGCCGCGATCCGCATGTTATCCATCGAGGCGATCAGCGCGTCCAGCTGGTCCAGGTATACGGCGGCAGCCCGGTTGGTCTGCGGTGGCCAGACCCGTACGATCGTCTCCCGCGCCCGCCGCAGCACAGTCAGGTGCTCCCGGGTCAGGTCGTACGCCTGCCACCACGCACTCACCTGTGCCCAGCCGGAGCTGAGGTCCTCGTTCACAAAGCCCGCCAGGGCCGGTACGTCGAACCGGCTCCAGTCGGTGCAGCCGCCCGCGTAGCGCGTGTCCGGGTCGCTCACAGCCCACCTGCCGGACTCGCACCGGCACCGAAGTCGCGGGCCCGGTCGGCCTGCGCCACCGCGACGAACGCGGCCTGCAGGTCGGCCAGGGTGGCCGAGGCAAGCGCGTCGACCGAGCCGTATCGGGTGGCGATCTCCGAGACGACCTCGACCAGCCGAGCGGAACTGTCTATCTGGTCGACTAACTGGTTCACGGCCGCGGACAGGCAATCCGTGTATTTCTCCCGCACCGCGTGCAGGTCAGCGCTCGGGCTCCGGAGCCCGAAGACCGCCCCCGCGGCCATCGGCGAGAAAGCCTGCTGCGTTCGCGGGCGCAGGCTGGCATCAAGCTCGACGCGCAACTGCGTGGCGAGCTGATGCAGGGACGTCAGATCCGCCTCAATGCCCGACCAGCCAGGCGGGCCACCGGTCGAGCCGTCACCCTCGCGCATGCGTCCTCCCCGGTACGCCACGCACAGGGTAGCCACCCGGCCGCGCCCGGCACAGTCCCTGTGGATAACCCGCGCTAGAGCTCGTAGACCCGCTCGGCGGTACCGCCGAGGATCGCCGAACGCTCCCCCTCACTGAGGTCCTGGATGAGGGTACCGGCGAGGTCCCACACCTCGTCGTAGCCTGCCGCGAGGGTACAGACCGGCCAGTCCGACCCGTACATCAGCCGGTCGGCACCGAACACGTCGAGCGCGTGCTTGGCGTACGGCACGATCTGCCCCGCCGTCCAGTCGGTCCACGACGCCTCGGTCACCAGCCCCGAAAGCTTCGCTGTGACGTTGGGCTCGGCCGCCAGCTTGGCGATCCGCGAGGCCCAGGGCTCCCACTCCCCCGCGGCGATCCCCGGCTTGGCCAGGTGGTCGAGCACGAACCTCAGCTCGGGCAGCTGCCGTACCACCTCGGTGGCCACCCTCAGCTGCGATACCAGCACCAGCAGGTCGTACGCTAGCCCCGCCGCACCGACCGCGCGCAGCCCGCGCAGCACCTCGGGCCGGGCCAGCCAGCCCGGGTCGGCCTCGTCCTGCACCTGGTGCCGGATGCCGACCAGCCGGTCCCCGCCGGGGCCGGCGCGCAGCTCGGCGATGTGGTCGGCAACGTCCGGGACGGTCAGGTCGACCCAGCCGACCACACCCTTGATGAGCCCGTCGTTGGCACCGGCGGTGGACAGGAACCCGGCGGTCTCGCTCTGGTCGCTGATCGTCTGCACCAGTACGGTGTGCGCCACCCGCCCGTCGGTCACCTCCCACAGGTCGTCGACGGTGTACGGCCGGCGGAGCGGAGCGAGCGCCTCGCCGTCCATCCACGGGTAGTCGTGCTTGGCCGGGTCCCAGAGGTGATGATGGGCATCGATAATCATGAGACCGGCACCGGGGCGTCCGGGCGCAGCAGGCCTTGCGCGACAAGCTCCTCCCACAGCGTGGCCGGGGGCGGGGGCGCGGCCAACAGCTCGGCGTTGCGGGTGATGTGGCCCGGACGCCCGGCGCCGACCACGACACTGGCGACCGACGGGTGCGCGCCGGCGAAGACCAACGCCGCGTGCGGCAGCGTGGTGCCGTGCTCGCGGCACAGCGCGGCGATCCGCCGGGCCCGGTCGAGCAGCTCGGCGGGGGCGCTGCCGTATTCGTAGTGCCCATCGTCCTCGGGCCAGTCCTTGGCCAGCAGGCCGCTGTTGAACACGCCCACGTTGAGCACGGACACCCCGTGCTTCTCGCAGTCCGGCAGCAGCTCGTCCAGGGCCGGCTGCTCGAGCAGGGTGTACCGGCCGGCCAGCATGATGACATCGATCTCGGTCTCGGTGACGAACCGGTGCAGGATCTGCCACTGCTTCGAGCCGACCCCGACCGCGCCGATCACGCCCTGCGCGCGCAGCTCCGCCAAGGCGGGGTACGCGTGCGCGAGGGCCCCCTCGGGGTCCTCGGACTCCTCCGGATCGTGGATCAGCACCACGTCGATCCGGTCCAGCCCGAGCCGCTGCAGGCTCTCGTCGAGGCTGCGCCGTACCCCGGCCGCGGAGAAGTCCCACTGCCGCCGCAGCCCGGCCGGTACCGCGAACCCGTTGTCCAGATCGCTACGCTGCTCGCCCCCCGGGTTGGCTACCAGCAGCCGCCCGACCTTGGTGGACAGCACGTACCCGTCGCGCGGGTGCGCACGCAGGACGCTGCCCAGCCGGCGTTCGGACAGCCCGAGCCCGTAGTGCGGAGCGGTGTCGAAATAGCGGATCCCGGCGTCCCACCCGGCCGCCACGGTTTCGGCGGCCTGCGCGTCGGACACCTCCCGGTACAGGTTGCCGATCGAGGCCGCGCCGAACCCGAGCGCGGTCACCTCGACCCCACTCCGACCCAACGCGCTCATGCGGGAAGCTCCCATACCTGCTTGATCCCCAGGTCGCCGCCGGAGTAGTCGTCCGCCACCTCCAGCAACTGCGCCATCCGGGCCTGCCACGGCACGTTCGCCGGGTGATCCCGCAGGTAGGCCCGCATGTGCTGGTAGTCATCGACTTCCACGACGTGGAAGAGGTCCTGCCCGTCCCGCCAGATCCGCCAGCTGTGTACCCCCGCCTCGCGCAACGCCTTGTCGAGGTCGTCCGGGATGACCGCGTGGACCCGCTCGTACTCCTCCTCCTTGCCCGGCGCGAGCCGGGTGTGCAGGGCGATCCGCTGCATTCGTGCCTCCCCTAGTCCTGGGCTTCTCCCGCGGCGAAGCGGGAGACCACCAGGGCCGCCAAAATGATCACGCCGTCCAGGAACTGCTCCCAGACCGGTGGGATACCGATGAAGTTCATCACGTTATCGATCAACCGCAACACGATCACGCCGGTCAATGCGCCGAAGAGGCTGCCCCGGCCGCCGTTCAGGCTGACCCCGCCGATGACCGCTGCCGCGAACACCTGGAAGATCATGCCCTGGCCCTGGGTGGCCGCGATCGAGCCGAGCCGGCCGACGAACAGGACGCCGCCCAGCGCAGCGAGCAGCGAAGCGATGACGAAGACGATCCAGACCACCCGCTCGGCCCGGATGCCGGCGGCTCGGGCGGCGTCGGCGTTGCCGCCGATGGCGTACAGCGAACGGCCGTGCCGGAACCAGTTCAGGGTGACGATGCCGATGGCGAACAGGACGGTACAGACCCACACCGACGCGGGTACCCCGAGCCACGAGGCCCGGCCGAGGTACTTGAACGACTCGGGCAGCTCGAAGACGGACTGGCCACCGGTGATGGCGATCTGCAGGCCGCGCAGGGTGATCAGCATGCCCAGCGTGACGATAAACGCGTTGAGCCGGACCTTGAGCACCAGCAGCCCGTTGAGCAGACCGATCAGCGCGCCGACGAGCAGGGTCACCGGTACGGCGGTCCACGCGGGCAGCACGTCGAGACCGAGGAACCGGGCCTGCCCGGAGGCCGGCGCGATCAGCCAGATCGCGATCACCGGCGCGAGTCCGATCGTCGACTCCAGGGACAGGTCCATCCGGGCCACCAGCAGGACCAGTGCCTCGCCGAGAACCAGGAGGCTGAGCTCGGTGCTCTGCTGGAGTACCGCCAGCATGTTGTCGGCGGTCAGGAAGTTGGGGCTGGCGATGAAGCCGGTCAGCAGCAGCAACCCGATCACCGGGATCAGCGCGAAGTCCCGGAACCGGGCCAGCTTGGGTCCGGTACGCCGGACGGGGGCGGGAACCGCCGCCTGCTCGGGCGCCGCGGTCGCGGCGTCCTGTTCCACCACTCGGTCAGTCATCCCGCTCACCACTGTCCGTACCGTCGCCTTCGCTCTGTAGTCCTTCGATGGCGGCGACCATCTGCCGGTCGGTCCAGCCGCGTGACAACTCCGTCACCACCCGACCCTTGTACATGACGATGACCCGGTCCGCCGCCCGGAGGTCGTCCAGCTCGTCTGAGATGATCAACGCGGCGCTCCCCGCGGCGGCCGCCGCCTCGACCGTACCGAGCAGGGACTCCTTCGACCTGACGTCGACGCCCGCGGTCGGCCGGATGAGCACCAGCACCTTCGGCTCGCTGGCCAGCGCCCGCCCCATCACAACCTTCTGCTGGTTGCCACCGGACAGCGCGGAGACCGGCTGGTCCGGCCCGGCCGCCTTGACCTCCAGCCGGCGCATGAGTCCGACCGCGGTACGCCGTCGGGCCGACTCGGAGACGAACCCGAAGCGGCCCAACCGATCGGTGACGGTCAGGGTCAGGTTCTCCTCGATGGACCTCAGCGGTACCAGTCCCTGCCGGTGCCGGTCCTCAGGCAGGAAGCCGATCCCGGCCGCCAGTCCCGCCGGTACGCTGCCCGGGCGCACCGGGCGGCCGGCGACCGTCACCGTACCCCCCAAGGGTTTGCGCAGGCCCACGACGGTCTCGCCGAGCGCGACCGCGCCAGCGCCGACGGCGCCGGCGACGGCGAGCACCTCCCCGGCCCGGACGCTGAACGACACGTCCGCGAACTCGCTCGTTCCGGTCAGGTGGTCGACCCGCAGCAACTCGGGTGCGTCGGTCCGGACCTCGGGCACGCCATCGCCAATCTCCCGCAGTCCAACCGCGTCACCGGTCATCGCCTCGATCAGCGCCGCCTTGCCGAGCTCAGCCACCGGCCGGGTGAGTACGTGGCGGGCGTCCCGATAGACCGTGACGGTCTGGCAGATCTCGTAGATCTCCTGGAGGTGATGGGAGATGAACAGGAACGCGACACCGGCCGCGCGCAGCGCCCGCAGCCGCTCGAAGAGCCGCTGGATGCCGGAGCCGTCGAGCTGCGCGGTGGGCTCGTCCAGGATGATGAAGCGGGCACCGAAGGAGAGTGCCCGGGCGATCTCCAGGGTCTGTCGCTGTTCCACGGTGAGCCGGCCGGCCTCGACCCGCGGATCGACGTCGATGTTCCAGGTCCGCAACAGCTCCGCGGCGCTGGCCCGCAGCGCCCGCCAGGAGATCCGGCCCCGGCTGCCGGCGACCGTGTCCTGCCGGTTGAGGTAGAGGTTCTCGGCCACCGACAGGGTGGGGATGATGGTTGATTTCTGGTACACGCAGGCCACCCGCGCCCGCCATGCGTTGCGGTCGGTGATCGGTGGGGCCGGCTCGCCACCGAAGAGCACCTTCCCCGCGTCCGGTCGGGTCAGCCCGGTCAGGATGGACACGAGCGTGGACTTGCCGGCTCCGTTGCGTCCGACCAGCGCGTGCGACTCCCCGGGCCGCACGGTCAGCCCGACGTCGTGCAGTGCCACCGTCGCGCCGAAGTGCTTGCTCACCCCGATCGCCGCGGCGACCGGCGCGCCTTGTCCCGCCCCGTACACGTCCACCGCGGGGCGGCCGTTGCCGGCCGCCCCGCTGCGCTCGTCAGAGATGCTCACGTGCTGTTCCCTGGTCGATCAGTCGGGCCGGCTCACTTGCCGACCTGGTTGCCCCACAACGAGGAGTCGTTCACATTCTCCGCCGTCACCAGCGGTGCGGGGAGCTGATCCTCCAGCCCGTTGGGGATGGTGATGATGTTCGAGTTGTGGTCGGTCGGACCGGCCTGGAACGACTTGCCGTCCAGCGCCGCCTTGGCGTAGTACAGCGCGTACTTCGCGTACAGGTCGGCCGGCTGGGACACGGTGGCGTCGATCTTGCCTTCCTTGATGGCCGCGAACTCCTGCGGGATGCCGTCGTTGGAGACGATGAAGACGTGCTTCGGGTCGGTCGGCGGCACGAGCAGGTTCTTCTGCGACAGCAGGGCCAGCGTGGGCGCCAGGAAGACGCCGCCGGCCTGCATGTAGATACCGTTGACCGGGCCCTTGTTCAGCTCGTCCTGCAGCTTCGCCGAAGCCACGTCACCCTTCCACAGGGTCTCCTCGGCCAACACCTTGATGTTCGGGTAGTTGCTCTTCATGCACTCGCCGAACGCCTCCGAGCGGTCCCGGCCGTTGATCGACGCGAGGTCGCCCTCGAACTCGACCACGGTGCCCTTGCCGCCCAGCTTGTCGCCGAGGAACTTGCACGCCTTCTGCCCGTACGCCTTGTTGTCCGCGCGTACCACCATGAAGACCTTGCCCTTGTCGGGCCGGGTGTCCACGCTGACCACCGGGATCTTCTTGCTCGCCAGGTCATCGAGTGTGCTGGCGACCGCGGCGGTGTCCTGCGGCGCCATGACCAGCGCCTTGGCGCCCTGCGCGGTCAGGCTCTGCACGTTGGCGGCCAGCTTGGTGATGTCGTTCTGCGAGTTGGTCCGGGGCAACGCGTCGATCTTCATGTCGGTGATCCCGGACTCGATGTACTTCGCGTACGAGTTCCAGAAGTCCGAGTCCGAGCGGGGCTGGTCGATACCGACCTTGCCGCCGCCGGCGGCACCGCTGGAGCCGCTGCTGCCACTGCTGCTCCGGTTACATCCGGTCGCGGCCAAGGCGATCAGCGCGATGCCCGCGGTGACCACCGCCGTCCTGCGCTTGAGCATGGTTTCCTCACAAAGGGGTTGGGGTGTGTTCGCTATCCGGTCATGACTTGGTGGGCGGGCGCAACCGCAGCCCGTGCATGCCGCCGTCCACGGCGAGCACGGTGCCGGTGGTCGCGCTGGCCAGCGGGCTGGCGAGGTAGGCGATCGCGTGGGCGACCTCCTCCGCGCTGACCAGCCGGCCGCTGGGCTGGCGCGCCTTGAGGGCGGCCAGCTCGGCGTCCGGGTCGGCGGCTGCCTGCAACAGCCGGCGGACCCAGGGGGTGTCCGCGGTACCCGGGTTCACGCAGGTGACCCGGATGCCCTCGGGCAGGTGATCGGCTGCCATGGCCAGCGTCAGTGCCTGGACCGCACCCTTGGTGGCGCTGTACAGGGCACGGCTGGGCAGGCCGGCGTGCGCCGCGATCGAGCAGGTGTTGACGATCGCCGCGTGCGACGACCGCCGCAGGTATGGCAGGGCGGCCCGGGCGGTACGCACCATGCCGAACACGTTCACGTCGAAGACCTTGTGCCATTCCTCGTCGGGATTGGCCTCGATGGTGCCCTGCGCGCCGATACCGGCGTTGTTCACCACGATGTCGATGCCGCCCATCGCCTCGGCGGCGGCCGCCACCGACGCGCGTACCGTGGCGTCGTCGCTCACGTCGGTCTTGTAGCCGAGCAGCGGCTCGGGCAGCCCGTCGGTGTTCAGGTCCAGGCATGCCACCTGCGCGCCCCGCTGGGAAAGCAGCTTCGCAGTGGCCAGGCCGATGCCGGATGCACCACCGGTGACTATCGCGGCCAAGCCGTCGAACTCGCCTGCCATTACTGGTTCGCCTCCGTCCACATTGGACCGTGGGGGTACGCGTACGCGATGAGCGTCTCCGGGCGCATGGTCGCGGAGAAGCCCGGCGCGCTCGGGGCCACGTACCGGCCGGCACGGATGACCACCGGGTCCACGAAATGCTCGTGCAGGTGGTCCACGTACTCAATCACGCGGTCCTCCAACTCTCCAGAGACCGCGGCATAGTCGAACATCGACAGGTGCTGGACGAGCTCGCAGAGCCCGACACCACCGGCGTGCGGGCACACGGGTACGCCGAACTTGGCGGCCAGCAACAGGATCGCCACGTTCTCGTTGACCCCGGCCACCCGGGCGGCGTCGAGCTGCAGGTAGGACAGCGCGTTGGCTTGCAGCATCTGCTTGAAGATGACCCGGTTCTGTACGTGCTCCCCGGTCGCCACCTTGATCGGCGCGATGGCCCGGGCGATGGCCGCGTGCCCGAGCACGTCGTCCGGGCTGGTGGGCTCCTCCACCCACCACGGCTGGTACGGCGCCAGCGCCTTCACCCAGTCGATCGCCTGCTGTACGTCCCAGCGCTGGTTGGCGTCCACCGCGATCCGGATGTCCGGCCCGCACGCCTGCCGGGCCACCCGGATCCGGCGCAGGTCGTCCGCCAGGTTGGCGCCCACCTTCAGCTTGATCTGGGTGAACCCGGCCTCCACCGCCTCCTTGCACAGCCGGGTCAGCTTCTCGTCGTCGTACCCGAGCCAGCCCGGCGAGGTGGTGTACGCCGGATACCCGGCCGCCTTGAGGTGCGCGATCCGCTCGACCCGGCCGGGTTCGGCCTTGCGCAGGATGTCGAGGGCGTCCTCCGGGGTGAGCGCGTCGGTCAGGTACCGGAAGTCGACCAGCGAGACGATCTCCTCCGGCGGCATCTGCGCCAGCAGCAGCCACAGCGGCAGCCCGGCGCGCTTGGCCGCGAGATCCCAGACCGCGTTGACCACGGCCGAGATGGCCATGTGCATGACGCCCTTCTCCGGACCGAGCCAGCGCAACTGCGAGTCGTGTACCAGCTCCTTCCAGAACGCCCCCAGGTCGTTGAGCACCGCCTCGGCCGAGCGCCCGACGAGGTAGGGCCGCAGCGCTTCGATCGCCGCGGTCTGCACGTCGTTGCCCCGCCCGATGGTGAACGCGAACCCGTGCCCGGTCACCCCGTCCGACGCGTCGGTGCGCAGCACCACGTATGCCGCGGAGTAGTCCGGGTCCGGGTTCATCGCGTCGGACCCGTCCAGCTCGCGCGAGGTCGGGAACCGGACGTCGTACGTGTCCAGCGACAGAAACTTGCTCATGCGCCCGCCACGCTCCGCCCGCTCATGGGGGCGGGGACGAACTGTTGGCGGGCCCGGCCCAGGCCGTCGATCTCCAGCTCCACCACGTCACCGGCACGCAGATAGGGTTTCGGCTCCGGCTGGCCGAGGGCGACCCCGGCGGGGGTACCGGTGTTGATGACGTCGCCCGGGTAGAGCACCACGAACTGGCTCAGGTACCGGACGATCTCGGCGACCCCGAACGCCATGTTCTTGGTGTTGCCGTTCTGCCAAGGCTTTCCGTTGACCCACAGGCGCAGCCCGAGGTCCTGCGGGTCGGCGACCTCGTCCGCGGTGACCAGCCAGGGACCGAGCGGGTTGAACGTCTCGCTGTTCTTCCCTTTGTCCCACTGTCCCTGCCGCTCCAGCTGGAATTCCCGCTCGGAGACGTCGTTGACCACCGCGTAGCCGCCGACACAGGCGATCGCCTCATCTTCGGACTCCAGGTAGCGCGCATTGCGGCCGATGACGACGGCGAGCTCGACCTCCCAGTCGGTCTTCGTGCTCCCGCGCGGGATCAGCACGTCGTCGTACGGGCCGACCACGGTGTCCGGGGCCTTGAGGAACATGACCGGCTCGGAAGGCAACGTGGCACCGGTCTCGGCGGCGTGGTCGCGGTAGTTGAGCCCGATGCAGATGATCTTCCCCGGGTGGGCCAGCGGTGGACCGATGCGCAGTCCCCCGGTCTCCAGTACGGGAAGTCCGCCGCCATCGACCGCTGCCCGGATCCGCTCGAGCTCCTCCCCGGACAGGCTGGCTCCGGTAATATCTCCGACGACTCCGGTCAGGTCGACCAGTTGGCCGGCGGCGTCCAGGGCAGCTGGTCGCTCCGACCCGGACGGCCCCACTCGAAGCAGCTTCACCGCAGCACCTCGCAGATATCCGACGATTCATCGGATGTCTACCAGGTTTCATGGTCACAACACAAGGGCCTGTCCCGTAATCCCCGAGTAACGATCGGATCTCTTGCCCGGCGAGGTCAGGCGGTCTTGATCAGAATCCGGTCCAGGTCCGGGGCGTCCGCCGTGCTGTTCGGGTTGTAGAACTTGATCGAGTCCACCCCGGCCGGCATGGACAGCGTCACGAACACCGAGTTGGTGGTGTTCCAGTCCGCCGTGGCCGCGGGCGTGATGGTGACCGGGGCACCGCCGTTGACGCTGATGTAGTACGTGCGGACACAGGCACCACACACGTACACCACGGTGACCTGGAGGTTCATCGCCTGGGGCACATTGATCCCGGTGAACGTGACCCAACCGCTGTTGCGCCCGATGAACCGCACCTTGCTCCCACCCGAGCAGCCGCTGCACGTACCGGGCTTGGCGGACCCGCCGTTGTGCGCCTCGGCTTCCACGGCCACCGGGTTGAAGGTCACCGGGTTGCCCGGCGTCGTCGTGGTCGGGGCGGCCTTCGGCGAGCCGGGAACGCCGGCGGAGGCGGACGCGCCGGACGCCTTGGGCGACGCCGACCTGCTCGGCCGCACGCTGCCGCTCGCGCTCGGCCCGTTCGTGACGTCCGGGCCGACCAGCCGACCGTCGTCGTCAGGCGTCGCGTTGTCGGTACCGGTACCGGTACCGAACGGGATCTGCCCGGCGGCCTGCTTGGGCAGGAGCTGGGACACCCCGACCACGATGAGCACGACCACGACGCTGGCCGCGACGAGCAGCGCCGGCAGCGCGGCGCCGCCGGCCCTGCGGGTAAACGGAAAGAGGAAACGCCGACGGCGCCCGCGGTATCCCTCGGGCTCATCGAGGACCACCTTGCTCATCAGCACGGTGGGATCCTTCGGCGTCGGCACAGCGAGAAATCCGATCAGTCGCGACGGCGCTTGTCAATCGGTCCGGCGGCGGTGAGCCGTTGCCCATCGTCGGTCAGATAGTCGCGCCAGGACCGGGTCGGCCGCCATCCCAGGAGGGTACGGGCTTTCGTGGTGTCGATACCCGACGCGTCGGGCCGGGAAACCGGACGTAGCCGGGTGGTCGAGTCCGGATACGCCATCCGCCAGGCGGCATGCAGGTCTCGTCCACCGATCGTGTCCTCCGCCGCGATGCACATCACCTCGTGGCCGGGAAGGTCGGATTCCACCGCCAACCGGATCGCCTCGGCCAGATCATCGGCGTCGATGTAACTCCAACCGGTGACGCTTGCCTTGGCGCGATCCGCGAAAAATGGCCCGAGGTTCCGGTGGTACGTTTCGGCGTTCTGGACCCACGTCGGGCGGATCGAGATACACCGTAACCCGGAGCGGGAGACCGCGGCGTCGCACAGCTGCTCGCCGAAAAACTTCGCGAGCGCGTACGGATCCTGCGGGCGTACCGGGTGTGCCTCGTCCAGCGGCAGGTACTCCGGCGTGAACGGCCGTTCCGCGAAGATGAACCCGGGCACCGTCTCGCTGGAGATGTTCACCAGTCGCGGTACCCCCCACCGCACGCACGCCTCGACCACGTTGAACGTCGCGGTCAGGTTGTTGCCGAAGACCACGTGCGGCGCGTGCCGCCCCGGTGCCGGGATGGCACCCGCGTGTACCACCGCCTCGAACGGCCCCGGGCGCGGCCCTTCGCCCACCGAGGCCCCACCCACCAACGCGTACACCTGCCCGGCGTCGGTCAGGTCGGTCTTCACGTACGGTGCGGTGCCCGGTGGCGGCGTGTCGAACTCGGGCTCGCCGAGGTCGGTCGCGACCACGTGGTGCCCGGCCCGTTGCAGCGCGGCAACCGCCGCCCGGCCGACCTTCCCTCGTGCCCCGGTGACCATTACCCGCATCATCGCCCCTTCCGCCGCCGTTCCCCCGAGGCTAACGGGCGGAGCGTCCCCTCAGGCAGGGACTCAGGCGGCGGCCGGGGCGCCGACCCCCAGACCGGCCAGGATGGTACGCACCTCAGCCCGCTCGGCCTCGGACAGCCGGCTGATCGGCGGGCGTACGTCCGGCCGGCACAGGCCGAGCTGGGCCAGTGCCTCCTTCACCACGGACACGTTCAACGCGTTGTGGTAGCGGGCCCGCAGGTCCTCGAACGGGCGCAGCCGCTGCCACACCGTCATGGCGCCGGAGAAATCGTTGGCGCGCAAGCGATGCAGCAGCGCGAGCGACTGCTCCGGCGCCACCGTGGCGAGCCCCGAGGTGAAGCCCCGGGCTCCGGAGAGCCAGAAGTACGGCGCCCAGCCCTCCGCCAGGCCGCAGGACCAGACCAGCCGGTCCGGCCCGACCACCCGGATGATGTCGGTGAGCGCGATCGGGTCGGGCACCGCGTACTTCACCCCGACCACGTTGGGGCACGCCTCGGCGAGCCGGACGAACGCATCGGCCCCGATCGACGGGTTGCGCACGTAGCAGACCACGCCGTGGTCCGGGATCGCGTCGGCCACCTCGCGGTGGTAGGCGACCCAGCCCTCGGTCGACTGGTACGGGTGCACCGGCTGGTGCACCATCACCCCGTGCGCCCCGGCCCCGGTGGCGTCGACCGCCTCGGCAGCCGCCTCGTGGGCCGCGTGCCCCACCCCGGCGAGCACCACCGCGCGGCCGGCCACCACGCTGACCGTGGTGCGTACCGCCAGCGCCTGCTCGGCGCGGTCCAGCGCGTAGAACTCGCCGGTGTTGCCGTTGGCGGTCACCACGTCGATCCCGGCCGACACGCACCGGTCCACCAGCGCGCCGTACGCGTCGACGTCGACGGCGCCGTCGACGCCGAACGGTGTCACGTTGATGGTGACGACCGACTCACCCGCCTGCCGGACCTTCGCGAGCGACATCGCGGCCTCCTCGATACGCGGCGTTCTGGTATACCAGATACCACACAGTTAAGCACGGGCACCGAGTGCTGCCGATACCTCCCTCGATGCCCGTACCACCATCGGCGCCAGCCGGGCCACCTGAGCCCGGGCCATGTCGAAGCTGAGACCCGACACGCTCACCGCGCCGATCGGCTCGCCCCGGTGGTTGAGCACGACCGCGCCGACGCAGCGCACCCGGGTGACGTTCTCCTCGTCGTCCAGTGCCCAGCCCCGGGCCCGGACGCTGGCGAGATTGGCCAGCAGGGCATCGGTGGTGGTGAGCGTGTGCGGCATCCGCCGGGGCAGCCCGGTGCGGGCGGCGATCCGGCGTACCTCGTCGTCGGGCAGCGCCGCCAGGATGGCCTTGCCGATGGCCGTGCAGTGCAGCGGCAGGGAGGCACCGATGCGGGAGCGCATGCCGTACGCGCCCCGCCCCTCCAGCTTGTCGATGTAGACCGCCTCGTCCCCCTGGCGTACCCCGAAGTGCACGGTGTACCCGCTGCGCTCACACAGGGCACGCAGGGCCGGGCGGGCCGCCCGGGCCAGGTCGGAGTCGTCGGCCGCGCGGGCGGCCAGCCGCATGAGGCCGGGGCCGAGCACGTAGTCGTGCTCCTCGCCCTCGCGTACCCACCCGTGCGCGACCAGCTCCTGCAGGATCCGGTGCACGGTGGAGATCGGCAGGCCCGCGGTGTTGGCGATGCGGGACAGCCGGCGTTGTTCGGTCAGTGCCTCGGCAACCGCGACGAGCTTCGCGATCGCCGACGGCGAGCCGGACGCGGTCTGCGAACCCTGAGGTCGAGTCATCGAGCCAGCCACCCTCCATCAACGGCAAGTACGTGACCGTGCACGTAGTCAGCGGCGGGCGAGGCCAGGAAGACCACCGCGCCCGCGATCTCGTCCGGTTGAGCCCACCGGCCGGCCGGGATCCGGGCCCGGATCTCGGCCTCGCGCACCCGGTCGGCGCGCAGGGCCGCGGTGTTTCCGGTCGCCACGTATCCCGGTGCGACCGCGTTGACGTTGACGCCCAGCGGGGCCCACTCGTTCGCCAGTGCCCGGGTCAACCCGGTGACGGCGTGCTTGCTGACCGCGTACGACGTGACGTTGATCCCGCCCTGGAACGACAGCATCGATGCGATATTGATGATCTTGCCTGATCCGCGCTCACACATCGGGCCTCCGAAGAGCTTGCTGAGCAGAAACACCGAGTTCAGGTTCACCTGGAGTACGTCGCTCCAGTCACTGTCCGACATCTCCAGCGCTGGCCCGCGCCGGATGATCCCCGCGTTGTTGACCAGGATGTGCACGTCCGAGTCGGCCAGCACCCGCTCGGCTGCCTGCCGGGTCGCGGCGTCGTCGGCCAGGTCGGCCGCGACCGTGCGGACCTTCGCGCCGCGCGCCTCCACCTGGGCGGCCGCCTCGTCGAGGTTGTCGCGGTTGCCCCAGAGCACCAGGTCGGCCCCGGCATCGGCGAGCGCGAGCGCGGCGGCCCGGCCGATGCCCGCCCGGGCCCCGGTCACCAGAGCCGTGCTCCCGCCCAGACCGAACGCGTTCATCGCAGTGACTCCGTCGGGACCTGGTCCATGTCCTCGAAGGCGACGTTCTCCCCGGCCATCGCCCAGACGAAGGTGTAGTTGGCGGTACCGGCCCCGGTGTGTACCGACCAGGACGGGCTGATCACCGCCTGCTCGTTGGCCACGATCAGCGACCGGGTGGCGTCCGGCCGCCCGGCCAGGTGCACGATCCGCTCCCCCGGCCCGAGCCGGAAGTACAGGTAGACCTCGGTGCGCCGGTCGTGGGTGTGGCACGGCATGGTGTTCCAGACGCTGCCCTCGGCCAGCTCGGTGATGCCGAGCACGAGCTGGTCGGAGGCGACGCCGTCGGCGTGTACGTAGCGCCGGATGGTGCGTACGTTGGCGTGCGCGGGCTCGCCGAGGTCGGCCCGGAAGACCTCGTCCCGCCGGGCCAGCGCGGTGGGGTGCGGATGGTGCGCCGGCGCGGAGACCAGGTAGTACCGGGCGTCGGAGCCGTCGAAGCTGATCTCCTTGCTGCCCTTGCCGACATACAGCACGTCGAGGGCGACGAGGTCGTGCTTGGCGTCGTCGACCGTGACACTGCCCGAGCCGTCCAGGCAGACCACGGCGAGCTCGCGGCGGTCGCAGAAGTGTCGGGCGCGGAGCTGGTCCGGGACGGGCAGGGTGAGCCGCTGCCCGGCCGGTACCACGCCGCCGATCACGATCCGGTCGTGGTGGCTGTACACCAGCCGTACCTCGCCCTCGGCGAACAGGTCGTCGACGAGGAACCGCTCGCGCAGCGCGATCGAGTCGAGGTCGCCGAACTCGGCGGGATGGGTCGGGTGGCGGGTCTGCACCGCGAAACTTCCTTCCGCTAAACGAAATCAGGCCTCGTCCATCGATGGCTCATCACTATGCGTGCTCCCTGAGCCGTACGCCAGCCCCTGAACGGTGGCACCATCTCCGCTCGGAGCTATCCACGGGATATGGCGTACTGGTATACCAGATACCGTGACGCAGCTTTCCACTCGGCGGAACAGGGCCGAACCGGTGCTGGCCCCGCTCCCCCGCTCCACGACCACCTCGGACCTGGTCGTCGACGCGATCCGCTCGGCGATCCTGACCGGCCGGCTCAAGCCCGGGGACACGCTGGTGGAGCGGCGCCTCGCCGACCAGCTGGGGGTGTCCAAGACACCGGTACGGGAGGCGCTGATCACCCTCGCCGCGGCCGGTCTGGTGACCGTCACCCCCAACCGCGGCACGGTGGTGCGCGCCGTGGACGCCGAGGACATCCGGCAGGCATACGAAGTGCGGGCGCTGCTGGAGCCGTGGGCGGTCGCCCGCACCGTCCGGCACGCCGCACCCACCGCCCTGGTCTCCGCGCGAGCGGCGCTGGACGAGGCGCGCGGCCACCTTTCGGCCGCGGACCACGTGCCGCTGAGCCTGGCCAACCGGCGCTTCCACCGGGCGCTCTACGCCGGCTGTGGCAACACGTTGGTGATCGCCCAGCTCGACGCCCTCCAGGAGTTGACCGCGCTGGGCGCGGTCGCGCTGATCTGGACCCGGGAGCACACCTACCGCGCGGAGCACGCCGACCACGAAGAGATCCTCGAGGCCGTCGACGCGGGCGCCGCCGACCGGGCCGAGAGGTTGACCCGACGGCATATCCGCCAGTCCGTACAGCGGCTGGCGTAACAATGCGTGAGGTGGTTCCTCCGGGGGTGTCGCCACCCCCGGAGGAACCATCCGCCCGCGTACCGCGTCCGGCACCGTCAGACCTTCGGGAGCATCCACGAGAGAACCGGAGTGGACTGCAGGTAGACCAGCACGCACAGGAGCAGCAGCAGCCCCACGCTCCAGCCGATCACCTTGCGGAACAGGTTGCCCTCCTGGCCGACCTGGTCGATCGCGGCGGTACCGATCGCCAGGTTCTGCGGCGAGATCATCTTGGCCAGTACGCCACCGGACGAGTTGGCCGCGCCGAACAGGTAGGGCGAGGCCTTCAGGCTGGTGGCCGCCTGCGTCTGCAGGCCACCGAACAGCTGGTTGGAGCCGGCGTCGGTACCCGTGATGGCGACGCCGAACCAGCCCACGATGGGGGACAGGAAGGCGAAGAAGCCACCCGCCTTGGACAGGAACAGGCCGAGAGTGCTGGTCTGGCCGGAGAATTGCATGACGAAGGCCAGCGCGAACACCGTGAGGATGGTGAGGATGGCCCAGTTGAACTGCCTGATCGTCCGGCCGTAGATCCGCGCCGCCCGGACCGGGCCGACGCCGAGGACCAGCGCGGTCAGGATGCCCGAGATGAACAGCAGGGTACCGGTGGCACCCAGCCAGTTGATCGCGAACACCGTGCTGATCGGCTTGCCGTTGACGCCGAGCAGGTGCAGCCCGGGCCACGCCGGCTTGAACGTGGTCCAGTTCGTGATCGCCTTCGGCGGAGTGATGTAGTCCTTGACGTTGAAGTTCTTGAACTGCAACTGGGCGATCGAGAAGATCACCACGATGATCGCGTACGGCGAGAACGCCTTGATGATGTCGACCGCGGAGTCACCCTCCGGCCGGCCCACCTTGCGTACCTGCGCCGGGTCGTCGACCGCACCGCCGGCCACCGGTACCACCTCGGGCTTGCCGGTGTCGAACTGGACCTCCTCGCTGGGCTTCCAGACCCTGGTGAGGACCAGCAGCGCCGCCACCGAGATCAGCGCCGCGTAGATGTCGCAGAGCTTGTAGTTCACCGACGAGAAGATCCACTGTGACACCGAGAAGGCGACCCCGGCGGTCAGCGCCGCGGGCCAGGCCTGGCGCAGCCCGCGCATGCCGTCGGCGATGATCAGCAGCACGAACGGGATGAGGAACGCGAGCACCGCGGTCTGCCGGCCGGTGAACGCGCCGAAGTGGTCGGCGGTCAGGGTCGGCGTGGCCAGCACGGTGATCGGGTTGCCCAGGCCACCGAAGGCCACCGGTGCGGTGTCCGCGACCAGCGCGATGGCCACCGCCTTGAGCGGGTTGAAGCCGATCGCGATGAGCATGACCGCGCAGATCGCGACCGGCGAGCCACCGCCGGCCAGCGCCTCGATCAGCGCGCCGAAGGTGAAGGCGATGACGATCGCCTGGACCCGCTGGTCGTCACTGATCCGGGCGAACGCGCGGCGCAGGACCGCGAAGTGCCCGGTGTCCACGGTCATGTTGTAGATCCAGATCGCGTTGAACGTGATCCAGAGGACCAGCAGGGTACCCCGGGCGATGCCGTACAGGCCCGAGTTCAGCGCGTCGCCGATGCCCATCTTGTAGCTGAAGAGCGCTACCAGCAGGGAAACCAGCAAGGCGATGAGGCTGGCCCAATGTGCCTTCCAGCGCAGACCGCCGAGTAGGAACAACAGCGTGAAAAGGGGTAAGGCGGCCAGAAGTGCCGACAGCCACAGAGTGCCGGTCGGATTGAGGTTCTGTTGGTACACGAGCGCCTCCATGGGGGTGGGGACGGGCGCAGGTCACGGGCGGTCGGGGGTGGTACAGCGCCGAGCAGGACGGGTGCCGGCGTATTGAAACCGGTGGTTGGCCGCAGCACTGCGCAAACCATTGCATGCGGGTGTAGCTGGAGGTTCGCCCGCTGGTCAAGAACGCGCTCCGTGTGGCGGAAACCGGACGTCCGTCCGGCTGGTCAAGCTCAAGCTGGGGAGAGGTAGCCGCTGGAAACACTCTGGAAAGATCGACTTAATTGAACTCTTGACTCGGGTAGGGTACCGGATATTGACTCTTCCACAAACGTTTTCAGGAAAAGGCCCGCTGAAGGGCCATCGAGGCTGAGCGATCGGGAAGTGCTGTAATGCCGGTGACCATCCATGACGTCGCCCGACGGGCCCAGGTTTCGCCGTCGACGGTGTCTCGCGCGCTGAGCGCGTCGCACCTGGTACGGGGTACCACCCGGGACCGGGTCCTGGCGGCTGCGAAGGAGCTCGGTTACCAGCCGAACCCGGCCGCACGCAGCCTCATCACCGGCCGGACCGGCAACATCGGCATCGTGGTACCCGACCTGAACAACCCGTTCTACACCGGCGTCCTGCGCGGGGTGCAGGCACGGGCGCGGCAGAGCGGGTACGCGGTCTTCTTCGCCGACGGCGAGGAGGACCCGGTCGCCGAGGAAGCCCTGGTGCGAGCGATGTCCCGGCAGGTGGACGGGGTGGTCATCTGCGCCCCGTTCGCCTCCGATGCTCAGCTCCGCGCGCTGGCCGGCATCACCTCGCTGGTGCTGCTCAACCGCCGGCTCCGGGACGTGCCGGCGGCCCTGATGGACAGTGCCAGCGGCATGCGGCAGGTGGTTGACCACCTGACCGCGCTGGGACACCGCCGGGTCGCCTACCTGAACGGACCCAACACCGCCTGGTCGAACCGGGAGCGACGGCGCGGCCTGCGCGTCGCGGCCGCCCGGGTCAGCATGACCGTCGTCGACTTCGGCCCGTTCGAGCCGAAGTTCGAAGGCGGCGTGCAGGCGGCCGACCTGGCTCTGGCCGGCGGCGTGACGGCCATCATCTGTTACAACGACCTGATGGCTCTGGGTGTACTGTCCCGGCTGGCTGATCGCGGCGTGGCGGTACCTCAGGAGATGAGCGTCGTAGGCTTCGACAACCTCCTATACGCTGCCGTGTGTGCACCACCTCTGACCACGGTGGCAATGCCCATGGAGGCCGGCGGCCGAGCAGCCGTCGACCTGTTGCTGGCCGGCGTCGAAGGCACTGAGGACGGCGCCGGTCCGCATCGCGAGCTCACCACCAACCTGATCGTGCGGGCGACGACTGCCGCCGCCAACACCAGTAATCCCGACAACCACCCTCCGGCGGTCTGAGGCCGCCGGCCACTCCCGGAAAGGGGAGTTACTTCTATGGGTGACTCACGTAGCCGCCGATACCGCCTCGGTACCGGTCTGCTGACCACCTTGGCCGCCGCGGCGCTGGTCGCCGCCGGCTGCAGCACGCCCAACAGTGGGGGCGGCGGGGCCAGCACCGGTCCGTCCAGCAACATCCCCGACAAGCCAGCCAGCGCGGTCAACCTGAACGTCCTCGACGTCGCCGGCAACGCTCAGCTCACGCAGGGTATCTTCGACGACTTCGTCAAGGCCCACCCGGACATCGTCAGCAAGTACACGATCAGCACCGAGAAGGCCCCCAACCTGGCCGGCAAGCTCAAGGCCCAGGAGGACGCCGGACAGCTGAACATCGACCTGGTGCTGACCGGGACCGACGGCCTCTCCGCGGGTATCGCGGGCGGGCTGTGGACGCCCATGGGTGACTACAGCAGCCGGCTGTCCAACATGAAGAACTACACCGAGCCGGCCAAGAAGATGCAGGAGCTGGCCGAGGGGTACGCGGTCGAGCTGGTGGAGTACCCGTCCGGCCCGATGATCGAGTACAACCCGGCCAAGGTGGCCACCCCGCCGACCAGCACCGACGAGCTGCTCGCCTGGTGCAAGGCACACCCCGGCAAGTTCCAGTACGCCGTGCCGAAGAACTCCGGGCCGGGCCGTACCTTCCTGATGGGCCTGCCGTACCTGCTCAGCGACTCGGACCCCAAGGACCCGACTGCCGGCTGGGCGAAGACCTGGGACTACCTCAAGCAGCTCGGCACCTGCTCGGCGCCGTACGAGAGCGGCACCGGCAACACGATGAAGAACCTGGCCAACGGCACGGTCGACGTCATCGCGAGCACCACCGGTTGGTACATCAACCCGCGCGTCCTCGGCACCGTACCGGCCGCCATGAAGGCCGGCACGCTCAAGGGCTTCCACTGGGTCACCGACGCGCAGTACGCGGCCGTGCCCAAGGGCATCAGCACGGACAAGCTGGCGGCGATCCTCAACCTGCTGCAGTTCATGCTGGACAAGAAGGAACAGGCGATCACCTACGACAAGGGCTACTTCTACCCGGGCCCGGCGGTCAAGGACGTCAAGCTCTCCGACGCCCCGCAGGCCAGCCAGGACGCCATCGCCAAGTTCGGTGACCCCACCTTCGACGACCTCATCGCCAACAACCCGCAGGAGACGTCGCTGCCGGCTGACAAGCAGGTCACCGCGTTCGGCTTGTGGGACACGCAGATCGGTGCGACAAAGAAATGACCAGTAGGCGGTTCGATCACCTCAGGCTCGACCAGGTCTCCCGGCGCTTCGGCGACAAGGTGGTCCTGGACGCCCTGACCCTGCAGATCTCCGGCGGCGAGTTCGTGGCCCTGCTCGGCCCCTCGGGGTGCGGCAAGTCCACGGCGCTCAACTGCCTGGCCGGCCTGCTTCCGCTCACCGGCGGCAGCATCTGGCTGGACCAGCGGCGGGTGGATACCCAGCCGCCGGAGAAGCGCGGGTTCGGGATGGTCTTCCAGAACTACGCCCTCTTCCCGCACATGTCGGTCCGGCGCAACGTGGGCTTCGGCCTGAAGATGCGCGGGATCGGCGGGAAAGAGGCCCGGCGCCGGGTCGACGAAGCCCTGCGTCTGGTGCAGCTGGCCCCGTACGCCGACCGGTTACCCGGTCAGCTCTCCGGTGGGCAGCAGCAGCGGGTGGCCATCGCCCGGGCCATCGTGATCGAACCGCCTCTGGTGCTCATGGACGAGCCGCTGTCGAATCTGGACGCGGCACTGCGGCTGGACATGCGCACCGAGATCCGTCGGTTGCACCAGTCGCTGGAACTGACGACCATCTACGTGACGCACGACCAGGAGGAGGCGCTGTCGCTGGCCGACCGCCTGGTCGTGCTCCGCGAGGGTCAGGTGCAACAGGTGGGTACGCCGGAGGATCTGTACCGCTCGCCGGCGAACCCGTACGTGGCCGGGTTCATGGGGTACCGCAACCTGCTCCCCATGACGGTCACCGCGCGCACCGGCGACGAGGTCACGGTGTCCGGGTTCGGCGTCCAACTGACCGGGCTGGCCCGGGGCGAGTTCGGCACCGGCCCGGCCACCGTGGCCATCCGGCCCGAGGACTTCGTCGTCGGGCAGCCGCCGGCGGATGCCGACAACCACCTCCAGGTCGGCATCGAGGTCGTCGAGTACCACGGACGGGAACAGGCGGTACAGGCCCGACTGCCGGAGGGGCAGGCGCTGCGGCTGCGTACCCACCAAAAGGTTTCCCGGGGTGAGCTCGCGTCCGTCTGGGTCCCGCGCGACCACGTGCTCGTCTTCGGCGAGCAGGCAGACGGCCCCCCGGTCGAGGAGGCGGCGGGCCCCTCGACCGGGGTGGCAACCAACCAACCCACCACTGCCGGGGCACCGTCATGACGGTCCTGTCGCCGGCACCGACACCGACCCCGGCGCACAAGGGTGCGCCGGGGTCCCGGGCCCACCTGTCCCACCGGCTGGCCGAGCGGGGCGTCGACCGTACCCTGCTGCTGCTGGTCCCGGGCCTGGTCTTCCTGGTCGCGCTGTTCATCTATCCGTTCCTGAACGGCCTGGGCCTGTCCTTCCAGCCGGTCAAGCACAGCGGCGATCCGCTGTACAACTACCGGAACTTCTTCACCGATCCGTTCCTGCGCAACAGCCTGATCATCACGCTGCGGATCAGCCTGCCGGCCGCCCTGATCAACGTGCTGGCGTCGGTCCCGATCGCCTACCGGATGCGCGGGCGGTTGCGCGGCAAGCGGGCACTCACCACGTTGCTGGTCATCCCGATCACGCTGGGCACCGTGCTCACCGCCGAGGGTATGATCAACTATCTCGGCCCGACCGGCTGGCTCAACAAGGTCCTGACCACGCTGCACATCACCGACATCGACCACCCGCTGCCCCTGGTGAAGAACTACTGGGGCGTGGTGATCTCGCTGATCATCAGCGGCTTCCCGTTCGCGTTCCTGCTGATCCTGTCCTACCTGTCGGGCATCGACCCCAGTCTGGACGCGGCCGCGGCCACCCTCGGCGCCAGCCCCACCAAACGGTTCTGGCAGATCACCTTCCCGCTGCTGGCTCCGGGCCTGGCGATCACCTTCTGCCTGACCTTCGTGTTGGCGTTCTCGGTGTTCCCCTCCGCGTATCTGGTGGGCGATCCGGCAAACACCACACACGTCATATCCATAGCCGCCTATGACGCGGCCTACTCGGACTTCGACTACTCGAAGGCGTCCGCGATCGCCATGATCATGGCGGCGGTCATGCTGGTCGTGATCTCGCTCGTGCTCTGGGGCCGCAGCCGGCTCTACCGCGGCAGCACCGGAGGTAAGGGATGAGCGAGGAACTCGCGGCCGTCACCGCACCACGACACAAGGTGGTCGCCCGGCCGGCGGTCTGGCTGATCTGGGGCGTACTGGTCTTCTTCTTCATCAACCTGGCGGGGGTTGTCCTCTCCGTCGTGATCAACTCGTTCTCCACGCAGTGGTTCGGCACCTGGTGGCCGGCCGGCTTCACCACCGAGTTCTGGAAAAGCGCGTGGCACGACTTCGACATCTGGCAGGTGCTGGTCGTCACCCTCCAGGTGTCCCTGTCGGTGGTGCTCATCTCGGCGCTGGTCGGGGTACCGGCGGCGTATGTGCTCGCCCGGCGGAACTTCCCGCTCAAGCGGCTGGTGACACTCGTCTTCCTGCTGCCGGTGATGGTGCCGCCGATCGCCTACGGCATCCCGCTGGCGACCGTGCTGTACACGTACCACATGGCCAACTCGTTGACCGGCGTGATCCTGGTGAACCTGGTGCCGGCCGTGCCGTTCGTCATCCTGACCATGACCCCGTTCATCGAGCAGATCGACCCGAAGGTCGAGTCGGCGGCCCGGATGTGCGGCGCCAAGACCTGGCAGGTCTTCGCGCGTATCCTGGCCCCGCTGCTGATCCCGGGAATCCTGGCCGCGTCGGTGCTCGTGCTCGTCCGCACCGTCGGCATGTTCGAGCTGACCTACCTGGTCGCCGGTACGGACAGCCAGACGCTGGTGGTCAAGCTGTTCAACTCGATGAACGCCGCGGGGATCCGGCCGCCCCAGCAGACCGACGCGATGGCGGTGGTGTACATGGCCACCATGCTGGTGCTGCTGGTTGTCGCGCTGCGCTTCGTCAACCCGACCCAGCTGGTGACCCGGGTCGCGGAGGATCGGGAGAACTAGCGGGAGCGGTGTTGTATGTCTGACGGGTCGGAACGGGACGCGACGAAGCTGCGTAGTCAGCGATGGTACGGAGGGGAGGGCGTGCGTGGCTTCAGCCACCGCGCCCGTACCCGCCAGATGGGCATCGCCGCCGAGGAGCATCTGGGCAAGCCGGTCATCGGCATCGTCAACACCTGGAGCGAGATCAATCCGTGTCACCTGCACCTGCGGGACCGCGCGGAGGCGGTGAAGCGTGGTGTCTGGCAGGTTGGCGGCTACCCGGTCGAGCTGCCGGCCAGTGCGATCGCCGGGGAGACGTTCAGCAAACCCACCGCGATGCTCTACCGCAACCTGCTGGCCATGGAGGTCGAGGAGCTGATCCGCTCCTATCCGGTCGACGGGGTGGTGCTTCTCGGCGGCTGTGACAAGACCGGTCCCGCGTTGCTGATGGGCGCGATCAGCGCCGACCTGCCGGCCGTCTTCGTACCGGCCGGGCCGATGCTGCGCGGCAACTGGCGCGGTGAGGTGCTGGGCAGTGGCAGCGACATGTGGCGGTACTGGGACGACCGGCGCGCCGGGCTGGTGGACGACCGGCAGTGGGGCGAGTTGGAGGAGGGCATCGCCCGCTCGTACGGGCAGTGCATGACGATGGGTACCGCCTCCACCATGACCGCCGCCATCGAGGTGCTCGGCATGACGCTGCCGGGTGCGTCCTCGATCCCGGCGGCCGACTCGGCGCACACCCGGATGGCCGCGCTCTCCGGCCGGCTCGCGGTGGAGACGGTCTGGGCCGACCGGCGCCCGTCCACGGTACTGACCAGTGAGGCCTACGAGGACGCGGTGACCGCCACTCTCGCGTTGGGCGGCTCGACCAACGCGGTCATCCACCTGATCGCGATGGCCCGCCGCAGCGGCATCCCGCTGAGCCTGGACGACTTCGACGACGTCGCGCGGCGTACCCCCGTGCTGGCCAACGTCCGCCCCACCGGCAGCCACCTGATGGAGGACTTCTACTACGCGGGCGGGCTGCGCGCGCTGCTCGTCCAACTCGCCGACCTGCTGCACCTGGACCGGCCGACGGTCACCGGCCAGCTGTTGAGCCAGACCATCAAGGGCGCGCAGATCCACCACGAGGACGTGATCCGGCCGCGCGACCACCCGGTGGCCGCCGACGGCGGGCTGGCCGTGCTGCGCGGCAACCTCGCCCCCCGGGGCGCCGTCATCAAGCCGCTGGCCGCTGACCCGGCCCTGTTGCGGCACACCGGACCCGCCGTGGTTTTCGACGGGTACCCCGACCTGCTCGCCCGCATCGACGATCCTGAGTTGGAGGTCGACGAGAACAGCGTGCTCGTACTGCGTGGTGCCGGTCCACTGGGCGGCCCCGGCATGCCGGAGCACGGCATGCTGCCGATCCCCGACCGGCTGCTCAGACGCGGTGTACGGGACATGGTACGGATCTCGGACGCGCGGATGAGCGGTACCAGCTACGGCGCCTGCGTACTGCACGTCGCGCCGGAGTCGCACGCGGGTGGCCCGCTGGCACTGGTACGGGACGGGGACCTGATCACGTTGGACGTCGAGCAACGCAAGCTGGAGCTACACGTCTCAGCGGGCGAGCTGGCCCGACGCCGGGCGGCGTGGACCCCGCCGCCGCCCCGCTACCCGCGCGGGTACGGTGCCCTGCACGCGGCACACATCACCCAGGCCGACGAGGGTTGTGACTTCGACTTCCTCGCCGCCAAGGGCGCCACCCCCGAACCCGACGCGCGCTGAATCGGCGGCGTTTCCGATGGCCGAGTACCAGCGAATTCAGGCTCTTAGAGGTGATGTGTGTCGATGCAAGCGTTCCCTTCACGCTGAAAGCGTGGGCGGTAGCCGCACCAAACGGCCGATATCATAGACGAGACAGCGTTTTCCTGGAAGGTGGCGGCACGTGGTCGGTAGCGCACTCGGTGGAGAACCCAACCGCCTACTGATCACCGGCGCCGCCGGCAACATGGGTCGGCTGTTGCGCCCGCTGCTCCGGCGGGACGACCGGATCCTCCGGCTCGCCGACATTGTCGACATCGACGACGCCCAGCCGGGCGAAGAGGTGGTCAATCTCGATCTGCTCGACCCGGAAGCCGTCGCCAAGGTGTGCCAGGACACCTCCGCCGTACTGCACCTGGGCGGCATCAGCCTGGAGGCGTCCTTCGAGGAGATCCTGCAGGTCAATGTGGTGGGCACGCACAATCTGCTGCGCGGGGTGGTGGACGCCGGCGTGCAGCGGGTGATCCTGGCCTCCAGCAACCACGCCGTCGGGTTCTACCGACGCGCTGAGGTGCCGGAGGGCGCCGACGGACTCCCCGACCACCTGCTGCCGCGCCCGGACACCTTCTACGGCTGGAGCAAGGCCGCGATCGAGGCGCTCGCCGCGCTGTACCACCACCGGTTCGGGCTGGACATCGTCGTGTTGCGGATCGGCAGCTGCTTCGTGGAGCCCGGTGACACCCGGGCGCTGGCCACCTGGCTCGCGCCGACCGACGCGGCCCGGCTGATCGAGGCCGCCCTCGCCTACCCCGAGCCCGGCCACCGCCTGATGTGGGGGGTGTCGGACAACACCCGGCGCTGGTGGTCGCTGGCCGAATCCGAGGCGATCGGCTACCACTCCACCGAGGACGCCGAGCAGTTCGCGCCGGACCGGGTGGCCCGGTTCGGCGAGCCGGACCACGCCGAGCCGCTGCACGACCTGGTCGGCGGCGCCTACTGCATGGTCCCGCTCGGCAAGCCGGCAAGCCCGACTACCTCTTCTGATACGCCCTAAGGTTCTCGATGAACATCGCACAGTCGGCGAGCGGGTACGCCGAACCGAAGCCGAGCACCGACCGGTAGATCCCCCACTTCGGCCGTACCCGGTCCTGTAGCCAGGTATCGACACCGGTCTTCGTCACGTTGACCAGGGCGCTGTCGCCACGGTCCAGCCGCCAGGTCACCGCACCGTTCGGCGCGTCACCGATCGTGAAGGTCAGGCTGCTGTTGAGCCAGGTGTTGTGCAGCGGCGCCAGGTCGGTCGCCCCGATGACGGTACCCGAGTCGAAGATCTTCACTTGAATGCGTTGCGCGTTGGTGCTCCTGTTGCGGGTGAGGTCCATGGTGAGGATCGGCGCGCTGCCGTTGCCGGGCATCTTCAGCTGCATGATGTGAGTGAAGTTGACGGTGCCCTGCAGCGAGCCGGGGATGAAGACGGACCAGTCCAGCCGCCAGGTCTCGCCGAGCCCGAGGGAGAGGTCCTGCCCGCTCGCGTTCATCCCCTTGACCTCGTTGCGCTGGCGGTCGGTGGAGGTGTCCCGCTCGCCGGCCGGCATGTTGAAGCGGTAGTAGTAGTTGGCGCCGCTGTGATCCACGTAGATGTGGGTGACGCCCGGGTCGGTGCTGGCCCGGTCGTCCTCGACGCCCTCGAAGGCGCCGAGCCCGACCCGCTGCGGGTCCGGCGACCACCGCAGGGTCCAGCCGCTGCCCGGTGGCGGCGGTGGTGGAGGTGGCGGAGGCGACGGTGGGGCCAGCGGGCCGCTCGGTGCTGGTGAGGCGGATCGGCTGGGCGAGGCCGAGGCGCTGGCCGACGGTGCGGCCGAGGAATCGACCGGCATGCTCACGGTCGCGTCCGGGGACGGTCCGGTCCGGGGAGCGGGGTCGGTTCCCCGGGTCGCCCTGTTGTAGACGACCAGGGAGAGCACCGCGAGCAGGCCGGCGGCCAGGAAGGCGGCCGCCGCCACCCGGCGACCGGTCGGAACCCTGGAGAGGAGGCGCACGGTGAGATATCCGACCATTAGGTGGCGGTACGGTCAACCTGGGTAGTAGCAAATTCTCACCGGACGGATAGCCGACTGTGTCCACAGTGGATTGACCCGATCACTGGCGATCTCATGCACCCGGGGGTACACTGATCGCCGCTGGGCCGGCGTCTTCCCCCGTGGACGTCGGCCCCGCTTCGTCACCGCCTCCGGCTCGGTGCTGAGGTGTTGGCGCTCGCCTCCGCTCGCGCGGCACCGAGGCTCTCCAGACGACGCCCGCCTCGGTGCTGAAAGGTCGTAGGCTGGCCGGCATGCCCCGGCAGATCAGCATCCAGGAGCGCCGGGCCCGGCTGGCCCGGCGCCACCACCTCGCCGTGCGGTCCCGGGCCGGCAGCGTCGTGGAGGTGGCCGACGATCTCGTCGCGCTGCACGCCACCGATGCCGCGACGGTCCACCTGGCGGCCCGCGCCCGGCTCCGCGAGCCGACGGTGGCAGCGGTGGAGCGCGCGCTCTACGAGGACCGGACCCTGGTGCGGATGCTGGGCATGCGCCGGACCGTCTTCGTGGTCGCCCGGGAGGCGGTACCGGTCATCCAGGCCGCGTGCACCGACGCGGTGGCCGCCGTCAACCGGCGCCGGCTGAGCCAGCTGCTGGTCGACTGCGGGATCACCGGGGACCCGGACAGCTGGCTCGCCGAGGTGGGTCAGGAGACGCTGGCCGCGCTCGCGACCAGGGGCGAGGCCACCGGTACCGAGCTGGCGGCGCTGGTACCGGCGCTGCGTACGCAGGTGGAGATGGCGGTCGACAAGCCCTACGGCGGCAGGTCCAACCTGACCAGCCAGATCCTGTTCCTGCTCGCCTCGGAGGGGCACAT
>WNGE01001083.1_pt1 | contig 39903 bp, 28 predicted proteins | sample 5400651 | NCBI WGS metagenome assembly WNGE01 (sample SAMN13153370, study PRJNA577476) | soil metagenome | isolation source: 60 cm soil or saprolite under grassland replicate 2 | place: USA:California | collected 2016-06-15 | reverse complement strand
TTCCAGCAGAACAAGATGTGATGAGCTACGAAGAAATCGAAGAAGGCGAAAACGGCGTTTTCATGGGTTACTGCCAAGAATGCTGTCCAGAACTCTACGCGGTCTTGGCAGGATAAAAACCTCTGCTTAATCGCCCGCCCGGCCCAACGAAGCCTTGCAGCTGACGGCGCGATAGCATGGCTCTCAAGTGATTTTGTTCCTGCACGATTGAATGCTGATCGCGCGCCGCAGCTGAAGGCCAGCGTTGGCTGGCTCCTCTGCACCAGCTGAAAGGAGGACCTCGATGTGGTGGAAAATCCTGTTAGAGATCCTTTTGGCAATTGTATTGGTCGCGCTTGGCTCGGGATTCTGGGCGATCTTGAAATCGCGCTCGCATCTTCGCAAGGCGCTTGATGATGAAGGAGAGTTGAAGCACCTCATTGACTTCCTCACACCTGCAAAGGTAATCGAAGAGGGCAGCCAGATTAAACCGATGTTTGAGTCTTACCTGCAGAATATTTTGTTCTTTGAAAAGATGCATTTCGCTGCGCTAAGTAAAACCAGAAATCTTACACTCATGGTTGCTTTGATCTTGATCGCCGTGAGCTATCTCCTAGGCATCCCTTATCTAATTGTGAGTTTCGTAGCCTTTGTTTTTCCAGCGCTGTCGCCGATTCCCGCTTCCGCCAAAAACAATAATCTTACGCATATTCATACCGTCATCCTGAATATCTACAAATGGAATAAAATCGATGAAGCTGCATGCTCCGCATATTGCGATCAAGAGATCTCGGGTCTCAGAGTGGTATATCGAGTTGTGAATGCTTTGGGATGAGAGCGAGTTGGGGACGACCAAGGTGCTTCGGCCGCGCCAGCCAACGAAGCCTTGCAGCTGACGGCGCGACAGCATGCTTCTCAAGTAGCCTCTTTCCCTCACCTTGAATGCTGATCGCGCGCCGCAGCTGGAGGCCAGCGTTCGGTGCTATCTGATTATGACTGTAATTGATTACAACGGGAGTGGCTTCTGGGGTGTTGATGCCGTGCTGCTGCGATATGCGCGGTATGCGCGTCGCTACGGTATCGCCATGCCACGCGATCTCAAACCTCTCTTGCATTCAGCGAACGATAAGCAATGGATTTATCCAATCATGGATCGTGTTATCGAGGGCATCCAGAGCGGTGATCCGGCCTGTGCCGACCTTGGAGTGGAATTCATTGAAGAGAATGCCTCCTTTACGTTCGGCCGGATTCTCAAATCCAATACCGCTCGAGCATTGCGCCGTGCTGCTCTTACCGATGAGCAAAAGGAGAGGATCCGGAAACGTATTACGGAAATGCTTGAAGCTGGTTATCTGCCACGAGAGTTCCGTCAATACGCGAAGCTTGCTCGGAAAATTGGGTTGGTAGAGTGGCTGCCACGAATTGAGAGGCTAGCACAGCTCGGGGATCCATGGGTGCAGCGTTACTATTCGTATTTCAAAGAGTACGCGTCCCACTGAGGGCGCACCGAAACAGGCGCTTGCAGCAGACGGCGCGATAGCATCTTTCTCAAGTAATCTTTTTCTTCGCGGCTTGAATGCTGATCGCGCGCCGCAGCTGAAGCGTTCGACGGCTTATGCGTTTGATGGATTGTTAATGTGGGTAATAAAGATCGTGATACGCGTATCCGGAACCGCCGCCGGACAGGATCTGTCCATCCCTCATGGGGCGCCGGTGCGACTGAGGGTGGAAACCCAAATGGGCTATAAAAGCATGAAGTATCTTCAGCGCATCGTCGTTACGAACGAGTTCGACGACGGCGGTAAAAAGGGGAACATACAGAACGGGTGGTCGTGGTACGTGGGTATTTGAGCGCAACGCGCGCAGTAATCATCCAACTCAGAAAGGAGCGAAAGTGATGAGCGATAAGAAGCGGGTGCTCATTCTCTGTACTGGCAATTCCGCGCGTAGTCAAATGGCAGAGGGTTTCTTGCGCAATGAAGCAGGGGATCGCTTCGAGGTATTCAGCGCTGGAGTTGAGCCGAGCGAGGTGCGGCCCCTGGCTATCGAAGCAATGAGTGAGGTTGGAATTGATATTTCGGGACAAAGATCCAAGTCGGTGGAGGAGTTTACGGGACAACAATTCGATTACGTAATTACGGTCTGCGATGACGCAAACGAAAGGTGTCCTATCTTTCCCGGAAAGACGAAACGCATCCATTGGAGTTTTGAAGATCCCGCTGCTGCGACAGGTAACGAAGCGGATCGGCGGGCAGTTTTCCGCCGAGTACGTGACGAGATCCGGCAGCAACTCCACGTCTTCGTTTCAGAGCGAGAAGGACGAACGTGAGCATAAGCAAATCCCTAATCTACTTTGTCGCCGCTGGCCTATGTGAGATTGGCGGCGGTTACCTTGTGTGGCTCTGGCTACGTGAGAATAAGAGCCCATGGTATGCAGCTGCTGGCGCGGTGGCTCTCATTCTCTACGGTGTCATACCAACGTTACAGCCTGCAAATTTCGGACGGGTATACGCGGCTTACGGAGGCGTGTTTGTCATCATGTCCATTCTGTGGGGTTGGCGAATCGATAAGATTGTGCCCGATAGGTTTGATGTCGTCGGCGGAGCGATAGCGCTTACTGGAGTTTTTATTATCATGTATTGGCCTCGAAGCTGACCGAACTTATGACAGAAAAAGAATCCCCTTTTGCTTGTGACATGACCGCGATTGCGCCTGAAGAACGAGGCGTTCACCTATCTACGATAGATCAAGTATTTCGCGCAGTTGAGGAGGTCCGAGAGCTACCGCGCGGTTATGCTTTTCGCTTACCCAACGAATCAGAAGTGATAGTGAGAGTCGCGGAGTTCATTGCACTTGAGCGGCTATGCTGTCCTTTCTTTGGATTCGTTGTTGAGGTGGAGCGAGAAGGTGGAGCGATGTGGCTTAGTTTGACCGGACGCGAAGGCGTCAAGCCCTTCATCATGGCGGAGATTGGCGATCACCTACCCGCAATCTAACAACTGCGGCATATACGGAACGGTTAAAGGCGCAAACGGCGAAGCCGCAGTGCATTTCCAATTACCGATACTGAGCTAAAACTCATCGCAGCAGCCGCAATCATTGGATTCAGCAAGAGCCCAAAAAACGGATACAGCGCGCCGGCAGCAATTGGTACCCCCAGTGCATTGTAAGCAAACGCAAAGAAAAGGTTGGACTTGATGTTCTTCATTGTTGCTTGACTCAGCCGTATCGCGCGCACGATGCCCCGCAAGTCTCCCTTTACCAGTGTGACACCAGCACTTTCCATGGCAACGTCTGTGCCCGTTCCCATTGCTATGCCGACGTGCGCCTGGGCCAACGCCGGCGCATCGTTGATGCCGTCACCTGCCATTGCTACTTTCCTGCCCTCGGCCTGATAACGCTTGATGACTTCGGCTTTCTGGTTTGGCAACACTTCAGCGACCACCTCGTCGATGCCCAGTTTGGTCGCGACGGCGTTGGCCGTGGTACGACTGTCGCCGGTGAGCATAACGATGCGAACTCCTTGCTGGTGAAGTTGCTTAACGGCTTCAAGAGAAGTCCCTTTGATTGGGTCAGCAACACCAAGCAGGCCGACAGCTTTGCCATCGACTGCCACAAACATGACCGTCTGACCGTCAGCTCGTAACTCCTCGGCCTTTGCGGCAAGTTCAGCCGAATCGATTTTTAGGTCGTCCACTAAATCCTTATTACCTAAACCGACTGCGTGTCCATCGACGCGCCCGGTCACTCCTTTGCCTGTCACCGATTCAAAGGATTCAGTATTGGTAAGGTCAATGCCTCGCTCCTCCGCGCCAGCGACAATCGCCGACGCTAACGGATGCTCGCTGCCACGCTCGAGGCTTGCAGCCAAGCGAAGCACAGCAGCGTCAGTCCATCCGGCGTTGGTTACCACCGTTGCCAATCTTGGCTTCCCTTCCGTCAGCGTTCCAGTTTTGTCGACCACGAGGGTATCGATCTTACGAAGCACTTCGATAGCTTCAGCATTCTTGAACAGCACGCCGATCTGCGCACCTTTGCCGGTCGCTACCATGATTGACATCGGGGTCGCCAGACCCAGGGCACAAGGACAGGCGATAATTAGTACAGCAACCGCATTGATCAGACCGTAGACCATCCGAGGCTCTGGTCCTACAGTGGCCCAGATGATGAAAGTGACGATTGCGATCAAGATCACCGCAGGCACGAAATAAGCCGACACGCGATCCGCGAGTTTCTGAATCGGAGCGCGGCTGCGCTGCGCTTCCGCCACCATCTTCACGATTTGAGCTAGCAGAGTCTCGGCGCCAACCCGTTCCGCTCGCATGATCAGAGTGCCGGTACCATTTACAGTTCCGCCGGTCACCCGATCGCCGGGTCGTTTTTCTACCGGCATCGGCTCGCCAGTGACCATCGCTTCATCAACGGCGCTGGCTCCTTCAATAACGACACCATCGACAGGAATCTTCTCTCCCGGACGCACGCGCAGGAGGTCGCCGCGCTGAACATGATCGAGAGGAACATCCTCTTCTCGATCATCCGCCGTGATTCGCCTTGCGGTCTTAGGAGCAAGGCCCAGAAGCGCCTTGATCGCGGAGCTGGTCTGGCTACGTGCTTTGAGCTCCAACACCTGGCCGAGCAATACGAGGGTCGTGATTACGGCCGCAGCTTCAAAGTAAACGGGCACGCTGCCGTCGTGTCCTCGAAATGAATGTGGGAATGCTTCCGCGAAAAGGGTAGCGACCACGCTGTAAACATATGCGACAGCCACACCGAGCCCGATTAGCGTGAACATGTTGAGGCTGCGATTGACGATTGACTGCCAACCACGGACGAAGAACGGCCAACCGCACCAGAGCACAACCGGTGACGCAAGCAACAACTGGATCCAGGTCAGTGTGCTCATGGAAGTGATTTGCTGGAGGGGCGCCCCTGGAATCAGGTCGCTCATTCCCATTAAAAAAACCGGGACGCTGAGAACCACACTCACCCAGAACCGCCGCCGCATATCCACGAGTTCGTGGTTCTCTTCTGGATGCATCGGACAAGTGTAAGAGACCGACCCACCAGCGGGAGGCACGTGCTGCAGACCGACCACCGGCGCTTTCTCAACTTGTACAGGATCACTGATAAAGCGCTCAGGAGCTTCGCGGAACTTCTGCAAACAATGGGTACTACAGAAGTAAAACTTTTTACCTTCATAATCAGCGGATCCGGCCGCAGAATCTGGATGAACGCTCATACCGCAGACCGGATCCTTGAAATCTATTTGCTGTGTGATTGTTGTTGTCGCCATCTTGTTACTGATCAGGTGCGTTGTGTTCCGGTCCTGTATGTCCATGCACGCCGTGCATGCTGTCCATAATCATCTTAGCCGGCCGCAGCCTGAAGAACAGCTTCCACGAGACAGGATTGTTCCCGTAGAGCGGATCGAGTGCTGCAGGTTTAGAGTAGAAAGTCAGATCGCTACCGATAGCCAGTGAAACTTTATCGGTTGTCCAGATGTCGCGCGCTCCGCCAAAGGTGTAGGCACCGATGCGAAATGACGGATGGTCGTCTGTAATGCCTAAGCGCGCACGGTCCACCGCGCGGAGCAATTCGTTCTTATCTACTAACTCCAGACGAGTATAGAAATAATTCTTGTCCAGGAAATTAGCAGTGGATTCGAACGTGTAACCGTTTAGGTTGTGCGTCTCCCCTGGGCTGCTGGTGTGGTTGCGGCCCCAGATAAAAGCCGAAGCCCAGTTGCCGCGGTTAAGCCGCTTGTTGTACTGCACTGAGGCAGTAGCACGCCTAATGTCCGTGTCCGGTTCCTGACCCTCAGGGCTGCGAAGAAAACCGTACGATACCTGCATCACCCAGTTTGGATTTGGCATTATCGAAACTCGCGCGGATCGCGAGTTCCACTTGTGTGCATCGAAGTTGTAGCGCCTCTCGTCAGGCTCGCGTCCGTTAAAGATTGAACCCTCGAGCTTCAGCCAGCGAAAGGTGAAGCCAGTCGTAAGCACGCCGAAAGAAATGTGTGTTGAATCCTGCAAGTGATGCGAGAGCGTAGCGGAAGGATTCTCCGATGCTGACATCCGGTGCATGAACGCCACTGGACCTAGCGCCGGTTCGCCTGGATAGCCAAAGTATGTGAACCAGGATCCGCGTTCGCCCAGCGGCAACGTGTACTGCGCTGAGAGTTCCATAAAGAGATCATGCGGGTGTTGCCTATCGATCAAGGGTTGCCCCTGATAAGTTTCGCCGGTCTGAAACAAAAGAGGCGAGCCTCCCGGCGGAAAGGTAAAGGGTTCGAAACTGAACATGCCGCGCAACTGAAGCGTTCCCTTACCGAGTTTGTGGAATGCCATCGGCATGAACCAGTTTGCCGATTCCGCCTTCGTCACACCACGCGGACCACCCTGGCGGTTCACCCCTGCAGTCACGTTGTAATGGAACATCAGCAGCCAGTCGCCTGCGACCTTGTGAGTCATGTGCATTGGACCCGAAGAAGGCTGCCACGAGGTGCCAGAGCCCATGGCTCCCATTGACATAATGTTCCCATCGCTCGAGCCGACGCGAATCCCCATGTCGTCGCCTGACATCACCATCAACGGTCCCATGTTCGTCGTGGCCATCCCCGGCATGCCTGCCATGTCTTTCTTTGCATCGTCTGACGGTTGGCCTTTGGCTGGCGCGTTCATGTCCATTCCGGGCATCATTTTGTGTGACGGACTCGGCGAAGCGCTTGGCGCTGCGGCCGGCATCTTCATACCTGGATGCATTTCGTGTGAAGGGTTTGGCGCAGGGGAGGACACTCCGGCCGGCATCTTCATACCCGGACTCATTTCATGCGACGGACTTGGCGAAGGAGACGCCACTGCAGCCGGCATCTTTATACCCGGATGCATTTCGTGTGACGGAACCGAAGATGGCGATGGCGACTTGGCTGGCATCTGCATTCCTGGATGCATTTGGTGCGACGGAATCGAAGATGGCGATGGCGACGTCGCGGGCATCTGCATACCCGGATGCATCTCATGTGACGGGCTGAGCGCCGAGCTCGCCCTATTCATGCCTGGCTTCCTGGTCGCGGCCCGTCGCATTCTCGGGCGTGAGTTCTTTTTCTTCGGCGCCGTTTTCGCCTTCGGTTTGCCCATGCCGGGCATTTTGCTCATGTCATGCCCCTCATGCTGCGGCAACGCGCTTACGCTAATTGCGAAGACTAACGCAAGTACGCTGAATACCCGCGGCCCACTCAATTTACTAAGCTGCTTCATGATCTCCCCTTACTTTGCTGAAGCGAACCCTGACAGTGTTCTGGACAAAGAATTGAGACAGGCAGGCGGACGAGAGAAGCTAACGCCTGCGCCACCAATCAAGACGAAGACTGTCTGGAGGGACTAAATCCGGAAGATGTTGATGAGGATATGCCTGGGAGTTGTCTTTCCTGGCGGTCCATGTGCTCTTAGAGTCAGCACCGCAGCTAGAGATGATGAAACGGTAGCGACAACCGCGAAGGTGAGAGGATTACTCAGATCTCCCGAAGGCCTGGCCGCCTCCGTTTCCTTGAGCGAAGCGGTGCCAGGAGTCGTACTCGAATGTAAGGCGCAATGTGGACACGGAACAGTAGGCTGACTTAAAGCGACCGCATTAGGATCCGATCGGGAGGCAGGTTCGTGCGCAGTCTCCATTTGCGAATCCATCTCCATGTGTCCCATGTCTTCATGTGACATTACGTGTTCTGTGGGCTGCGCCTTACACGAAGCCATAGGTGACTGGAGATGTGGGCAGAATGCGGCAACGAGAAACTTGCCGCCCTGACTGAACAGCAAAGCGACTGCAATAACAGTGGTTACTAGAAAACGCTTGTACATTGTGAGCAAACTCAAGATGCTCCGACGGTTAAATCTGATCTAAAAGTAGCACACGGAAGTTTGAAGTCCAAGACGCGATAGGGTGGTACCTGATCGTGAATAAACATTGGTATTTCAAGATTTCATCGCTCAACATTTGCGGGTCATGCCAAGCTTCGCCCAAATAAAAGAATGCTGTTACGATGAAATCCGGCGATGCTTCTCAAAAACAACCTACGAGATTGGCTGAACCTATTATCTCGTACTGGTTTACGCTGGAAGAGAATGGATACAAACGACAACCTTGAGGCTGCATTTGGACCCCGACGTAGTGTGATCTCCGCGCTCATGACGGTCGCGCTTCTGGGAGTGATGTTGGACTGTTTTCAGCCAGCCAACGCCGGTGTGCGAAGCAGGATCTCAGACCCGACAGCAAGTCGAGGAAATTCTCACCCAGCTCAAACAGGAAAGAAAGCTTCGACGAGCGACAACGCCGATGAGGCCTTCCTGGCACAAGTGTCCGCGAGGATATTGGCAGTAGCGCGAAAACATCCCGCCAACGTTTCATGGCCTCCGGCAATAACACTAGTGGATGCTGGTGATCTCAACGCTTATGCAAACCTGGAGGTAGATCGCCTGGACGACGGCAAATTTAAAGAGCGAACTGATCGAAACGGAAAGTTCATTCCTTACGTCGCCGTTGACCGATTGATGATGGAAGAAGTGATTCAGGGCAACCCTGATCGTCTCGCAATGCTCGTCGCCCATGAACTTTCCCACATCATACTCGGACACATCCTTCCAACTAACATCGCTAAAAGAGCGCAGACAAGAGCACTAAAAATCCTATTCACTTCCGAGCAAGAGCATGACGCCGACATCAATGGAATCAAGCTGGCACTCGCGGCTGGTTACAGTTATAGGGGCGTGCGCGAAATCTGGGAGGTCTTCAACAGTGAATCCTTTAGCCGAAAATATCCGCACTCGGAATACAGCTCATTCGAAGCGGCTGGCGAAGATCATCCTTCATGGAGTGACCGTCTATCATATATAGACAAAGAAAAAGCGAACGTTTGGAAGGCAATGAGTGCGTTCGAGAATGGCGCCATTTTCCTGCAGATTCAACAATATCCTTCGGCCGCAGAGTCGTTCTCTCGCGTGATCCAAGAATTTCCCGACAATTATGAGGCCTGGGTTAATCTCGGTTATGCGCGATTGATGATGTATCTGGATGCATTTGATCCGAATACGCTCAAGCGTTACGACATCGGCCAAGTGGTCGTGGGTAGTTTCTATTTACGACCGGAAGAGCTGCGATCCAGAAGCCGAGGTGACAACGCAGCGATGTGGCAGCAGGCAGTTGACGCGCTCAGGAAGGCCTTGGACTTAAAACCGGATCTATCAATGGCAATGGCCAACCTGGGAGTCGCGTATTTGCTGAATCCAGCGGGCAGGGATGCCAGGGCAGCGAGCGAGCTTTTGGAGCAAGCAATCGCCTCACTAACGTCTGATAAGAACCTTTATAACTACAACGTGGGAGCGATACTCATTAATGCTGCCGTGGCGGATCTCGCGAATGACCAAGTCGGCCTCGCTGCGCGGCGACTCCAGGAAGCGCGAGAATTCCTCCAGGGTGAGCCGGTCTTGTCCGGCGCCATCGACTACAATCTCGCACTGGTTGCCCTCCGTCCAGACGGTCGTGAGCAGGTCAGCGCCACTGCGCCGGATCAGCGACGCAGGTCGGCCTCATCTCTATTGTTAAGGTTTCTTAAGAGCACGAGTCCGGCGTCCGTATGGTGGGATCTGGGTTATGAGAAATACGTTCGGTTAAGGACAGAGGAAGGGCTCAAGCCGGAAGGTAAGCCAGCACTCACTGAGGACACCAAGGTTCGTCTGCGCCGGATATCGTCTGTCGAAGTTGCTCCGGGAATGTTAGTGACGCTTTCGGATCGAAGCGAGCAGGTCAAGGCTAAGGTCCAGCCCCTCACTATCCTGCCGGTGGTTGGCACGACCATCGAGCTGCTGCATCACCCTCCCAGCGGCTCGGATATTCTGGTGGGTCGGCGGGTCGTGGCTATTTACCTGCGTGGCCCGACTGCGCCAGGCCTCAAAATCCAGCCGCTCGGCACGGGCGCTCGATCATCATTCCTTGGAACAGGGATGACGAAGAAAGATGTCGAGCAAATGCTTGGCAGAGACTACATGGTCGCGTCACTGAACGATCCGGACTTCAGATATTATTTCTACCCAGCACTCGACGTCGGCGTGCATTACGACATCGCGCAGAGAGTGGACGAATTGGTACTTGCGCAGATTGCTTTTACACCGGATTAGTATGAGGAAATTCGAAGGTGCAGCCGCCGGCGTTCACCGCTCAAAATACTCCGTTCCATCGCGACCGATATAACCACTTGCCACTTCCAATTCCACGTAAGCCAGCCCGTGAGAAAAGGCGCCGGGTAATCCGTCGACAACTTCGGGAACCTTGTACTTCGGTCGAATCACCATTCTGCCGCTTTTGTCGATGTAACCGACCTTGTCATTGACTACTACCGCAGCCAATCCATCCGAGAAACTCCAGGCATACTCATACTTGAAGGGGATCACCTGTTTACCGCTCTTATCGATAAAACCCCAGCGGCCTTTTTCTTTGAGTTGCACTGCAGCTAAACCTTCTGAGAATGACTCCGCCTGATAATACCTAAGTGGAATCACGATTCTGCCGCGCTTGTCTATGTAACCTCCTTTACGGTTCATAACCACCTTAGCCAGGCCTTGCGAGAATCCATCGGCGCCATCATATTTGAGCGGCACTATTGCTCGTCCAGCTTTGTTGACGAACCCATACTTCCAGTCGTATTCGCCTTTTATTTTGCCCACCACAGCGAGACCTTCCGAAAACGGCTCGGCTCTGTCGTATTCGAAAGGGATTGCCTGCTTGCCACTCTTGTCTAAAAAGCCCCACTTGCCCTTAACGATCGCCAGGGCCATGCCTTCGCGAACCGGCGGGATTCCGTTTTCAAGCAGCAACCCTCGGTCGCTGTCATACTCGAGTGGAATGACTTCCTTGCCTGATTTGTCTATGTAACCCGTTTTCAGATTCAACTCTACCAGGGCCAATCCCTCGGAAAAATTGTGAACAACGTCGTATGGTAATGCCGCCACTTCCTGACCGCTCGCATTTACAAAGCCCCACTTCCGATTCAGGTTCACCGCCGCCATGCCTTCGTTAAAGTCCCAGGCGTCGTCGTATTTTTGTGGAATCACTTCTCTTCCGGTCTTATCAATGAAGCCCCATTTGCCGTTGAGCTTTACCCTCGCCAAACCTTCAGAAAACCGACCGACGCGGTCAAATCTGGGTTTTATTACTATCCTCTTGTTCCGATCGCAGAAGCCACCGCCATATGGTATAGGATCAGAATTAGCGGCGCGCTTCGACGTCTGGGCAACAAAAGGTTGACCGACACTCAACGAAAGGAACGAAAGAGTCACGATCGATATTCCAACTATTGGATTAAAGGTCATCCTAGCTTGCATGGTTTTCTCCATTCTAAAGGAGGAGGCCCTGCAATCTGTAGACCGAGCCTGCCGGTGCCGTTCATCTCCTTTCTCTCTCCTAAAGTTGTTTGAATGCGAGCTCCTCAAGACCGTATACGAGGGTGCCGAACCTTGTTCTTCCACTTAAGAGTGCAAAAGAGCGATGAAACGTTTTCATGGGCTGAGGCGGAGTGATCGGCTTGATTCGCGCCCGGCCAGAGTCAAGCTGGACGAGCAACCCATGAAACGATCCTCGGGTAAGTTCCCATGATCTTTGGTGGAACCGCGCTTTCCACAATAAGGAGTGATATAGGAGTGGCACGCACATTCTAGACATTTGCGACGCCCAGTCAATAATCAGTTCTTTGAGGTCACTACTGGTTGATCGGCCCATTCTTGATATCTTGTTGAATTTGATCGACTAAGTCCTATGCATGCAGGAATCGATTTCAATTCACCGCGGCTTACTGCTCTGCAATCCGGCTCGCTTCGGCTCATGAAGTCAGTACCACAGCGCGGTAGCGGGTGGGTCCTTGCTACTCGTCACTCAAGCTGTGCCGCGTCAAGTGTGATTGTGAGCGAGGCCCCCGCCACCGCGTGATGGTACTGATCTGCTCCATCGGATATCTCACTCTCGGCGATAATGGTAGACACATTTACATCACGAAAAGAAGGAGCAACGATGAGTCGATCTGAACCACACAACAGATGGCAAAGAGTCGTGGGCCAAACCCTCGCACTGGTTCTGCTGGTTTTTGGAACGACCACCAGCTTAGCCACGGCGCAGACGCGTTCTCGATCGCGGACAACTGATGCGGCCGTGATCAAGCGATTCCTACTGAAGCAGCAATCCAGGGAAAACGGCTTTGAGGATGAGGGCAATGAACGAATGGTAAGGACCGGCGATCTGAACCATGACGACGTTCCAGACCAGGTGGTCCTGTATACATTGGAAGGGCAGAACGGTACTAATAATTACGTTCAGCACCTGGCCGTGTTCGTACGTACTAACGGGCGGCTTGTGCCAGTGACGGACGAAGTAGTGGGTGGTAAGTACTATCGGTCAGCCGATCTCAAATCGATAAAGGATAATCAAATTCTGTTTGATACTCTCGACTATGCAGACAGCGACGCGCGGTGTTGTCCCAGCATAAAGGGGTCAACCAAATATGTGCTCCGGGGCCATAAAATAAAGGAGCTTCGTCACAAGCAAAGGCCGCCGGAGAAGTAACCGAGGTCTCAGAACGGTTGATTTCAACATGCACGAAAATTCGACATCCGCAATCCGAAATCCGAAATTCTCTTCATCCTTTCACGCAAACCACTTGCTTGATCTCGGCGACGATTTCGACCAGATCTTCCTGGTTCTTCATCACCGCTTCGATTGATTTGTAGGCACCAGGAATTTCGTCCAGCACGCCTACGTCTTTGCGGCATTCAACGCCAGAGGTTTGACGCGCCAGATCGTCTTTTGTGAAGGCTCGTTTGGCCGCCCCGCGCGACATCTTGCGTCCTGCCCCGTGAGAGCAGGAGTTGAAACTCTCTGACAGACCACGCCCTTTCACGATGAACGATTTCGCACCCATCGATCCGGGGATAATGCCGTAGACATCTTTCTCAGCATTGATCGCGCCTTTGCGCGTGACGAAAACTGTTTCGCCATAGTGCTCTTCAAGCGCGACGTAGTTGTGATGGCAGTTGACCGCGAGTTCCGGACGGAACGCTTTACGATGATTGAAGATCTTGTTGAAGACCTTCAACAAACGCGCCATCATGATCTCGCGATTCTTCATCGCGTAGGTTTGCGCCCACTTCAGGTCGTTCCAGTACGCCGCAAATTCCGGCGTGCCCTGGATGAAGTAAGCGAGATCGGGAGCCGGCAGTTCGTTCAAATGCCACAGCGATTTTGCGGTTGATATGTGACGCTCTGCCAGTTCCTTGCCGATGTTGCGCGAGCCTGAATGCAACATCAGCCAGACGAAGTTTTCTGTGTCCAGGCAAACTTCGATGAAGTGATTGCCGCCACCGAGCGTGCCGAGCTGCGTCATGGCTTTTGCCTTGCGATCGTGCACGCCTTTGTGAAGTTCATCAAAGTCTTTCCAGCCGTCCCAGTACGAAGAATCGTCAACCGATTCCTTATAGGCGCTAAAGCCAACGGGAATTGCTTCTTCGATCGCTAAGCGCAAGTCTTTCAACTTGCCCTCGAGGATTCCGCTCTTGAATGGCGTCTTCACGGCCATCATTCCACAACCGATGTCGACGCCGACCGTAGCCGGAATAACGGCTGCTTTTGTCGCAATGACAGATCCGACCATGCTGCCCTTGCCCAGATGTGCGTCAGGCATTAGCGCGACGTGTTTGAACAAACATGGCAAGCGCGAGACGTTGCGTAGCATCGATTGCTCTTCGATGCTGAAGGCGTGATTGGCCCATGAGAGGATTTCCTGTTTGGCGCCTCCTATGCTCAGCTTTTCGTAAGGCATTTGCTTCCTCCTTTCTAAGTTTAGATGGATGCTCGGGTCTCTCGCAAAGCAACGGCGTCGTTATCCAGGCTCCCGGCCATCTCTTGCAAAAAGGCACTTCTATTGCCAAAAACAAAAGGAGCGGGCTTGAAGCCTCCCAGGGAAGCCGCTCGCTCCTTACATTTCTCGCAATTCTTCTTTGGAGATCCGGGAGCCGGAGGCGCTCCTGCGAATTAATGCCTGATATGACGCTATCGATGGACCGTGTTTGATGCGTAGTAGCGATGGTCAGATAACTCCGAGCTTACTCGGGTTGCCAGAGTACACAGCGCGGCCATACCGCAAACAAACAGTTTCACGCAAAGACGCAAAGGTGGCAAAGACGCAAAGTCCAGTCCGATTTGTTCTTCTTTGCGTCTTTTCCACCTTTGCGTCTTTGCGTGAAAATTGTTGCTGAGAAAACGAGATTTTGCGCTCTTGTTTCACAGACAAGCCAGACTTCTCTTAAGTTGAAGCGGTGATTGTTGGTTTCTTAATTTGGTACACGACGTGTTCGACGGTTGTTCCATCAACATTGGTTTGTTCCCGCCGCTCTATCATAACGCCGCCGATTTTTTCCATGGCTTTTTGCGACCGGACATTCGTTGGCCCTATTAGGAAAACAACGCTCTCTACAAATCTAAACGCATGGTCCAACATGAGGCGTTTCAATTCCCTGTTGTACTTTCCGCCCCAATGGGAGCGGGCCAGAAACGTCCAACCGATCTCAATTTCTCGTTTCCTGGGTTCAGATCCGAAGTACCGTGACGAACCAATAACCTCTTGAGTCTCCCGGTCTATGACAACAAAGGCGCCCCCCGATTCTAACGCCTCGCGAAAGAATTCTTTGAAAACCTCTTTTTTGTAACGATCGTGGGCAGGATGTTGCTCCCAAATCAGCGGGTCTGAAGCCACCGCGAACAGGCTTTCCCAATCTTCCGGTCTGAGAGGCCGAACTTCAAGAAGATTGCCGACAAGGTGAGGCTGCAGTTCAAACGCTTCGCGCAGATTCGGTTCTTGAATTGAAAACTCTTGATAGCTCATGGAGGACGCAATGGAGGATGCTATAAACGAGCCGCGCCTGCGTTAGTCAAGCCTTACAGTGTGCCATCACTAAGTAGTGGTTGCAGCGTTGCTGCAACGGCCTGACCTTCACGATCATTTGGTTTCTTCTACGCGCTTCAGTTGCATCGTGCTCGGTCCATGCTTGAGCGCACAGCCCATTGTCTTGCCGGCCTCGACGTTGAAAGTGACGGTTCCATAGTTGTCAAAGAAAAAGGGCCTGAATGTGGTCTTGTCAACCGCCATCAAACTCATGAGCTGTTGGCAACCCGGTGCCGCGAAAAGTTTGCCATCCTTAAGGCTGACATTGAACTCAATTCCCTGTTCGCCTTTGTACTTGCCCACGTAGGTTCGCAGTAGCTCGGCGTCAACTTCGGGTGGCGGCACTGCACCTGCCTTCTTCAGCATCTCTCGGATTTCGGCATTCTGGTTATTCCCTGATAAGGCTACGGCCAGCGCGGCGGTGAGCGTTTCCGCTTTTAGGCCGCCCTTGGCAAGAGCATGGCCAAGGGCAGCCTGGACCGTTTCAGTGTCGCCTTCGCGGACGCCGGTCATCAGCGCCCCGAAAACGCTGGCTTGCCCGAACGTTATCCAAAACCGGTTGAGGTCGCGGATGATGAACTCTCGCATTCCGTAAAAGGTGTCATGAGGGCCTTCCACGACCTCCACTCGATCCTTAAGACGCCGGTAAAGATCATCAACATTGTCCGAATAGACATACAGATCGACTTCTCGACGGTGGCGCGTGCTTGGCTGCCCGCCCGGGTTGAACATGACTTCACTACTTCCGAACGATAGAATCGCAAAACTAAGTCCCTCACCGTCGTCGCCGTACGTATCGATCACCCTGAAGCCGATGTCCTGGTACCAATCGACTGTCGCACGTACATCGGGCACGTGGATCATCGGCACCACTTTCTCTGCCATGGCTTTCCTCCTCTCGGTTCTCAGTGACCGTCTGGAAAACGATCCGCGATGAGATTCAAGGCGATGTTGTGCTCAGACTTAGCTGGCCGGTATTGGTTCGCCAAACCTGATTCGATGTCCATCCGGAGTGCGGATGCTGAACTCCCTTAGGCCCCATGGCTCGTTTTCGGGTCCTGAGATCACCTCGGCCCCGCGCGCAGAAAGCTCCTTGTGAAGCTGATCCAGTCCCTCGACCGTCAGATACACAAAGTACGAATGGTCTCCCAACTCGCTGGCTGGCTTCTCGTCAGGGCACTCGCCGAGCATCACCCGGAAGTTATCTCTCGACAGAAAGCTCCAGCCATCGGAACCATCGCCGAAGTCACGTCGAAATCCCAGCACGTCAATATAGAACTGCGTGGATTCCTTTAGATTGCGAACGGCGAGAACACAACGTGAATCGACCAGGCGGTGCATGTGATAACTATTTGAACGGGAGTATTGGGTTGTAGTTCAACGGCTCATCAATTCTCATCAGGTTTTTGGTAGTGCTCCATTAGTGTGTTGCGGGTTCGGATTTGGCTGCTTGCGTGTCATGAGGTCAGTACCACCACGGTAGCGGGTGGGTCGCGTTTCGATAGCTCACGCGCCGGGAACGTGGACCCACCCGCTACCGCGTGGTGGTACTGACCTCATGACACACGAGCGACGTACCCCCAACCCGCAACCCACTAATGGAGCACTACCAGGTTTTTCGCAGTGTACCAGAAGCTCGGACGCGTAGTGTATCATTGCTTTCTTCGACAATAGACAACTTTAGCCTTTCGGTCATCTGGTATCGGAATCGTCAAAGCCTTTGGATAGACTAATCGAAAACCTGCGTGCACTGCTTGGTCGTGATTCGGTCATGGCTGAGCCCGGAGAATTGCTTGTTTACGAATGTGACGGACTACCGCAGCACAAGCACCTGCCTCGAGCGGTTGTCTTTCCTGAATCAACCGAAGCAACGGCCGAGGTCATGCGCGTGCTCGCTCGATTTAAGGTTCCGTTTACGCCTCGCGGCGCAGGCACCGGGCTGTCCGGAGGCGCTTTAGCTCTAGATCGAGGAGTGATCATCGAACTCGCGCGCATGAGGCGGATCCTCCAAATCGACGAGGGAAACCGGACGATCGTGGTACAGACGGGAGTCGTCAATGCCCAAGTCTCGCGCGCCGTCGCGCATCTGGCCTTACATTACGTGCCAGATCCTTCAAGCCAGGGGACATGCACCATCGGCGGCAATATTGCCGAAAATGCGGGCGGCATTCACTGTCTAAAATATGGCACAACCACCGATCATGTGCTCGGAGCGCGTGTTGTTTTGGCTGGCGGCGAGATTGTTGATCTTGGAGGCGCGGGAACGGAAGTAGCGGGATACGATCTGCTGGGGGTTTTTATTGGTTCGGAGGGAACTTTCGGAATAGCCACGGAGGCAACCCTGCGATTGGTGCCCTTGCCACCAGCCGTGCGAACCCTCCTTGCCGAGTTTGAAGATGTGAATGACGCGAGCCACGCTGTCTCGGCAATCATTGCCGCGGGCGCCATGCCCGCGGCCCTCGAGATGATGGACCGGGAGATCATCCTGGCAGTTGAAGCGAGTGTCTTTGCCGCCGGCCTCTCGCTCGATATCGGCGCTGCACTGCTAATCGAGCTGGACGGGATCGAAGCAGGAATCGACGATGAAGCAGAGCGCGTCAAAGGTCTTTGCCTCGAATACAGAGCCCGCAGTTGCCGGCTCGCATACGACGAAACCGAACGGAAGAAACTCTGGGCGGCGCGGAAAGGCGCCTTTGGAGCAATCGGGCGCATCGCACCTGACTCGATGATCCAGGATGCGGTGGTTCCTCGTTCGCGTTTGCCCGAGGTGCTCGCAGCAAGCTACCGGATCGCATCGAAGTATCAACTTCGGCTGGCTAATGTATTCCATGCGGGAGATGGCAACCTGCATCCGTTAATCTGTTTCGACTCTCGCTCGCCCGATGAAGTCCGTCGCGTGAAGGAGGCGGGACGTGAGCTGATGGAGACTTGTGTGCGAGCCGGCGGCAGCATTACCGGTGAACACGGTGTCGGACTAGACAAGCGAGACTTTCTGCCGCTGATCTTTTCTGATGACGACATGGAGACTATGCTGCGCGTACGTGCAGCTTTTGATCCGAATGGTCTGTGTAACCCTGGTAAGATCATTCCGATGCTGAGGGGTTGCGGTGAAGCGCGGGTCTTGTCAGAACCGGGAGCGGTAACAACCGAGTCTGTGCGTGCGCCTTGGTTAGTTGTGAAACAGCGCGGAGAAGCCTCGCTGAGTTATCCAAAAGATTCCTTTGCGGAAAGGCAAAGCCTTTCCGCAAAGGAAGGCGGTGTAGCCGCTCGGAGTGGCAGGCAGCCATTCGATCCAGACACTGCCGCCACACATTTGTCTGACATAGTCGGTGAAGCAAATATCTACGCATCCCCGCGTCTCCGGATCGCCGCGTCACTCTCCGTAGCGCCCGGCTCTATTGAAGAAGCGTGCGAGGTCATGAAACTCGCATCCAGCCAGGGATGGACTGTCGTTCCCGCAGGCGCGGCGACCTGGCTCGATGCCGGACGTTCGCTCGAACGCGTCAATATCATCATCAATACCAGTCGGTTAAACCAGATACTTGACCATCAGCCTGCGGATTTGGTTGCCAGCGCTCAGGCAGGCGTTACGCTTGACGCCTTCAACCATACTTTGGGCGACGGAGGTCAATGGTTGCCGCTCGATCCTCCCGATGATGGACGGGCCACGATTGGTGGCGTGGTCGCCACGGGTTTAGCTGGGGCGCAGAAATGTGGGTATGGCGCGCCCAGAAACTTCGTGATTGGAATGCGAGTTGTTTTGCCAGACGGAAAGATCGCTAAAGCCGGTGGCCGCGTGGTAAAGAATGTAGCAGGCTACGATCTGTGCAAGTTGTTCACAGGAAGCTACGGCACGCTCGGGCTAATCGCTGAGCTGACATTCAAGCTCCGACCGCGACCAGCGAAGGAAGTTACGGTTCTAGCTGAAGGGTCGTTCGACGCCGCCTTGAAAGCAGCCTGGTCTATTCATCAAGCGCACTTGTTTCCGGTCGGCGTCGAGTTACTTTCATCAGAGTTGGCGCAGAAGATCGGCATCGGAATAGCTTCTGCCAATGTTCTATTGCTCACAAGATTTGCAGGCATTCAGAAGACGGTTGATTACCAGATCGATAACGCGAGTAGGCTAATTCGAAGTGAAGCAGAGATTGCCGAAACTGAAATAGACTCTGAGGATCAACTGCTCTGGCGCAACCTTGCAGCGGCACCGATGGAATTCGATCAAGCGCTAATATGGCGAGCGTGTGTGCAACCGTCGCAGTTCTGTCAGTTCCTTAAGACGGTCCAGGATAGATATCTTGACTCATTTTCATCAACTCTTTGGCAGGCAGGGATTGCTGACGGCCGTCTACGGATGATCCAGCCATATCCGGAAGAAGGTCCGAAACAAACATCTGAACTCGCGCTTTTGCGAGATGTGGCAGAATCGTTTGGTGGTTCGCTGGTTATCGAGAGTGCTTCGGGTGAAACAAAATGCACGACCGAACCATGGGGCCGTGGTGGCAGTTCGGACAGCTTAATGAAACGAATCAAGAACCAACTCGACCCTCAGGGAATACTGTCGCCCGGACGATTTTGACCTGGGACACAAAAGTATTATGAGGACAGTCTAAGGGAACATTTTGGAGAGTATGATGAACTCGTTGACCAGGCTTCAGCATGCCGCGCTAACTCTGACGATTGCGTTTGCCGCACTCAACGCTCCCTTCTTCACACGAGCTGCGAGATTGATCCCACCAGCCGCCTCTCGGGAACCCGTCCGCGCAAAACAAGCCATCGTCGCTTCCACGAGCCAGATTGCTTCGCAGGTTGGCGTTGACATAATGAAGCGCGGCGGTAATGCCATTGATGCAGCTATTGCAGTTGCTTTTGCGCTGGCCGTCACGTACCCACCGGCGGGCAATCTGGGTGGCGGCGGCTTCATGATGATCCGTCTCAACAACGGCAAGACAGCGGCAATTGATTATCGCGAGATGGCTCCGGCCGCAGCGAACCGGAATATCTATCTCGATCAGGACGGCAAACTGATCAAAGGAGAAGGTTCTTCGACGGTGGGCTACCGTGCATCGGGAGTTCCCGGGACGGTAGCCGGCATGTGGCTCGCTCTGAAGAAATATGGTTCAGGCAAACTGACGTGGTCTCAACTATTAGAACCCGCACGCCGGCTGGCAGCCGCAGGCTTTCCTCTGGGCTACTTGATGGCAAACACCCTGCATGGGAACGATTACCTTTCAAAGTATCCCGAGACTCGAAGGATATTTTTGCGGGATGGGAACTTCTATAACGAAGGTGAACTGTTTCGCCAACCCGAGCTGGCTGCCACGTTCGGCCGCATGCAGAGGTTCGGGCCAAATGAGTTTTATCAAGGTCAGACAGCAAAGCTAATCGTGGCCGACATGAAGAGGCATAATGGTTTGATCACGGCGGAGGACATGAGTGCTTACGTTGCCAAAGAACGCCAGCCACTACGCGGGAGCTACAGAGGCTATGAGGTAATCTCGATGCCGCCGCCATCGTCGGGCGGCGCCGTGTTGCTGGAGATGCTGAACATCCTGGAAGGATTCGACCTCGGCAAATACGATTGGGCTTCTTCTGAGAGATATCATCTGGAGGCGGAAGCAATGCGCCGGGCCTTCGCCGATCGGGCGGAGTATATGGGCGACGCGGATTTCGTGAAAGTACCTGTTGCCGGGCTGATCGATAAGGGATATGCAGCGAACTTGCGCAAGTCGATCAATCTCAACCACGCCTCATCGAGTGAGGAAGTGCGTGCCGGCCGGCCCGCTGGATATGAATCCGAAGAGACAACTCACTTTACGGTAGTGGATGCACAGGGTAATGCGGTCGCTAACACGTACACTCTGAACGATGGGTTTGGTTCGGGTGTTGTCGCGAAGGGCACAGGCATCCTCATGAACAACGAAATGGACGACTTTGCTGCTAAGCCGGGCACGCCCAATCTTTATGGCTTGATCCAAGGTGAGAGGAATGCTGTCGCCCCTCGCAAACGCCCGCTCTCCGCGATGACGCCCACTTTCGTGCTGCGCAAAGATGGCAGCTTGTGGTTTACCGTTGGCACGCCTGGAGGACCGACAATCATTAATACCGTGCTGCAGGTGATCACTAATGTGATTGATTACGGCATGAACATTCAGCAGGCGATCGACGCGCCGCGCATACATCATCAGTGGCTGCCCGATGAACTCGTGTATGAACCATATGGCCTTTCTGGCGATACACAGCGTGCGCTGACAAATCGACGTCACAAGCTCGTCACCAAACCTCGCTATCTTGGCGACGCACAAGGAATCATGATCGAAGAGAAAACCGGCGTGCGACTGGGCGCCACCGATCCGAGGAGAAGCGATGGGCTAGCTGTTGGATACTAGTTCCAGCTATTCTTAAGGCGGCTGGAATAAGAGAGACGATATGATCGATCTAAAGTACTCACTGGTCATCGAAGCAACGCCGGATCCCAGTGTTTTCGGATTTTATTCGCCCGAGCTAGAAGGATTCACCGGGGTGGGACATTCTATTGAAGACTGCCTTTACAAGGCCAAGTGGGGTATGGAAGAACATTTGCAGCTATTGACAAAGCAACAGCTTCCGGTGCCCGAGGCAAATCCAAACCCAACCGTTACCGTCCAGAACGCAGACCTAGTAGGCCCAGCAGCGTATTAATTCGCTTTGTCATCATCCCAACTCACAACCACGCTCGCGGCCGAAGAACAGAAACTTCTTGCCTGCATACATTGCGGGCTGTGCCTCGAAGCGTGTCCGACGTACGTTCTCACCGGTAACGAGAATGATAGTCCCCGCGGACGCATCTACTTAATGCGCGCGGTTGAAGAAGGCAAACTCCCCGCGGACTCTTCGTCATTCAGACTTCACATTGACCGCTGCCTTGGCTGTCGCGCTTGCGAGCCCGTCTGCCCCGCCGGAGTTCAGTACGGACAATTGTTGGAAGCGAGTCGTGCGGAATTGTTTACTTCGGAAGTAAAGCGAGGTTTCAGCTACCGCCTGCTGCGGATAGCACTGCGACACTTGTGGTTACACCCGGCACGTTTGAAGTTCGCTTTCGCAGCGGCGCGAATTGTCCGCGATGCTGGAGTAGTAAAGCTACTCTTGAAATCGCAAATCGCCCGCTTACTGCCTCGCCGCTTCGAGTTCGGCCTCGCAGTATTAGAAAGCTCCGCCCCTGAACGATTTGAGAATACTTCCGGAGAAAAGGTTGTCGGATCCTGCGCAGGTGAGGCAGCGTTCCGTGAGCAGCGAGGTGAGGCCATGTTGTTCACGGGTTGTATCGGTGCGGGCCTCTTTTCCCGCGTTAACAAAGCGACGATCCGTGTTCTAAAGACCAACGGCTTTGCAGTGAAAGCGCCAGAAAATCAGGTTTGCTGTGGTGCGCTTCACGCACATGCCGGTGACCTCGAAGGCGCGCGCATTCTCGCTCGCAAGAATATCGAAGCTTTCAGTAGCGCCGACGTCACTCCAATCATTACCAACGCCGGCGGTTGCGGTGCGATGCTTGCCACTTACGATCATTTGCTTGCAGACGACGAGTTGTTTTACGAGCGAGCTCACAAATTCAGCGCCCGCATTCGTGACGTAAGTCAACAACTGGAAAATGGAGAAGTAAAGCAGGGTGCCGGTCTGCCGGGAGAGACCGTTACTTATGATGCTTCATGTCATCTTCTGTACGGCCAACACGCCACGGAAGCGCCATTAAAGCTTTTGCGTGCTATTCCTAATCTGAAACTGGTTCCGCTCGACGGCGCGGAGCGATGCTGCGGAGCTGCCGGCGTTTACAATTTGCTTGAGCCCCACATGTCGCAAGGCGTGTTGAGGGAAAAGCTCTCTCAGATTCGGAAAACGGGCGCTGACATTCTGGCCACTGGCAATCCTGGTTGCCAGATGCAGATTGGCGCAGGAGCGCGGATCGAGGACATGCCTTTGCAGGTTTGCCATCCAATTGAATTGCTGGACGAGTCCTACCGGCGAGCTGGGTTTTATAGGACACAAGTGCAGAGTACTGAGCATTAGAACATTGCTGATTTCCGATTGCCAATTGCCAATTGCCAATTGACACTTAGGTCTCGTTTTGCGTCTAGCTGATAACTACGGCGGAACGAGTCCGTTCTTGAATCGGCAATTGGCAATCGGCAATCTTCAAGCATGCCTCGCCTATCACAAACATGAACAACCCCACTCTTCGCAAGCAACTGGCGATGGCAGGCGCTCTGCTGTTTTTTGTCGGCATGCTGACGGGGTTGTGGGCGGCAGCCGCGTTAACCGGAACAGTGACAGTTGGCATGCCGCGCTTGGCGCTGATCGCACATCTCAACGCTCTGCTCGGCGGCCTCTGGCTGCTGGCAGTTGCCTCAACTTTCGACTTTTTGCATTACGGTGAGAAAGGACTGCGCCGGTTGGCGATTGGAGTCGGTTTTCCTGCCTGGTCAAATTGGTTTGTAACCCTGATTGCCTCGTTTCTTGGTGTGAACGGGCTGACCTACACTGGGAATCGGGCGAACGACATCATTGCCTTCCTTCTGCAAATGCTGGTGGTTGTTCCCACATTGATTGCGTGCGCGTTCTGGCTTTGGGGATTTCGGGAAAGGCAGTGAGTCAGAACCTAACATTCTTTCACGGTTTTCCATTGCGGCCTTCGGTTATGTTTCGCTCTACGATATTTATGAGAGCATTCAGGCGCTCGTCCGTAGCGTGAGTAGTCTCGCTCACTGTCGAAATTTTCCTTTCGTGGATCTCAACGAAGAAAAAGGCATGATTGTTAGAATCCATCAGCGCCGCGGTGCCTAAGTCATCCGCAACTTTTTTAACTTCTTGCCTATTCTGCCCGGAACGCGATTCTGCCACCAACGATTGTTAACCGCACATTGAACTGAGCATCCACCGCCACGAGATCCGCCCGCTTGCCTACTTCGATCGACCCGCATGCGTTGTCGATGCGCAAAAGACGAGCAGGACCTGTGGCAGACATTCGTGCAACATCTACCTCCGGCGCTCCCAGCAACAGCATCATTTTTACAGCATCCAGCATCGTGATCACTGACCCCGCAATACTTCCGCGCGAGTTACTCGTACGCCTGTCCTTTACTGTGATGGTCTCACCCCAAATCTTGTACTTCCCATCCCCTTTTCCCGCGGCAGCTATCGCATCGCTGATTAAGGACAGGCGATCTGCCCCCTTTGTTTTAAGAAGGAGCCGCAGCACAAACGGATCGAGGTGAATGCCGTCAGCAATGATGTCGCAGGTAACGTCGCTCCGCGAAAGTGCCCAACCAACCGGTCCAGGCACACGGTGGTGCAGCGATGGCATGGCGTTCATGAAGTGGGTCATGTGACGCGCACCCGCTTCGTGGGCCAGGTCGAGTACAGCTATGCCGGCGCGCGTGTGGCCGATTGCTATTATCCAGCCACGCCTGGTGAGTTCGCCCACCAGGTCAAGGCAACCTTCGATCTCGGGCGCGAGGGTCATCATGCACACTGCGTTAGGAACCTCAGGCGAAGGCAGAGAGTCAATGTCAGAAGGTCCGGAGTAAGTCTTGAAATGTTCTGAGCGCAGCGCCCCACATTGTGCTGTGTTCACGAATGGACCCTCATAGTGGACTCCCAGAACCCGAGCCACACTAGGGCGATCCATCAGGCGCCGTTGTGAGCGCATCTGTTGCGTAATCGAATCAATTGCGCGGGCATAGTGTTTCTGCGGTGAGGGCACCAGAGTGGGTAGCCACGCTGTCACACCTCGGATAGCAAGGAACTCCGAGATGCCGGCCAGGTCATGCTCACTGGCTTCCATCGTGTCAATTCCCACGGCACCATGAATATGTGCATCGATAAAGCCGGGAAACAATGTGAGTCCATTCAAATCGTGAGCTGACCCAGCGACGGTTGACTCTGGCTCGGTAGTAATTCTGAGAATGCGATCCTTTTCGATGAGCACACTCGCCTGCTCAAGGACCCGCCCAGGCAAAACCAGACGCGCATTACTAAGAAGTAGTGAGTTTTCAGCCAAGCTCATATACCTGGACGAAAAAGTGATTGGTGCTCTAGAAAACTAATAATCACCAAAAAACGAGTACTCCTGCAAACGCTGATTATTCAGCCTTGTTGACACATGGCTGCATAAGAGGGGCGGGACCCGGCGAATCGCTATCGTTTGTCTCGCGACTTAAGGCGTCCATCCGTGAGCTCAAGTCGCGGACACGTCTTTCTTGATCGCGCTGTCCGATAAGATTCTTCATCTCGTCCGGGTCCTTTGCCAGATCATAAAGCTCCCACTCTTCAGGCTGCTCCCAGAAATGAATCAGTTTCCATTTCTCAGTGCGAATTCCCCGATGTTTGCGCGCGCAATGTTCAGCCGGATATTCGTAGTACTCATAGAGGAAAGCATCGCGCCACTTCGCTTCCCGCGCTTCCAGCAGCGGCAAGAAACTGCGACCTTGCATCCAAATCGGAACAGGCACACCCACGATTTCGAGGAGTGTGGGTGCCACATCGATATTGAGAATCATGTGCTTTGAATTGACCTGGCTGGATTTCACCTTTGACGGAAGCCGAATGAGCAGAGGCACCCGTATAGACGGTTCGTACATCAGTCGTTTGTCGAAGAGACCGTGCTCTCCCAAAAAGAACCCGTTATCAGATGAAAAGATAACGGCGGTGTCTTTCGCCAGATCGTTCTTATCAAGAAAGTCGAGTACTCGTCCTACGTTCTCATCAACGCTCAGCAGAGTGCGATAGTAGTTCTTTGCCAGTTGCTGAAAGTTTTGCCGCTTGCGTTCGTCCGCGGGCAGAGTTCCAGCCACTCCTCGATTACGAAAGTCTGGCATGTCTGCAATTGCCATTACCGTCTTGCCGAGCGCTGCCGGTCGACCTTCGTACTTATCGCTGAAAGAGCGAGGGATTGGAATTTCGACATCTTCAAACATTTTCTCAAAGCGCGCAGCCGGCACCCAGTTGCGATGCGGCGATTTAAAGTTGTAGAGCAAACAAAACGGTCGATCCTTAGGTCTTTGCCGCAAATAGGCTAATGCCTGATCGCCGACAACGTCATCGGCGTGGCCACGAAACTTCACGGGCATGCCATTTGTAATCATTTCCGGATCGTTGTAAGGCCCGCCGCCCCCTGGCAGTATGATCCACTGGTCGAATCCCGTGGGCAAAGATCGGAGATGCCATTTGCCGACTAACGCGGTGTGATAGCCGGCATGGCGCAGCAGGTGAACAAAGGTCTGCTGATCATCTTTCAGACCTGGCTGATTCTGAAAAATAGACCCAGGCGGACCGTTTGTAGTAACACCGTGAGTGTGTGAATAAAGACCGGTAAGAAACGATGCTCGACTGGGAGCGCAAAGCGAATTGGTAACAAACATTTCTGTAAAGCGAATGCCTTCCACTCCAATGCGATCCAAATTTGGCGTCTTTAAGATCTTATTGCCGTAGGCACTCATCGCGCTCTGCTGCTGGTCATCGGTCATGATGAAGATAATGTTAGGCCCGGCAGTGCGCGCAGTTTGGCGCGTGATCTCTGGTATTCCACGGAGTGACAGTCCTACCATCGAGACACCAAGTGTTTTCAGCATCTCTCGCCGATTCATGGCATTCTTAGCTTTACTGGAGTTGCGGATTGTTCGACTGGCCTGTTGACTGTTCGGAAAACTTAGAAAACAAACTTCAACCCAAACTGAATCTGGCGAGCGTCAAATGCCAGAGTTGATCGTCCGAAGTTTAATCTGTTGCTCCAGAGACCGGTGGTCGCGGAAAACGTACCGAGCGAGTTGCTGGGAGCACGCAGGTTCACGCGATTGAACACATTGAAGAACTCTGAGCGGAACTCCAACCGGCTGTTCTCACCTGAGAACCAGGGCAAAGCAAAAGACTTCATCAGCGAAAGATCAAACGTCGCGTAACCGGGCCCACGAAAAACGTTGCGGCCCAAATTGCCATTCGTGCCGAATGCCGCAGGCCGAAAGAGCGAGCCTAATTGATTGGGATCACCAAATGCTCCGTTAAGAAAATCGCGTGGGCTGTGTCCGACGACGCGATCCAGGGAAGCTACAAGATTTGGGCGATCCGAAGCGACGCTATCCTGGTTGTAATCTTCTGCTGTCGTGACGGTTAAGGGAAAACCTGACTGCATTGAGAGAATGCCGCCAATTTGCCAGCCTTCCAGCAAGCTGCCAACCAGGTCCTTCGTCTCGCGCAGGAAAGGCACTTCATAGATAAAGTTGGCTGCGAAGCGATGTGTGGCATCAAAGGCAGAAAGACCGCGGTCAAGTCGGATATTGCTTACTTCCATTGTGCCCTGCAACTCGCCCACGCCGCCGCCGAAAGGTTCCGAGTCAGTATCAATCGAACGACCGAAGGTGTAAGCAAACTGCGCGGTGTAACCGTCAGAAAAACGTTTCTGAAGCTGCGAGGCCAAACCGTTGTAGATTGAGGTCACCGCGTTGAAGCCGTGAGTAATGGAACCAAAGCTTTGATTGACGCGATTGGTGATGCCGTCTGCCCTGTCGCCGGAAAAGCGATTAATTTCCTGGCGCAAGAGCAGCTTTCTTCCAGTAGACCCGAGATAATTTACTTCGGCCATCCAGTCGCCGCGCAGTTGGCGTTGTACGCCCAGGAACCACTCGGTCACGTAGGGCGCGCGCAGGTTTTGATCAATAGTCTGTGCCGTCGGTCGAAAAACTGTGCTCCCGCCACGCGCATCAAGCGGGCGCGCGAAAACCGGGTCGCCCGTAAACCCAAAACGATACACCGCTCTCGCTTGGGCAGCCGCGGTGAGTGATACGGCCAGTGAGTGCGGCGGATTAAAGCGTGAGTTGCCGCTAAAGTTTGTCCAAATGCGGCTGTAAAAAAGGCCCGCGCCGCCGCGAACAGCCCAACGTCCGTCGCCTAGTGGATCCCATGCGAAGCCAAGGCGCGGCGCAAAATTATTGTTGTCTGGTTTGTAGATTTCACCCACCTGAATGATGCTGGCATCAGCCAGCGAACCGGACGCGGGAAAGACTATTGTCGAGAGCAGTCCATCGTTTTCCTTAAGCGTGCCGAAATTGTCGTAGCGCAACCCCATATTAAGTGTGAGGCGCCGGGTCACTTTCCAATCATCCTGGACGAAGAGACCGAATTCCGTGGTGCGGAAGTGCCGATATGTTCCTGTGGACTGGCCTGTTTGTGGATTTACCCGAGCTTGCACGCTCAACGGTTCATCGTCAGGAAAGTCCAGAATGTCAGCGAAAGTAACCAGGGGCTTCAGAAAGGTTGGGAAATCACTATTCTCCTGGAAGCGGCGTAGTTCACCGCCGACCTTCAGACCATGGTTTCCGCGCGTCAGCGTGAATGCGTCATAGAGTTGATAAGTGTGTAAACGGAAATCGAGCGGAAAGACGAACCCGGAAGCCTGGCTGAATTGTGACACACCACGTCCGGCAACACCGGCGTTAAATGCAACATGCGGCACCTCCGGAAACTCCGAAGGATTGATCTGTGGATCGTAGTTGTAACCCAGCCGCAGTTCATTTGTGGCCACTGGAGAAAAGATGTGCGTATGGCTCAAGGACGCATTCTGATCCTTCTCGAGAAAGTCCACCGTGAACAGACGGGCGCTGTTGTCGCCGGGACGTTGCTCGCGGCGATTGTTAATACTGTAGCGTCCGTTCAGGGCGTCATTGCCTCCGTTTAAAGTGTGGTCGACGCGAATCGAGTACTGGTTGTCGAAGGTGAACCCGGGAACTTGTATGAACACTTCGCCTACATCCGGGATTCCATCGGGGGGCCCAACTACACCCACGCCCGGTAACGGACTACCAATATCGCGGATGAAAGTTGTCGGGTTCATCAAAGGTGGATAGTCTCGCAGGAAACGCGCGGCCAGGGAATTGGGACGCGTTTGGATCACGAAGTTGCGAAACTCCGGTGTCTCCACCAGGAAATTGGTGAGCGCCGGACGGATCTGCCTCAGGCCCTGGTAGGAAAAGAAAAAGAAGGTGTGGTTCTTAACGATCGGTCCACCCAAAGCAAAACCGAAGTGATTTCGCTTGAATTCGCCTTTGTTATTGTTGCGGGCTTCAAAGGTTGTAGCGGCGTCGAGATTGTCGTTGCGGTGAAACCAGAAGAGCGAACCATGGAAGTTGTTCGTGCCACCTCGTGTCACCACGCTTAGGAGCGCGCCACCTGAGCGGCCAAACTCTGCCGATAGATTGTTGGTAACCACTCTAAACTGCTCAACCGCATCCGGGCTAAGGGCCAGGGTTGTGCGTCCACCCTGGCGATCGTTGTTGTTGGTAACACCATCGAGGAGTATTTGGTTATCACGAAAGCGCGTTCCCCCGGCGCCGATCTGGGCGTCGGTAGTTTCAGATTCCTGTAGTCCGCTTCCAGCGACGCGAATGATGCCCGGCTGAAGCTCGGCGAGCTGATAGATGTTTCGTCCATTCAAGGGCAGATCCACGATCTTTCTCTCGGTTACGACTGCCGAGACTTCGCCTCGCTCGAGATTCAATTGACTCCCTGCCGAGGAAACAAGCACACTCTCGCTAACCTGGCCCACCTCCAGTGAGAAATCCAAACGTTTGGCCTCGCCGACATCGAGGGCAACTCTGTCCAGCCTGGCTGTCTTAAAACCTTGACGCTCAACCGTGACGTCGTACCGCGTGCCAGGGGGCAAGCTGACCAGGCGATAACCGCCGCCCTCGTTAGTCTGCCCCATCCAGGTCCGTCCCGTAGCAGGATCAAGTGCCGTCACTTTAGCGCCAACCACTGATCCGCCATTCGGGTCGGTTACTGTACCCGTGAACTCACCCAGAATACGCTGAGCTGGTGCCGGCGTCGCGCATATGAGTAGGACCAAGCCGCAAATAATCAAACTGGCTTTTTTCATGATCATCCTCCATGCGCCGAAAAGATTTGAGGCTGGAATTATTCCTCCCGTCTTGATCCGAACTTTTAGAAATAGAACTTCAACGCAAACTCCAATCGGCGCGGATCGCCGAGTGTGTTGTTAATTTTTCCGAATGTCGTGGGAGCGGCAAGATCTCTCCCAGGCTGCGTAAAGTTGGGATGGTTTAGCACGTTGAAGAACTCTGAGCGAAAGTCGAAGTATCTCTGTTCCGTCCAATAAAACTTCTTGCCGATGCTGAAATCCCAATTGGTGAAGCTCGGACCGCGCAGGATGCCAACGCCGGAATTGCCAAATTGTCCCAGCGGAGGCTGCGCGAACGCGTTGGCGTCGATCCATAGGTCAATACTGGGGTTGGAAACTTGTCCGCTGCCAATGCGATTCGGGCGTGGGAATGCTCCGGCGCGGGGTGCTTGCAAAGAGGAAGCGGTCACTCGCGTGTCAATCACCGTAATGGGGAAGCCCGTGCGAGATTGAATAATGCTGCTGATGTTCCAGCCACCCAGGACAGCATTTGCTGCGGGTTGCCAATCGTTGCCCCATGCCCTGCTTTTACCTATCGGCAGTTCATAGGTTCCCGACAAAACGAAGTTGTGTTTGACATCGAAGAATGCAGGTCCGTAATCAGCGTCACGATTATAGGCGTTGGAGGCGTAAGCGCCTTGATCGCCGCCGAATACGCCGCTGCCGTAAAAGCCACGATTGTCGGTGAGCACTTTACCGAATGTGTAAGAGGCCAGGAATTGCAGTCCGCGCGTGAAGCGTTGCCGCGCGCTAAGTTGGGCGGCGTGGTAATTACTGGTGGACCACGAATCGGTGCCGCTAATGGCCGTTACCAGCGGCAGCGCGGAAAAGAGCGGACGGCGTTGCTGCGCCGGAAGCCACGTCGAAGGCGGACCTGTGCCAGGCAGCGGCTGATTCCAGTCAGTCGGCGCAATCAAGTTTGTGGCTTTATGGCCAACGTAAGCTGCTGAAACTGACATGGCATTGGTCAACTGGTATTCGAGCGTGAGATTCCACTGCTGCGTGAACTGCGGGCGCAGCTTTGGATTCCAGATGCGAATCAACCCGGCGGGTTGATCGCGTACGATCACGTCTGTGAAACCCAGGGCGATGCGACCCGGCCCGGTGGTTGTGTCAAATGGTCTGTCAGCTTCCGAGAAGAGAGGCGGGTTGAGCGGCAAACGGAGATTGGCGCCTGTGCCCTCCTGGAACTGCACAATACCGTAACCTGCGCGCACCACTAATTTGCTCTCGAACCTGGCCGGCGTCCAGGCGAAGCCGAGGCGCGGCTCGAAGGCTTTGTAGTATGGGTCGTACAGCGCGCGGCTGTTACCGTCGCGCCCGGCGAAGAGTTGCCGCCCAGTTGCGATGTCGAAGCTTGATTGCCGATCTTTGACCTCAACAATAGGCGATGCGTACTCCCAACGCATACCTAGATTAAGTGTCAAATTAGGTCGAGCTTTGTAATCGTCCTGGAAGAATAGGCCAAGGCGGTTCTGGCGATGTCCCCAGGTTCCTGATCTGCTGCCGATTCCTTTCGACGAAAGTGTATCGAGCAAAAAGTCTGCGAAGGGGTGGCCGGTGAAGGTGGAACCGTAATTGAAGAAGCCCAGCAGTCCGTTATTGCCCGGATAGAAGCGGTTCTGCTGATAATGCTGCAGTTGGCCGCCCATCTTTAAAGCGTGACGGCCTTTAATCATCGTCAAGTTGTCGCCGTAATGAAAAGTGTTGGTGGCGTTTCGTTCCGTGACTGCCAGCACGCCGATGTCGCTCAGGCCTGTGATTCGGATTGCGCTGAGACCGGGAATAACTTGCCCGCCGGGAATTCCGAGCGTGGCGTTGGCATCGCCTATGCCGGCCCAGTCTAAGGCATCAACGATGAACAAGGCCCGATTAAAACCAACGCGGGCTTCGTTTATTATTGTAGGGCTGATTGTACGCGTCCAATTCAACGCGATGTTCTGTGGACGACCGAGACGCTTGCCCGTCAACTCCGTCGGTAAAGGACCTTGCGTGCCTAACTCCGTGAACCGGCCCAGTGAATAACGACCCGAAAAACTGTCCTTTTCTGAGAGCCGGACATCCATCTTGATGTCAAACTGAAATCCGTCGATTTGATTCGCAAAAGTAGTCGCGTAGTTGTTGGTGTTCCCAGCTCGGTTAGGAAGCGGGTATAAGCTGGGATTCGACAGCAAAGCTCTGGCAACGGCGCTGAAGCGACTGGGGTCGATGCGGTTGCCGGTGAACGGTTGTCCTGTAAGCGGGTCCCGGATCGGGGCCGCTATAGCGGAGAAGTCGCCTTGACGCCAAGCCACCGGAGCAACGCTGCGAATGGCGCCACCACCGGTGCGTTGCTTCGATCCTTGATAGGCGAAGAAGAAGAACCATTTATTCTTCATGACGGGGCCGCCAATTGTGCCGCCGAAAATGTTCTGCCGCAATTTTTGTTTGGCCGCGCCGGCTCGATTGTTTTCCCATAGATTGGCATCCAACGCGTCGTTGCGGAAAAATTCAAACAAATTGCCGTGAAACTCGTTCGTGCCTGACTTAACGGTAGCGTTTACTATCGCTCCCGCCACATTGCCAAACTCAGCGGATGAGTTGCTCGTTTCAACTTTGAACTCAGCCAATGCATCCACATTCGGTTTGTAGCCGATGCGGTTGTCAATTGTTTCGTCGACTGAAATGCCGTCTAAGAGAAAGGCATTGGTCTGTTCGCGATTTCCGTTCACGTAAGGGCGTCCGCCGAAAGCGCCCGGCGATAAACTCGTGAAACTGCTTGGGGACGGTGTGACAGCTCCCGGCACGAGCAAAGTAAGCTGTTGAAAGTTGCGTCCGTTCAATGGCAGGCTGGTCACTGTCTCACCAGTAATCACCTGACCAACTGTCGTAGATTCGGTTTGCAGCACCGCTGATGCGTCAGCTTGAATGGTGACTTGCTGCGTTATCTCACCGACTTCCAGTTGCAGATTCAGCCGGGCAATTTGGTTAACTTCAAGCCGAATCGGATTAGAGAGCAATTTTTTGAAACCAGCGGCTTGGAGGGAGACAACGTACGATCCGACGGGCAGGAACGGAATTGTATAGATGCCCGAATCGCTCGTCGGGGCCTCATATTCAAGCTGTGTTCCCTGGTTGACGGCTACGACCTTCACGTTTGGCACACCTGCGCCGTTCGGATCAGTTACCGTGCCCGTCAAAGTGGCGGTATACGTCTGCGCTGAGGCGGTTGCTGTGAAGATAGTTAATAAACCGGTGAGCAACAAACAATGCGATACGCGTTTCGCTACCTTATTCATTTTCGATCTCTCCTTTCGGGCACGACAGGCACAAGTTTGAGCCTACAAGTTTTTTGGTCCAACCTGAATGAACTTTTGTTTGCAAACGACGATCTCTGCGCAGGCAGCGCGGTCATCTTTCCTGAGGCACGTTTAGATTCAAGTTTGTATGCCCAAAGCTACAACTTCTAATGGCCCTGAGCAAGAAAATTGTTCTGCGCTCGGTCAGTCCCCACATCCGTCCTGCAACTGCCAGCCCGGACCAATACTTCCTACGGGTTTGCGTTGACGTTCAGGGACGTTTCGATCTGCTTCTGAAAAACTGCGGTATCGGTCGAATAGGCCATCGGGCATGCAACATCCAGAATTCCCATCGCAAGCCAGCGTCGCCAATCCTGGAACCTGCGTTTGTAAGCGTTCTCATCATTCGCGAACACTGCCGCCGAAACTGTGACAGATGCGCCGCCACAATCCAGCCGATGCCGGGAATGCTGGTGAGCAAGCTAATGGACTGTCGTAGTTCCGGATCGTTTTGGCAGAAACGGCGTATTTGCTTTTGCACTACGGCAGCTGAATTGAAATGGAAATGGAGCATCCCAATCAGATGGTCTAACTTAAAATGAACAGCTTCAGTGCAAGGCAAAGGCTGCAACTCGGCGAGCACGCGCGCGGCATTTAGTGGCCGTCAAATGCCGCACGTGAGTGTCACGCAGTTGTACCAATGACGCAGCTCGCGATAGGGGCGCGCGGGAACATGAATGCTGCGCAGTTGGCCCCGCGCAGTCCTTCGGAGAGTTTCTTGCTGTCGAGTCGATTGGTCTTCACTCGTTTTCCCGGAGCGCTCGGCACCATCGAAGGTGCCCACTACCAGGCAAGGATGACCATCGCTGCAGCTCACCTCAGCCTCCGTAAGGTGAATTAAGTATCGTCAGCAATGAGCTTATCAGCGAGACGAAAGCGGCGCTGGGCCGCCGCACTGCTAGAGAGTCCATTTTGGCGCTGCCTTGTCACGATTTATTCGTCTACTCCTTAACGATGTCTGCTTAGCAAGATGACTTTTGATCGGCTATGATTCTTTAACTATCTAATTGGTAATTTCCAATATTGCGATGGCCTCAATACTACTGGTAACACTCCTGCTCGCCATGCCTATCTGGCGCGTAGCTGCGCCACAGATCGCCTTTCAAGCGGCTTCCACTGGAGGTAACCACCATGTGTCTGACGCCCGCGCGGCAGAAGCGCGCGAAGATTGGCAGGCAGCGGAGCTAAGCTACCTCAAGGCGCTCAAGCTGGCTCCCGACTGGGCTGAAGTTCTGGTTAATCTTGGCGTGGTTTACAACCGCGAGGGCAAAACAGAAGATGCGATTAGAGCTTTCACACGTGCCGCACAGATCAAGCCAAGGCTATTTGCCGCGCATCTCAACCTTGGAGTGACGTACTTCAAAGCCGGTCGTTTTGGCGAAGCCACTGCGCCGCTGCGCCGGGTTGTTCTAATCCAACCAGAGAATACGCAAGCGCGAAAGTTATTGGCTCTTTCACTAATCGCGCTGGAGAGCTTTCAGGAAGCAGTTGAGCAGCTCGAAGCCTTAAATAAACAACAACCAGGAGAGACGCCCATATTGCAAGCGCTCGGACAATCGTATCTACGCCTTAAACTCTATGACCAGGCGGTAAAAGTTTTGGCGGAGCTCGTTCGTAGTAAACCAGAGTCAGCTCAGGCTCATCTCTGGCTGGGAGAGGCGTTGGATAATGCCTCCGAATCGGAGCGGGCGATTCAGGAGTTTCGGCAAGCCATCGAAATCGATCCGCGTTTGCTCGAAGCGAATTACGCGTTGGGCTACGCTCTGCTGAAGAGGGGTGACAACGATGAGGCCGCGAAATATTTCGCGAAAGAGTTGGAGATCAACCCTAACATGACGCTGGCGTTATTCCATCTAGCGAAGATCAACCTCAGTCGAGGGCAAGTCAATGAAGCTGCACTGCAACTAGTAAAGGTCATTGAAACTGAGCCGGATTTCCGACCTGGTTTGGAGGCACTCGGCCAGGCGTTGCTAAAGAAGGGAGAGGCAGCGTCGGCCGTCGAAGTCTTAGACCGAGCAGTACGGCTTGATCCGAAGTGGCCCGATGGACATGCGCTCCTCGGGCGCGCATATATCGCGGCGGGGCGCAGAGCTGAGGCTAAGAAGGAGTTTGACATTGCGCAAAAGTTGGGCGCGGAAGAACGCAAGAGACTCGAACAAAAAGTGAGCGGGTCAAAATCGCGACCGCGTTCTTGAGCTACTCTTCTTAACAAGCAAACCTCGCAGTGCGTTAGCGGCAGAAGAAGCGGAAGATGAGTGAGGAATCCTGGTTAGCCTGCGCTCGCGTTGGTCACAGCACAAACAAAGAGCGGCCACAGAATTAACTGTGGCCGCTCTTGTCAGTAAACCTTCTCGAGATGTTTTTAGAAGAAGAACTTCATCCCGAGCTGAATCTGACGAGGGTCTCTGGTTGAGAAGAACTGACCGAATTGAGGATTTGAGCCTGAATTCACCAGGTTCTGGACCGAACTGAAGACCGCGTCGGTCGGCAGCCGATCTGGAATCGTCTGAAACACATCATTGAAGATCGTCTTGTTAAAGACGTTGAAAAACTCCGCCCGCAGTTGCAAGCGATAGCGTTCAGTAAACTTCAAGTTCTTGGTCACATTCAAGTCCGTGAAGAACTGGCTCGGGAAACGAAACGGCGAACGTGGCGAGTTACCGATCTCGCCCGAAAGCGTCGTCTGAAACGCAAACGGGTTAAAAGCGTAAGGTATGCCGCCTGTCGGATTCGTCGGAATATTTTGGGTTGGGTCACTGACGAGGTTAGGACGCGTACCACGCGCAGGGACGGTAGTCGAGGGTTGGACGACGCGGTTAAGGGCCAACCCCGTTTGCGCAGTCGTGATGCCGGCGAGTTCCCAGCCGCTCAGCAGTAAGCGACCGGCGGTCGAATTCCCGAACCCTGACTGGAAACTAGGTACTTCATATACGTAGCTAGCGACGAAGACGTGCGTGCGGTCGAGGCGACCCACCGCTCGCTCCAATTTTAAGTTGGTCCGAATCTGGGGCACATCAGCCGCATCGCGGTCGTTTGTCGCGTCGGTAATGTTCTTTGACCAGGTATACGCGATCTGGGCAGTAAGCCCGCGGGTCGACCGCATGCGGAACGAACTGAGCAGTCCATGGTAGCGGGAGGTCGCAGTAGTCTGCCGGTCAGTAATTGCTGCGAACCCGCGGTACGGACGCGCCAGGTTGATGCAAGTAGACGGGTTGTTCGTCGCGTTAAGTGCCGTATCGCAGCCGACTATACCGCGCGAGGCGGCGATGATCTCCTGGGGCGTAGGCGCGTTAATGTCCACAGGCCGGATCAAGTGGTTACCTGCCGAACCGGCGTAACCAATCTCAAAGACGGCGTTGCGGAACGGCTCCTGCTGCCACGTCAGCGACCACTGCTGTGTGATCGGTGTAAGGAACGGGGCGGTCGTGGCGTTGACTCCGCCCAGGGGTCCGCGCGTGGCCGCCGTCGTCGGTGAACCAGGGTTGCCGAACGGAATTGGGGCCGCTACCGTCCCGGTAAGGCTGACCGAATTGTTGAAAGGCGGTGTCGTGAACGAGTTTTGCTCGACGATGCCAATCAGCGCCTGATCGTAATAGACACCATAACCGCCGCGCAGCACCGTCTTGCCGCTCTTGCCCGGACTCCACGCGAAGCCGATGCGCGGTCCCCAGTCGTTTTTGTCCGGCTGTTGCACCCGCCGCCCAAAGGGTGAGTTCTGGCCGGCATAGGCAAAGCCGTTAGTCAGATCGAAGGTATTAGTGACGAACGAGGTGCATGTCACGTTAGCGCATTGCGGCGTGCGAGAGCGGTCATAAAACTCCGGCAGGAAGGTCGCAAGGACGTTATTGTTGTCCTTGGGCTGACGGTAGATGTAGTAGCGGATACCGTAGTCGAGTTGGAAGTTGGGTCGCACTTTCCAGGTGTCCTGGACAAAGAACTCAGTACGACCGAAGCGCAGATGCTCGGTCACGTCGCGTTCCGGCTCGCTGTAGTTGGTCGCGCGCCCGAGCAGAAAGTCTGCCAGCGCGATGCCCGATGTAGCAATGGTGCGGGTCTGCAAGCCGGTAAAGCCATACCTGCCCTGCGTCAAATTGGCCGCGTTTTCGTCCTTCGACTCAAAGCTGATGTCGCCTCCAAACTTAAATGTGTGATCGTTGTGGGCCACAGTAACGTTATCTTTCGGGTTGAAGTTTTTGTACTTGACATCGTAAAGCTGACCAGAGCCGATCGTGGGCTGCCCCGTGATATCAATGACTGGAGGTAAGCCTGAGTTATTTTGGGCAAACAGTTCGGTGTTCGGAACGGTCACATCCGTGCCGTTATAACGCCCGAGCAACGTGGTTGTAATCTTGTTGCCAGAAAAGGTGAAATTCGCCTCATTTACTATGGAAGGACCAAAACTACTGGTCAGGCTGATCGCCAGTACTTCGCCGGGCACCTTAGTGGCGGTCGTCGCCACGTTGGGGATCGTCACACCAAAGAACAATCCGCCAAGCTCGCGCGTTTCGGAGAGGTCCCGAGTGTAGCGGCCCATAAGCTTATGATTCGCATTGATGTTGTGATCAAAGCGCATCGTTTCCTGTCTGGTGTTCTGAATGGTGGGTGTGATAACCGCGGCCCGGTTTGGCGCACGGCCGGCTGTGGTTGAGGGAATATTCGGCTCAGGGTAAAGACTGAGCAGCGATTGGGCGACCTGATTGATTCGAATAGCGGGAATAGTATTGTTCATGAACTGTATTCCCGTGAGTGGATCGAAAATCGGCAAGTTGCCAGTTTCAGAAAAGTTGCCCTGACGTTCGAGCAGGCTGGGAACGGTGATCGGGGAAGCCAGGCTCGGCGCTTTGATGATCCGCCGGAACTCCTGGGAAAAGAGGAAAAACGTCTTCTCACGGTTGGTGTTGTAAAGCTTGGGGATGACAACCGGACCGCTCACCAGGTAACCGAAATTGTTGTAGCGCAGTTTGGGCCGCACCGAACGCGGCTCACCGGCCGTGGCGAGGCCCGCTCGGACCGTTGCATCATTCGGACCGAATGTCCCATTCGCGTTGTTGAAGAAGCTGTTCGCGTTCAGGCGATCGTTGCGCACAAACTCGTAGAGCGTGCCGTGGAAATCGTGCCCGCCCCCTCGGGTGATCAGGTTTACAACGCCACCGCCTGAGCGGCCGAACTCGGCGGTCGGCACGGACGTGATGACGCGGAACTCCTGAATCGAGTCCACGGTCGGGATGGCGAGCAGCGTGATATTCGAACCCACGTCGGTGTTACTTACACCGTCAACCAGGAAGTTGATTGAGTTGCGGCGAGTGCCATTGATTGTGAAGTCGACGGTGTTCGTCAGGCCAACGCTAATCTCTGACGAACCGGAACTGGTTACGCCCGGCACGAGCGTGAGCAGTTGCATGAAGTTGCGGTTGTTGAGCGGCAACTCGACCACGCGCCGGTTCTCCACTACATCCCCTACTGAGGGCGCCGTTTGGATGAGCGGAGCCTCACCAGTGATCGTGATCGACTCGCTCACGTTGCCCGGCTCAAGCGTGACGTTGATCGTCTTCCTGTCATTTACGCTAACTTCAAGGCCCTGGTTAATGTACTCCTTGAAACCGGTAACCTTGACAGAGAGAACATAAACTCCCGGCGGAATGAGCGTCAGTGAGTAAGATCCGTTGTCATCAGTCGTCGCTTTACGCTCTTCGCGTGTCCCGGTATTTGTGAGGGTGACCTCGGCATTATTGATGATTGCACCCGCTGGGTCGGTCACTTGACCTATAATCCTCGCCGTCGTCTCTTGCGCAAAAGCTCCGCCACAAAGGCTGATGACAAGCGCAAGAGTTGAAAGAAATAATAGCGCCGTACTTACTAAATGACGTTTCATAGGGATTGTCCTTTTCCTCTATCTAGAAATGGGAGCCTGCGCGCCTATCGCGAGGCCAGGTTTTCGCGAATCCTTGAAGAGATTTCTCAGTTCTGAACTGGATCAAAAAATGATGGACTGCACTGAAGCGCTGTTGGCAAGTGCATTTATACACCCACGCAGTTTGCCAGACAAGAGCTAATTGCTAGTGATCAGTTAGCGCGCGCGACATCAAAAGCTCCGCGACGGACGCGTTCAAGATACGCTCCGTCGGGGTTTAGATCGCCTGGTCTGGTGGTGAAGTCATAAGAAAAGAGAATTATGCCCTCGGCGCCGAGTTCACGAGCCACACTGATCTTCTCCACGGTCGACTCCACTGGGATTCGATCTGCTCCGATTCCCGCCCAAACGCGACGACCGGCAGCGTGGGCGGTGCTGGTTGCCACTTCGATCTGCTTCTGAAAAACTGCCGTATCGGTCGCATAGGCCATCGGGCAAGCAACATCGAGGATGCCCATCGCAAGCCAGCGTCGCCAATCCTGGAACCTGCGTTTGTAAGCGTTCTCATCATTCGCGAAGACTGCCGCCGAAACGGTGACTTGTGGTTTTCGTTTCTTTACGCCCCGACCTCAAATCGATAAAGGATAATCAAATCCTGTTTGAGACTCTCGACTATGCAGACAGCGACGCGCGGTGTTGTCCCAGCATAAAGGGGTCAACCAAATATGTGCTCCGGGGCCATAAACTAAAGGAGCTTCGTCAGAAGTAAAACAAAGGTACTTCTAATGCCAAAAAAAAAGGAGCGGGCTTCAAGCCTCCC
>WNGE01001071.1_pt1 | contig 39961 bp, 35 predicted proteins | sample 5400651 | NCBI WGS metagenome assembly WNGE01 (sample SAMN13153370, study PRJNA577476) | soil metagenome | isolation source: 60 cm soil or saprolite under grassland replicate 2 | place: USA:California | collected 2016-06-15 | reverse complement strand
TCAGCGGCTCGGCCGCTGACCCGGTGCACTTGAAGGTCGTGCTCGCCCGCAGTTCGACGGTGTCCCAGCGAACGCCCTGGCCGGCCAGGCACCCGGCCAGCGGGCCCTGGCCGACGTCGCTGGTGCACCGGAAGCCGCCGCCGGACTTGGCGAAGCCGGTCCCCGGATTGTACGAGCCGCCGCCGGTGAGCGAGGCGGCACCGGTGGGGAAGCCGCTGATGCCGGTCGCGTTGAAGCCGAAGCCGATGTGGCCGCCCGCCGCCCATGCCGGCGCCGCAATCAGGACAACGGCCGCTGCCAGCACCGCCGGCACCAGTGCCATGATCTTCATCTTCATCTTCCAGGCCTCCTTGCCTGCCACATGACCCGGGGGACCGGCGGCCCACACCCGGAGACGCCGCGCCCGCGAAGTCAGCTCGTCACCATCCACCCCCGGCCGCGCCCGTCCTCCCTTCAGACGCGCCGACGCGCAGGCCCACCGCGCCGCGACACCCGCGCCAGTGCAACTCATACCCCCCGGGACCCCGCCTAGTCAACACTGACGCCGGTCCAGCCAGCCACGGGCTACCGGCTGGTGAACGGGCCACGGCGGCCGGCCGCGGATTCCGGTCACGCGAACAAGCGAAGGCTGTCCGCGGCGAACACGACCCCAGGCCCGCCCCACTGAAACGGTTTTCCACGTTCTGCGATCCCGTCGCGGCAAGCTCGCCGACGCTGATAACCCCGCCTGCCCCATTTCGCGTTATCCCAGCCCCGGGTCGCCCTGGTCACCGTGTCAGCGCCGCGGGCGAGCTGGAATAGAGGCCGGCACCAGCCGGAATCCAGATTCATTCTTGGCAGATGAGGCCCGATGTTGAGGGCCTGGCCGGTCAGGCAGGCCGCCACGGTGACATTCAGGTCCGCCATCCGGGCAGCCCCGCCCGACAGGGCGGTCAGCGACTCCAGGAACTGCGGCACCCACCCCATCACCTTCAGGATCTGCTCATCGATGTCGACGCGGGGCAGCATGGCCGCCACCCGCCTGCGCAGATCGACCAGCGACGGCGGCTCGGCGATCGCCTTGTCGCTGGTCACGTGGATCCTGCCAGCCTCATCCACCCGCACGTCGGCGTTGGCCGCCAGCCGCCCGCCGACATACCTCAGCGCCTCATCCAGCGCGGTGACGTGGGAGGCCAGCAGCGCACCGGGGTCCTCAGGCAGGCCCAGCGTGGTCAGCACATCATCCTTGACCGCCTCCCACTCCGCACCGTCCAGCAGCCGCGCCTGCGGGTTGCGGTACCGCGTCGAGGTCTCGGCGTAGATCTCCCGGTGTTTAAGGTGGCGGCAGAACTGCTCCAGCACGCAGAAGATGTAGGCGCCGCGGTCCACCGTCCCGTCGTGGCGGGCGGGATGCCCGAACACCAGGTGCTTCCACGGCCCGGTCACCACCTGCGGGCAGATACGCGGGTTCCCGGCGCTCCAGCTGGTGTCGGTGGCCAGCTGCTCGCCCAGCGCGGTCATCGCCGCCAGCACCGGGGCGCCCTGGGCATTGGCGCCGAAGGTGATCGTCGCGGTGAGCATCTTGCACAGCCCCACCACCGCATGCGTCTTCTTGGCCAGCTCCGCCCGCCAGTCCGGCTCGGGCAGGGCTTCGGGTGGCGGCAGCATCCCGGTCATGGTGTCCACCGCGGCCCGCACCGCAGCGCGGGGGATCCGCGCCTCGATCGCCTCCCACACTTCCGAGACCCGCACCTCCCCGTCGCTGCCCCAGTCACGGGCTTCCAGCAGCACCTGCGCTACCACCGCCAGCATCGCCGAGGCCCTGGCCAGCCTGGGATGCCGTTTGACCGTCTCCTTATTGGCCTCCTGGCGGGCCTTGCCGGCCAGCTCGGTCGCCATGAGCAGCTCCAGCAGCTCCAGCGCGTCGTCGGTCGCGGTGGCCTCCAGCTGCGTCACGGTCGCCACCAGCGTCGCCATCCGCCGCTGATCACCGTGCCGCTTTAGCTGGGCCACGTCCGCGCCCATCCCGTAGCAGGCCAGCTCGGCCAGCCGCCGCGGCGTCACGCTCGCGTCCAGCTGCACCCGCGACAGCCCCGACCCGATGATCTCCGCGACCCGGTTCAGCGCCTTGACCACCGCGTCAGCGAAGATCGCCTTCGGGCCGTCCCCGGTCACCCACGCCCGCCTGTCGGCGAACGCCGAGAGCTCGCTCTCCACCTCGGCGAAGTCCTTCAGCGCGAGCGCCTTCTGAATCTTTCCCGCGTGCTCACGATGCGTGGGCTCCCGCACGGAGTACCGCTTCAGGCACGACGGATCAGCGATCTGCAGCTGCCCGGCCAGGAAGTCGATGACCTCGGCTGGCACCCCATCCAGCTTATCCACCAGAAACCTGCCGATATAGCGCACCGTGGCGAGCTGGACGCTGAACCCCAGCCGGTTGTGATCTTCCCGCTGCCCGGCCACCAGCTTGCGATCGGCATCGTCCAGGTAGAAGAACCGCTCCAGGTCCGCCAGCGGCACCGAGCCGCCATAGCGGCCGAAGGCCGCCGCTTCCTGGTCACTGAGGAACTCCACCGGCACGGACTGCACCGTAGGACCGAACCACCGCAACCCGGCCAGTAAATGATCGGACCGTTACATAGCGTTCACTCTCCCAGGCCGATGACCCAAGTTGATCTTGTCCGTTACTGAGGACTTCCGGACACGAAGATCACCGTCACCCAGCGCCACGCCTGGCGGTGATCCAGCCCCCAACATCAAGATCACAGCCCGGACTGGCACAGAACCGGAACGTACGCTAACCACCCCGCAGTGCCCCCTCAGCACCCGGCTTGACCTCGCCGAACCGCCTTAACGTACGAAACGGTTCCGTTGCAGGTCCTACCCCGTCTCCGGCCTATCGGTCGTCGCCGAGCAGGACACGGGCGACCTCCCCGGGAGATTCCAGCGCGGCGAAGTGGCCGGTGCGGCGGAGGGTGACGGACCGGGCGCCGGGGACGGACGCGAGGTTGGCCTGGCGGTCTGACGGCCGAGACCAGTCGCTGTCGCCGTACATGAACGTGACGGGCGCTTTGACTCCCCGGTAGCGTTTCCGGGCCGCGATCATGCTCGGCAGGTTACCGAATATGGCCCGGGATACCCCTGGATAGCCGGGGCGCCTGCCCACCCGGCGCAGCTCGTCCAGATAATCGCCAGGCAGCAGGCTCGGATCATGGAGGCCGCCGCGCATGATCCCGGCGAGGATCTGCCGGTTTTCCAGGCGCGTGACAACCCCGCCCGCGGCCGGCACGCGGCTGGCTCCCACCAGGCCCCGGGCGAGCAGGTTCGCCCGCATGATGCCGCCGGGGAAATCATAGGCATTGACGGCGATCACGCTCCGCACACGGTCGCCGAGGTCGGCCGCCACCGTCAGCGACACGGTGCCGCCCATGGATTCTCCGGCCAGCGTCACGCCGTCCAGGGCCAGGTGATTGATGACCGTGGTGACCGCGGCGCGCAGCGCCGGTTCGTCGTAGCGGGCACCCGGCACGATGCACGACCATCCCATGCCCGGGAAGTCGATCGCGCAGACGGTGAACGAATCGACCAGGCGCGGCAGCACGAACTGGAAGTGGTCTAGCTGCGTGCGGACCGTGTGGAGCAGAACCAGCGGCGGCCCGCTCCCGGCTATGAGGTACCTGACCCTGCCGCCGCCGGGCAGATCGGCATAACCGATGTCGCCGTGCGCACACCAGGTCCCGGTGTAGGCGCGCGCGGCCTCGTCATCGTCGCGCATGGCGGCTCCTCTGGGACGCGGCCCGGCCGCAGCCTATTCTGAAACGAATGGTTCAATAATGGCGGCGGCGCGTGTTTGCCGCAACGCCAGGGGCCGGCAAAACATGACTCGCGCCGCCGTTACCGCGGCGGGGCCGGGGCGATCCGCCAGGACTCGGCCTCTTTGGCTATCGTCTCGCACAGAGCGCCCGCGTCGGCCGGATCGATGCGCGCGGAGAGCCAGGCGCCCATCAGGGCCGCGGCGAGCAGCGCGGCGCGGGACTGGACAGTGTCGGGAGCGATCTCGCCGAACGCGGCGGCACGGCTGAGCGCCGTGCCGAAGTCCGCACGCAGGCGGTCACGGTAGGCCGTGGCGTGCGCGCGGACCCCCGCGTCGTGGGCGGCAAGCTCCGCAGTCGCGTTGACCATCATGCAGCCGCGCGTACTCACGACTGCATCGCAGCGGCACAACTCGGCGACCCGCCGGAACAATGCCGCCACGGCGGCCAGACCGGTTGCAGCGGCCAACCCGGACCCGGCGGGCTGGCTGTCCCCCGGCGGCAGTCCCGTGCCGGTCCCGCCGCGCAGGCCTGCCAGCAGGCCGGAGATGATGCGGTCGGCGTAACACTCCAGTGACGCCTCGAACAGCTTCTGCTTGCTTCCGAACTCCTGGTAAAGACTGGACCGGTTGAGACCAGTACGCTCCTCCAGATCGGCGATAGAGGTCCGTTCGTAGCCCTGTTCCCAGAACAGGTCGCGGGCAGCTAGCAGCGCCGCGTCCCGGTCATAAGCCCTTGGCCGTCCTACGCGCGGTCGTTCTTGACTTTCGCTGCCGATGGCTCCAGAGTATAGTTTCAAACTGATCGTTTCAGAACTAGGCCAGGAGGGCGTGATGCTGCCGTTCCCGGTACCTCATGATCTTTTCCCGGTCGAGCACAGGTTTATTGACCTCGACAAAGCCCGCATCCACTATGTCGATGAGGGGACCGGCGAGCCGGTGCTGCTCCTGCATGGCAACCCGACCTGGTCGTTTCTGTACCGGAAGATTATCGCCGGGCTCAGCGACGAGTTCCGCTGCATTGCTCCCGACTATCCCGGCTACGGCATGTCCAGCGCAGCACCGGGCTACCATTTCACGCCCGGCGAGCACAGCGCGGTCATTGAACGCTTCGTAGACCGGCTCGGCCTCTCCGGGCTCACGCTGATGGTGCAGGACTGGGGCGGGCCGGTCGGGCTCGGCCTGGCAGGCCGCCGCCCGGAACTCGTGCGACGGCTGATCATCGGGAACACGTTCGCGTGGCCGCTCGCACCCGAGCCGCGAGTCCGCCTGTTCAGCGCGGTTCTCGGCGGTCCGCCCGGGCGGATACTGAACCGCTGGTTCAATTTCGCCCCGCGGGTCTTCTTCGCCCGCGGGTTCGCGCAGCCGGTGCCTCCCGAGGTCATGCGTGCGTACCTCGCGCCGTGGCGCGACCCGCAACGCCGCGCTCCGGCCGCGATCGCACCGCGTCAGCTGATCGCGGCCGCCGGTTACCTCGCAGAGGTGGAGGCGGGGCTGCCCAAGATCGCTGACAGGCCGGCCCTGATCGTCTGGGGCATGAAAGACTTCGCCTTCCGGGAGAGCGCGCGCAGGCGATTCGAGCAGGCATTCCCCGATCACCGAACGATTCTGCTGCCCGGCGCCTCGCACTTTGTCCAGGAAGACGCCGGAAAGCAGATAGCCGCCGAGTTCAAGAACTTCCGCGCAACCCATCCCGGCGGCGGCAGCTAACGAGGTCACCGGGCACGCGGCCGGCCCTGTGCCGCTCGAATACTTGATTGCGTGGCTGACCTGCACTGTCGCCAGCTGACTTGACGCGGTGATGGCTGGCTTGCCGGGTGCTGCTCAAGATTGTCTACCTGCTAGTTCGTCGGCTACTCAGCCTCGCTGTCCTGGTGTTCCGCGGGGATCGGGCGAAGGATGGTACTCCGGCACGAGCGGGCGACTCGCAGCGCATCCGAACTGCTGAATATCACCCCGAAAAGACACCCCGGCCGCGGCCCGTGACGTCAGGGTCAACCCGACGCTCCTCAGTCACTTTCACCACGGATAGGCGGCCACGTCCACGTGGGAATTTCCTGGATCGTAGTAGGAGATCAGCAGGCGGCTGCGAGTGCTGAGCTCCGGATGCCCGATGAGGGCACGGCACAAGCCCTCCGCGCCGGGCTCGGTGCCGTCGGTGCACGGCACCCGGCCGGTAAGGATCCGCCGCCACGGGCCCGCTGGCGACCTGGCCCGCCAGGCCTGGAAGCCGCCCTCCAGGCTCGTCTGTTCGATCATCACCAGCCCTTTGCCGTCGGCCGCGAAATCGCCGACCCAGATACCGAGCGGCTGGCCGGCCGGTATCAGTGAGCCGGCCGCGGCTGGCCGCGGCGACCACCCAGCGCCTGTCCAGTACTGGTAGGTGAACGGATTACTCCAGTAGGCCGGCACGGCGACGGTCCGGGCCAGGAACACCCGGCCGCGGCCGCATCCCGCTGGCGGGGGATCGGCACGGCAGAAGCCGAACAGATAGAGGTAACCGTCTCGGGCCAGTATGGGCGAGCCGAGCACCTGCTGCTTGGGCAGCGGCAGCCCGAAACCGGTGCTGAACACTGTTGTAACGGGCCCCAGGAGGTTGCTCGCCGGATCGTATTCGGCCAGGCCGAAGCCCTCGGCCGTCGCCGCGTCCCTGGTTTCGGTCCTGGTAACGCAGTATTCGTCGTAGGTGATGAGGAGCGTGCCGGCGGTGGCCGGCGGTGCGCGGGTGACCCCGGAGATCCACGCAGCCGGGTAGGCGCCGGGCCCTGTGCAGGGCAGCATGCCGCCGGGCAGCCGGAGGCTTTCCGGCGCGGGCAGGAATGGCTGCGGGGCGGCGGAGCTGGGCAATGCCAGCCGAGTCGGCGGGGTCGGTATCTCACTCAGCCCTGCCGGCGCACGGCCCGCCTGGTACGGTCCATCGGCCGCCGTGCCCGTGCCGAGGATCAGGCGCTCGATCGTCTGGGCATGGGCGCTCATGACCGCGGTGTCGCAGAAGAGCCAGATGCTCCAGCCCGGCCTGCCCGGCAGCGGGCTGCTGTAGCCGCAGTCCCGGCGGATCGTATCGCCGGTACTCCGTTCGTAATTCGACAGGACCGGAGACGAACTTGGAGGCGCCGCGCCGCAGGCCTTCACCACGACGAGGCAGCCGACGATGACGCCGCTTGCTAGTGCCAGGCGGCGCAGGCTGGCGGCCCGCTGAGGCGATGGCACCGGCCCGGCCGGTCAGCCGGAGCCGTGGTTGTACAGCACCCGGGCCGGTGCCTGCCTGGTGATGGTGGCGTCGTGCACCAGGACCACCGCAGCGCCGGTGGCGATGATGGCGCCGATCAGCACGGCGATCAAAGTACGCATGTCTACGGTCCTTCCTCGGGCAGGCCGCGCAGCGCGGCGGCACCGAACATCGGCTCGAACACCGCCGCGTAGTCGGGTCCCCGGCGCAGATGCTGGCCGCCGTCGACGTTGATGACCTCCCCGGTGATCCAGGCCGACTCCGGCCCCGCCAGGAACCGAGCCGCCTCGGCGACGTCGGCGGGGGCGCCGACGCGCCCCAGCGGCATGCAGGCCAGGTAGTCATCCATGACGGGACCGGGGTCGGCGATGCCAGCGACCAGTTCGGATTCCACGATTCCCGGCCGGATGCCGTTCACCCTGATGCCGATCCCGCCCAGTTCGTCCGCGGCCAGCGCCACCATGTGGTCGACCGCGGCGTTAGCCGGGCCGTAGGCGCCGAACCACCGGTGGACGGTGATGGCGGCGATAGACGAGATCGCCACGAACGACCCTCCGCCCACGCGCGCCATCTCCCGAGCGGCATATTTGAGCGTCAGCATGGTCCCGGTCGCGTTGAGGTCGAGGGTGGCCCGCCAGCCGGCGGTATTGAGCCTGGCGACGGGGCCGATCGAGGCGGAGCCTCGCGCACTGGCAATGACGATTCGCAGCGGACCGCTGGTGGCGGCAGCGGTGAGAGCATCGGCGACCTCCTCCTCTTCGGTGACATCGGCGATCGCGTAACGTAGCCCGTAGGCACCGGCGCTTTCCTTGAGACATCGCTCCGCAGTCCCGCAGATGGTCACCACGGCGCCGTCCGCGGCCAGGCGCCGGGCACACGCCAGCCCGAGCGCGCTGTCGCCGCCGGTGACAAGGGCAGCCGTTCCCGCGAGGGATCCGCATTCGCTGACTGAGGCCATCTGGTCTCCTCGCTGGCGACGCTTCCTAAGGAACCTTTAACTCCCTCGGAAGCCGGATGTCAAAAGTACGTGCATGTCTTTTTGTCGTCTTCCCCCGGGCTAGGTGGCGCGCCCGCGGGGCAAGCGGGGCAGCACCGCCGCGGTCGCGGCGTCGTGCCAGGCCGCAGCCCCGAGGACGGCGCGCAGCAGTTCGGGCAGCAGGGTCTCCAGCTCCTGGCGAGTCGGCTGCCCGTGGCGCAGCCATCCGCGGCCCATCGTCTCCACCATGGCGATCCATCCGCGCAGCACGGACTTCAGCACAGGGGAGTCGCCCGGCGGGTCCAGGGCGGCCAGGATCAGCCTCAGCACACGGTTGCTGATCTCATCCAGCACCTGCCAGTCCTCCCGGCCGGTCAGTGAGCCGTGCTGGAGCAGGGCGGTGAGCCCGATCGGGTTGGCCTGGATGTGATCGAAGAACGCACCGAGCCCGGCGGCCAGCCAGTTGTCCGGGTCATCCATCCCGGCTTTGGCGATGGCCGCCACGACGTCATCGCCCGTCTGCCGTAGCGCGCTGATGAACACCCCCGCCTTGCCCCCGTAATAGTGGTACACCAGCGGCCGGGACATCCCGGCCTCGGCGGCGATGTCGTCCACGGACACCTCGTCATAGAGGTGGGTATTGAAAAGCTTCAGTGCCGAGTTGATCAGCGCCTGACGCCGATCGTCGGGCGCGAGCCGGCGACGGGCGGGACGAGTCGCGGGTTCGGTGTTCTCGGTTGGGCTCACAGCGTCACGGTAGATCATCCGGGCCTGGATCGGCTCAGCGGCCTTCATCGGCCGCCTCGTCGATGGCCGCGGAGAAGTGGCGTACCGCCGTGGACCATCTCAGCCGGGCGCTGTGCCGTCGCGCGGCCTCCCCCAACGCGACGCGGCGCGCCGGGTCGAGGGCCAGCGCTGCCCATGCCGAGACGAACTCCGCCTCGGAACGGGCGAGCACACCGGTCCGCCCATGCTCAACTGAGTCGCGCAGGCCCGGAACGTCGAAGCCGACGGCCGGGGTGCCACGCAGCGCCGCCTCGGTGATCACGATCCCCCAGCCCTCGATCAGCGCTGGGTGGAGCAGCAGCCAGGCCGCGGCGAGCAGCCGGTGCTTCTGCTCTTCGTTCACCCTCCCGGCGAAGGTGACGCCGGGTCCGGCCAGCGACTCCAGATAGCCGCGCTGAGGTCCGTCTCCCGCGACGACCAGCCGCCCGCCTACCACCGGGCGCACCCGGTCCCATAGGCGCAGCAGCAGGTCGATGCGCTTGTACTCGGCCAGCCGGCCGAGCGCCAGGAACAGCGGCTCGGCGGAGCGCGGGGCTGGCGGGCCCACCGGGGCAGCGCCATTGGTAAGCATGCGGATGCGCTCGCGCGGGACCCCGAGCGACTCCAGTTCCCGCGCGGTGGACGCGGACACCGTGAGCACCAGGTTGTGGCGGTGGACCCACGGCATGACCCGCTGCTCCAGAAAGCGGCCGGCCGTGCATAGGGGCGGGCGGAACCGCAGCGGCCACAAGTCGGTGTGCACGTGGTTGACCATGCAGATCGTCGGCTTGCGGGACCAAAGCGGTGCCAGGAACGGCATGCCGTTGCAGACTTCCACCACGACATCGCACTCGCGGAGCCGCCGCCAGTAGGCGGGCGGCGCGCCCAGGAACTGGGAATACGGCCCTCCGCTGCACACGACATCGTAGCTGTGCGAGGCCGACGGGCCGCCGCACAGCAGCGTTACCCGGTCCCCGCTGGCGGTCAGCCCCGCCGCCAGCTGATCGACCAGCAGCTCCGACCCGCCGGCCTGCGGGCTGGCGATGTCCCGCCAGGCCACGATCACCACATGGCGGCCCGCCCCTCGTTGCCCTGGGCGGCCCTCCACGCGACGCTGCGCCGGGGGGAGGACTCGATCGATCTCCACCCTGATCTCCTCCCAGGTTGGGTACGGCCGGCAGGCCAGCGCCCACATTGTCCGCAGGTATTGATGAAGTGTCAATAACAAAGATATTACCAGCCGGTAGCAGCCTTCCCGGCTTCCTGGTTGCGGCCTGACAGCTGATATGTAACAACAGCCTGAGGTGCTATTGACGAAATATCAAGAGTGACTTACCGTCCAGTAACATGATCGCCCTAGCGGCGTTACCCGCCTTCCTGGCCGCACCAGCGTCCTCGCGCCGGAGACGGCCGGAAACCCGCGAAGGAGAACGACATGCCCGCCGACGCGCTCCCGTCCGCTCCTTCCGCCCCGCCCGCGGCCATGGCGCCGGGTCCCGTGGGAGCGCTTCGCCTGCTGGCGGCGTTCCGGCACGAGCAGGCGGACCCGGACAGCTTCTACGGCCTGCTGGCCCGCGACTCGGTTGCCTTGGTGGCACGTCATGCCCGGCTCGACGGAAGCCGGGTCGTGGACGTCGGCGGCGGCGCGGGTTACTTCGCGGACGCGTTCCGGAAGCGCGGCGCACAGTGCCTGCTGGTAGAGCCGGATCCCGCCGAGCTGTGCATCCGGGGCGCCCCCAGCTGCGCGAGCGTGATCGGCGACGGCTACTGGCTGCCGCTGGGCGATGCCAGCGTCGATGTGTGCTTTTCCTGCAACGTGCTTGAGCACGTGCGGGACCCGGCCGGGCTCATCGACGAGATGATCCGTGCCACCCGGCCCGGCGGGCTGGTGTACCTGTCCTACACCGTATGGCTGTCGCCCTGGGGCGGCCATGAGTCCGCGCCCTTCCACTACCTGGGGGGCGATTACGCGATGCGCCGCTACATCCGCCGTTATGGCGCGAAGCCGAAGAACATCTACGGGGAGACGATGTTCCAGCTCAGCGTCGGCCAGGTTCTGTCCCTGGTGCGACGGCGTGCCGACGTCGCCGTACTCGAGGCACGGCCGCGATATTACCCGCGCTGGTGCCGGTTCCTCATCTTCCTGCCGGGCCTGCGCGAGCTATTGACCTGGAATCTGCTGCTGATCCTGCGGCGGCGGGCGTGACCACCCCGCTTGAACTCGAGGAAATCCACTCCGGTCAGCCGGACTCGGCCGACAGCGGACGGCGGCCACCATGGCTGCTGCGGCACCGCTGGGGGGACGCGGCCGAGCGGGCCGGCCTGCGCTGGGCGGCGCTGACCTGGATCGTCGTGCTGGCCGTGTTGCTTGTGCAGGACCCGGGCCGGATGACGTTCGACACGAAGCTCGGCGTGAACATCGACTCGGTGGGGTTCTACCAGCGGCTGTGGCACCTGTGGAACCCCCTGGAGTACGTTGGCAGCCTCCAGGACCAGTACATCGGCTATGCCTTCCCGATGGGCGCGTTCTACCTGATCGCGCACCTGCTGCATATACCCGTGTGGGTGGCTGAGCGGCTGTGGATGTCGCTGCTGGTTACGGTGGGCTTCCTGGGCCTGGTGCGGCTGGCCGAGGCAGTGGGCATCGGAACCCGCTCCACCCGGCTGGCGGCAGGGGCCGCGTTCGCGCTGTGGCCGACGTTCACGATCCTGATCGGCTCGTCCTCTGGCGGCCTGCTGCCGGGGCTGCTGACGCCCTGGGCCGTCCTGCCGCTGGTGCGCACCGGGCCCGCCCGCCTGGCGGCGGCCCGGTCAGGTCTCGTGGTCGCCTGCATGGGCGGCATCAACGCGGTCTCCACCCTCGCCGCGCTGGTGCTGCCCGGAATGTACATACTGACCCGGCCGGGACGCCTGCGGCAGGTGCTGGCCGGCTGGTGGATGGCGGCGGTGCTGCTGGCCACGGCCTGGTGGGCGGGGCCGCTGCTGTACCAGGGCCGCTACGGGTTCAACTTCCTGCCCTACATCGAGCAGGCGGTCACCACCACCCGGACCATGTCCGCGGCCGCGGTGCTGGGCGGCAGAGGTAACTGGGTCGCGTACCTGAACCTCGGGCAGCCGTGGCTCACCGCCGGATCGGTGCTGACGGGATCGGGATGGGCGATCGCGGCCGGTACGGTGGCCGCCGCCGCCGGGCTGGCCGGGCTGGCCCGCCACGATCTGCCCGAGGCGCGCTGGCTGCGCTGCACCGCCGGCGTAGCCGCGCTATGCGCGCTGGCCGGCTACGGGGGGCCACTCGGCGGGCCGCTGCACCAGCCGGTGCAGGCACTGCTGGACGGGGCGCTGTCGGCGCTGCGCAACGTGCACAAGATCGAGCCGGTGCTGGCCGCGGTGCTTGCGCTGGGGATCGCGCATGTGCTGGCCCGCGCCGTGCGGCCGCGGGCGGCCCGCCGCCTAGCCGGCCGCCTGGCCGGCGGCGTGGCCGCGGCGTGCATCCTGGCCGGCCTGGGCCTGCCCTACCTGACCGGCCAGGCGCTGCAGCCGGGGTCGTTCGCCCAGGTGCCCGCCTACTGGCAGCAAGCGGCTAGCTGGCTGGCCGGGCACAACGGCACCGAAACAACCCTGGTGGTGCCGGCCGACTCGCATGGCATCTACACCTGGGGACAGCCGATCGACGAGCCGCTGGAGCCGCTGGCCCGCTCACCGTGGGCACAGCGGAACCTGGTGCCGTTCAGCGGCGGCGGGGTGAGCGACCTGCTCGACGGCGCGGAGCAGGCGATCGAGGCGGGCACCGCCTCGCCTGGCCTGGCCGGCTATCTCGCCCGGGCCGGGATCCGGTACGTCCTGGTGCGCAACGACCTGGACCCGGCCCAGGTCGGCTATACGCCGCCCGCGGTCGTGCACACTGCGCTGCGCGCGTCAGGATTCACCCGGATCGCGTCGTTCGGCCAGCTGGCACCGGCTGGCCCTGTCGGTCAGGGGACTGCCCTGCAGGTCGAGGCGATCGAGCCGCAGTACCCGCCGGTCGAGATCTTCCAGGCCGCCGATCCGGCCGCGCGGCCGGCCGGGCCGGCGGCTGTGCTGCCCGCCGCCTCGACGACGCTGGTCGACGGCGGTCCGGCGGCGCTGCTGCAGCTGACGGGTCAGCACTTGCTGAGCACCGGGCAACCGGCCGTGATGGCCGGGCAGGACACCGCCGCCGATCCGCCCGCCAGCCGCCAGGACGTCACCGACGGACTCCGGCGCGCGGACACCGCCTTCGGCTTGCCGGGCAACAACACCTCCTACACGTACTCAGCAGCCGGCACGATCCCGCCGGATAACCCGCAAGGAGCGGGGGGCGGGCCGCCCCGCCAGCTGCTGCCGGCCGGGACCGCCGGCCACCAGAGCGTCGCCGTGCTGACCGGCGCGGCCAGCGTGGCCGCGTCCTCGGCGGGATCCTGGCTCTGGGAGGTGCCGCAGGCCGATCCGGTGGGTGCCTTCGACGGCAACCCCGCCACGGCCTGGACCGAGGCCAGCCCGGTCAGCGCGGCCGGGCAGTGGGTCCAGATAAACTTCTCCAGCCCGCACGACCTGTCCGGGCCAGCCAGGATCCGGCTGCTCGACGACATCCCCCGGCCGGTAGCCACCCGCCTGGTCGTCACCACCGCCGCTGGGCGCGCCGTCACCACCACCCGGGTAACGGCGGCGGCCCAGCCGCTGCGGATCCCGAAGGGCGCCACCGGCTGGCTCCGTATCACCATCGCCGCTGCTCGCGGCGGCATCGCCGGCGGGCCCGGGGCCGGCATCAGCGACGTCATCATCCTAGGGGTGCACGTCACCAGTTACCTGGAGGCCGCCCAGGATCCGGCCGGGCCCGAACCCTCAGACCCCTCGTTCAGCTTCCACCGAGACACCGGCACCTCGCTCGGCCTGCCAGTGACTCCGCCCGAGGCGGACCTGAACCGCACGTTCGCCACGCCCGGCGCCGAACGCTTCCGGGTCTCCGCCACCGTCACCGTCGTGCCAGGTGCCGCGCTCGACGCCCTTCTCGACTACCTCGGGTCGGCGGCACCGCCTCAGCTGCACATCAGCGCCACGTCCACCTTCGGTTCCCTGCCCGCGCTGCGACCGCAGAACCTGCTCGACGGCGCTGGCTGGATCGCGGCAGGTCCCGCCGCCGCCGTGCATCTGTCCTGGAAAGGGCGGCGGACCATCGGCGAGATCCAGCTGACGGCACCGACCGCGGGGATCGCCGCGCAGCCGACGCGGGTCCTGATCACCAGCCCGGACGGCACCCGCGACCTGCCGGTCCCGTCCAGCGGCATCCTGCGTTTCCCGCCCCTGACTACCGACCGGCTGGACATCAGCTTCCCCGGCATCATGCCCGCCACGGCCTACAACCAGGTGGCCGGCCGCGCCGAGCAGCTCCCCGTTGGCCTCGGGGCGCTGACCATCCCCGCGCTGGGCAGCTTGCGCACCGGCATCGCGGCCGCCACCACTCCGTTCCGGCTCGGCTGCGGGCACGGCCCGCCGCTTATCGTAGACGGCCGTACCTATCCCACGTCCGTTTCCGGAACTGTGCGGGACCTCATCAGCCTCACTCCGCTTCCGCTGCGCGTGTGCACCGGGGGGACGGCGCTGGCGCTGCCGGCCGGCCGGCACTGGCTGAGCTCACCGGGCACGGACCTACCGCTGGCCATCACCGACCTGAGCCTGACCAACGTCGCTGCGGCGCGGGCTGCCGCGCCGGCCGGCGCCGCCTCCGCTCGCGGCCTGCGGGTGGACACCTGGGGGGCAGAGTACCGCGCCGTGGCGATCGGCCCTGGCGGACTGTCCTACCTGGAGGTCCACCAGGCCGCCAACCCGGGCTGGACCGCGACCCTGAACGGGCACCGGCTCACCCCGGTCACCCTGGACGGCTGGCAGCAGGCTTTCGTGCTCCCGGCTGGCGCTGGGGGCACGGTGGTGATGACCTTCAGCCCGGCGGCGGGTTTTCACTGGCTGCTGGCCGGGTCGGTACTCGCTCTCTGCGTGCTGATCACGGCCGCCGCCTGGCCGCCGCGCCGCGGGCCGCGCGGCCGCGCGGCCTCAGCTGGCGCGGCAGCCGGACCTGCCGGGTACTGGCTGGGGGCGGTCGCGGCGGCGCTGGTGCTGGCCCTGGCGGGCGGCCTGGTCGCGATCGCGGTGCCGGCCGTGATCCTGCTGGGCTGGTGGCGGCGGCATTGGGTGCCGTGGCTGGCGTTCGCCGCGATGTGCGTCGCGGGCGCGGCTGTCATCGCCGGATTGGATCATGGTGCCCAGCCGGGCTTCGGCCTCTTGAGTCCCTTCGGCTGGCCTGCGCAGGCCGCTGCCCTGATCGCCCTGGCCGCCGCGGTCGTTCCGCCTGTTCCCCGGCCATGGCGGAGCCGGCCTGCCGATGTCCCCGCCGTGCCGGAGGATGTCGCGTGACTGCCGTCAGGAGCGAGCGGGGCCGGGCCGAACGGGCGTCGTGGCGGCTCACACCGATCGAGGAGCTGGACCTCTACCTGGAGAGCTCCGCGGATCCGAGCCTTATCCAGCTGGAGCTCCCGGTCGGGAGGCACCTGGACGTGACGGCCCTGGCGGCGGCGCTGGACGACGTGCAGGCCGCGGATCCCGCGGCGCGGCGGCACCTGGCGGCCACCTCACGGTGGCGCCGGAGGCTGCACTGGGAAACCGGCGCACCGGGCCACCATGACGGCGTGCTGACCGTGGCGAGCTGGCGCAGCCCGGGTCAGCTTGCCGCGCTACGGGAATGGGTGACGGTCTGGCCGATTCCGCTGTGCGATCGCACGGTCCGGCTGGTCCTGGCGACCGGGCCGGAGCATGATGTCGTGATCCTGCAGACCCACCACGCCGCGTTCGACGGCATCTCCAGCCTGGCCTTGCTCACCGCGATCGGCGCGGCCTACCGCAAACGCGCCGGTGACCTCGCGAGCTCCGGTCCGCAGGCCGGGCCGGCCCTCGCGACCCGCCCGTTCGGGACCGCCGGGCCGGCCAGGACACGCGGCGCGGACCGGATTCTCCGTGCGCTGACCCGGATCGCCGCCCGGCTCCCGGGCGCGGCGACCCGGATCGCCGCGCGCTCGGCGCGGCCTGACCGGCCCGGGTACGGCTGCGTGCAGCGGTCGCTGCCCGTCCCCCGGCCCGCCCGCCAGGGCACCGGGCCGTTCCCGACGGTCAACGACCTGCTGGTCGCGGCGCTCATCCGCACGGTGGACCGCTGGAATAAGGCCCATGGCTGGCACAGCGGCCGGATCCGGGTCTCGGTTCCGGTCAATGACCGGGGTCAGCAAGACCGCTGGGCAGACCCCGGGAACCAGACCCGGCTGATCCGGGTCACCGCGCGCAGCCGCGAGCGTGCCGACCCCGGACGCCTGCTCGCACACGTGGCGGCCCAGACGAGGGTCGCCAAGGAGCGGCCGACAGCCAGACTGGACGCGGCGAGCAGGCTGCTGGCCACCGGGTGGGCGCCTGCCGCCATCAAGTACCACGCGGTGCGCCTCGCCCGGCGTGTCGCCGTGCCGCTGTGCACCGATACCGCGCTGCTCAGCAACCTGGGCGCCATTGCCTGCCCGCCCTGCTTCAGCGGCACCGGCACCGAACCGCTGTGGTTTTCCGGTCCCGCCCGGATGCCCCGGGGCCTGGGCGTCGGTGCCTTGACGATCGCGGAGCAGCTCCACCTGTGCGTGCACTACCGGCACACGCTCCTGGACCCCGGCGCCGCGGCGGACTTCACCGCGCTGTACTGCGAGGCACTCGGCGAGCTGACCGGGAGTCCAGCGTGACTCTGCATCTTGGGATCGTCCTCGCGATCGTGGCCACGATCGTCTACAACCTCGGCTTCATCGTGGAGAAGCGGGCCCTCGGCCGGCTGCCCGCCCTTGAGGCGCATCACCTGCCGCGGCTGGCGCGCACCCTGTTCAGCGCGCCGGCGTGGCTGGCCGGCTTCCTCCTGATCTGCGGCGGCCTGGTGCTCCAGCTCCTAGTGCTGTCGCTGGAACCGCTGACGGTGGCGCAGCCGTTGCAGGCCTCCGGGGTGGTGGTGACAATCCTGTTCTCGCGGCTGCTGCTGCACGAGCGGCTGGGCCGCGCCGAACTCGCCTGCATCGGGGTTATCGCCGTCGCGGCCGCGCTGCTCAGCCTGTCCAGCGGTCACGGACCGGGCACCGAAGCGGGCACCCACGCCGCCGGAGCGGCCATCGCGATGGCCGCGGTCCCCGCCTGCGTGGCGGTCCCGGTCATCTACTGCCAGCCCCGCCGGGGGCCCCGGCTTACCGGCGTGCGCGAAGGCTGCTGCGCCGGGCTGATCTACGGGTTCGCCGGGGTGGCACTCAAGGCGCTGTCGGCCGTGGTGTTCGCGGCGCCGCACTCCCGCGGCGCGCTGCTCGCCGCGGCCGTCACGTCGCCTTACCTGTACGCGATGCTCGTGTCCTCGGCGATCGGCATGTGCCTGTTCCAGGTGGCGCTCCAGCGCAGCCCGGCCTCGGTCGTCATGCCCATTTCCCTGGTCATAAGCACCGGATACCTGGTCGTCATCGGTTCGTGGCTGTTCCACGAGCGGCTGCCGACCAGCCCGGTTCCGCTGGCCATGCGGCTGGGCGGCGCAGTCGCCGCCGCCGTCGTACCGGTGATCTTGACCGTCGTCAGCGAGCGGGGCGCCACCCGCCGTGTCGCAGATGTTTCCGATGATGCCGCCAGCCGCGCGGTCAGCGCGCCGGCCGTGCCCGATCCCCGAAGGGAGGAGTGGCGCTCCCTGCCTGGCCCGAAGCACCGGGCCCAGCGCCGCGAACCTGATGAGCCTGGACCCCCTGTTGCTGGACCTGCTGGCCTGCCCGATCGACAAGCAGCCGCTGCTGTACCTGGCCGAATACGAGGTCCTGTACAACCCGCGACTGCGCCGAAGCTACCAGATCCGCGACGGCATACCGGTCATGCTGGCCGACCAGGGGGAGACGGTGACCGGCGAGCGGCACCGGAACCTGCTCCGCCGCGCCGCGGCCGGCGGCGCGGTTGCCACGCGGCAGATGCCGGTGTCCAGCCTGCTGAGCGACGAAAGCTCCGGTGAGGACGCGGCCTGAGCTGGGCAGATCGCGGAGGAAGCCATGGCCTCAGCCCATGAAGCACTCAGTTTGATCCAGACGGCACCAGGCACGCCCGCCAGCAGGCGTCGCGGCCTAGGGGCGAGTGGCAGCAGGATCCGCCCGGTCCTGGCCGGGCTGGGGGCGTTCTTGATGGTTGCCGGCCTGCTGCTGCGGTTGTACGTCGCGCCCCGGCTGATCGCCGCCCCGGCCGGTTTCTACCTCGTGGTCACCCTGGCCGACCCGCACGCCTCCTACTTCGACGAGAGGGCGCTCACTACCCGGCGCGACGTCACGCTCACGTACAACGACACCATACGCGGCGATGCGGGCGCCAGCACCGGCACGATCGCGGTGTGGGACCAGTTCACGGTCCTCGCCGACCGCAAGCGCCACGTTCAGCTGATCGCCACCTATCAGCGCAGCGCGTTCAACCGGCGAACCGGGGAACTGACCAACTGCTGCGGCGCGTCGGTCAATGACGATACCCGGGTCCGCCAGGATGGCATCGGGGTGGTGTTCTGGCCGATCGGCACCCGGCAGACCACGTACCAGGTCTACGACACCAATACCGAACGGGCCTGGCCCGCGGCCTACAGCGGCACCGCGAACGTCCAGGGCCTGCTCACCTACCGGTTCACTCAGCGCATCCCGGTCACGATGGTCCAGCAGCTGCCCGGGGTGCCGACGTCGCTGCTCGGGCTGCGCGGCCCTTCCCGCGATGTCGTGGCGAACCGCACGTTCCAGGCCACCAACACGTTCTGGGTCGACCCGCGGACTGGCGTCCCGGTCAACGTGCAGGAGCGCATCCTCTCCGTCCTGCACGCTCCAGGCGGGCAGGGTCGTCTGATGGTGGCGAACGCCGACCTCACGATGACGCCGGCCAGCCAGCGCGCCCTCGCCGCGGTCGCCAGACAGAACGCCGCCGCCATCACCACCATCCGGCAGCAAGGCCCGCTTGGCGGCCTTCTCCTCGGCCTTCTCCTCCTCCTGGCGGGCACGGTCCCCCTAAGGCGGCTGCGGTGGGTGCGCCGGGAGGGCTGCTCCGGCCGGAGCTGAACGACCCCGGTGACTAGATCAGGACTGACGAGCAAACATGGACAGGAAACGACCCTACAAAAGACCTTAGGTGACAAAATTCCAAGTCATCAACTGGTGCATCGCCAGGGATTCGAACTCTATCTCGATACCTGGACCGGGGAGGTAGGCGCGGCCAGATCGCCCCGGCCGGCCTGGCGCACCTGCGTGCCTGGCTGGTGCAGTTCGCCGGCCGGGACGACGTCGCGTTCGCGCTGGAGGGGTGCACCGGCTGGCGGTACGTGGCCGGGGAGCTCGCCGGGTCTGGCGTCGCGGCACACGTCGCCGAGCCGGCCGGCACTGCCTTCGCCCGGGGCCGCAAGCGGCACGCCAAGACCGACAAGACCGACTCGCGGCACCTCAGGGAATTGCTGGCCGAGGGCCGGCAGCACAAACCTCCGCTGCGCCAGCCGGGCCGCGCCGTCGATATCACCGCCCGGATCGAGCGCAGGAGCGTCGTCAGCGGACTGATCAGCGAATACCGCAGAGCAGCCTAGCGAGCGCGAAACGCCAGCTCAGCGCGCGAAACAGGTTTCGGCACGGCACAAGGCCACCGCGGCCACGAACGCGGGTCCGAGCAGTGCCAGCACCGAATGCCGCCGCGCGATGCCAGACGCGCTGGCCGGTCGCGCCGTCGAGGGCGGGCCACTGGGCGTCCACGACGACTCCGCCGAGCAATGAGCCGATCGAGGTGGTCGCCTGGAACGACGGGACCCGGCCTGTGGACCAGGGCTCCGGCGTGTTCCGTGAATGTCCGCTTCTGTGCTAATCGAGGCCGTGGAGGCGGAGGGTTTCGGCGGGGGTGGTGTGGTCGCGCCGGCCTTCGGGGATGTGCAGGTAGCCGGCGTCTTTGAGGGCCGCGATGACGGCGGCGCGGATGGTAGCCAGGTTGGCGGCCCGCTGCCGTTAGGCGAGACGGCGGGCACACGAGCGCGCAGGTTACCGCTGACGCCCGGCTCGAGGAGACCGGCATGCTGCGGCGTACGATCGGAGCCGGACCCACTGGCTCTCGCTCGAGCCCGGTGTGCTGAGCCAGGCGACGGACTGGATGGAGCGCAAGCGCGCCTGCGGGGGCGCCTGTTCGACATCGTCGACGAGTATCTGAGGGAGGACAGGCCACGATGAAGACTCCGCCGATCGTGTCACCGCAGGAGTGGGATGCCGCCCGCGGGGAGCTGCTGGTCGAGGAGAAGAAGCTGACTCGCGCCCGCGATGCGCTGGCCGCCAGGCGCCGCCGGATGCCGTGGATGGCGGTGGAGAAGGAGTACCGCTTCGACGGCCCGGAGGGCCCGGTGAGCCTTCTGGGCCTGTTTGAGGGTCGCCGGCAGCTGATCGTCTACCGCGCCTTCTACGCGCCAGACGTCACTACGTACCCACAGGGGGGCGGTGCCTACCCGGAGCGTGCCTGCGTGGGCTGCTCGTTCCTCGCCGACCAGGTCGCGCACCCCGCCCACCTGAACGCGCGGGACACGACGCTCGCGTTCGTTTCGCGCGCCCCCCAGGCCGAGATCCAGGGCCTGAAGGAGCGCATGGGCTGGGAGCTGATCCCGTGGTACACGATCACCGACGGCTTTGACAAAGACTTCGGCGTGGACGAGTGGCACGGGACCAACGCCTTCGTCCGCGACGGCGAGCGGATCTACCGGACCTACTTCGTCGACCTCCGGGGCGACGAGGCGATGGGAAGCACCTGGAGCTACCTGGATATCACGGCGCTCGGCCGTCAGGAGGAGTGGGAGGACTCGCCGGAGGGCTATCTGCAGACCCCGCCGTACGCGTGGTGGAACTACCACGACGCGTACGGCAAGACCCCGTAGTCGTGGTCCGCCGGTTACTGCGTGAAGTCCTCCTAATCAAAGATGAGGAAGCGGACCGGACAACGCGCGAGCGCCTCGTGTGCGGCTCGCTGGACGCGGGCACGCCACGTGATCATGTAGGTCTCTGAGGTCTGCATGAACGAGGTGTGGCATGCCCGCGATGGCACTGTCCGCGTGGGCGCGCGCGTGGTCGAGTCCGGACCCGCGCTCCCCGCAGAGGCGGATCTACTCGCTGGCCTGCCTGGTCGCGATCGCCATCTGCGCGTTCACCGCGGCCGGGAACGACCGGTTCACCGCGGTCGGCCAGTGGATCAGGCGGGCCAGCCAGCAGGACCTGGCCCGGCTGCGCGCGCCGTGGGACCCGATGGCCACCGCGCGAGCCACGAGCTGGTCGAGGGCCCGGGGTCCTCGACGATCCAGCGACACGTGCGCGACGGCCGGCGCTTTCGCCCGGTGAAGATGGCACTTGAACCGAGATCGCCCGAGCGCTCGCGGCGAGAACTGGGCTGGGTGATTGAGGTCAGGCCACTGGCTGGCCCATTCTTGCCAGGGCTCGGCGGACGAGCCGGCTAGCGTGCCACGCGGTAGCGGAGGTAGACGACTCCCGAGCTGAAGGTGCGGGTCTCGGCGAGTTCGAGATCCATCCGGCGCTCGCGCTGGGGAAAGAACCGAATGCCACCGCCAACCAGAACCGGGTAGACCCTGGCCCGGTACTCGTCGATCAGGCCCAGCGCGGCCGCCTCGGCGGCGAGAGTCGCGCCGCCGATCGCGATGTCGCCCTCCGCCGGCTCGGCTCGCAACCGCTCGATCTCCTCCGCCAGGCCGCCGGAGGCCAGGCGGGCATTGCCCTGCACCGCCGGCAGCGTGGCGGAGAACACCACCTTCGGGAGCGGCTTCCAGATCGCGGCCCACTCGAGCATTGAGTCGTCGAGCGATGGATCCTGGTCGGCGGTCTCCCAGTACAGCATCGTCTCGTACAGCCGTCGTCCCAGCAGGTAGACGCCGACCTCTCGTATCTCGTCGGTGACGAAGCGAAAGACCTCCTCGTCGGGCGCCGTCCAGTTGAAGCCGCCGTCCGGCCCGACGATGTAGCCGTCAAGTGAGACGCCCATCGAATAGGTCACGCTGCGCATCAGAAGTCCTCCTCGGTAACGGGTTCGACAGTACGACCGCCGGACGCCGCAGGACTCATCGCGGCTCGCGGGATAGGGCAAACGTTGCCGGTTACGGCACTACGCACCCGGCGGAAGCCCGCATCGCTGTCCCGGCTGATCCGCGCCACGGGGCGCCGGTGGCCAGTGAAGGAAAGGCGCTCCACTCCGGTGACCGGCCGTCTCCCCAGCCCGGCACCGCACTGGCCGCAGCGGCCCGGCTCATGGCGCACCTCCCGGTCCGGCCGGGGCACCTGCGCCAGCGTCGTGCCCTCGTGCCCGTCCTTCCCGGCGGGCTTGCCGGTGGCCTGACCAGTCACTTCAATTTCTGGCATGGTGACGAACCGGGCGGCGTTGGGATATCGTATTCGGGCTTGCCGAAAGGATCGAAAGGGTGCTTGGGCTTCTCGACAGTGAGCGTTTTCATCCTGATCTTGGGGTCTCGGGGCATAGGTCCTGATCAGGTACGGCGTGTCGCCTTGGGCTATGGCAGAGCCCCTGGTAGATGAAGCGGTCGACCAAGATCCGCATCCGCCACCGAGGGCTCCAGTTGCTTTTCTACCCTGCCGCGCTGCCATTGTCCCGCCAGACCCCCGATTACGCCGCCGGGATCATCCGCCGGCACCGCCGGCAGATCGGCTCATGCGGGCGCAAGCTCAACCCCGGCCGGCAGGCCTGCTGGTGCTCGCCTACCTGCACAAGGGTGAGACGTTCGCCGGGTTGGGCGTCGGCACCGCTACTGCCTGGCGATATGTGACCGAGACCGTGGCGCTGCTGGCGGCCCGGGCCCCGAAGCTGCGCCAGGCGCTGCGGGATGCCAGCAAGGCCGGATACGCCTACCTGGTCATCGACGGCACCTTAATCCCCATCGACCGGGCCGCCGCGGACCGGCCGTTCTACTCCGGCAAGCACCGCAAGCACGGGATGAACCTGCAGGTCATCGCCAGCCCTGGCGGCGACATCGTGTGGGTCTCCGGAGCGCTGCCCGGCGCGGTGCATGACCTGACCGCGGCGCGGATCTGGGGCATCATCTGCGAGCTGGCCGCCTGTGGCCTGGTCGCGCTGGGCGACAAGGGCTACCGCGGCGAGGACGATATCCGCACGCCGTACCGGGGGCGGAACAAGCCCGCCTCGCAGAAGGACGCCAACCGGGCTCATGCCCGGCTCCGCGCCCCCGGTGAACGCGCCCATGCCCAGCTCAAATCCTGGCGCATCTGGCGCAAGCCCCGCTGCTGCCCCTGGCGCGCCGGGCAGCTGGCCAAGGCGATCCACGTCCTTCAGGCCCGCGAAACGGGAGGATGAAAGGCTCAGTGATCCGCCGATAGCAACAGGCAGGCAACGCGGTAGCCGTGCCCCGGACGCCGCATGTGCCCGGACGGCGCGTTATGGTGGTGATGTCGACTGAAGGGTGGCTAGGGTTCCGCCGCCAGCTCTGGCGGGGCTGGTCCGAGCGCCACGGAAGGCCCCGCGCGCGGGGCTCGCACCTCACTGGACAAAAGCCTCGAGGGGAGACGCCGGCGTGATTTGTCGCGCCGAGGTTTCCTGGAGGTTCGCGTGTTCAGCCAGGCTGCTGCCGACCATCGTCGTGCTCTCCTCGCCGCCCTGGCGGTCACGGTTCTGTGGAGCTCGTCATGGGTCATCATCCGGGTCGGGCTACGCGACGACCGGCTCCCGCCGCTGACATTCGCCGGGCTGCGCTACGTCACCGCCGCGGTGGCGCTGTGGGCCGCGGTCGCCCTGAACCGCACGGCTCGCGGCCAGCTGGCCGGGCTGACACGGCGCAGCGCGGGGCACCTGGCGGTGCTGGGCCTGGTGTTCTACGCGCTGACCCAGGGTGCCCAGTTCGTGGCCATCGACAGCCAGCCGGTCGCCACCTCAAGCTTGTTCCTGACGCTGACTCCGCTTCTGGTCGGGCTCACCTCGGGCCGTGCGCTGCGCGAGCGGCCGGGCCGGGCCCAGGCAGCGGCCACGGTCCTGGTTCCCGCGGGCACCGCGGCGTACTTCACCGGGACGCTGGGAGCGACGCCGGCCGGACTGGCCGCGTGTGCTGTGGCCCTGGCGGCCAACGCTGGCGCGTCCCTGCTGGGCAGGGGCATCAACCGTGACGCGACCACCGCGCCGCTGGTTACCACGGCAGTCTCGATGACCATCGGAGCGGTGGTGCTGCTGGCTGCGGGGGCGGGGGCCGAGGGCTGGCCGGCCCTGTCCGGAGAAGCTGTGGCCATCATCGCCTGGCTGGCGATCATCAACACGGCCGTGGCCTTTACGTTGTGGAACTTCTCGCTGCGTCATCTGACCGCGGGCGAATCCTCGGTCGTCAACAACGCGATGATGCCTCAGATCGGCCTGCTCGGCTGGGTGTTCCTCGGTGAGGCGCCCGGGCCGTGGCAATGGGCCGGGATGCTCCTGGTGTCGGCCGGCGTGGTCATCGGCCAGCACCGCCAGAGACTAAGCGCGCCTGCGGCTCGAGATCCGCGAGACATACCCCGGTGTCCCGGTCCTGAGATGCGCGGGCAGTAGCCGGATATCCGGTCGATGGCAGCTGGCCAAGGGCGCCATCCACGTCCTTCAAGCCCGCGAGATCGCGGGATGAAAAATGCTCAGTGTAGGCTGAGGCGAAGGTGATGAATGATTGCTAATAAAGATGCCGATGAGGACGCCAGCTAGTCCTAAGACACCAGTTATAATGGCAGCAATAACCTGCTGGTCACGCAATGTCCGTTTCGACTGGCCGCCGCTGTTTCCAGATGGCGAGGAGTCGCCATTGTTGCTCAATCAGCAATCCCCACAGTGTACTAAATGGATAAATCGCTTGCTTCTGCTGACGGCTACAGCGTACCGGCCTTTGGAGCCGGGAGTGTGTTGATTTACGCGAATAGCTTGATGGGATGCTTGGCTGTGGGCTTTCTAGCCTCGCCGCAGTCGGCTCAGGAACCGGATCACCTCCGGGTCGGAGTGCGAGGCGGTGGATATGGTGCTCCTGCCGGGTGGAATTCCCCGGGCGGCCATGGCGGCGGCTTGATGTCCCCAAAGATGTTGGAGGTTAGTCACCGATGCGCGCTCTCGTGGCGGATCCATCTAGGCCGCAGGCGATACGCCTTGCCGAGGTGGCCGAACCGGTCGCAGGCCCGGGCCAGGTGCTGGTCGAGGTGCACCATGCCTCGCTGAACTATGGGGACCTCAACGACGCCCGTTCTGGCCGCGTGCCGCCAGGGGCCGTGCTTGGCTCGGATGTTGCGGGCGTGGTATTGCAGGCAGGTGACGGCGGGCCGGCGCCGGGAAGCCGGGTGGTGGCGCTGGCCCCGGGGGCGTTTGGTGAGCGCGTGGTGGCCGAGGCCGGCTCGCTGGCCGAGGTCCCCGCCACGGTGGGTCTCGCGCAAGCGGCGGGCCTGCCGGTGGCCGGCGTGGCCGCGCTGCGAGCGTTGCGCGCGGCCGGCCCGTTGCTTGGCCGCCGGGTGCTGATCACCGGTGCGTCGGGCGGAGTCGGCCGGTTCGCCGTACAGCTGGCCTCGATCGCCGGGGGGCACGTGATCGCGGCGGTAGGCTCGGCTGCCCGGGGTGAGGGCCTGGCTGAGGCCGGCGCCGACGAAGTGGTGGTTGGGCTGCAGGGAATAGGTACGCTGGTTGATGTGGTGCTGGATAGCGTCGGCGGCCCTCACCTGGTCGCTGCCTGGCAGTTGCTCGCACCCGGCGGCAGCCTGCAAAGCATCGGCTGGGCTTCGGGGGAACCGGCGGTCTTCCCGCCCTACTCCACTATCGGCCCGCCCAAGTCGCTGACTTCCTTCCTCATCGAGGGAGCGGTCGCTGCGGAGTTGGATAGCCTCGTGCGGCTGGTCGAAAAAGGTCACCTGACGGTCGAAATCGGCTGGCGCGGGTCGCTAGACCGATTCGCCGATGCAGCCCGGGCACTGCGTGGCAGGCGAATCAACGGCAAGGCGATCTTGGACGTGGCGTCCGAGCAGAATGGCATCGCAGACCGCAGCGGGTGAAGTGCGTGGACAACGGGCCGGGCCGGATGCCTCGCGAGAGGTGGTGGACCGGATGGCCCGCGCCTCGCCCAGCGGGGCGGCCTCACGTCGGCCGCCAGGCGGCAGGTCAGTTCTGCCGTCTGTCGCGGTCGCCAGCGAGCAGGCTCCGAGCACGGCCAGGTAGCACACGCCAGGCCGCGCGCTACTGGAAGACGATTCCCTGACAGCGCGCTGGGTACCGGACGGACCCAGGCCGCCGCCGGGCCGGCCAGGACGTGAATCCTCGGGTGGCCGGTGCGCATGTGCCCAGTGAGACGGACAGCGGCGAAAGATCCGGGTGGATTGGGGCTCCGGGGTGATTTTGGTGCACCATAGCACCCAAAAATCACCCGCAAGCCCGGATCCACCCCGGAAATCCTCGATTATCGGACGAGCGAGCGAATAGCCGTACGGGAGAGGCTGACGGGACTGACGTAGCCCTCGGCCGGCGGGCCCGGACAGGTGATCCGCGCGACCCGGCGGGAGGCCATTCACGCCGTGAGCCGCAACCGGCACGCCGGACTCACCTGAATCAGAAATCACTCATCCAGATGATCTGCGTGAACGGCTCGACCATGTGCGGTGGCCTGATGAACTGCCGGGCGCCGGCTGGTCGTATGGGGTCCCACGCGATTACCTGGAGCAGCTCGTGGCGTACCGGCGGCATGAGTATGACTGGCGTGCAGCGGAGGCCCGGCTGAACCAGTGGCCGCGGTTCACGCACCGCACGCTCGCAGGCCAGCCCCGGTTCCGGGCCGGGCAGCATCGTGGTGGGAGCGCCCACGCGGCGGGGGGACGCACGCTCAGTGAACCACTCCGAGCGCGGCCCGTCCGGCTAGCCCGAGGCCGACACAAAGAACCAGCGCGGCGGTACCGGTCGGCGCCAGCGCCGCGAGCCGGGCCAGCGTCCGGCGTGGACGCGAAGCCCAGCGATCGCGAATGCGGACCAGCACCAGGCCTGCCGCGGTCAGCATGGCGGCCATCCCAGCTCCGTATGCGAGCACAAGCAGCACGCCGAAGGCGGTGCGCCCAAGACCGACCGCGCCCAGCAGCACGATGAGAGCAGAAGGACTCGGCACCAGCCCGCCGGCGATACCCATCCCGACCAGGCTGAGCCGTCCCACTTGGCGGGATGGATGAGGGTGCGGGGGCCCGTGATGGTCATGGGGGTGCTCGTGCGAGTGCCCGTGGTGGTGGTCATGATCGTGCGAGTGCCCGTGGTCGTGGTGGCGCACCGAGGAACGGCGGCGGAGGACCCCGGCGAGCATGGCCACGCCGACGGCAGCGACCAGGATTCCGCTGGCGATGCCTAGCCATGAGAGCACGACCTCGCCGGCGAGGCCCGCGGTAGCGGTCAGCAGCAGGCCAAGGACGAGCACGCCTCCGGTGTGGGTGAGCGTCACGATCGCGCCGACGGTGAGTGCGTCGCGCCGGCGGCCGCGGCGGCCAGCGATATACGCGGCCATCACCGTCTTTCCGTGCCCGGGCAGGGCAGCGTGCGCGGCGCCGAGCGTGAGCGCGAGAAGCACCGCGAGAGCGCCGACGAACGGGGTGAGATGCCCGCCGACCAGGCGCTCCAGCGCCCGATCCGCTTGTGCGACCCAGCGGCTCACCGGATCGCCCCCACTCACGCGGATGGTCGCGCCAGCGCTCGGCCCATCGCCCGGCTCGACCCGCAGCCGGGCCGAACGCTGATCGAGCGGCGAGCCGAGCAGGTCGGCCGGGTACGACCGCAACGAGTTGGTCACCGAGCGCACCGGAACCGGCGGGTGCACGATGTGGACCCCGTGCCCCGCGGCCGTGATCTCCCGCCAGCCGATCCGGTCGGCCCGGTACCCGTTGACGAGATCCGCCGCGGCCGGCCGGGTCAGGTCTGCGGCCGCCTTGAACGCGCACGATACCCGGCTGGTGTGCAGGCCGGCGCTACCGGGCCGGTATGCGAAACCGGCCGGGCGCACCGACCACCGGACCCGATGGCCGTCCACGCGCAGCGCCACCGCTCCAGCCATCGCGTTGCACACCCGCGTGTTGTACGCCGTCGACTCGGGGGCACTGACTGTGCCGTCGCCGTTGGTGTCTACCGCCGGGCGCTCTTGCAGCGTCGGCAGTTCGGCAAGGTCAACGACCGCGGTGACGGCGACCCGATCCGGGTACAGATCGAGCCCGATCGCCTGGTTCACCGAGAAGTTGCCGAGCGGGTGCGCGGGTTGCGCCGAGGCGGGCCGCGCCGGGAGCGCCAGGACGATGCCGATGACGCCCAGGGCGGCCAGCGCCAGGCTGACGAGCCTGCTCATCGTGGGCCGAGCCGGTGCAGGGCCGCCGTGGCTGCGGGCGCATCGAGCGGCGAGAAGCGGGGGTTCAGGGCCAGGGCCGCGCTCAGGTCGCGGCGCGCGTCGGCGTTCCGGCCGAGTGAGAGTTCGATCATGCCGAGGTGGAACAGGTACCCGGAGTTGTGCGCGCCGAGCGCGTTGGCCTTGCGGGCATAGGAGATCGCCTCGGCGTTGGCGCCGCTGCGGTGCAGCGCCCAGCCGAGCATGTCGGCGACGTCGGCGAAGTGCCGTCGAGACCACTCGCGCCTGGCGGCGAGCACCGCTTGCCCGGCATGGCCCTGGGCGATCGCGAGCTGCGCGGCACCCAGGTCGTCGGTCCCGCCGTTCGCCCTGAACAGCCGTAGTGCCGCCGCGGCGAGAGCGAGTTGCTGGTCGGCGCGGGCCGGCTGGCCGGCGGCGCGGAGCAGCGTCGCGTAGTCCATAAGGTACCCGGGCGACGGATAGCGCGCCGTGAGTTCCGCGTAGTCGGCTAGCGCCGCGGCGGTGCGTCCGCGGGCCGCGGCGACCCTGGCGTGACCGGCGAGCAGGGGGAGATAGGCAGGGTCGGCGGCTTGCCCGCCGCTGTACTCGGCCTCGGCATCGTCGAGCCGTCCAGCGCGCCAGGCGAGCTCACCGAGCTGGTAGCGGCAGAACGCGATGTCCGCTGGGTCTACCGCGTCGCCGAGCGCACGGCGCATGAGGGCCACCGCGTCGCCCAGGCGACCCTGCTGTTCGAGGTCGTAGGAGGCACGGGCGTAGGCGGCGAGGCCAGGACGGAGGTCGAGCATGTGCTGGATGGCTTCCGTTGCCGCCGCGGGGTGGCCGAGCTGGGTCTGCGCGTCGGCGAGGACACCGTACGCGTCGGCCGAGTAGGGGTCCATGCGAAGAGCACGGTGGGCCAGATCCCGGGCGGTGGCGAACCCGTGGCGGGCGTTGGCGAGCGCCCCGAGCCCGACCAGGGCGGCCGGATTTCCCGTTGGCCGCAGCGTGAGTGAGCGTCGCAGCGCCCCCTCGGCCTTCGGGTAATACGCGGGATCGGCGGAAACGCGGGCGCGCTCGGTATATGCGGAGCCGAGCGCAGCCCAGGCGTCGTAGTCCCCCGGGACCGCGCTGAGGTGTTTCTGCGCCCGGGCGATGCTCGCAGCGAGCTGGTCGGCGGGGGCCTGCCCGGCCGGCAGACTGCTCGACGCCTGGGCGCTGCCGGGGTCCGGTGATTCGCCGTGGTGCAGCCCGAACACCGCGCCCACGCCGGTGAGCAGGATTGCTGTCAGTCCGACAATCAGAATCCGGAGCCGCATCGTGATGACCTCCCTTGGCGGCCAGCCCGGGGGGCACGGGCACCAAGGCCGGCGTGCCCCCCGGATCTTGCACTAGAGCTAGGCCGGCGACTCGTCTGGGCCGCTGGCGGCGGAAGGTGGCGGCGGGTTCTGCGGCGTGCCCGCAGTGGTCGGCCGGCGCCGGCGCATCAGCCATCCGGTGATCAGCAGGGCGGCGAGGGCGACGGCGACCGCTCCCAAGGTGGCGGTGATGACCGCGTTCATGGTGTCGTCGTGCGCGGTGTACGCGACCGGCGCGGTGCGGACGCTCTGCTCAGCCGGAGGGGCCGAACGCGGCGGCGCGACGGCGGCGGTGGACGACTGGGAGAGCTTGCCGGCGGTCGTGCCGTTGTTCACCGCGCCCACGTTGGGCAGGGCGACGTACGGGAACGACGTGCCGAAGGCGCGGTCGTTCGCGTTGACGCCGTCCCCGGCGGCCAGCGCGCCGACCAGCTTGCCGGTCTGCGCCGCGCCCTCCAGCGCCTGCAGCTCGATGTCGACCACGTCGTCGGTGAGCCGGCGGCCGTTCGGGAAGCCTTGCAGGTCACCGCCGAGCACGCCGAGCCGGTTTGGCTTCGCGGTGGGCTTCACCGACAGGTTCAGCCGCAGCATCTCCGATGGCCGGAAGGCACCCGGGTTGACGTCGGCGTTGTTGAGCTGGGAATTGAGGTCGGCCTTGATCGGGCCGCCGGCCTTGGTGGTGATGCCGGTCAGGAAGATCTCGACCAGGTCGTTGCGCGGGGTGGCCGGAGCCTTGACGCCGTAGATGCCCTGAATCAGCTTGGGCACCTCGGGGTCCTTGACCCGGGCGACGACCGGGGCGACCGAGGCATCCTTGTCGGGTGGAAGAGCGTTAAAGGCGTCCTTCAGCCCGGACGGAACGACGACCTCGTTGACCAACGGGTTGCCGAGACGGGAAACCTGGACCCAGTCCTTGGTAGATGTGGTCGTCTTGCCGGTGATGCGAACCCGGGGCCGCTCGGCGGTGGACCAGATGCCGATGACCGGGTTGCGCTTCGCGTCGGCGTTCAGCGCCACGTCCTTGAACGGCACCTGGATCGCGATCGTGTTCACGTTGTAGCCGCCCAGCGTGTCCTGCCCGACCTCCTTCAGGTTGCCGCCGTACAGCAGGTCGAAGACGCGCAGATCGAGGAAGAACGGATCGTCGGCCTGGCCGGCGAAGATCTTCCAGCCGCCCGGCAGCGTGGTGACGGCCTGGTTGCGCAGCTTCGCGTAGTCCGGCATGGATGCCGGGCCCACCCGGGACGGGGCGACCGGGGCGTTGCTCACCCGGGTCTGGAACGGTCCGCCGTGGAAAGAGGCCTGCAGGGTGTAGGTCTGCCGGAACAGCAGGTTCTCGTCGGCGATCGAGGTGACCGGGCCGTTGTTGTACAGGAACGTGCCGCCACCGCGCTTGTCGATGTTATGGAACGTCCAGCGGTACACGACGTCCGGCCGGGCGTCCCCGTTGTTGTCGATGTTGATGTTGTAGACCGCGTCCGTCGCGAACGGATAGAAGTTCGGTCCGCCGTTCGGTTCCTCAAACGGGATGAAGTTCGCCACGAACGTGGCGTAGCCCGGGCGGTCCGGGCTGGCGAACGCATACACGTCGGTGTTGTCGACCGCAGGGTCGGCTGCGATGAGTGGCGCCTCGCGGTGGCTGGACGCACCCGCGCCACTGGGACCCAGGCCCGCCACCCCTGCGGCCAGGGCGAGCCCGAGCGCGGCGAGTGCCGTACCCCGGCGGCGTGTTCTCGTAGAGCGCATTGTTCCTCCGTCAGTGGGACTGTGCTGGCCTGGGTTCGGCCTTGCTCCGTCGGCGGATGGGTGGCTGTGAGATTCCACTCACCGACCCATCCGTGGCGCCGCTTGCTCCGAATATCCTGTTTATGACGATTACTTTCCGTGATCATCTGAGGCCAGGCCGTTGGGGCGGCGGAGGAACGAGAAAGCATGGCCCGTTCGGTCCCATTACTTGCCGAACGGGCCGTGGCGCGTGGCCAGGCGGCCAGCCCCGCGCGGACCCGCGGCAGGCCGGCCGAATCTTCCGTTGTCCCTTGACAGAAAGTTGGCGCGGGGTCACGGTAAGGAAGGTTCTACTGACGTGTCCAGCTGATGGAGGTGACAGGAGATGCGTTGGTTAGCCCGTCGGCCGTCAGCGAACGCGGGCTCGCCGCAGGCGGATCTGGAAGACGTCAGCGCGCGGGGCGCCGGTGACGCGCTGCCGGGCACTGGCGAGCTGCTGGCGGCGGCCGAGCGATTCGTCGCGCTGTTCCATGACGAGAACCCGGGGGCGGGTGCCTTCGGCGACCGGATGCGGCAGGTCCGCGGCGAGGTTAAGGCGCACGGGACCTACCGGCATACTCCGGGGGAACTCGCGTTCGCCGCCCGCGTCGCGTGGCGGAATAGCTCGCGGTGCATCGGCCGGCTGTACTGGCGTACGTTGCAGGTCAGGGACTGGCGGCAGGTGAGCGCCGCGGATCAGATCGCGGCCGGATGTTTCACCCATCTGCGGGAGGCTACCAACGGCGGACGGATCCGGCCGCTGATCACCGTCTTCGCGCCGGATGCCCCCGGACGACCGGGCCCGCGCATCCTCAATTCGCAGCTGGTCGCCTACGCCGGTCATCGGGCCGGTCAGGCCGTGATCGGGGATCCGGCACACCTGGAGATCACCCGCCTGGCTCGCGAACTGGGCTGGCGGGCCGGCGATCCGCCAGGCCGGTTCGACCTGCTGCCGCTGATCATCCAGCCACCGGGATTACCGCGAGCCCGGTTCGACCTGCCCGCGGACGCCGTGCTCGAGGTCCCGCTGCGCCACCCGGAGCTCACCTGGTTCGGTGCGCTGGGGCTGCGCTGGTATGCCGTCCCGGTGATCAGCGACATGTACCTGGAGGCGGGCGGCATCCGCTATCCGGCCGCGCCGTTCAACGGCTGGTACATGTGCACGGAGATCGGCTCCCGTGACCTCGGCGACGAGGGCCGGTATAACCAGCTGCCGGAAATCGCCGCCCGGATGGGCCTGAGCATCGGCAGCCCCCGGACGCTGTGGAAGGACCGCGCGGTCACCGAGCTGAATGCCGCTGTCCTGTACTCCTACGAGATGTCCGGGGTGAAGATCGCCGACCATCACACCGAGTCGGATCGTTTCCTGGCGCATATCGGAAAAGAGGAGCAGCACGGTCGGCGCTGCCCGGCCGACTGGTCCTGGATCGTGCCGCCCACGGCCGGCTCGACCACGCCGGTGTTCCACCGCTACTACGACGATTTCGAGGCGTCGCCGAGCTTCGGCCGGCATGACAGCTAGCGGCGGCCCACCCGGTTCAGGTGCCGGTGCCGATCCGGGGCTTGCCCGCCAGCAGCGCGTCGTCGAAATGAATGCGCTCACGCTCCAGGCCGGAGCGGGCGAGCACCCGGATGGTCTCACGCACCATCTCCGGCGGGCCCGCGACATACGCCTCGCAGTCGCCATGCGGCATGTACCGGGCGGCGACCCGGCCGACGTTACCCTGCATCCCGTCGAAGGCGGGATCGTCAGAGGTCACCGGGATCAGCTCGAACTCGCCGTAGGCATCCTGCAGCCGCCACAAATCCGGCAGGTCATAGAGCTCGTGCCGCCGCCGTGCCCCGTAGTAGAGGTAGATCCGCCGCGGCGTCGCGGACGACTCGCGTACCGCCTGCTCGATGATCGCCTTGACCGGCGATAGCCCGGTGCCGCCGGCCACGCACAGCAGGTCCCGGCCCGCGGCCCGCTCCAGCGTCATCGTGCCCAGAGGCGGGCCCAGCACCAGCTCAGAGCCGGGCGACGTGTAGCGCACCAGCGCGTTGCTCACCCAGCCGCCAGGAACCGCTTTCACGTGCAGCGCCAGGAGGCCGTCGTCACGCGGCATGCACGCGATCGAGTACGACCGCCAGACCCGCGGCCAGCGCGGTGTCTGCACCGTAAGATGCTGGCCCGCCGTGAACGGCAGCGGCTGATCTGGCGCGATGGTCAGCACGGCGATGTCGTCCGCCCGGTGGTCTACCTTGACCACCTCGGCGGTCCACGAGGCCGGGCTCGCCGCGGCGTCTTCTTCCGCTGCCTTGATCATCAACGATGAGCCGGCCGCGTAGACCTGAGTCCAGGCCTCTTCCGCCTCGCTGGTGAAGGCGTCCCGGGCGAAGGCCCGGAGCGTCGCCAGCAGCGCCGCGCCCACCACCTCGTACATCTCCGGCTCGACCCGGTACTTGCGGTGGTCCCGGCCCAGCTGGGAAAGGTAGGCAGCCATCTCGTCCGGCGTGGACAGGCTCTCCACGATCCGGCCGAGGGCATGGAACAGCCGGTCCCGCTGCTCGTCCATGGCTGGCGGGAACAGCTGGCGAAGCTGCGGCCGGCGAAGGAACAGCTGGCCGTAGAAGAAGCCCACCGCCTTGTCGCCAGCGTCCGCCACGTAGCGGAAGGTCTCCTTGATGGCCGCGATCGCCGGGTCAGGCCCGGCCACGGCATTCTCCGGAACAGTATCGGGCTGCTGGCCTGGCCCCGGTTCCCCATGTTCCGCCTCGGGCGCGAGAGGGGCCTGGAGGTCAGAAGCATCCGTCGGCACGTCCGTTTCCAGTGGATAGGCCGCGGGCGGGCTAGAGCCTTGATCGGGTATCAGCGGGGATTCTGGTCCGTCGTGCCGCGTTACCCCGTCCTGCGGCGGTGCCAGCAGCTCTGTCGGCGCGGGCAGCAGCGCTGGTGCGGAGGGGGGCGCCTGCTCAGTGTCGGGGTCACCATCCAGGGCCCGCAGGCTCTTATGCAGCCGGATCAGAGTATCCAGGTCCTTGCTCCACGAGCGCACCCGCCACCAGGGCGTTAAGCCTCTGCGGCGATTCCGCTCGGCTTCCGTCGCCGTCACGTCGCCACCCGCCGGACCTTGGCACCATCCTTGAGCTGAGTCCGGTCGCGGTCGGCGCGCTTACCTGGCTGAGCGTGGCAGGGCATCACTGTCTCCCATCTCGCTCATCCGCATACCCCCCCAGACTTATGAACACGTAGGGTATCTATATGATCCTATTCGGTTAGATGCCGACAGGGCAGTCCGTCTGCGGAATTTCATCTGGCGCAACTGCGAACTCGCCATTGGCCTGCACGGTAGTTGCGGGCGCCGGGAGCGTGCCGGGGTCGAAGCCGTAGAGCCAGCGGGTGGCCTTCTCGTAGCAGCGGCCGAACACGCGCGGCATGATCATTTCGCGCATCCGGGGCGCCGTTTTCCGGCCCGGGGCGAGCGGCACAGGGCGGTGCGACGTTCCCCGTACCCTGTCTTTCCCGGCGTATCGAGCACACGGGGGCGGCCCTGCGGGCAGGGCCACCCCCGTGTCGCGTTACCTAGCCGTCAGATCGGGTGGACCTGCTCGGCCTGCGGGCCCTTGGCCCCACGGGCCGGGGTGTACTCGACCCGCTGGTTGTCCTGGAGGCTGCGGTAACCGTCAGCCTCGATGGCTAAGACGACCATCAGGACCCACGGTCGTGGATCCTGGGCTGTTGCGACCGCCTGCCCGTCCGGGGCATGGCCCTGGGGATCGGCGGCGCCCGCGGTCAGAATTCGCAGGCGCTGTGACACGAACACGAACTTCGACTACAACCAAGGTTCATTAAACATCATGGCGCGGACCTGATGCTCCATTCACGGCCCAGAAGGACCGGCGGGGGGCTTGCGGGGCGCCATCGGATCCCGCTGATCCGCCGCGAGCGCGGCCACTAGGAGCCTGGCGAAACAGCATCCGGCGGGGTCCGGCGCGTCCTCTTGCGCAGTGGCTTCATGGCCGTGCGCCAGCGCCTGGCCGAGCCGGATGCCCGCGTGTGCGCGCTGGTGGCCTCCGATGGCATGGGCGGGACGGTGCCGTCAGGGAACGAAGGCGCTTGGGCGATGGTGGCGCCCGGGTATGGCATGGGCGGGACGGCGCCATCGGAGGATGAAGGCGGGTTGGTAGTACCCGGATCCGGATGAGGCGCAGCAGGCTCGGACATGTGTCTTCCTTTCGCAAGCGGAGTCAGGACGGCTCCTCCGGTAACCCCGGGTAGCTGACCGCCGCAGCCGGCTGACGTCCGGTGCCTGACCACACGCTACGCTGGAATCAGAAAACTAGCAAATTCTTTCCAGAATCTGGTAACTACCAGCTTGGTGATCTGGACCTTCCTGGCTCATGACCGGTCGTTCGTTCCCCGCGTGTAGCGGTGCTTGACGCCGGCCGGGAAGTACCCGGGGTCGCCGGCCGGCCGCAACGTGACCTCCGGCAGCTGGTACCCGGCCGGCACGTAGTGGGCGAACTCGCTGTTCAGCCGCTGCAGCTGCGCGCGGATCGACTCCGCGAGCACGCGCTCGCGCGCTGCGTCTGCTGTCTCGCCGGGCGCGAGCTCGACCGTGACGGACAGGTGCGGGTTGCCGTCGGCGTCGCCGGCCACCTCGAGCACGAACTTGCCGGTGACCCAGCCGCTGACGGCCGGCTGCTCCAGTCCGACGGCGACGTTCTCCGGATAGACGTTGGCGCCGAAGTAGGACACCGTGAAGTGCGAGCGCCCGAACACGTAGGCGAACGGCAGCGGCCGGACCCCTCGTGCGCCTGGGCCGACCCTTCGACCTAGCTCGGCTATCGGGTCAAAGCCGCGCCGGCCGCAGAATGCGAGCATGTCCTGGTAAGCGATCAGCCCGCCCTCGTCGGCGATGTGGTACCGGACCAGCGGCACCCCGCTGTCGGCCGAGAACAGCAGCGTTCCGTCGTGCGTCTCGAAGAACCGGCTGCCCGGGTCATACTGGACCAGGGTCGGCAGCCGTGCCTCGCCGAACAGCTCCTGGGCGGCCTCCGGCCGGGCGGTAAGGAAACGCCGGATGCAGACCGACAGCGGCGTCTCGGTGCCGAGCACCCCGGCGTCGGCGGTGCCGTACAGCGATGCCGAGTCATAGCACGGGCTGCTCATTCCGGCGCGCCGCCCGACCAGGTCGCGCCATTCCTCGCTGAACACCTCCCCGGCCAGCACCAGCCTGATCGCGTACCGCGTCCAGTCCAGGCCCGCGGCGGTCCCGGTATCGATCACGTCCTTGATGAACGGCGGGTAGCCCAGCAGCACGGTCTGGTCGCAGTGCACGGCGAGTTCCGGGATCACCCGCAGGATCTCCGCCTTGTTGTTGCCCGGGGCCACCACCGTGATCGGGTAGCCCTTCGCGGCCAGGTGCCGGGCGCAGGCTAGCGTGTACAGCCCGCCGACCCAGGTGCCCAGCGGGAAGCAGACCACGGCCAGGGTGGTGCGCTCGGCGGCCGCGAAGCTGCCGGCGAACACCTGCTCAAATCGCGCCGCCACGGCCAGCTCGTCGGTAACGGAACGGGGCCAGAACGTTGGCTGCCCGGTAGAGCCGGACGACACCGCGATCATGTCGCAGTCGTCCAGCCTCCCCTGACGGCACCGGTCAGGCAGCGGGTAGCGGCGATGGTAATTTTCCTTGGTCATCAGCGGCAGCCGCTCGAAGTCCGTGAACGTGCGGACCTCATCGGGGTCGACGCCGTGCTCATGCAGGAACGCGCGGTACGCGGGCACCGACACGGCAACCCGGTGAAACAGCTCGACCACCTGCTGGCGCGGATCGGTCGGCGACGCCGGCCCGGCGGCGAGAAATGATCCCAGCCCCGCCAGCACCCGCCCGGGGCGGTCACCGTTCATGTGGTCTCCTGACCTCCGTCGCGCGTCCGGCTCAGCCGCTTCCGCTGGGACCTGAACCTAAGTCGGCATCGAGAAACTAGCAAGATTTTTCCGGAATCTGGTAACTTACCGGCGTGGCGAGCTGGACGTTCCTGACCACCCATGCGCGGGTCCTGCTGCTGGTCGCCCGTGACCCCGGGGTGCGCCTGCGCGACATCGCGGCCAGCCTGGATATCACCGAACGCAGCGCCTTCGGCGTCATCACGGACCTGGTCGAGGCCGGCTACGTGATCAAGGAGAAGGATGGCCGCCGCAACCGCTACCACATCCAGGCGCACCTCCCGCTGCCCGAACCCACCACCCGCGAGCGCACCGTCGGTGAAGTGCTGGCGCTACTGGCCGGCACCGAGCCGCTGCGATGACGAGCGCCGGGGCGCATACTGGTATTGATGAAACCTGCCCGCGCCGCGACCCGGCGCCTTCTGCCCACGAGTCCCTTTGGCGCTGAGCCCCCCGCTCCTCCTGCCGAGCTGTTCGCGGAGCAGGACCAGGTAACACACGATAAATACGGCCTCGGCCGGGTCGTCAGTGTCGAGAACGACGCCACCCTGGTCATCGATTTCGCCGGGCGCCTGGTACGGATCACCATGCCATGCGCGAAGCTGGCCAAGCTCTGATGTCGTCGGCGGCGTCCGGCGGGCCGCTGTGCCGCGGCCCTGCCGCATATCACGCTCAGCCTCCGCGTCCCGCAGTCAGGATCCCCCGGGGGGAGCGCCGGGATCTCAGATCGGGCGGACCTGCTCGGCCTGCGGGCCCTTGGCGCCCTGGGTGACGTTGTACTCGACCCGCTGGTTGTCCTGGAGGCTGCGGTAACCGTCAGCCTCGATGGCGGAGTGGTGGACGAAGGCTAAGACGACCATCAGGACCCACGGTCGTGGATCCTGGGCTGTTGCGACCGCCTGCCCGTCCGGGGCATGGCCCTGGGGATCGGCGGCGCCCGCGGTCAGAATTCGCAGGCGCTGTGACACGAACACGAACTTCGACTGCAACCAGGTTCATTTAACACCATGGCGCGCCGGGAGGAACCGCATCGCAGTGCAATAAATGGCGGGCGGCGGAGGTGACCTTATCCGATGCGAGCGGGCTCGCCATGCTGGTCGGCGCCAGCCGCCGTGCCGATCTGCTGGACGGCGTCCTGCGCCTGGCTGCCCCGACGCCGTTGGTGGCTACGGTTCTCCGTCTCACCGGCCTCGACTCGCGGTTCGAGATCTTTGCTACCGTCGCGGAGGCCATCGGCGCACCCGTTCACCCGGACGTCAGCGACGCGGGCGTGCCGAAGCCGCGTGCCCGCAGGTTAGCTCCCTGCTGGAGCACGGATATCATCGCCAGCGTCGACTCCGCGCCCTGGTTGCGGCTGCGACTGGTGCGGCTGAGGGCATCGCTGCAGCCGCCAGTCGCCGGGTCGAGCATCGCGATCCCGGCGTCGTTGTCGCCAAGCAGCCACGTCACGCTCATTTCCACGCCCGTCAGCCAGGAGTTGTCGCCGGTGACGGCCGCCGCGCGCATGCAGGCGTCGGCGAGCGCCGCCACCTGGCCCGGGTGCTGGTCGAAGGCGGGGCGGTCGTCACCGCGACTCCAGCCCTCGTCCGGCACCACCGACAGGTGGCCGTTCCTGGTCTCACTGGCCAGCAGCCAGTCGAGCATCCGCAGGCCGTTCCGCAGGAGGTCACCGTTACCGAGTTTCTCGCCGGTCACGATGACGGCCTCGGCGATGGACGCGTTCGCGTAGCTGAGCCTGGGGGCCGGCCACGGCCACGTGGCGTCGGCTGACGGCTCGCCGATGACGGTACCGGCGGTGGCGAGCAGCGACAGCGCGCCGTGATCGCCGGGCCACCGCTCGAGCATCTCGGCGGCGCCCAGTGCGGCGAACGCCATGGAATGCAGGTACGGAGAACCGATTTGCGCGCTCGCGTCGAACAGGGCCCGGGCCTCCGCGCGGATCCCCGGGGTGGGACCGCGCGCCGCGGCGGTGCCCAGGGCCCATAGCGACCGGCCCCAGGCATCCTGCGCTTCCGGCGTACCGCGCCATCGGCGGTCGTCGCCGAGGCGGTTACGAAACTTCCCGTCTGCCGCCTGAGCCCGCGCGAGAAAGTAGAGGTAGCGGCGGCCCAAGGTGATGAGCTCGTCGGACGGCGACGGTTCGCGGCACACGACCACCAGGCCGTGGGCGACGTCATCGACGCGGTAACCGCGCTCGTACCGGGGCACGATCCCGTGGGCGCGCTCGAGGACGCCGACGTTATCGGTCAGCCGCTGGAGGTGGCGGAACGGCGCGGCGGGGATGGACGAGATCTTCATGCGACACCGGAGGCTGGCTCGAACGGCCTCGCGTGCCCGCCGACGTCCCGAGCAGTGGCTGAGCATCCGCCACGGCCTCGCGTGGTGAACGCACAATGACGATACCCCGGAACCCGGACGCATGAGGGCAGGCCGGCCGCCGTGCGCCGCTGTCCCGCCGTTCCGGTTTTCTATTCAGCCGAACGAGCTGGGTGCCTGCGGCTGGTATCGATCGCGCGCTGGTAGCGCCCGGTTATAACCGGGTCAACGTCACAACGTGCCGGTTGACCGGGGTGCCGGCCCCTTCCAGCCGAACGGGCTGGCCGTCTGCTCCCGCACCACACCGCGCACCGGCATCGCGGTACGCACGGGCATCATCGATCCGCCCGCCCGGCACAAGAAGAACCACGGCAATGTCACATCGCAGTGGTCCTGACCACGGCAATGTGACATTGC
>WNGE01001764.1_pt1 | contig 40059 bp, 37 predicted proteins | sample 5400651 | NCBI WGS metagenome assembly WNGE01 (sample SAMN13153370, study PRJNA577476) | soil metagenome | isolation source: 60 cm soil or saprolite under grassland replicate 2 | place: USA:California | collected 2016-06-15 | reverse complement strand
GGCCAACCCCGAGCCGGGCGGGTCGATGCCGGTCGTCGTGCTCGCGGGGACGGCGGGGGTGGGCAAAGACCAGCCTCGCCGTGCACTGGGCGCACCGGGTGCGGCACCGGTTCCCGGACGGCCAGCTCTACGTCAACCTGCGGGGGTACGGGCCGGGTGAGCGGACCCGCCCGCTGGAAGCGCTCGCGCACCTGCTGCGCGCCCTGGGCGTCCCGGCCGAACAGGTGCCCACCGACCTCGATGCGGCGGCCGCGTTGTACCGCACGGTCCTCGCCGACCGCCGGGTCCTCGTGCTGCTCGACAGCGCGGCCGGCGCCGATCAGGTCCGCCCGCTGCTTCCGGGAAGTCCACAGTGTCTGGTCGTGGTCACCAGCCGGGACCGCCTTGGGGGCCTGGTCGCGCGGGACGGGGCCCGGCGCCGCACGCTCGACGTGCTGCCCCCGGCGGAGGCGCACGCCCTGCTGGCCGAGGTGCTCGGGTCCGGCCGGCTCGCGGCCGAGCCGGCGGCGACCGCGGGCCTGGCCCGGCTGTGCGCGCACCTCCCCCTGGCGCTGCGGATCGCCGCCGCCCACCTTACCGACCAGCCGCAGCGGGCGATCGCCGACTATGTTGCGGAGCTGGTGCGCGGCAACCGGCTGGCCGCGCTCGCGGTGGACGGCGACGAGGAAGCCGCCGTGCGGGCGGCGTTCGAGCTGTCCCAGGTCTCGCTGCCGTCGGCGGTGCGCCGCCTGTTCCGCCTGCTGGGGCTGGCCCCCGGCCCGGACGTGGACGTGGCCGCCGCCGCGGCGCTGGCCGGCATCGACCGCACCGCCACGCTTGCGGCGCTCGACCGGCTGACCGGCGCCCACCTGCTCGACCAGCGCGCCGGCGGCCGGTACGCGCCGCACGACCTGCTGCGCCTGTACGCCCGGGAGCTCAGCGTGGCCGAGGAATCCCCGGACGAGCGGGACGCCGCCGTCGGCCGGCTGCTCGGGCACTACCTGGACGGGGTGGATGCCGCCGCCCGCCAGCTGTACCCGCACATGCAGCGGCTGCCCCAGCCTGCGTCCACAGTCACCTTCGACGACAGTGGTTCGGCGATGGCGTGGCTGGACGCCGAGCGCGCCAACCTCGTCAGCGCGACGCAGTACGCCGCGGCGCACGGTCCGAAGTGGACGGCGTGGTTGCTGGCGGACGGGCTGCGTGGGTACTTCTGGCTGCGCCGCCACGCCGTCGAGTGGCTGGCCGTCGCGGGCGCGGGCCTCGCGGCGGCCACCGACACCGGCGACCGGCGCGGGCAGGCCTCCGCGCACCTGAGCCTGGGGCAGGTGATGCGCTGGCTGGCCCGCCACGACGAGGCCGCCGACCACTACGACCGGGCCCGCCGCCTCAGCCGCGAGGCCGGCTGGCCGCCCGGCGAAGCGGCGGCGCTGGGCTCGCTCGCCAACGTCTTCCGCGACCAGGGGCGGCTGGAGCCGGCCGCCGAGCACTATCGGCAGGTCGCCGACGTGTACGCACAGACGGGCGCCCGGGCCGGCGCGGCCGTGACCCACGGCAACCTCGGCAACGTGTACGTCGAGCTGGGCCGGTTACACGACGCGGTCGATGAATACCGGAAAGGGCTGGCGCTGTCGACCGAGATCGGCTCCCGGATCGGGCAGTCGCTGGCCCTCGACGGCCTGGGTACGGCGTGCCACCAGCTCGGCCTGCTGGACGAGGCCCTGGCGTACCTGGGTCGAGCCCTCGCGGGCCACCGGGAGTCGGGCAGCCGGGAGGGCGAGGCCGACGCGCTGATCGTCCTGGCCGAGGTGCACCGCAGCGCCGGCCGGCATGCCCAGGCGCTGGCCCATGCCCAGGCGGGTCTGGCCCTGGCCCGGGAGGCGGTGGTGCCGCGCGTCGAGGTGGACGCACTCAACAGCCTGGGCTGGATCCACCGCGACCGCGGCCACTTCGAGCAGGCGGGGCGGCTGGCCCACGACACCGGGTACCGCTTCGGCGAGACCGTCGCGCTCACCGGCACCGCCGCGACGGCCCTCGACCCCGAGGCCGGCGAACGGGCGCTCGCCCTCGCCCGGGACGCCGGTTTCCGGGCGCTCGAAGGGCGGGCGCATGCCACGCTCGCCCGGGTTCAGACCGCGCTGGGGCGCCCGGCCGAGGCCGCCGCACACGCTGCGGCGGCTCGAGCCGTGTTCGCTGCGATCGGGGCGCCGGCGCCCGGTGCTGTTGAGTAGCGCGTTGGCCCTTTCAGGGGTTTGTGTTACGGCGTCAACACCACCTTGTTGCACTCCTCCTGCTTGTTCCGGAAGATCTCGTATCCGCGCGGCGCCTCGTCCAGCGGCATCCGGTGACTGACCACGAAGCTCGGGTCGATCTCGCCCGCGTAGATGCGTTCCAGCAGCGGCCGCATGTACCGCTGCACGTGACACTGGCCGGTGCGCACCGTCAGCGACCGATTCATCAACGAGCCCATCGGGAACCTGTCGATGAAGCCGCCGTAGACCCCGATCACCGAGACGGTGCCGCCGTTCTTGCAGGCCATGATGGCCTCCCGGATGGCGAACGGCCGGTCGGTCTCCAGCCGGGCCATCTGCTTGCCGCGGTCGTAGGCGTACATGGCCGGGTTGTCGGAGTGCGCCTCCAGGCCCACCGCGTCGATGCACGCGTCCGGCCCGCGCCCGGCGGTCATCTCGCGCAGCGCATCCAGGACGTCGATCTCCTCGTAGTTGATCGTCTCCGCGCCGGCGTTGTCCGCCGCACGCCGCAGCCGGTAGTCGTACCGGTCGATCGCGATGACCCGCTCCGCGCCCATCAGGTACGCGCTGGCGATGGCCAACTGGCCGACCGGCCCGGCCCCCCACACGGCGATGATGTCGCCTGGCTTGATGTCGCACATCTCCGCGCCCATCCAGCCGGTCGGGAAGATGTCGGACAAGAACAGCACCTGCTCGTCGGGGACGCCGTCGTCGACCTTGATCGGTCCGACGTCGGCGAACGGCACCCGGGCGTACTGGGCCTGGCCGCCCGGGTAGCCGCCGAGCATGTGCGAGTACCCGAAGATCCCGGCCGGCGAGTGGCCCATCATCTTCTCGGCGAGCCCGGCGTTGGGGTTGGAGTTCTCGCAGACGGAGTACTGCCCGGCCGCGCACGCGTTGCAGGCGCCGCACGCGATCGGGAACGGGACGACCACCCGGTCGCCGATCTTCAGGTTGGTCACCGCCCGCCCCACGTCCATGACCTCGCCCATGAACTCGTGGCCGAGGATGTCGCCCTCTTTCATCGTGGGGATGAACCCGTTGTAGAGGTGCAGGTCCGAGCCGCAGATCGCGGACGAGGTGATCCGGACGATCGCGTCGCGTGCGTTGAGGATCTCCGGATCGGGGACGTTCTCGACCTGGACGTTGGTCTTGCCCATCCAGCAGTTGGCTTTCATGGTGTGGCCCTCCTCACCGCGCGCCGATGGGTTGAGCCGGCCGCTGCATCGCCTGGCGCCGCGCGTACGTACCCTCCGGGCTGCCTTCCGAGCGGACCACCTCGCCGGTCTCGAGCACCTGCTTGAACCGCCGCAGGTCGTCGCGTACCTGCTGCTCCGGGTGCTCGCCGAAGAGCCGGGCCACGGCCGCGCCGAGCTTGCCACCCGGCACCTCGAACTCCATCTCCACGTAGACCTCGGTGCCCCGCCCGCCCGGCGCGTCCGCGAACCGTACGGACCCGGAGTTGGCGACATCCGCACCCTCCAGCGAGCGCCAGGTGATCAGCTCGTCCGGGATCTCCACGACGATCTCCGCGTCCCACTCCACCGGCTTGCCGATGGGCGACCTGGCCGTCCAGTGCGAGCGCCCTGCCCCGATCTCGCGTACCGACTCGAGATGGCTCATGAAGCTCGGCAGGTTGTCGAAGAGGTGCCAGAACAGGAAGACCTCCGACCGCGGGGCGCGGACGGTGATCGACGCCTGGAGGTTCATGGTTCCGGCGCGGCCGAGCCGGCCGCTCCGGCGGGCGCGGGTGGCCCGGTAGGCGGTGTAGACGTCAAGTGCGGCGATGCTGGCCACGGCGGCCGTGGTCGCGGCGACCCGCGGACGGCGGTCGCCGCCCCGGCTGCGCAGCGCTCGCCCCAGTGCGGTCAGGTCCATCGCGTCTCCCGCGACGCGGGTCCACACCCAGCGGTCGGGGCGCCGGCCGCGCAGCAGGCCGGCGGCGTGCATCAGCTCGCGCATGCCCACCGCGGGAATTATGGCGCGGGCCTGGGCGGAGTCGTCGACGCCGCTGAACCGGGCGATGGTTCGGGGCGCGGCGACCTGCGCCAGGCCCAGCCCGAGGCTGATCCACCCCAGAGTCCGGGCGAGCCGTTCGGCCCTCGTGTCGTAGTCGTCGGTCATGGTTGTCCTCACCTGCTCCTTCGTGCGGCTTGCTGGTCGCTACCCCGCAGGCCAGGGGCCACGCCGGAAGTTTGTGATCCAATGCCTCACGACCATGAGAACCGGTCTAACGTGACCGTTGTGGAGCTGCGGCAGCTGCGGTATTTCGTCGCCGTTGCCGAGGAGCGGCATTTCGGGCGGGCCGCCGCCCGGTTACGGATCGCCACGCCGTCGCTGTCCCAGCAGATCCGGGCCCTGGAGCGGGACCTGCGCGTGGTGGTCTTCGACCGCCGGCCGCAGGGTGCCACGCTCACCGCGGCCGGCGAGGTGCTGCTGGAGCATGCCCGCGCGTTGCTGACCCGCGCCGAGCGGGCCCGCGACGACGTCCGCTGTGCCGACGGCCGCGCGGAGCGGCTGGCGCTGCGGGTGGCCGCCGGGGCCGAGGCGGTGCTCGGCCCGACCCTCGCCGCGCTGCCCGCCCGCTTCGCGCTCAGCATCGCTGGCAGCCCCGGGACCGACGCCATTCAGGCCGTCCGCGAGGAGCGGGCGGACGCGGCGATCGTCTGGGCGAGCGGCGAGCCGTCGCTGGCACGGATCGTGCTCTGCCAGGTACCGGTGGAGCTGGTGCTGCCCGCCGGCCACCGGCTCGCGGAGCTTCCCGCGGTGCCTGTCGCCGACCTCGCCGGCGAGACGATCGTGCTGTTTCCCCGCTCGCTCTCCCCTGGCGTGTGGGACCGGACCGTGCGGCACCTGCTGCCCGACTCCTCGTCCGGTCAGGTGCTCACCGAGCCGAACCTGCTCGGCGGCCAGCAGGCGCTGCTCGCGGCGGTCGCCGCCGGACGCGGGTTGGCCACGGTCCCGGCCCCGGGCGCACAGCACGCCGGAGTCGTGTGCCGGCCCCTCGACCCGCCGCTGACGCTGCCCCTGGAGCTGGTCTGGCGCGACCCGCCCCGTCCGGCGGTGACGGAGCTGGTCGGCTATCTGTCCGGCTAAACGGCCGCGAGGGTGTGTGGCACCTCGTCGAGCAGTTCGCGCGCGAGGAAGCCGATCCGGCCGAAACGCGGCACCAGCCGCTGCCCGCTGACGGCATGGGCGTACGCGGCCCAGCAGGCGGCCTGCGCGGGATCGGCGCCCCGCGACAGCAGGCCGGCGACGATCCCGGCCCGCACGTCGCCGCTGCCCGAGGTGCCCAGCCCGGCGTCGCCGCTCTCTTCGCGCCAGGCCCGGCCGTCCGGCGCGACGATGTTGCCGTAGAGGGAGACCACCGACCCGTAGCGCTCCGCGATGCCACGCGCCGCCGCCATCAGGTCGTCGGGGTCGGGATCCCCGCCCAGCAGGTACCGGGCCTCGGTGATGTTCGGGGTGAGCACCGCCGGCCGTTCCCGCCCTCTCACCAGGGCCGGGTCGCGGCTCAGCGCACCCAGCGCGTACGCGTCGAGCACGATCGGAGTCCCCGGTTCGGCGGCCGACAGGACGCGCCGCAGCACCTGCTCGGTCTCGTCGACGTTATCGAGACCGGGGCCGACCGCCACGACCGCGGCCTCCGCCACCAGGTCGGTGACCCGGTCCGGCAGGTTGCCCGACACCGAGCCCTCGTCGGTCTCCGGCAGCCCGACGACGAGCGCTTCGGGTACCTCGATGCTGAGCGCGGCGGCGGTCGACGCGGTGACCGCGAGCTGGAGCACGCCGGCGCCGGAGCGCAGCGCGGCCACCCCGGCCAGCAGCACCGCCCCCGGGGTGGACCGGGATCCACCGAGCACCAGGACCGTCCCGCGCGCGTCCTTGCCGCCCCCGGGGACCGGCAGCGGCCACTCCCGCAGCACACGGGGCGTGATCACGCACGGCTCAGACGGGCTCGGCATGGACCTCCTCCTCCCGGGTCAGCTCGGCGCCCTCGCGGTGCAGATGCTCCACCGAGTTGAAGGCGACCAGGGACAGGGCCCCGTCGGCGCCGCGACGCCAGGTGCTGATCGAGCCGTTGGCGATCACGTCGCTGCGGGTGATGACCATCAGCTCCTCCTCGGTGAGCCCTTCGATGAGGTACCGGAGCAGGTGGACGATCGCCTCGTGGCCGAACAGCAGCACCCGCTGGTCTTCGTGGTCGCGGCGCAGGTCGCCGAGCAGGCTGCGCAGCCGCAGGGCGACGTCGGCCCACGACTCGCCGCCGGGGGGCCGGTAGTAGAACTTGCCGAGCCGGCGCCGCCGCTCCGCCTCCTGCGGCAGCCGTGTGCGCACTCCGTGGCTGGTCAGCAGGTCGAGGATGCCCAGCTCCCGATCGCGCAGCCGCTCGTCGCGCACCACCGGTATGTCGCTGCCGTCGAGCGCGACCTGCGCGGTCTGCACAGCCCGCAGGTACGGAGAGACGACCGCAACCTGGGGGCGCTGGTCGGCCGGCAGCGCCGCAAGCCAGCCGGCGACCGCCGCGGCCTGGTCCCGACCGGTCTCCGAGAGCGGCACGTCGGCGTCCCGCTCCGGGATGTCGATCAGCTCGATGCCGTCGGTCTCCGCCCGGGTCGCCGCGGAGGTTGCCCGTGCTCTCCCCGTGCCGGACGACGCCGAGCCAGCCCAGTTCTGCCATGCCCTCGGCATTACCCCGGGCCGGACTCTTCTAGACCTGTGCCCGCAGCGGGTGCTCCCGGCCGTTCTCCTCCTCCCAGTCCGCCACGGCACGCGCCCGGTCCACCGCGCTCGGGGCAAGAAACTTCAGATAGTCCAGCGCTACCCGCTGGGCCTCGTCGAGGGAGTAGCTGCCCTGCCAGTCGTCGGAGTAGAGGTCCTCCAGGTCCATCCCGTCCGGCCTGATGTACGCCACCCACGAGTTGCCGTTCCACATCTGCTCCGCGAGACGCCGGGCTCGCACGTCGTCGATCCAGGCGAGCAGGTCCAGGTTCGACTCTTTCACCCCCTGGACGTCGCTGGTCAGCAACGAACCCAGCGCACTCAGGCGCTCGTCGCTGTCGAAGCTCGGACCGTTGAACTGGTTCCGAAGGAAGGTAATCACGCTGTCATCACATCTTTCGCCGCTCCGCGCTCAGCGACGATCGGCCACGCCCAGTTCTGCCATGCCCTCGGCATTACCCCGGGCCCGACTCTTCTAGACCTGTGCCCGCAGCGGGTGCTCCCGGCCGTTCTCCTCCTCCCAGTCCGCCACGGCGCGCGCCCGGTCCACCGCGCTCGGGGCGAGAAACCGCAGATAATCCAGGAGCACGCGCTGCGCCTCGTCGAGCGAGTAGCTGCCCCGCCAGTCGTCGGAGTAGAGGTCCTCCAGGTCCATCCCGCCCGGCGTAATGTACGCCAGCCACGAGTTGCCCTGCCAGGACTGCTCGGGTAGCCGGCCGGTGCGCACGTCGTCGATCCACGCGAGCAGATTGAGGTTCCACACCTTCTCGGTCTGCACGTCGCTGGTCAGCAGCGACCCGAGGGCACTCAGGCGCTCGTCGCTGTCGAAGCTGGGACTATTGGATTCATCCCGAAGGAAGCTAATCACGCTGCATCAATCTTTCGCCGCTCCACGATCAGCCGACCATCGGCCACGCGGAATCCCATTTCTTGCCGTTCCTGTGGTACGAACCTTCCACGCGGATACCGTTCGCGTCGCCACGCCATCGTCTTCCCTGTGTGCCGGGCACCGGACGGTGGTTGGCGAACGCGTCCTCGATGGTGCGATCGACCTCCTGTGGCGTCCAATTATCGGGAAAGAAGCTGCTTCCTGCTGGCTTGTCCACCCATCCGTTCGGGCCCTTCATCTGTACATCAGCCCGGTAGGTGCCGTTCACGTCCCGCGTCCGCACCGTCGTCACCCGGCGGTCCGGCGGGTCCTGGCCCATGAACCGGTGGTGGTAGCCGCTGCCGACGAGGTTACCGCCCGGGCCCCGGCGCACCTCGCCGCGGAACACGTGGTGGTGGCGGGCGCTCGACTGGATCTTCTTGCGCAGCCACTTGATGATCGGCTCGAACAGTCCCGCTCCGCCGTGCGCCCTAGCCACTGAAGACCGCGTCCAGAGCGACGTTGATGAGCTGGTCGATGATCATGCCAGTGATCTGCTTGAAGATCGGGATCTCCAGCAGCGACGCACCGGCGGTCGGCACCGCCGTCGCGATCGCCTGGGCGATCTCGGCCGCGAGCAAAGTGAGCTGGACAATCACATTGATCTTGAGAGCCAGCACGATGCCCGCACAGACCATCAGCCCGGTGCCGACCATGGTGGCGGCCGCCGCGGCGTCGTCGAGGTTGCCTTTCGGGGCGTCACCACCGGTCCACGCGCCCTGGAAGGCGGCCACCGCGGAGCCCTGGTTGTCTGACCAGACCCGCTCGGCGTGGGTCTGCGCCTGACCGACCGGCTCCGGCAGGCCGGACCCGAAGCGCATCCAGCTCTGCCCCATCTCCAGGAGCTTCTCCTCGTCAGCCTGCGGCCAGGTGTAACCCAGCATGCCCAGCAACGAGACCAGCTCACCGGGTAGCTGCATCCCCATGGCTCAGCCGATTCCGCTGAACCGGTCGACGGTCGACGCGTCGGCGTCCTCGTAGTTGTCGGCCATGATCTCGACACCCTCCCCCATGTATCCGAGCTCTTCGATGTTCCTCTGGTAGCACTCCATTGCCACGTCTGAGATCGCCTGGTAGCACATCCCGATGAGGCTGCCGAGGTCGTCGTTGCCCCACGGCTGCCCGAACCCGGCAAGCTCACCCTGGAATGCGCCGAGCCGCGCCCTGAGCTGATCAGCGGCGTCGCGGATGCCGGAACCACCGTCGCGGATCGCCTCCGGCTCGACCTGGAACCCCTCCATGCTCATCACCCCTCCCGTCGGGAAGCTTGCGGATCCTGGATGCTCGACATGATGCGGCGCAGCGCGTCGGTGTAGGCGCTCATGTGATCGCGGCTCAGATCCTGAACAGCGCGCACCCGCTCGGCCAGCGCCGCGTCGGTCGCGGATCTGCGGGGCTGGCCTGCCTCCGCGGCCGCGACCCGATCGAGCGCCTGGTTGACAGCGGCGGTCACCTGCTGTGCCAGGGCCTGCGACCCCAGCCGCGTCGCCTGTCCAACGTCGACGGAGGCGATCCGGCCGCCGCCGGCCGCCGACGCGCGGACCTCCCCGTCGGCGGCGACGCCCTCACCGCGGACAACCGCACCGCCGCCGCCACGGGCGGCGTCGAGGGTCTCGCGGGTCTGGCGCAACAGCGACTCCAGCCCGTGCGGGCCCGGGTCGCCCTGCATCCCGGTGCGTTCCCCGACACGGGCGATGGCGTCGCTGATGGACTGCTCGATCCGCGCCATCATCCGCAGCCCGTAGTCCTCGGCCGCGCGCAGCCGCTCGTCGAGCACCGCCGGATCCACCACCTGCTCGTCCGGCGACGGGCGCCCCGGCCGCGAGGCGTCCAACGCCGTGTTGACCGCCGTCACGAGATGACCGGACAGGTCGCGGGGCGGCATTCGCAGCGCCCGCGGGTCGAGCACCAGCGAGACGAGGCGCCCGCGCATGGCGCGCGCGACCACCTGGTTCTCATGGGCGCTGCCGACGCCCTCGGCCGCCGTATCGTCGTGGTCCTGCGGCTGCGCGGAGGCGCGCGCCCGGCCCAACGCCGCGCGCGACTCGCTCAGCCTGCGATCGAAGTCGATGTCCTCGGGACTCGGCACTCCGCGACTCTACCGATATTCGTCAACCGGCAAGGTGCATGGGAGAACTCAATGGAGGCAGTCACGTGGTCGCCCGCCGCGGTGAGCACGCTGAAGGCGGCGGCTGGTTCGAGGGGCGTCGGGTCGACGCCGCGGCGTGCTCGTCGAGGGCGAGCACGGCTGATCGAGCGGTCGCCGCCACCACGGGTCGGCCTTGCCCGGCGGCCGGATCGGCGACATCCTCAACGTCAGGACGGGGAGCGGCCGCGAAAGGCTGGGCATGGCAAGAAGCAGTGAACGCGAAGGTCTACCGCCGTCCGACAAGGACCGGCTGCGGGCCGCCGACGACGACCGGCGCCACGTGGCGGAGCTGCTGCGCGGCGCGCTCGACGAAGGCCGGCTCACCTTGGGCGAGTACGACGAGCGGTTGGCGATCGTTTACGCCGCGCGTACCTATGGCGAGCTGAACGCCGTGTTGGACGATCTGCCGACGACCGGAGCGGGCACGGTGATGATCGTGCCGCCGGCACAGCTCAAGGCGCGGGGTGCGAGCAGCCGGCGCCGGATTCCCCTCGCGCTCATGATCCTGTGGACCGTTTGGGGCAGCATCGTCGTGGTCAACCTCGTGGTGTGGGTACTCGTGATGTTCGCCGCCGACGGCGACGTGTACCCGTGGCCGGTGTGGATCATCGGGCCGCCCGGTGCGGCGCTGCTCGCGACCACGATCGGCGTGCAGGCCATCCGGCGCGCCCGGGAATAGCGGTCCCGCGCGCCGGGGATCGATGACACCCTGAAAGTCGCCCCTTCGCGTGAGTGGGGCGCCCCCATCACCGTCTGGACAGTGAGAGGGGCGCCCCACTCAGCGGAAGGGGTGGGGCGCCGCCACGGTCGATGTTTGTTCCGCCCGGAAACGTCAATAGAGACGTCGTGTCCGGTCCCATCATCATCGGCTTCGACGGCTCCCCCGCCGCCCGACGAGCCCTGAGCGAGGCGGGCGCGCTGTTCGCGCCGCGCCGCGCGCTGATCGTCGTGGTCTGGGAGGCCGGCCGCGCCTTCGACCTGGCGATGCTGCCCGTCGGAGGGCTGGAGTTGGCGCCCGCACCACTCGACATCCGGACCGCGTTCGAGGTCGATCGGGCGATGTACGAGTCCGCGCGCCAACTGGCAGTTCACGGCGCCACGCTGGCTCGGACGGCGGGCCTGGACGCCGAGGGGCTGGCGGTCGCCGATGACGTCAGCGTCGCCGACACGCTGATCCGCTTGGCGCAGGAGCTCGACGGCCAGGCAATCGTCATCGGCGACCATGACCGGAGCCGCCTCAGCGAACTGCTGCTCGGCAGCACCGCGCGCGCTGTCGTGGAACGCTCTCCCTGCCCGGCCGTGGTGGTCCGTGCCGAGAGGAACCGGCCTGACGGTCACCCCGGGCCAGCGCCGACTGCGCGGGGCTCATCATCGGCGGATCACGGGCGGTTCGGCGAGAAAGACTAGATCTTTCCGGGTTGTGGTGACTCATCTACTTTCGCCGCGGGGTTGATGAGCCCTGAAGTGACCTGTTCGCACTCCGTTCCGCCGTGCTCGAAACCCAGATCCCCGGCGTAGCGCATCGTGACCGCGAGTACCCAGCCGTCCCCGATCGCCAGGCAGTTCACGTGCCAGAGCCCGGTGTCGTCCCGCAGCAGCCAGCCGTTCTTGATCGCGACCGTCGTCGCCACACCGGGGGGCAGGGCGTTCACGATTCCGAAGCGGCCGTCGCCGCGGACACTGCGCATCTCGTTGAGTACCCAGGTGGTCCACCGCGGCCCAGCCGCGCGGCCGTCGGCGAGGCACGCGCCCATGCGCACCGCGTCCCGGGCCGACATCCGGGTCTCGCTCCACCGGTCGGGCACCGCGCTGCTGTCGGTGAGGCCGCAGACCTTGATCAGCCGCTCGATCGAGCTCGTACTCCCGTTTCGCCGGTAGATGTCCTCCGCGGCCTCATTGTCGCTGTCGCGGATCATGATGCTCAGGTCCCGCATCCGGTCCGGGGCCGGCTTCTCGCCGCGCTGCGCGGCCCCGCGCAGGTAGTCGGCGGCCAGCCACGCCTTGACCATCGAGACCGTGTCGGTGGTAGCGGCCAGGTTGTCCGAGCCACTGAGCTTCCGGGTACGGGTGTCGAGCAGCGCCCACGACTCGAACCCGGTGGTGGACAGGGCGACCGTGGCGGGCCGCAGCAGAGGCTGCTGGCCGCCGTCGCCGCTCACGCTAGGTGACGCCGCCGGCACCGGGCGGAACCCCAACGGCGGTGCCACCAACCCGACCAGCAGGACGCCGAGCGTCGCTGCCAGACAACCAAGAAACACGGGTACCCGCACCGTCACCGCCTTCCGCCTGCTCCTGGAGGTGGTACGCACGCGAGCCGGGCACGGTTCGATCGCGGTCCGGCGTCCGAGCCGCCCACCGGCTGCGAAAGGGCTCGGTCGGCGCAGGATCACCCGCCTAAAATGTGACGATGGCCGATGCGGTAGGTGGTGTGGCCGATCTCCGGGAGGTCGGAGCGACGCTGGGCGTGGAGGAGGAGTTCCATCTTCTCCAGCCGGCCACCGGGGATCTCGTTCCTGCCGCCCGTCGCGTGCTGCGCCGGGACTCGACCGACGCCGGACCGGAACTGCAGCGCAGCATCGTCGAGACGGCCACCGGGGTGCACGCCGGCCTGGAGGACCTGCGCCGGGATCTGTTGGACCGGCGGCGGGAGCTGGCCGAGGCCACCGCGGACATCGGCCTGGCCGTGGCGAGCGTCGGCACCGTGCCCGGGTCGGGTATCCACAGGGGTCGCGTCTTCCCCGATCCGCGGTACGAGTGGATGGCGGCGGAGTACCGCCAGCTCGTCGACGAGCAGCAGGTGTGCGCCTGCCAGGTGCACGTGAGCGTCGACGACCGGGATCTCGCTGTACACATCACCCGGCGGATCCGCGCGTGGTTGCCGGCTCTGCTGGCGATGAGCGCCAGTTCGCCATGCTTCCAGGGCGAGGACACGGGGTACGCCTCATATCGCACAGTTGTCGTGTCGCGCTGGCCCACCGTCGGTCCGCCGCCTGACTTCGACTCGGCCGAAGACTACGACCGCGCGGTCGCGACGCTGGTCCACAGTGGTGTGATCAGCGATGCCGGCATGATCTACTTCGATGCCCGCCTCTCGGCGCGCTACCCGACGGTCGAGATCCGGGTCGCCGACGCGTGCCCGTCCGTCGACGACGCCGTTCTGATCGCGGCCCTCGCCCGGGCGCTGGTGGTGACCGCCGCGCGCGCCGACGCCACCCCGGCCGCCCATCAGAGGGGTGCGGCCCTCCCGGAGAGCCCTCAGGTTCTGTTGCGGGCCGCCACCTGGCGGGCCGCCCGCTCCGGTCTCGACGGCCACCTGATCGACCCGTGGACGTTCCGGGCCGTACCAGCGGCCGAAGTGGTCCACGCGCTGCTGGCCCACGTCCGTCCGGTGCTGGAGGAACGCGACGAATGGGATGTGGTGGCGCAGTTGAGCGAGGCGCTGCTGGCCCACGGCCCATCGGCGCGCCGCCAGCGCGCTGTCCTGGAGGGTGGCGCATCGCCGGCCGAGATGGTTGCCGGCCTCGCGGCCGAGACGGTGGCCGGCTGAGCGATCCGGCCCGCGTACGCCCGTCAGCGGTCGAAGCGCCAGCGTGTCGCGCCGTAAGGCTCGGCGGTGGCGACCCCGACGGCGGTGTGGAACGTGAAGCGGTACAGGTGCCAGGGCGGCGGCCCGGCACTCGGCGCGCTGAACGGAGCGGTGAACGCGTCGCCGTCCACCTCGGCCGGCCACCCGCCCTCGCGGTACCGGCCGGCCGCCTGCTCCAGCGTCGGCCGGTCGGCGACCCTGGTCGCTTCACCCTCGAGGACGAGGTCGATGCCCTCCAGCCGGGTGGAGATCGTGGCGGCCGGGTTCGCCGCCAGGTTGCGGGCCTTGCGGGTCCCGGGTCCGCTGGTGAAGTAGAGGTCCCCGTCGAGCCAGATGGCGCCGACCCCCGCCGCGTGGGGGCGGCCGTCGGGTCGGGACGTGCCCAGGAAGAACGGTATGCCGGGCCCGAGCGGGCCGGCTGCGAGGAGGTCGCGCGGCCTGCTCCATGGCAGCGCCGGGAATCCGTACCGATCGAGGTTGGTGACCTCGACGGGCTCTCGGTCGGTCATCTGTCTACCTCGGCTTTCTCGGGTACCTTACGGTGTGCTCATTCGGGCGCGAAGCGCCAGCGGGTCTGGGTGAACTCGCCCTTGCCGAAGCCGAACGCGGCCGAAGGAACGACCTCGTATACCAGGGCTTCGCCGCCGGCGACATTGTTGAAGGCGCCCTCGCGTACGTCGAAGTGCCAGTCACTGCCGTACTTCGACTCGTAGACCTCGGCGATGCGGCGCAGCTTGGCCTCGTCGCTCACCTTCACCGCGTCGCCTTCGACCACGATGTCGAGACCCTCGTCGAGGACGTTGCTGCCGGTGGTGAGGACGCAGTGCGGGTTGTGCACAAGGTTCTTGGCCTTGCGTTCGGTCGGGCCCGTACAGAAGTACAAGGCGTCGTCCAGCAAGACCGACAACAGCGGGGTGACATGCGGGCGTCCGTCGGGGCGAACCGTCGAAAGCCAGAACACCTCGGCGTTTTCCAGGTGTCCGCGTGCCTGTGCCCACTCCGTCGCGGTCGCGCCGTCGCTGCTGAACCGGGCGTCCAGCTCAGTCTCCGGTTCCCTGCCTGCCATCTGCGCACTCCTCTCGCTCGGCGACGATGTGCCGACATGTAGACCGCGCCCGCCACCCAAACTCATCGGTGGCAGCAGAATCGCAGATATGAAGCCTGCGTCGGAGGGTCGATGAGTCGGCAGCGGCGCGCCCTACTCGGCATTTCCGTGCTCGCGTTCATCTTGCTGGGGTTGTACGACAGCATGCTCGGCACCGCCTGGCCGTCGATCCGGTCGAGCTTCAGTCAGCCGCTCGCTGCGCTCGGCCTGTTACAACTCGCCTTGATCGGCGGATTTCTCACGACGAGTACGGCTTCGGGATGGCTGACCGGACGCGCCGGGCGGGGCCGACTGCTGTTTCTCGCCGCGGTGGTGGCGGCAACGGCGGCGATCGTCTACGTCACGACGCAGCGCTGGTTGACGCTCGTGGCCGCGACGGCGCTGCTGGGCGGATCCATCGGCATCGTCGACACCGGCGTGCAGGCGCACCTGGCACTCACCAGGGGCGTACGTGCGATGAACGTCCTGCACGCCTGCTACGGGCTCGGTGCCACCCTCGGCCCGTTGCTGGTGACCAGGCTCGTCGTAGCCGGATGGGGCTGGCGGGCCGCGTACGCGGTCCTCTTCGGTCTCGAGGTCCTCCTCGCGGCGGCCTTTCTGGGCAGCCGGCGCCGCTGGGACTCCGGTCAGCCCGTTGACCCAGGTCGAGCCCGATCATCGCGGACGGCGCGGGCCGAATCACGGCTCACGGCCGCGGTGCCACTCACCCTCGCGTTGTTCTTCGTGTACACCGGAGTCGAGGTCACCGCCGGCGTGTGGTCGTTCAGCCTGCTCACAACCGGACGAGGCATGGACACCAGCCTCGCCGGCCTGGTGGTCGCCGGCTACTGGGCCGCGCTCACCGCGGGTCGCCTGGGCGCGGCCCTGATCGGCGGCCGGATCACCGCCGCCGCTCTCGTCCTGACCAGCACGATCGGCACCGTCGCCGGCACCGCGCTGCTGTGGTGGAACCCGTCGAACGCTCTCGGCGCGATCGGACTCCTGATCACCGGGCTGGCCCTGGCCGCGATCTTCCCCACTCTCGTCAGCCGGACCCCCGCGTGGATAGGCGCGGCACGCACACCCGCGGTTATCGGCTGGCAGGTTGCCGCCGGTGGGCTCGGCAGCGCGGCGTTGCCCGCGTGTGCGGGCCTGCTCAGCCAAGCCAACGGCCTGGAGGCGCTCGGCCCGTTCCTTTTCGGTCTCAGTGTCGTGATGCTCGGGTTGTACGTCGCCATCGAGCGCGCCGCGCCCGAATCCTGATTCAGGCGCGTCGACGTGCGCCGTGCGGCACCGAGCCGCCGAGCAACTCGACCAACCGGGCGGCGTCGCGTGGTGCCTGGTCGCCACAGCAGTTGTTCATCAGCACATGCAGCTCGTCGACCTGGTCGGCAAGTTCGCGCAGCCGGGGCACCCAGGCGCGGAGCTCCTCCTCGCCGTACGCGTACCGGAACTTCTCCTGCTTGTCACCGGTCTGCCAGGCCCCGCTGTGGCCGTGGAAGCGCACCAGTGCCGGTTCGGCGGTGCTCACCAGCACCGGGGGCACCGACGAGACGTGGCCTTGCGGCATGTCCACGCAGGTGAAGGACGCCTCTATGTCCTGCAGGAACCGCATCGTTTCCAGGATGTGCGCGTCGGCGAACCAGGACCGGTGGCGCAACTCCACCGCCACCCGCAGCGGCCGGCACCGCTCCACCACCTCGGCGATCCGGCGCACGGAGGCCTCGACACGGCGCAACCACGGCGGAAACTGCAGCAGTACGACGCCGAGCCTCCCGGTAGCGGCGACCGGTTCGAGAGCCGACAGGAAACGTGCCCACAGTTCCCCGTGCACGGCTTCCGGGAGGTCGCGGCGGCGGACCATGGCGAGACGGGTACGCGGGCGCAGGTCGCGCGGCAGCGCGGCGACCGGCGTCGGGTGCCCGGTGAACAGGCGGAACGCCTTGACGTCGAAAGTGAACGTCGCCGGCGTCCGGTCCACCCACGCCGCGGTGGTCTCGGCGGCGGGGATCGCGTAGTAGGTGGTGTCCACCTCGACCAGGTCAAAGAACGTCGCGTAGTGCGCCAGCCGGCCGGCCGGGGTGTTGACCTCCCGCGGATACCACCCGGAGGCGATCAGCAGCCGGTCGGCCCAGGACGACGTGCCCACCCGGATCCTGCCCATACGGATAATTGCACCGTTGTAATTCACTCTCCGCAACCGGAGGGCAGCGCGACCGGGTGTTCTACATGTCGGCGCCCCGGGCCGGGCGCCGGGGACCATGCCGATGCCGCCGCCCGGCTGCCGGCTCGCGGCCCGTCCGGCGGCGGCACACGCGGCGGCAGCGGCGCGAATTTGGATAGTGTCGGCGGTTGATCAGCAGGAGCCGCGCGTCGGCGGGTCAGTCGAGATGGTCAGCCGGCGACGTCTGCAGCAGCCACGCTAACGGCATCCTCGCCCGCTCCTCGTAAGCACCTGGTCCGACGAGTCGGTGCAGGGTGACGGTCTGCGCGCCGTCCCGGTCGACAACCCAGTACTGGGGAATCCCCGCGGACGCCTACTCGCGCGCCTTCTACGAATCCCAGGACGAGTACGTCGCAAGATGTTCGGCGAGGGCCGCCAAGAAGACATCCCAGTGCTCGGCCCCAGTGCCCAACGGCTCTTGCGTCAACAGCGCCAACCGCGTGTCGACCGGCTCCCAGCGGTACTCCTCCAGGAACTCCGCGATCAACCGCCACCGCTGCGACTCATCGGCATCGGTCAGCAGGCTTCCCAGCCGCGCGACGGTCAACGGCTGGTACTCCCCATCTCGATCACCATCGGCCACAGCTACGACGGTAGTACACGCCCGGCTGATCTTCTGGAAGGCGACCGCCCGTTCCACGTCGCCAGACCGGCCGCAGTCGGGAACCCGCGGTTCGCACAATGCTCAGACGAGGTTCGCAAAGACGATGCTCAACGCCGTCGTGGGCCGGAGGCATCACCATGCGAACCATGTGGCCACGGTCGCCGGTGAGCGGCTCACGATGGCGTCGTACCTGTACCGTCGATCGCACCTCCACGATCAGTCCATAGGTGGACAAGGCTAACCGAGATCGGTGCGTTCCAGATCGGGGTCCTCGCGGTAGTTGGTCGACACGTCAAGGATTTCGGTCTCCGGTCGGTACGCCGGGTCCAGCCGCACCAGGTCCCACTCGTTGATCCAGGCCCGTACGTACTGACGCATCCGGGTGGCACCGAGCCGCTCCAGGCCGGCCACGTCCGGCGGCTGCCACCCGAACGCCAGTCCGTGCATCTCCCGCAACCGGGTGTACGCCTGCTTGAGTTCCAGCTCGTCCGGCGGGGTGAGCAGGTGTGTCTCCCGATCTATGATCCGCATGCCGAGCTGTGCCGCCGAAGCCAGTTCATTGGCCTCCGGCGTCTCCTTGGCCCGCAGCCTCGACGGCACGAGGTCCCGGTCGTTGCGCCCGGTGATGACCGCGGCCTCGAAGTCGTCGGTGATCGCGAACACCGCCGCGATCGGGGTTCCCGGCCCGCCGTGGTCACCCCGCATCCACCGCGCCAGCTCCGCGTACGACTTGGCGCGCTGGAGCAGCGAGTACCGCCCGATCAGCTCGACCTCGTCGAACAGCACGACCCAGCCGGCCGAGCCGGCGGCGGCGAGCAGCCGGGCGGCGAACCGCAGCCGCTGCCGGCCCAGCTCCGCCGCCGACACCGGCGACAGCGCCGGTCGTTGTTCGCCGATCTCCCGCATCCGGCGCCGCAGTTCCGGGACGGCGATCGGGTCGCCGGACCAGAACCGCATGATCGCATCGGCGTACGCCGCGTCCCGGTCGCGCAGGTGCGCGAACAGCGCGAGCGTGGCCGGGAACCGCTCGTTGAGCCCGGAGCCGGTCGACGCCGCCCACCGCAGCAGCTCCGCGTATGCCCGCCCGTCGAGGTCCAGCGTGGCGGCCGCCTCGGTGAGCGCCGGCCGCGCCTGGCCCGCCCGTACCGCGGTCTCCACGGCCGCCCAGAACACCTTCACCGGGTCGTGCAGCGGCGTCTCCTTGCTGACCACCACCCGGCTGACGGTGTACCCCGCGTCCAGGGCGAGCCGGGCCAGGTGCTCCAGCAGGTGGGTCTTGCCGGCGCCGAACCCGCCGCCCAGCAGCAGCCCGCCGGCCGTGCCACCGGCCGCCGCCTCGCACAGCGCGTGGAACCGGTCCTCGATGGCCGGCTGCCCACTCCCGAGCGCCGCGACGGCGTAGCGGTTGGGTACGCCGGCCCGAAGCGCCTCGACCGCCCGCCGGCAGGCGAGCACCTCGTCCGTACCGGCCCCGTCGACGCGGGTATCCGCACGAGTCATACCACCGCTCCCATCTGCGGGCCGATCCGGACCAGAGAGGCGTACGGGTTGATCCGCCGCCGGTCGCGGACCTCATCGGCGACGCGGAGCTGGAGCGCCGTGTACGCCGGCAGCCCACGCTTGTCGTCGTGCACCAGCACGGCCGGCACCTGCGCCGCCACGAACAGTCCTTCAAGCTCATCGGTGGCGTCGATGAGGTGGCGCAGCACCTCGTACGCGTCGAGGACCGCCGCCTTGGAGTAGTAATGCCCGTCGCGCAGCCCGACCGGCGGGCGCCGCGCGACCGCGAGCCGGCCCAGGTCGACGTGCAGCAGGAGCCCGCGGTGCCCGGCGACGCGCAGCCAGCGGGTCAGCGAGTACAGCAGCGGCCAGGCGTTGTGCCGAGCCACCCGGCCGTGCAGCGAGACCCGGCGCAGGTCCGCCGCGGGCAGCCGGTCACCGCACAGCCAGCCCACGACGGTCTCCCGTTCAGTGGCGCTGACGTCGCCGCGTCCGAGGCGCTCCTGGCACAGGCGCAGCATCGCGATGCGGAACTCGTGGCTCAACCCGGCATCCCGCAGCACGAAGTGCTCGATCGACCGGCGCACGCTGCGGTAGAGCTCGGCGGCGTCGACCTCGTGGTGGCGGGCGATCGCGGCGAGGTCGATACCGTCGTGCCCGGTCGGCACGGGGAAGGCGGCATGGTCGAGCGCGCGGCGCACGAGGAGCCCGGCCAGGTCGACCCAGTCGATCTGCCGGGCGACGGCGGTGAACACCTGGTCGATCAGGTGGACCCGCGTCGTGGCGGCATCGACCGACCCGCGGATGAAGCCATCACCGAGGTTCGCGAGCCCGCCGGAAAGCTGCTGCCCCACCGCCTCGTCGCCGACGGACAGCAGCTTCACGGTGCTGCCGCCCCGGGCAATGTAGCTGGCAAGGTAGTCGCGCTCCACGAAGTCCAGGTACTCGGTCACACCGAGGAAGTCCAGGTGCTCGGTCACACCGAGGCTCGCCCCGGTCACGGCCGCGCCTCGTCCGGCGCCGTGAACGACACCCCCCAGTACCGCTGCTGCTGGCCGTTGCGGGCGACCGTGACGAGTGTCCCGGCGCCCTTCGTGCCGGTGCTCGCCGACCACCGCAGGGTCCGCAGGCTCCGCGCGGTGCTGGTGACCCCGCTCTGGTCGAGTAGGTACAGGTCGCGGGCGAACTCCTGCTTGGAGTACGCCGCACGTTGGCCGGGCAACATGGTGAGCACGGCCCAGATGTCCGTCAGCCGCACCACGGCGTCGGCGCGCTTCCCCTCGCTCGCGACCACCAGCTCGTACCCGGACCGCAGGCTGTCAAGGAACTGCTCCGCCTTGAACCGGGGGCCGCGCTCCTGTGCGCGCGCCAGGGCGGCGGCCAGCACCGATGGCCGCAAACGTCGCTCCCGGACCTTGTCGATCTCGACGGCGGCGTCGGCCGGCAACAGGCGCACCAGCGAGGGGTAGCACAGCAGCCGGTCGTCATCCTCGACGATCGTGACGCCCCGGGCCGCCGCCTCGGCGAGCAACTCCTTGACATACGCGCCGGACGCCAGGTGTGCCTGCTCGTCGAAGTCGAACGCGAGCATGCCGGTGTCCTCGGCGAGGCCGCCGGCCGCCGAACGGGCGGCGGACAGCGCCTTGCGCAGGTCGCGGACCTGGCCGGTCCGCGACGCCGCGAGTGCGCGCTTGAGCTCGCGCACCGTGGTGTTGGCGGCCCGTAGCGCGGCGTCGACCTCGCGTTCCGTCGCGGCGAGCGCCGCCTCGAACGCACCGGTGTCCCGCTCGATGTCGGCGTCCCGCTCGATCTCTGTCTGTGTCACCGTTGGTGAGCCTCATTCCGCTTCACGTCGTGGTATTGACGGGCGATACAGTCGGGCCCGTGGCAGTCCACCGACATCTGGTTCCGGCCGAATGGCGATGGGTTCCGCCCGGACTGGGTACAAGAATCGCGGGATACGATATCCCCGGCGGCATGATCTATGTCAGCCGGCACCTCCGTTCGATGACGGGTGGTATCGAACCGGCGCTCATCAATCCGGATCTCCCGGTCGCCGAGGACTCCTCGTCGCCGCCCACCGGCCGCCGGCCCGGCCTCCCGACGGCATACCATCTGATCTCGCCGGCCACCCGCGCGGCATACCTACAGTGGCTCGCCGACGGGCGGCAGACCGAAGCGCCAGCCGGCCTGGTGCTGCTGTTCTGCTTCGGTCTGGAGCGGCGGGTCGTCATGGACACCGGGGATGATCCGGCGGTCGGCCCGGAGCTGTCGGCGATCACCACCGAGGTCCGGCGGCTGCGGGTGCGGTACCGCGATACCGGCCCGGTGTTCCGGGACCGGGCCGACCGGCTGCTCGCCCTGCTGGAGTTGCTTGCCGCGCCGCGCGCCACCCGAGCCGCTGCCGGGGCGGAGCCGGCCGGTCCCGTCGGGTCCCCCATGGCGGTGCGGGTGGCGCTGGCCCGGTTCGCCGCGACCGCGACCCCCGTGCCGGCCGACTGGGCGCTCGCCTGGATCGGCCACCACCCGGCGCTGACCCGGCGTGCCGCGCAGGAACGCTGCCCGGCGGAGTTCGACCGGCTGTTCGCCACGTGGTACCACGCCCGCCACGGCGCCGGGCTCGTCCCGCCGGACGCCGCGGCGGGCATCCGGCTCAGGTACCAGCCGGCCAACCCCGGCCTGACCGCGACCCTGGTCTGCCGCGAGGACCTGCCCGACGTGCTGCGGGAGCCACGGTGTGTGCGCGAACTGGTCCGGTTGGTCGATGACGTGGCGGCCGCGCTCGACCCGTACAACCGGTGGCTCGCCAGGTTCCCCGAGGGCCGCGGCTCGCTCGCCGCCACGTCCCTCCTGCCGGCAGAGCTGGTCGACCCCGACGGCGGCCCGCTGGGCGCCCTGCGGGAGTGGGCGCAAGGGCACCTCGGCGGGTGGCCCAGGGCGATCATCGACGCGGCGGAGTTCCGGCGGTTCTGGTCGTCGGCGGCCCCCGGACGGATGACTCGCGACGAGGCGGCGGCGCTCATCGAGGTGCTCGCGCTGCTCGGCGTCGGGGTTGAGCCGGACGTCCGCTTCGGTGCGCCGCCGCTGGCCGACGGGCCGGCCGTCCTGTTCCGCCCCGCGGCGGGGCCGCCTGACCAGCAGGGGGACCGGTTCGCGGCAGCGGCGACGATCGTGCGGTGCGCCGCCGCCGTGGCGTCGGCCGCCCGGCCGGTCGATCCGCGGGGCCCGGCCACCGAGGCCGTCCTCGCCACCGTGCCCGACCTGGCGATGGCGCTGCGGCTGGCCCCGGCCGGGCAGCCGCGCCTCACCGCCCGCCTGTGCTGGTTGCTGGCCGCCGGGGTGGACGCGGACCGGCTACCCCGGCAGGCCACGGCCCTCGAACCGACCGGGCGCGAGATCGCGGGTCGATACCTGATCCGCGTCGCCGCCGCCGCGGACCCGGCGATCGCGCCGGCCACGGTCGCCACGCTGACCCGGATGTACCAGATGCTCGGGCTGGACCGGGACCTGGTGTTCCGCAGGCTGCACGAACAGAGCGTGGGCGCACCGTCGGGCTTGACGGCACCGGACGACGGTCCGCCCCAGTCCTGGGGCGAGCCGTCCGGCCGGGACGGGCCGGTCATGATTCGGCCGGCCGACCCCGCTACCGGCGGATACGCACTGCCATGGACGGTCCCGGCGGCCCCCGCGGTCGCCCTCGACCGGGCGCTGATCGCCCGCAAGGTCGCGGAGACCGAAGCGGTCGGCACGCTCCTCGCCGAGGTCTTCGCCGGGGACGAACCGCCCGCGCCGCAGCACCCGCCCACGCCGCAGCACCCGCCCGCGGAGGGCCGGGCGGACCTCGTCGCGGGCCTCGACCGCCCGCACAGCCTGCTACTGCGCGTGCTCGCCGCACGGCCGTCGTGGACCCCCCAGGAGTTCGCGGCGCTCGCGAGCGCGCACGAAGTCCTGCCGGACGGCGCGCTCGACCTGCTCAACGAGGCCGCGCTGGAGGCCACCGGCGCGCCTGTCATCGAGGGTGACGCTACGCTGACCGTCAACGTCGACGTACTACAGGAGCTGCTTGGATGACCTCCGACGTGCCGCCGGAGCAGGTCCAGCGGATCCGGCCCCGGGAACGGGACACGATCGTCGCGTCGCTGCGCGCCGGGGTCGTGCCCCGCCTCGGGCAGCAGCACATCCAGGTCGGTCGGGTGGCCGAGGTGCGGGCCATGCTGTGCGACCTCGACCGCATCGCCGACGGCGGTGCCGCCTGCCGGTTCGTCATCGGCGAGTACGGCTCGGGTAAGACGTTCTTCCTGCACCTGGTCCGGTCGATCGCGCTGGAGCGGCGGCTGGTCACCGCGCACGCGGACCTGTCGCCCGACCGCCGCCTGCACGCGGCCTCCGGCCAGGCCCGCGGCCTGTACGCCGAGCTGATCCGCAACCTCGCCACCCGGTCCCGCCCCGACGGCGGGGCGCTGGCGAGCGTCGTCGAGCGGTTCGTGACCGGCGCGATCAGCGAGGCCAACGCCACCGGTGCCCGGCCGGACGAGGCGATCGCCGCCCGGCTCGCGGCGCTGTCCGAGCTGGCGGGCGGGTACGACTTCGCCGCCGTGGTAGAGGCGTACTGGCGCGGCTACGACAGCGGCGACGAACGGCTGCGTACCGACGCGGTGCGCTGGCTGCGTGGCGAGTTCACCAGCCGGGTGGACGCGCGGGCCGCCCTCGGCGTGCGGACGATCGTCGACGACGCCACCGTCTACGACCACCTCAAGCTGATGGCGTGCTTCGTCCGGCTCGCCGGCTTCGGCGGGCTGCTGGTCTGCGTCGACGAGATGGTCAACCTCTACAAGCTCACCGGTTCGGCCGCCCGGAACGCCAACTACGAGCAGGTCCTGCGGATCGTCAACGACAGCCTGCAGGGCGGCGCCGCGCAGCTGGGGTTCCTGTTCGGCGGTACGCCCGAGTTCCTGCTCGACACGCGGCGCGGCCTGTTCTCGTACCCGGCGCTGGCGTCCCGGCTGGCCGACAACGCCTTCGCCTCGGCCGACCGGGTCGATCACTCCGGACCCGTGCTCCGGCTGGCGAACCTGACCGCGGAGGACGTGTTCGTGCTGCTGACCAAGCTGCGGCACGTGTACGCCGGGGGTGACCCGGCCCGGTACCTCGTGCCCGACGAGGCGCTGACCGCGTACATGTCGCACTGCGCGCGGCGCATCGGGGACGCGTACTTCCGGACGCCGCGGGAGACCATCCGTGGCTTCCTCGGCCTGCTGGCACTCGTCGACCAGCATCCGGACCTGCGCTGGTCGGAGCTGCTCGACACGATCGAGGTCGCGCCGGCGCGCGACCCGGACCTCGCCGCCGATGACGAGCTCACCTCGTTCCGGCTCTGAGTCGCCCGCGACGGCGCCGTCGCGGGCGTACGAGCTGTACCACCCGCACATCCAGCGCTGGATCTACGAACGCGGCTGGGACCGGCTGCGTGACGTCCAGGAACGCGCCGCCGAGTCGATCATCAGCGGCGCGCGGGACGTGATCCTGGCGTCGGCCACCGCGAGCGGCAAGACGGAAGCGGCCCTGCTGCCGATCTGCACCGCACTCGCCGACCTCCGGGACGCCGGCGTCGACGCCGGCCTGGGGGCGCTCTACGTCAGCCCGCTGAAAGCACTGATCAACGACCAGTACGACCGGATCGTCGAGCTCTGCGAACCGCTGGACCTACCGGTACACCGCTGGCACGGTGACGCGCCCGCCAGTGGAAAGGCGCGGGTGCTGCGCTCGCCGGCCGGCCTGCTGCTGATCACGCCGGAGTCGCTGGAGGCGCTGTTCGTCCGGCACGGCAACCGCGTACGGCGGATCTTCGGCGGGTTGCGGTACGTGGTCGTCGACGAGCTGCATTCCTTCATCGGTACCGAACGCGGCGCGCAGTTGCAGTCCCTGCTGCACCGGGTGGAGCTGAGCGCCGGCCGCCGCGTCCCCCGGATCGCGCTGTCCGCCACACTCGGCGACCTCACCGCTGCGGCCGGATACCTGCGGCCGGGCGGCGCGGCGGATGTGGCGGTCATCGCGTCGGCCGAGCCCGGCGGTGAGATCCGGCTCCAGGTCCGCGGCTACCTCGAGCCGGCGTCCGGCAACCCGACGTACGCTTCCCCGGCGCACGCTGGCCCAGCGAACACGGGGCCCGGCGGCGATGAGCCGGCCGACCGCGCCGCCATCGCCGACCATCTTTTCCGGGTGCTTCGCGACACCGACAACCTGGTCTTCGCCAACTCCCGCGCCGCCGTCGAAGTGTACGCCGACATGCTCAACCAGCGGGCGGCGAGGGCCGGCGTACGGGCCCAGTTCCTCGCCCACCACGGCAGCCTGTCCAAGGAGATCCGCGAACACGTCGAGGAGCGGCTCAAGGACCCGACCACGCCGGTGACCGCCATCTGTACGTCAACGCTTGAGCTGGGCATCGACATCGGGTCGGTGGACTCGACCGCCCAGATCGGCGCGCCGCCGACGGTGGCCGGACTGCGGCAACGCCTCGGCCGGTCCGGGCGCCGGCCGGGCCGGCCCGCGATCCTGCGCATCTACGTCGCCGAGCGCGAGCTGGCCCCCGGAATCAGCCCCGCCGACGCGCTGCGAGCCGAGCTGTTCCAGTGCGTCGCCATGGTTGAACTGCTCACCACCGGCTGGTACGAGCCGCCGGACACCGCCGGGCTGCACCTGTCCACGCTCATCCAGCAGGTGCTGGCCGTCACCGCGCAGCGCGGCGGCGCAACGGCCGGCCAGCTCTACACCATGCTCTGCGGCCGCGGCCCGTTCCAGCGGGTCGACCGGTCCATGTTCGCCCGCCTGCTACGCGACATGGGTCGTCACGACCTCATCCGGCAGCACGACGGCGGTCTGCTGCTGCCTGGAGGCGAGGGCGACCGGCTCATCAACCACTACAGCTTCTACGTGTCGTTCCGCACATCCCAGGATTACCGGCTCATCGCGGACGGCTACACGCTCGGCACGCTCCCCGTGGACCGGCCGATCCTGCCCGGAGCCTCGCTCATCTTCAGCGGCGCCCGGTGGCGGGTGGTGTCCGTGGACACCGGCTCGCGGGTCATCGAGCTGACGGCCGCCGAGGCCGGCCGGCCGCCGGTCTTCCCGGGCACCGGCGGTGAGGTCGCCGACGAGGCACGCCGCACCATGCGCCGGGTGTACCGGTCAACGGCCGTCCCGGCGTACCTCGACGCCACCGCCCGGACCCTGCTGGCCGAAGGGCGGGCCGCCTTCCACGCGGCCGGGCACGCCGCCCGGCGTATCCTCGCGCGCGGCCCGGAGACCCTGCTGTTCCCGTGGTGCGGCGACCGGATCATGAACACGCTGACCGTCGTCCTGGCGGGACACGGCCTGCAGGCGAGCCAGGACGGGCTCGCGATCACCGTGGGGAACCGCTCCCCGGTCGAGGTCCGCGACCTGATCCGCGAGCTGGCTGCGGGCGCTCCCCCCGATTCGATTACCCTCGCCCACACAGTACCGGCAAAGGCACGCGACAAGTACGACCGCTACCTGAGCAACGAACTGCTCGACGCCGCATACGCCGCCCGGGCCCTGGACGTACCCGGCGCCTGGGCGACATTGGCCCAGCTGGCCGCCGCGGAGGCGTAGCGGTCCCGCTCCGCGCGGTCACGCCGGATGAGGGCTGCTCAGGCGGTCCGTCACGTGCACGCCGGTCGAGGTCGTCGTGGAACCTCGGCCCGCCAGGGAGCTGGGCCCGCCCTGCCGCGCCGACTGCCCGGCCGGTCCGAGCTCGGTTGGCTAGTCGAGTGGTACCGGTTCGCGCACGGTACCCGAACCGGAGGTTACAGCGTACGAGCCGCTACGAGATGACTCAAGGTAATGGTGCGATCAAGGCCGTGAGCTGCGCGCGTGGGGCGGGCGGGACTCGAACCCGCGAACGAGGAATTATGAGAGCCCGGTCTCACCGCCGCGAGCGTGCCCTGCGCCACCTGTGGGACAGACCCGAGGAGCGGGCGTGCCGACCCTGCGCTCGCATACGCACGGCCGGCACCACCCGCACCTGTCCCACGTGATGCTGGATTCGCGGTGCGTATGCCGGACTACCGGGGCAGCTCGGCGAAGAACGCGCGGAGGTCGCCGACGACCAGGTCCGGGTCGGTCAGGTAGGCGAAGTGGCCGCCGCGATCGAACTCGGTGTAGCGCACCACGTTGTTCGACCGCTCGGCGAACGCCCGGACGGTGCGGAAGTCGAACGGGAACACCGCCACCGCGGTGGGCACCGTGTTGGGCGCCTCGCGGTATCCGGCGCCGGTACGGCTGTCCTCGTAGTACTGGCGGGCCGCCGAGCCGGCCGTGGCGGTCAACCAGTAGATCGTCACGTTGGTCAGGAACACGTCCCGGTCGAGGTAACCCGGGTCGTCACCCCAGCCGGTCATCAGCTCGGCGTTCCAGGCCAGTTGCCCCGCCGGTGAGTCGGTCAGCCCGTACGCGAGGGTCTGCGGCCGGGTCGACTGGATCTTCACGTACCCCGACTTGCTCTCGAAGTCGGACGTGATCCCGAGACCCGCCTGATCCATCTCGGACAGCTGGGCCAGCTCCGCCGGATCGCCGGACGGGAACGCGAAGATCTGCAGCAGGTGGATGCCGACCAACCCGGGCGGCTTGAGGATGCCGAGCTCGCGGGTGATCAGTGCACCCGCGTCACCGCCGACCGCGCCGTACCGGTTGTAGCCCAGGCGGCTCATCAGCTCGGCCCAGGCCCGGGCCATCCGGGCGCTGTCCCAGCCGGTGTCGCGGGTGGGGCCGGAGAAGGCATACCCGGGAATGGACGGCACCACGACATGGAAGGCGTGCGCCGGGTCGCCGCCGTGCGCGCGGGGGTCGGTCAGCGGCCCGATCATGTCCAGGAACTCCACGACCGAGCCGGGCCAGCCGTGCGTGACGATCAGCGGCAAGGCGTCCGGCTCCGGTGAGCGGACGTGCAGGAAGTGCACGTTGGCACCGTCGATCGTGGTGGTGAACTGCGGGTACTGGTTGATCCTCGCCTCGTGCGGGCGCCAGTCGTAGCCGGTCCGCCAGTACTCGACGAACTCCTTCACCACGTCCAGCGGCATGCCATAGGCGGTGCCGACGCCGGGCAACTCGTCGGGCCAGCGGGTGCGGGCCAGCCGCTCGCGCAGGTCGTCCAGGTCGGCTTGCGGGATGTCGATGCGGAAGGGACGGATCTCGGTATCGGTCATACCGGCAACGCTACGGATCCTTACGGACAGCTTCTGGCCTAAAGGTCTGGCAAACTTTCGATCCATGCTGGAAACCTCGGCGCGGCTGCTGCGCCTGCTGTCGTTGTTGCAGGCGCGGCGGGACTGGACCGGCAGCGACCTCGCCCAACGGCTGGGAGTGAGCGCCCGCACGGTCCGCCGGGATGTGGAGCGGCTGCGCGACCTCGGGTACCCGGTGCATGCCACCCGGGGCACCGACGGCGGCTACCGGCTGGGCGCAGGCGCGGCAATGCCGCCGCTGCTGCTCGACGATGAGGAGGCGGTCGCCGTCGCGGTCGGCCTGCGGACCACCGCGGGCGGCGCGATCGCGGGGATCGAGGAGACCTCGGTCCGGGCCCTGGCCAAGCTGGAGCAGGTACTGCCGTCGCGGCTGCGCCACCGGGTCAACGCGCTGCAGACGTACACCGCCCGGGTACCGCCGGACAGCCCTGGGCCGGTCGTCGAGCCCGCCGTGCTGACCGTCCTCGCCGCCGCCTGCCGGGACCACGAGCGGCTGCGCTTCGACTACCGCGACCACGACGGGTCGGCGAGCGTACGGGCGGCCGAGCCGCACCGGCTGGTCAACTGGGGTCGGCGCTGGTACCTCGTCGCCTGGGACGTCGACCGGCAGGACTGGCGCACGTTCCGGGTCGACCGGATCGCGCCGCGGGTGCCGACCGGTCCCCGATTCGCACCGCGCGACCTTCCCGGCGAGGACGTCGCCGCCTACGTGTCCCGCGGGGTGTCGGCCGCGGCGTGGCGCTGGCGGGCGCGCATCACGGTACATGCGCCTGCCGACGTCGTCACCGAACGGATCAACCCGGCGGTCGGCGCGGTCGAGGTGATCGACGACCACACCTGCACCCTGGTGACCGGCGCGGACGGCGTCGACGTCATCGCCGTCTATGTGAGCCTGCTCGGCGTTGATTTCGACGTCACCGAGCCACCCGAGCTGGTCGAGTACGTCCGCACCCTGGCGGGCAGATACGCGCGGGCAACTGGCGACACCGCACACCGCCGCTAGCGCGGGTACGACGGACCCCTAGGCCTTCACCGCGCCGCCGGTTCGCGGTTGGTCGCACCTCAGAGCCCCGGAATCGTGTCCGGTACGTCGTAGACCGGCCATCTGTCGGCACCCTGGCGCACCGTCGGGTGCGGGCGATGAATGTCCCACCGGCCGGCCGCGAGCAGGTGTACGACCTGCACGCCGCGCAGGGTCAGCGCGTCGGCGACCAGCATCCGGTGGCAGTGCCACCACGCCGTCTCCGCGCACATGATCGCTTGTCGCTCGGTGGCGGCCCGCTCGACCAACGCGTCGACCGCGGATCGGAAATCGGGGGAATCCATGTGGTCGGCGTACCCTGCGAAGGCCCGGTTGTGCAGGGCGGTGTGCCGGGAGTCGGCACGGCGTGATCGGCGGCCGCCCAGAGCGTCACCCTGCCAACGGTATGCAATGGCTTCGACGCTGAGCGCCGCGGCGAGGGGCTCACGGCCGAAGTGCGGATGCCGACGCGACCCCGGGAAGCGGCGGATATCGATCAGTACGTCGATGGACGCAGCACGCAGTATCCCAATGAAGTCTCCGATCGGTCTGGCGCCGTGCCCGACCGTGAACACCTGACGCTGCCCCGCCCGCACGCGCCCATTCTGCGCTTCCCCGCGTGCCGGGCACGCCGTGCGCCCGGCGAATGCCAGACACCCACCGGCTGATGTGTGCTGCATGCCGTCGCACCGATTATCGCCGGAGCCATGCGCATGCCCCTGCGCCGTTTCGCGACCTGGGCCGGGGTGGGCGCTGTCGTGTGGGCCGCGACCTACACCGCCGTGGGCACTGCGGCAGGTGCCGCCTACCGGCGGTACGGCCATCTCGGCCTCATCACCTCGCTTTTGCTCGTCGGCGCGGCGGCGGGTGCACTGGCGGTCCGCCGTAGGCGACGCCGCCCTCGGGCGGGCACACCGGCGAGTGGGCCCGGCGCCAGAGTCCCAAACGAGCCCAGCGGCGAGGGAGAGCATGACAACGAAGCGGCGGACATGGACGCGCCGCAACCTCCGGCGATCAGCTCCCGCGGATCCTCGCCGTGCTAGCAAACCGCGACCAGCTGCGGATCCTCGGCGCTCTCACCCGCAGCCGCCCTCGTTCGCACATGCACCCGCAACGGCTGGAGGCGGCCGCCCCGTTGGCCCGCACACGCGAACTCTCTGAGAACGGAAAGCACCGCCCGGAAGATCCTCATGCCATCGAACGCCATCCCTGAAAGGCTCGGCCCAGCGGCGGCCGAGGTCACCACCCCGGACGCCCACGGCGAGGCGCTGACCCGCCTGCCGAATGGTCCGGCCGCCGCCCACTGCGCTGGCACCCCGGCCCTCGAACGGCTTGGTCGACACCCCTGCCCGGCAGCCGACGACCACCCGCGGAGCCTCCGAAGTTGTTCAATCCGCTATTCGTCCAACACGCAGATGTACCCGACGACAACGACCGCACCAGTGACCGGATTGGAGCGGGCCGCCGGTGCGCCATCCCGCCCCGCAGCCCCGGCCGTGGGGACGGCCAGCCTGATGAGGATGGCCCGGCTCCCGGTCGTCACTGCCGCCGGGGCGCTGGACCTGTCGTTGGTGCCGACGCTCCTGCCGCGGCCGATGTGGCTGCAGGCGCTGGTATCCGGTCTGGTGGCGGCCCAGGCGTATGCAGTGGGGGCGGCGGTTCGCGCCCTGGTGGGTCCCGTGCTGGCCGCGGCCGGTCGCCGGGTCCCGTGGCGGGTGCGCCGCTGGGCCGACCGTGGCCTGCTCGCTGCCCTGGCCCTGCTGCTGGCGACGGCGGTCTCCGCCGGTCACTCCGCGCAGGTCCGGCTGGCCACGACCATGGGACTCCCCGCACCATCACCGGCCACCCAGGTCGCAGCCGCCGCGCTAGCGCTGGTGATCGGCACCGGGATCGTCATCGTCGTTCGCCGAGCGGTGGTGCGGCTCCGGCGCGCCCACCCGGCGCGGCATGCCTCAGCGGGCCTGCTCGCCGCGATGCTCACGCTGACCGGATGCGTCGCACAGGGGCAATCGGACCGCGCCGAGGCCCAACCGGAGCTGGCTGGCGAACGCGTGACCTGGGCGTCGCTGGGCGCTCAGGGGCGGCGGTTCGTCGCCGACGCTCCAGACGCCAATGCCATTTCCGCCGTAACCGGGCGGCCGGCCTACGACCCGGTCCGGGTTTACGTCGACCAGGCCAGCGCGGCAAATCCGGCGGCGCGAGCCCGGCTGGCAGTTCAGGAGCTGGAGCGGGCCGGGGCCTTCGACCGCGCAGTGCTGGTCGTGGTGGTGCCCACCGGTTCCGGCTGGGTGAACCCGGCTGCCGTATCGGCGCTGGAGTACCTACACGGCGGTGACGTCGCCTCGATCGCCATGCAGTACTCGGCGTCACCAAGCTGGCTGACCTACCTCCGCGGCACCGGCTCCGTGCGGGCCTCGGCGCGAGCCCTTCTCGAAACGGTCAGGGCCAAATGGGCGCAGCTGCCCACCCAGCGGCGCCCTCGGCTCCTGGTCTACGGCGAAAGCCTCGGCGCACTAGGTGGCATGTCGGCGTACTCCACCCTCGGCGCCGTTCATCACACCGCCGCGCCCACCGACGGCGCACTCTGGGTCGGCGTGCCTGCCGTGGCCGATGCCCACCGCGCCGCCCACACCCTGTCGACCATCCGCGTGCACACGCTCGTCCATCCCGATGACCCGGTTGCCGCATGGTCGCCACGCCTGTTGTTGCAACCCACGCCCGACTGGCCGCACCGTTGGTACCCGCTCGTCACATTCTGGCAGGCCACCGCCGACATGGCCGCGACGTTTTCAGCCCCCACCGGACACGGACACACCTACGCCGCCGAACTGGTCGACGCCTGGCGTGCGGTCGCTCCGTCCGACAATACGGCGACCAGGGCACCCCTTGATCGGCTCGCCAAGATCCGCACGGCCGTCCTCACCACCGCCAGTTGATCACGCGTACTATCGAGCCGGTGCGCGGATTTGCCGAGGAGCGGTCTCTATGAGGCTGCGGGGAGTCAGCCTTCCCACCAGTCGAGCACCCGGAGCGCGCGGAGGGTGTTCCAGCGGCTCGGCTCCCCCACGCCACCCTCGAGAGCGAAGTGGACGCGGCCGGGATGGACGCGGTCAAGCAACCAGCGGCCGTCCGGCTGCCGCTTCGAGCACACGACCTCCACGGCCGCGGCCATCCGGGAATCCGGCTCGACGCCCGAACGCCGGAAGTAGTCGAGCGCGCGAAGCACGTCGTAGCGCCAGTAATATGGGAAGGCGAAGTCGAGATACGCCGAATTTGCGAGCTCGCCGGTGCTCTTGCGGCGGAACAGGCTTCGCTCGAGCAGATACTCCTCCCCGCCGCGTCGCGCCTGGCGCACTGCGGCGGACCCGCCGGTCGCACGCTCGAATTCGAGCAGCCCGTCGAGCACGGTGATCGTCGTGTCGAACGAGGAGCGCACGGATCCGTTCTCGGCCTCGCAGTTCCATCCGCCGTCAGCGAGCCGCTCGCCGAGGATCCGGTCGACGATCGGCGAGACGTCCACCGCGAAGTAGGCGCCAGCCTCGATCGTCCTGCCGTTGATGCACGGCTCGACCTCGCCGTCGAAGTACCGCTGCCCGGCGTGCTCCCAACGCCCGTGCTCGGCGACGAGCCCGATCGCGCGGCGCGCCGCCTCGGACCCCGGGTCGAGCCCGAAGATCTGCAAGGTCTGCAGGGTGTGCATCGTCGCTGTCCAGGGCTGTCCCGGTTCGCCGCCGGCGTAGGACGCCGGGAAGCAGGCGCCGCCGTCCCACAACCCGTCGGCACCCTCGAGCGCCAGAAGACGGGCGCCCCAGCCCTCGCGCTCCACACGCGCTCGTTCAGCGGCGACCTCATCGGGCGAGGTGTCCGTGAGATCGCGTAGCACCTGCCAGCGGATGGCCGGGTCGGAGTCGAGCAGCCAATCGATCACGCTCATCGCGGCAGTCTAATGGTCGCACGGCGGGATTCGGTTGTAACGGCCGTTCGGGGCCGACGACGTAGCCATCAGAAGGCGGCCGAGTGATGATCAGTGGTCGGATCGTTCTAGACCCGGTCGCCGTTGATGAACTGGGGGCCGTGGGCGCGGCGCCGGTCGGCCACCACCCGCAAGTCCTCGGCGGCCGGCGCGTGCGGCAGCCTTCCGCGATCCGGGCAGAGTGAGTGGCACCGACTTCGCTGCTAGTCAGCCAGGTTCGCGGGTATGAATTCGCGGACAGGACTGGTGTTGTTGCCGCCGCCGTGGCGTGGCTGACCAGACAGCGAGTCGGGCGCGGACACCCGCCGCAACGGACACCAGCAGACGGGGGTTGCTATCGGCGGTCCAGCTCTCCAAGATCGGCGTTGGGGTAGCGCCATAGCAAGCGGTTGACCGTTGCGTCCATGTCCTCAGGAAACAGCCGCTCCAGCGCGCCCCAGCCGAGCGGCAGGTACCAGGGGCCGCGCGCCAGGATCGGGGTCTGCACCGGCGGACCGTGCCGGCGCATCACCCAGATCGCCACGGTCGCCTTATCCGGGACGGGTAGCACTTCGAATCCGGCGACCTCGTCCCACCGCAGCGTCACGGTGCGGCCGACGGTCCGGATCCTGACCCCGGTCTCGCTGACGTAGACACCGACGAAGATGCCGCGCCAGGCGACGGTGAGAAAGACGGCGAAGAAGGCGAACGGCAGGACGGCGAGCACATGGACGCCCTGGCGCAGTGTGTTCACGAACAGGCCGGCGAGGACCCAGCCGAACCCGAACAGAACGATGTTCATCTTGCACCTGCCGTCGAACCGGCTCATGCGCTCCCAGTTGTGCACGAGATGATCGTGCGGCCGGCTGTCAAGCCCGGGCCCATCCGCTAGTGGGCGGCGGCAGTGAGGTCAGCCTCGAGTGGCTGGACTCGGCGGGGACGGCTGGACGGACATCACCGCCGAAGCTGAAGGACCTTGCCAACAACGAAACCGCCCGCTGGGTGCCGCGAGGGCGACCCAGCGGGCGGTGTCGTGGCTATGTGGCGGCGATCCGTTCGGCGGTGTCACCTGGGGTCGAGCGCTCTCATGAGGGGTGTCGGCGGTGATTATCTGCCGGTCGACCTGTTCGTGGTCCCAGTACGCCAGCCGCAGCCCGGCAGCGAGCCGGGCGGCGGATAGCGCGGTCACGAGCGCCATCGGGTCGGATAGCGCGGCCACGGGTACCTCGATCGCGCGTGAGGGCTTGCGTCGAATCTTCATGATCGCTCCCTAGAACCGGGCCAGACCACGCGTTGGCGCTGCTCCGCCAGTTCGGGTGGGAAGTAGAGGTCCGGGAGGTCGGCGACCGGGCGATGTTGGATTTCGATGTGTAGCTAGATCAAGGATCTAGCGTTTCGCAGGTGGGCCGGAGGCGCCACGATGCGAACCAACCAGCCACCGTCGCCAGTGGCCCGTTGCCGCTGCGTTTGCACAGGTGAACGGCCTGACTTAACTCTAATCGGCGTCGACGAGCGTCAGGGTAGGGTGCCTCGTGGCGCGATCCATGTGTGCGGTTGCCCAGTAGTGGCGGCGATGTGCTCGAAGTCGGCGTCGTAGTGCAGCAGGACCGCACCATGGTGCTCCGCGATGGCCGCAGTCAGCAGGTCCATGACACCGGCGGCACGGTGATGACCACGGGCCGCCATCCGCAGTTGGACGTCACGGGCGCGTTCGGCGATCGCCTCGCTGATCGGCAATACGACGTAGAGACTGCGGCGGCGATCCGCGATCGTCCGGACGTCGGTCAGGTCACGCCCGGAGTAGCCGGCCTCCAGGTCCACAGTTACGCAAGTGGCCGCAGCTCGATCGACGATAAGACCGGCGATGACGGCTCGGATCGCCGGTTGGCCGATCCGCGCATGCGCGGACGTATCGATGAGATAGAGCTGGCCGGGGCCAACGGGCACCGTCACCGGCGCGCCTGTCGCATGACCTCCGGATCAGCGATGTCGGGGCCGACTCCGAGCGCGTACGGATCATCGAGCAACTGCTCAATGCGACGCCGCCGGTTGGCCACGAACTCCAGCGCCGCATTGACGGTGTCCTTCTTAGTGGTGGTACCCAGTTCCTTGGCCGCGAGGTCGAGCGCTTTGTCGTCCAGGTCAATCATCGTCTTCATGTATCCCAGAGTACTGCTGTGGGTATACGCTCGGCAATCCTGCGGAGGCAGGGACCGAACCACGTCGCTACGGTCATCGGTGACGGGCTCCCGCTGATCACTCGTGTGCGACCGCTTGCCGCCCGTGCAGCGAAGCCCGGTCGGCCGCGGCTCGGCCCGACGCCCAGCCCTCCCGGTTGTTGATGGTCGTCGCATGCTGTGTCAACTCCGGGAACTGCTTTTCGAAGGCATCTCGCACCGCGCCGTCGCGCGCCGCAAGCACAGGAAGCAGTCGGGCGCCACCGGCCGACGCGGTCATCTCCCGGTCCACCCCCTCGGTGGCGGCGCTGAGTCGCTCACCGATCCGCGACGCGTACGCCGTCAGGAACGACTGCCGGAACGAGCGGGTGGTGTTGCGCCCGTACCCGTCACTGCTCGGATTGGCCTGCGTCATCGCCCTCGTAGCCTGCACGAGCAGCGAGGTGAACAGCAGCTCGGTCGAGTCCAGATCTGCGGGGAAGCCGACGATGGTGGTAAAGCCGAACCGCTTCAGCCACACCGCCCGACAGCTGTTGGCCTTCGCGACGACCTGCAGCAGCAGCGTCTTCGGCGCCTCGTACGGATTGTCGATGCTCACCCGTCGGGTGACCGGCTGGTCGGGTTTTCCTGTCGTGGCAACGAGTAGGGCGTGGTCGATACGGTGGCGGGCCATCAACTCCTGTGCTTTCGCGGTGAACGCATCAGCCTCCTCCGGGAAATCGGTGGACTCCGCCTTGGCCAGCAACGCCCGGACCCGGTCGAGCATCCGCTGATCGACGTCCGCGGCCGCTGTGACCGTGGTGGACCTGGCGTTGCCCGGCGTCGGGCCGACCAGCTCGATCGCCGGTAGCGTCGCGAGCAGGTAGAGCACGTCGACTATGGCGTCGACCACCGTGGCACGGTCGATACCCTGCCGTTCGCCCCAGACAGCCACATAGTGGTCGTCGTGATCCCACCACACCTGCGCATCGAGGGCAGCCACCTGCGACTGCCACCGCCGATCGACGGTCGCCGCGGGATAGCTGCGCATCTGTGCCGCGATGGCGTCGACCATGAGCCGGCCGTGGCGCGCGGTGTACTCGCGGCGGGCCACCCGTACCAGTTCGGCCGGCTGCCAACCGCGCTGCCAAGCGTGCTCGACGTCGCGGAGCACGGACGTGAACAGTGCCCGGTTTACGACCTGGATGCCGATACCGCCGCCGGGGCCGGCGGTCAGCAGGGCACGGCAGCGGTCAAGCTCGGCCGTATCTTCGCGGTGTAGGGCGTGGATCGCCTGATTGATGATCTGTTCCGCGAGCTGGCGCTGGGAGGGAATGCGTGGCGCGCCGAACAGGCCCATCGGGTCGTCGACGCCGGGCGCCCCGCCGGCCCTTCGACGCTGAGCCGCATCCGCGGCCTTCCGCTTGGCCTTGTGCCGCTCACGACTATTCTTGCCCATTGGCCTCCGTCCGACCCGACGACACCGAACTGGCGACGCTACCAAGCCGGCCCGACATGCAGCCACGGTTCGCCGACGATGGCACCCGGGTCGGGACGGTGACGCGGGCACCGGATCCGCCTGCGCCGGTGGAGATGGCCCGCCAGTCCAGAATCATTGGACGGGTAGGGCGTAACCCAGCGCGTGCAGCGCCCGGCGGAAGGCCGGTTCGTGTTCCGCCGTGACCGCGAGGTGCTGTTCACCGATCGCCGTGCAGAGCGGGCGGAGCAGGCGATCGTGGTGGATCAGTGCGGCCAGCGCCGGATCGGCGCATTCGATGAGGCGCACCTGACCCAGGTCGCGTAGTCGCCCGGCACGGGCGGTCACGTCGTCGAGCAGCACGGGCAGGGTGGCGGGCAGCTCCGGCTGTGCCGTCCGCCCGGCCAGGAAGTCGCTGAGCTGGTCGGCGGAGCGACCGGCGGCGACGGCGGCGAGCACGGTGTCCGCGCTGAGGGTCCACACCCGCTCGGCGGTCCGTTTCGCGTAAGCGTCGAGGACGAGGCGGTCGGCCGGGCTCAGGTCGCCGGTGGCGACCACGTCCAGGTTGGACAACACCTTCAGGGTACGGGCCGGTGCCGCGTCTGCCGGCGGCCGGTACGACGCGGTCAGGTCCAGGGCGTACGCGCCAAGCCCGTTGAGCCGCACCGCACGCAGCCCGTCGTAGCGGCTCAGGTAGTCGAGATCGTCGGCACCCCAGTTGTTGTGGTAGTCCTCGCGGGCACCAGCCGGGTCGTCGTAGGCGACGTCGACCAGGCCCAGCGTGGCGGCGTACTCGAAGATGACCGCGAGGGTGTACCGACCCTCGAGGATCTCCCACTCGCCGAATCCGGCGTAGCCGAGGCTGCCGTACCGGGCGTCAACCAGGTACAGCTTCCACAGCGCGCGGTCGCTGCGCGCGACCATCGGCGACAGGCCCGCATCACGCATCGTGGCGAACAGGTCGTCCACCTCGATCCAGGCGCCGGGACGGCAGGTGGCCAGCGCCGCCGACACCCGCTGCCGCCGGGTCTTCGCCGAGGTGAGCACGTTGGTGGCGCGCTGGCCCTTGATGTGCTCGACCCGGCTCAGCTCGTCGATCACCGCCTTGGTGACCCAGGAACGCCACAGGCCCTTGATGACGTCCGCGGCCGGTTTCCCGAGTGCGGACCGGCCCCGGGGGGTCAGCTGGAGCTTTCCGCCCGTGATCTCGGCCAGGCCGCCGGACTGCACAAGCAACGGCCAGGCATACGCGGCGATCGCCTCGTCCGGATAGAAGTCGCCACCCGACAGCGCCTCGGCAAGAGCAGCGACACTGCTCGCAGCAGGCCGTCGGGTCTTGTCGCTGCAGCGCAACCGCCCCGAGTCGCACAGCCGCAGTACGGCGTGCAGATCAGCCAGCGCATGCCGCTCGGTCATACGCAGTTCGTCCGCCTCCGGGCGGTGGTCGATCAGTGCGGCGGCCGCCTCAGACATGCCGGCGATCCTATCTGTCCCCCGCCGCAGACGGACCATCGACCGGTGAGGTGGCGAGGTGGTTCGCGCATAAGATCATCTGTGGGGCGGGCGGGACTCGAACCCGCGACCGAGGGATTATGAGACGGAACGACGCCATCGTATCTGCCCTCTGCCAGCGACTTTGGCCCCAGCGAGGCCGCCGCCGACCGCCTAGAACAACGTCGGTTCTCTCTGTTTCGCGTCATGAACGGTGTCACGCTGAGCCGTGAACTAGATAGATGGCCCGGCTGACATTGCGATCAATCCTACGACGCTCCCAAGATCGCACCATCAAGATCAGACCCGTGAGAACCTTCTGCACTTTCGTCAAGGCGGCCCGAAACGGGCCGCACGCGCCGCCGATCGGGCGCCTGCTCGCCGCTCGCTCGGCCGCTCACGGCGACCAGGCCGACGCCCGTCGGCTGGCGCGGATAGCGAGAAGCCCATCGGGGGCCGCCGAGATCGACGGCCAGCGCCGAAGGAAGTTGATCAGACCGGGTCGGCAGCCGGCCGGCGACGAGCTTGGGTACGCGGCGTGGCAGCCACGCCGCGCCGTAGCGCGTGTCCCAGTCCGCGCTCGTTGCCTCCGGCAGGGCGCTCCGGCCCCGGGATGGCCAAGATCGCATGCGCCTCCCGGTAAGTGGGTGGTTGCGCCAAGGCATCCCGCCCGCCGTCGACCCGGGCGAAGCCGAGCAGACCACCGCCCGGGCCGCCAGCGTCCGTACAGGCGTCAAGGTTCGCTTGACGTGGCGGCCCGGGCGGCGGCCCGCTCCCACGATGGGCGGGTCGACGGCGAACGGGATGACGGATATGTGACTCGAAGGTTGCCACTACCGTAAGCGCGTCAATGCTGGGAACTGGACAACCTCTTAGCGATCTCTTGCCTTGCTTAGCAGTCGGGGCGTAGAAAGAGCTATTCGCACTGGACGTCTCTCTGGGGGCAGAAGCAGAATCGGTGATTTTGAATCAATAGCTTTGGCTGATCTTTATGCAACGCGCTAAGGGTACTTTTCGCCCTGCATCGTTCGGTCACCATCGCACTCGAGACCATTTCCGAAACAACTCGCGGCTGCGGGCCCTGTATCGGCGGGTGGTTGGCGCCATTAGTGACGGATGCCCTTCATCGTCGACGCGGAGTCGTGTCGTCCCCGTCCACAGTAGTCAGCGCCGAAAAGACGGACAGCCAGCTCGAAGTGGCGTTCACTCGCGCCCTATTCGCCGACGGCAAGGATCACCTGCTCGAACACCTCACCCTGCTCGCCGATCTCGCCCGGCGTCGTGCCCGACCACGACGAGCTGCCCGTGTTGCTCGCCCTCTTGCCCTATCGACAAGGGCCCGCAGATAACCTCAAAGATCACCAAGGCGTTTCCGGCGGTGCCCGTATCGCGCAGGTCCGGCCGCCCCGGCACACCCAACGACCAAACCTGGATCGAGTCGCTGTTCGGCCACATCAAGACCGGGTTCCCCACCCGAATAAGATCCGCGACCTGGGTGAGCTAGAAGCCGGAATTGACCGCATCCTGGTGTTCTAACACACCGTGCGGCTGGACCGCGGCGAAGGATGGCAACCTCACGGACGGTTAGTTATCAATCCGTACTGATTGCAAGATGGCACCAATGTATTAAAAACCTACGTTGATCGGAGGATACGCGAGGGTAGACAGGATGAT
>WNGE01000826.1_pt1 | contig 40070 bp, 41 predicted proteins | sample 5400651 | NCBI WGS metagenome assembly WNGE01 (sample SAMN13153370, study PRJNA577476) | soil metagenome | isolation source: 60 cm soil or saprolite under grassland replicate 2 | place: USA:California | collected 2016-06-15 | reverse complement strand
GTCGGCCCGACAGGGCCACCCAACCGCCACGGCGGTCCAATGACGGGGAGCACGCTCCCCGTGTGACCCGCGACCGGAGCCTACGCAGCCCCTCCGCACCCGACACACCGCTCGTCGGGCTGGGGCGAAGCCCCGTTAGTGATGAGGAACCATGGGCGCTTTGAGTGATCCACCGGGCCGCGTGGATTGTCTCCGTCGGTCATGCGCCGCTTCTCCCCTCGCACCAGCTCCCCGCGTGCGCCCGGCCACGGTAGCGCACGAAGACTCGGCTGGGGTTCCGTTTCAACGAACGCAGCCACCTCTGCGGGACAGGTGGACGAGAGCTGAGGTCGGGAAGTTGGCCGAGGCCGTGGTGTCGCGGCCGGAGGCCCATTGAGCCGGCCGGCGTCACCGAGCGCCGACGTGGCTTGCGACGATCGGGGTCATGCCGGCCGGCCTCGACGTCGGCATCGGCCTGAGCCACGTCGTAGCCTCGGCCGTCGCACGCGACCAGGAGCTGCGCCCCTGCGGCGTCGGAAGCCGCGCCGGCCCCACCGGGTGTCAAGACCGTGATCATGCCGGCCGGCGACGGCCTGTCGCGGAGACCACGGCGGGGCGCAGCGCCGGCGCATGCCGCTGCGCCGTCAACGTGCTGGTGAGGGTCCTGCAGCTCACCGAAAGCTGCTCCGGGCGCCGCACACCACATCCGTGGACGCCACTCCCGGGGCTTCGCGCCCCGGCAGCGCGCCGATTGGAGACGTGGCCCGTCCACCACAGTTCCGGATACATGACAGTTTCGCCGGCCGGAATTTCGCCTGCACGACACCCCTCCGGGCCGCGGCAAGGGTGTTCTCGAAGGCTGTCAACCGGGGTCAGCCGCCGCCGGGCCTATCTTGGAGCGTCGCCTCGACTATCGCCGGCGCATTTTGCATCGTCTGGGACGCGCGTCCCGCAGACGACCGCTAGAGCAAAAATGAGGACGACGACGTTGATGAGAAGGTACCGTTTGAACTCGGCTGCCGCGTCGTCGACCTTGTTTGGCGGCAGGTTGCGCATCGTCGTGGCATACATATCACCGATCGAGTTCCACACTCGACCCAGGTCGAGCCCCACGGCCCCGAGCATAAGAAGTAGCGCAGCCAATTGCCAAGAGCCAAATCTGCGCGTTCCAATGAACGAGGGTGCGAGAGCGCCGTACGCGGCGATGAAAAATGTGTAAATGACTATGAGCGTGCTTATCAACGCGGTCGCGTCTGGCCCCGAGCCGGCGCCGGCAGCTGCATGGGAGTGCCATGACTTGTTGCCGAAGTACAGGTACAGGATAGCAGCTCCCACCAGGAGAGCAACCGATCCCAGCGGGCGCCACTTACGGATGATGGCGCGTACCAGCGGACGCGACTCGCGGCTGACAACGGAGACGAATATGCGGGCCCAGTCGATCCCGGCGCCTAGGTCACGCACCCGCGCTCTCAGACTCATAGCGTCACCCCGCCGGCGGGAGCATCATATAGCTTGATCAGGCGGAAGTTGGCGGCCTGCATGAGGGTGGCCTTGCGGTCAAGCTGAAATGTCAGATGGCCAGTGTCACCCAGTGAGGAATAGCTGAAGCCGCTCGGTGGAAACTCCCTGTTGAAGCCGAACGACAGAGCCGCAACGTCGCCGTGGACGGTACCGGCGCCGGGATCCAGCGACCCGTAGAAGACCTGGCCAAAGCGGGCGACCCCGAGTGGGCTTAACCCCCCAAACCATACAGAGTTGTCCTCAGCGTGGTGACGAAGGTAGTAGGTATTCCCTACATCGTCTGCCCACGTCCCGGATAGGTTATCGCTTTGTCTCGCTGTGATGAGGTCGACCGAATACACTGGGTGAATCTCCAGACCACCTTCGTGACCGATGTCGAATACGAGCGGCCCCGTCACGCGGACGTAGTTGCCTTCCTTCAGTGCGTCGAGGAAGTTGGGCTGGTTCGATCCAACGCCCGGCGGCAGGAAGATGACGCGAATGGGGCGGCCGTTGAACAGCACCGCGTTGCCCGCGGGCTCCGCCCAGCCGGGGAACAGCGGTTGTGCCCGAAGCTTCTCGGGGTCGTCGCAGCCAGCCGCTCGACCAAACATGATGATCTCGGCCTCGACAGGGTGGACGATCTTCGACCGCGCTTGCTCCGCGGCACTAACGGCGGCTCCGCCATAGAAGTTGGGCTGATGAGCATAGACCTGTTGGATGTCGACGCTGAACTTGAACGTGACGTCACCGTCCCCGTCACCGTCGCCCCCGCAGATGAACGACGCGTAGTCTCTTCCCCTGGCTGCGCTATAGTTGCCCACGACGGCCTGCCCGGCGTGGTCTTCATTCCCTAGCACGGTGGCAAAGACCGAGGCTGAGTCACGAACGAGGCTTAGGTTGTCGGCAAGTGTCTCGTTGTCGCCGCCTACCGTGGTGACGTTCTTGAGTGTGTAGGCAAGGTACTGGGCCGTTGGTCGCAGGACGGGTGCTGACGAGGTGCGCTGCCAGCGCGTACCCCCAAAGCCGCCCGACGCAAAGGTGACCCGAAGCTCTTGTTCGTCAGGCTTGCCATCGATAAGGAAGATATCAAGCTCGCCGTGGTTCGCTGTGACACCTCGAGGAACATCCGACCAATTTCCCGTGATGCCCTGCTCGATGATGGTGCCGCGATACACGTTGCAGAATGTTAGACCGGGATTGAATACGCCATCAGAACTCGTGCCGAGCCACCACAGCATATTGTCGATCTGCCGCAGAATGTAGTGCCCTCCGTCGTCAGAGCGCCACGAGCCCGTAAGGTCGAACGCCATCACCGACCCTCCCCGTCCTACACTTGCTCGATAACCGTTGGCAGTGTCTGAGGCGGCCCCTCGCAGAGACCGAGGTTCTGGCTGACCCGTTCGTCGTCGGCTGTAATAGCAGTTAACGTCACGACGTGTTCCCTCGTCGAAGTGCTCGTGTCGAGGAGCCACCGTGGTCGGCGGGCCGACGTGCCACAAGCCACTCGATACGGTGGCCGGTAATCGGAGTGTTCTTACTTTCGCGCCAGCTGGAACGCACAAGCTGCCGGGAGGCGAACAGACAAGAATCCGGCGTCCGAAATAGCCATGAGCCACCTCCGCGCGTGGTTCCTGGCTGCCGCGCGCGCTGATCTGGAACAAATCCACGAGGAGCTCCGTAGCAAGGGGGAGGACGACGGGGTTCGGTCAGCGACGATCATGCGGGAGGTGTATCCCGGGCGGCGAGGCACAGTTACGAGGCGCCAAGCATACGTGCACGACGGCCATCCGGCCGAGCTTCGGTGGCGCGATCGGGCGCACAGGCTGACGATCGGCAGTCTGACCTCGATGTGATCCAGATCTGCCGAGATCAACGACCCGCACATCGGCAGTTGAGGGCGACTTCACCGGCGAGCCGGACCGCGATGACATGGGGGTGCGGTCACCGCTGGTGGTGACTCAGCGTCACTAGGCCAGCTAGGGGGTTTGCCGGCATGGGTGAGCCAGTCGCAGCTGTCCCGCTGGTTGTCCGCAGTGCGGGCAGGCGCTCCGCCAGGGCTGCTCCGGCACGCTGTGGATGAACACCTGAGAGCGTACCCATCCAGCGGCGATCACCCGGCCGCGGCGGCGGCCACGACCGACCAGGTCACGGGTTGGCGAGGTTGCGCAGCAGGCTCGCGGCGAGCTGTTCGGTCTCGGGGTCGAGTTCGATGCCGGCGTCGTCGAGTTCTCGGCGTAGGGTGGTCAGCCGGTCTGGGATGGTGTCGGCGTCGCCGACGCGGGCGGCGGCGTGCATGGCGCGGCGGGCGAGTTCGTCGGAGAGCGGGTCGAGCTCGCAGGCGAGGTGGTAGTAGACGCGGGCCTGGTGTGGGTCGGTGTCGGCGAGCAGAGCCGCCGCTTGGGCGTAGATCTTGACCATGTGTCGGCGGGCGTGCTCGCGGTCGGTGTCGATCCAGTCGTAGTCTGCGCCGTCGGCGAGGCCGCCGCCGATGGCGCCGATCGCGGCCTGCAGGTGGGCCAGCCGACCGGTGTCGTCGGTGGCGGTGGCGACCTGGGCGTACTCGTCGAGCATGGTCCACCAGTCGACGCGCAGCAGCGCCGGGTCGAGGTGGTAGTGGCCACCGGTGTTGACGACCGGCTCGATCGGCCGGCGTGTGCGGCTGTTTGCTTCTCCGTCGGCGTCGTTGGCCTTGGTGGCGGGTTGGGCGACGGCGCGGATGACGCCGCGGAGGTTGCCCACGCAGGTGGATAGGCGCTCGGCGGCGCGGCGGGGTGTGGCGTCGCCCCAGATGGCCTCCATGATGTCGTCCAGCGATGCGCCCCTGCGGTGTACGGCGAGGTAGACCAGCAGTTCCAGGCTCTTGGCGCGGAGCCCGCGCACGGGTTTGCCGTCGGTGCCGAGGATCGCGGGGGTTCCCAGTACACGGACGCTGACCGGGCCGCTGGTCGGCGTGGTTGTTCGGCGGGTCGGGGTGGCGGTGGGGGCGGTTGCCGGCTTGGCCGCCTGGTCGTCACTGTCCACTGTTGACGGCCGCGTCTGGTAGGGGGCGGTGGGCGTGGGTGGTGGGGGCGCGTCGCGGGGGGTCGTGCTGGCCGTGCCCGCTGTGGGTGCTGTGGGTGCTGGGGCGTCGCCGTGGGCTTCGCGGAGCATGGTGAGGATCTCGCTGGTGGCGGTGGTGTCGAGCACGGCCACCCGCTGTCCGTCGCCGCCGGTGGTGGCACCGTCGGCGGCCACGGTCAGGGTGGTGCCGGGTGGCCAGTCGCCGATCAGGGCGGTGCCGATCTCCACAGCTTTGCCGAGCCGGATGGCGGTGGCCAGCCGGGCGTGCCAGCCCTCGTCGGGTGCGTCGGCGATGAGCAGCAGCCGCGGCAGTGGTTCGGCGAGGGCTTCGGTTTCGCGCAGCGCGGGCACGTCGGCGGCCTCGTGGTCGGCGATGACCCGGCTGCGGCGGATGATCTCCTCTTCGAGGAGGGTGAGGGCGTCGGCGAAGCTGGGCGCGACCGTCAGCCGGCGCATGGGGCCGAGGTCGACCGCGGACACGCCGAGCAGGGTGGCCAGCGTGGCGGCGGGGACGATGGCCTGCCCCTGGGCGTCCGGGTCGTCGGCGTGGCCGGAGGTGAGGGTGGCGACCAGCAGCGCCCGGGCGGCGTCCAGCGCGGCGGGCCCGGTCAGTCCCAGTCCCGCGGAGGCGGGGAGGGTGCCGACGCCGGCCAGGTCGGCGCCGGTGGGACCGACCGGAGGCAGCGCGGGTTTGACGTCGGCGGTGGTGTACTCGCGCACCGTCGGGCCGGATTCGGGCTTGCGGTCGAGCAGTGCCGGCGTGTGGCGGCGCAGGGTCTGCCGGATGTGCGTGAGCGCGGCAAGGGGTGGGGTGAGGTCGGGGTCGTCGAGGACCGGGCTGGTGATGGGGGTCGGCTTGTAGCGGTGGCGGCGGCGTTTCCAGACCATGCCCGCCGCGTAGAGCAGCCCGGCGCCCAGGCCGGCGCCGATGAACCCGCCCGCGATCTGGATCCAGCCGGGCGTCCCGGACGCCCCCGGGTCCTCCTCGGTGGGGGTGGACGACTCGGTCGGGGTCGCCGTCGCGGTCGGGGAGGCGGTGGTGGGGGTCGACGGGGCGGGCGTGGCGTTCGCCGATGCGGTGGGTGGGGCTGATGACGGGGTCACCACATCGCCACCGGCAGGGGCGGTCGTCGACGGGGTCGGGCTCGCCGTGGTGGTGGGGCTGGTCGACGGGGCCGGGCTCGCCGTGGTCGGTGGGCTGGTGGTGCCGCCGGGTGGGTTCGTCTGCTGCGGTGGCGGGTCGGTCGGCTGGGCGCCGGGCGGGGCGGCGTCGGCGGGCAGGGTGAGCACCCAGCCGGGGAAGATCAGGTCTGGGTCGTGGAACGTGGCCCGGCCGGATACGTGTGGCCAGTACTTGCCCTTGTTGAGCTGCCAGATCTCGGGCCATCGGTTGGGGTCGCCCAGGTAGGTGTCGGCGATGCGCCACAGTGACTCGCCTTTGACCACGGTGTGTTCGTGGGGGCGGCCGTTGATGAGGACGGTGACCGAGCCGACCGGTTTTCCCGCCACAGCGTCGACCCGCGCATCGACGTGCGCGGGGGCGACGGTGGAGGGGTGGACCGCCGGTACCACGACGAGGGCCGCCGCGGGGCCGGAGGTGTGCGGGGCCGGGGTGAGCGGGGAATGCGTCAGCGCCGGGGCGGGCGCGGCGGCGACGATGGTGGCGGTCAGCCCGGCCACCAAGGCGGCGGCGATGCCCTGGGTGGGGGCCAGCAGCCGGTAGCGCGGGGCGCGGACGCCGCGGATGGACGCGGAGACCTCCACGAGGACGGAGACGACGAACAGCACCCACAGCAGCCACAGCAGGACCGAGAGGCTGTTGAGGAGGGCGGTGTCGGTCAGCCAGCCGCGGCTGGTCAGCGCGGTGCGCAGCTCGGCGGCCGTGGTGGTGTGGTCGGGTAGGGGCCAGCCGATGTAGCGCAGCTGGCCGATCGGGATGCCCACCATCAGCGTGAGCAGACCGGCGGCGCTGGCCAGGCGGGTCACTGCCCGAGCGGCGAACGTCCACATGCGACTCCCCTCCCTTTTCGCCTATCCGGTGATCGGCGCGGCGGTGGCGGTCGCGCGGACGGTGAGGGTGTCGATGCCCAGGATCGGCACCAGGATCCCCGGCCGGGTCACCGTCACGGTCACCGAGACCTGCGCTGGGGTTGCGGTGACGGTGCCGGTCTCGCCGACCTGGGCCAGAAACGCCGACGCGGCGGCCTCGGCGGCGGCCGGGTCGATGCGCACCAACCCGTTTTCCCGCAACGCGGCCAGGTCCAGCTTGTCGGCGCCGGCGCGGGCGGCCTGTTGGCCGATGTCGGTGGCGTGGCCGCGGCCGCTCATCGCGGTGCCGCCTTCGATCATCGCCCCGGCCAGGACGAGCACGACCACGATCAGGAACAGGCCGAACGCGGTCGCCGAGCCGCGGTCGCCGCGTCCGGACCGCCGCAGGCTCCACAGTGGGCCATCTGAGCGGTCACGGCCGCTGTGCTGGCCGGGTCGGCGTGTGAGGCTCGTGGCGGTGTGACGGGTCACGGGTTCACGCTCCTTGCCAGGCTAGGTCCGGGGCGTGCTAGCCCGGCGGCGCGACGCGGCCATCAGCGGGGGGCCGGCCGGCGACGGCGCTCATGGGCTTGGCCGCCTCGGAAACCGTCGGGTGAGGCCTTGGCGCGTCCGGTCGCGGGCGGCGTCGATCCACGGGTAGTCGTTGTCGTCGGCCAGCCGGTCGAGGGCCGCACCGATCTGGTGCCACCGTTCGGCCTGGTCGCTGGCGTCGGTCGCGCTGCCCGCCGCGGCGGCGTACGCGTCGAGGGTCTGCCACCAGTCCACCGTCACGATGTCGGGGTCGAGGCGGTAGTGGCCGCCGGTGTTGGCGACCGGTTCCACCCGCGCGTCGCCGTCTGTGCCGTCAGCACCGCTGGGCTCGCGGGCCTGGCGGATGATGTTGCGCAGGTTCGCCAGGCAGGTGGACAGGCGTTGGGCGGCCCGCTCGGGCGTGACGTCGGGCCAGATGGCCGAGATGATGTCGGACTGGGCTGCGCCGTCGCGGTGCAGCGCCAGGTAGACCAGCAACTCCACACCTTTGGTGCGCAGACCGCGGACCGGGCTGCCGTCGGGGTCGAGGACCGCCGGCCTACCCAGCACCCGAACGTTGACCGCGGCCGGGTGGGAACCGGCCCCAGCAATCCCTGTGTCATGCCCGGGGCCGATCTGCACCGCGCGTTCGCGACGGGCCATCCGGCCGCCGGGCGACCGCGCCCCGCCCGGGGTCGAGCCCGGCGGGTCGGCGTGGTTGAGGCTGACGCGGCTCCCGGTTCGCCCACCCGGGTGGCGGGCGGGGATGCTGACCGGGGCGCCGTTGTCGCGGCCGTCCGATGGGTGCCCGGGCAGCCGGGCGGGCGGCGGGTCGGGGTGCGCCACCCCGGTAGTCACCCGCGCGGCCGGGTCGCCCGCATCGTCGCTGTCGTGGCGGTGCGCCGTGGGCGGCGGGCCGGCGGGCAACCGCCTCGGCTCGGGGTGGTCGTGGTCCCGGTGGGCGCCGGAGATCGGGTGGGGTTGGTCGTCGCGGTGGTCGGCCAGCCAGGCACGGGCCGCGATGGCGGTGTGGTCGTCGCGGCCGTACAGCATCCGCTCGGCGGTCAGCTCACTGCCCAGCAGGGCGGTCAGCCCCGCGTAGTCGGCGCCGGTGCGCAGCCGGCGGGCCACCTCGTCCATGTCGTAGGTGAGCACCGCGATGTCGGCCATGTCCTTGCCGACGGCTGCCCGGATGCGGGTACGCAGCGCGTCGGCCAAGAGGGTGTTGCGCCTCTCGCGGCGCATGCTGATCAGCGCCGCCTCGAGCGACCCGTACACACCCAGCTGCGGGTAGGCGCGGGCGAACCCCCGGGCCCGGCGGGTGAGGAACGGGTGGCGCAGCCAATGGCCGCACAGCTCGTAGCAGGGGGCGGCGGCGGCCAGCCGGCCGCGGGCGCGTAGCCGGTCGCGGCGCTTGTTCTCCACGTCCAGCCACCAGGCGAGGAACCCGAGCACGCTCATCAACGCGAAGAACCCGCCCAGCAGCAGGTTGGCGTGGGTGACCAGGTTGAACGTGGCCGCGGCACCGGCCACCACGGCGCCGAGCAGCCGCGAGAGTGTCGCCGGCTCGCCGAGACGGCGGCGGGTCTCGGCGTTGGACAAGAACACCACCCCGCCCAGCTCCAGGGCGAAGATGCCGCCGATGGCGACCGGCCACGGCAGGCCGAACCGGGCCACCGCGCCGGTGGCGGTGCCGTACAACGCGACGGCGAGCACCGCGGCGTAGAACAGCCGCCGCATGACCGCGGTGCGGCGCATCGCCGCGGCCAGGTCGGCGTCCAACGCCTCGGCCGCCACAGGATCGGCGGCACCGTCCAACCGCGACAGCCGCGCCAGCAGCTCCGGCTCCAACGACACGATCACAGGCTCACCCCGCGACCACCGCCGGGTGCCGGGCCGCCGATGGCCAGCTGACGGAACGTGTCGATCGGCGCGGTCGATGCCGATGTCGCAGTGAAGCTGCCCGGGATGCCGCTCATCCGGGCCAGGCTGGCGACCCAGACGGTGCAGCCGACGGTGACGGTGAGCGAGCCACCTGGCCGCCACCGGCTGGTGTCGGTGTCGACCCGCAGGTTGGCGCAGGTGACCGACCGCCCGGCGAGGTCGGCCTCGGCCGCCTGCCGGGCGGCGGTCACCGCGGCGGCCGGGCTGCGCTGCAGGGAGGCGGCCCGGGCGGCGGCGGCCGACGCGGTCTGCAGGTCCAGCCGGGAGATCGACAGGGTGAACGCCGCGGTGACGATGACGATGGCGACCAGCATCGCCGGCAGCACGAACCCGGCCAGTTCCACCGACACCGAGCGCGGTCCTCCCGCCGCCGGGCAACCCGCCGCGACGCGGGTGACGCTGATCGGGTGCGCATCGCTAGCTGAGCCTCTCGACCGGTACCTGCACGGTGACGGTCACCGGTGGCCGGACCCCGGGGATGATCGAGACCGCGGTTCCCCGGACGGTCACGGTGACCGTGGTGGCGGTGCGGGTGACCGTTGCGTGTGGGTGGCCGAGCGCGGTGCCGACGGCGGAGCTCAAGATGGCGTCCGCGTCGGCCTGCCCGGCCGCGACGGTGCCGCCGTAGACCCGGGTCTGTTGGGCGGCGTGGTTGGCGGTGTAGTGCGCGCCGAGCGCGGCCATGCCCCACATGACCACCTGCACCCCGACCAGCAGGGCCGCCAGCATCAGCGTGGTGTAGCCGGCGATCTCGACGGTGACCGCGCCGCGGTCACCGTGCAGGCCTCGCCGCAGCCGCCGCGGCGCGGTCATGGCCCGGCGGTGAACCCGATGGTGTAGCTGATGCTGTTGAAGAAGCCCCTCAGGTCGTCGCGGAAGATGGCCCCGACCGCGCCGACGATGACGATGAACGCGGCCACCCACAGCATGATCTCGACGGTCTGCGCGCCCCGGTCATCGCGGCGCAGCGCCAGCACGATGCGCTGGAACAGCCGGCGGACAGTGGTGATCACGAATGTGCCTCCTAGCGGTTCAGGCTGGCGCTGATGGTTCCCATCGCCGCATACAGAAGAAAGATCAAATAGCCGAGGCCGAACAGCATGATCGGCAACGCCATCTGGGCGCTGTTGGCGTGGGCTTGCCGTTCGGTCTCGGCGGTGGTCCGGGCGCGCATGGTGCGGGCGATGCCAGCCATGCTCTCGGCGACCGGGGCGCCGCCGGCGGCCTGCTCGATCCCGGTGGCCAGCTCGGTCAGCTCGTCCACACCGATCTGCGCACCCAACTCGCGCAGCGCGGTCCAGGTGTGCATCCGCTGCCGGCCCCGGGTCTGCGCGGCGGCGTCCAGCTCGCGGCGGATGCGGGTGGCCGCCCAGCCGGACAGCTCGTCCATGGTGTCGTCCATCGCCTGCTCGACGCCGGCACCGCCGGACAAGCTCCCACCAACCAGATCCAGCAGGGTGGACAGCGTCTCGCGCATCTGGTCGCGGCGCGTCTGGGCGGCGGCGTGCAACCGGGTGTGGGTGGCGCGCACGGCCATGCCGGCGCCGAGCAGGGCCAGCCACAGCGGCAGCTGCCCGCCCAGCCCCCACAGCACCGGCAGCAGCCCGAGGATCAGCATCCCGGCCACCGCGATGACGGTCTGCTGGGCGAGGTACTCGGCCGGGTCCCGGTCCAGGATGGCCAGGTCCTGGCGGGTGCGGGTGCGCGGCAACCCCAGCCGGGACAGTGGTGCCGCCACCGCCAGGTCCAGCCGGCGGCGGGCCGGCACCGGCGGCGCCGGCGGCCGGGACAACCGGTCCAGCACCTCGGCCAGCGCCGGGCGGGGCGGGTTGCACCCGGACACGAACAGCGCCGTCGCACCGCCGGTGACCCCACCGGCGAGCACCATCCAGCTCAGCGACGCGGTCATGGTGTGCTCGTCTCCCGGTCATCTGCCAGGACCCGGGTCGGCTCGGGGACGCGGGTCAGCTTCTGCAGCCACACCGCCGCGCCCGTCCAGATCGCGCCGACCAGCAGCAGCACCAGCTGCCCGGCCGGGCTGCCATACGGCGCCAGCAGAGGCCGGTTGAACACGTACAGGCCGACCCCGACCAGCACCACGATGATGACCACCAGGCGGGCGGAGGTTTTCGCCTCGGTGCGGGTGGTCTCGACCCGTTGCATCGCGGCCACCCGGTCCCGCACCGCCCGGGCCAGCCAGCCCAACTGGGCGGCCAAGTTGCCGGTGTGGGTGGCGGTGGCCTTGCGCAGCGAGGTGGCGACCAGGTCGGCGGCGTGGTGGTCAACATCGGTTTTGAAGCTGGTCAACGCCACCGGCAGCCGCACCCCGGCGGCCAGCGCCGCGGTCAACCCCGTGGTGTGGGTGTGCAGGGGCGGCTTGGCCAGCTCGGCGGTGTCCTTGATCGCCTGCTCGATGCCGGCGTAGGAGCGCAACGCTGCGCGCAACGCTTCGGTCCAGGAGGCGATCGCCTCCAGCTTCGCCGTCGACGCCGCCTCCGCCCGGCCGCCGCCCAACAGGGTGGGCGCCGCGTAGCCGAACATGCCGGCCAGCAGCGCCGCGACCGGCCAGCGGGTCACCGCCGCCACCACGACGGCCACGGCGACCGCGGCGGCCAGCCGGTAGCCGGTACCCCGGGTCAGCCTTTCCCGCAGCCGCGCCCCCGTGCTGGGCCGTTGCGGCCGCTCGATGCGCAGCGCGCCGGTCACAAGCAGCCACAGCCCGGCACCCACGAAAAGTCCACACAGGACAGATAGTCGGGTCATCGGCTGTCCCGTTCTGCGAGGGCGGTCGGGTCGAACCCGACGTCGAGCAGCTTGTCGATCGTGTCGTCGCTGAAGCGTCCACATAGGACCGCCCGCCGGTACGGCCCGGGTTTGAAGATTTCGTTGGAGCGGACCTGGGTCGCGTCGGCGTCGAGCACCTCCCGCAGCCCGGTGACCACCCGGGCGCCGTCGGCGGTCTTGCCCAACTGCACGACCACGTGCACGCCGCCGCCGACGAGCTGGTAGGTGACGTCGAAGGGCAGGTGCTCGGTGGCCTGGCGGGCGTAGCCGGCGATCTTCTTAAACGCCTCCCGGGTGCTGGAGGCGTGGATGGTGGTCATCGACCCGTCTGCGCCCTGGTTGAGCGCGTTGAGCAGCGGGATGACCTCCGCTCCGCGTACCTCGCCGACGATCACCCGGGACGCGTTCATCCGGGTCGCCCACCGCACCAGGGTGATCATGTCGATGCCGCCCTCGCCTTCGATGTTCGGGTCGCGGGGCTGCATCGGCACCACATCCGGGTGCGCCGGGTCGGTGTCCAGGCTCAGCTCGTAGGGGTCTTCGACCGTGATGATCCGCTCGGGCGGTCCGATCGCCGAGCACAAGGCCCGCACGGTGGTGGTCTTGCCGGTGTCCATGCCGCCGGAGACCACGGTGTTTAGCCGCGCGGCGACGATGGCCTGGAACAGGTCGGCCATCGCCGGGGTCATCGACCCCAGGCCGGCCAGCTCGCCGAGGGTCAACCGCATGAACCGGTGCCGGCGGATCGACACGCAGACCCGTTCGGTGACCGACATGACCGCGAACAGCCGGTGCCCGCCGGGCAGCCGCAGGTTCAACCGGGGCAGGCCCGGGTCGAAGCGTCGCTCCTGGACGCCGAGGCTTGCGGCGACCTTGCGCAGCATGTCGGCCAGCTCCGCATCGGAGGAGGCGACTGGGCCCATCCGCACCCGTTTGCCGCCGGCGTAGGTGACGTACACGTTCTCCGCGCCGTTGACGTCGATGTTTTCCACACCCTCGTCGTCGATCAACGGCTGCAGGTCGCCCAAGCCGGTGAACGCATCCAGCAGGGAGCGGCGCAGCTGCTCCTCGGCCTCCACGCTGATCGGTGCGCGGCCGTTGGCCAGGGCGGCCATGGTGCGCTCCCGCAGCACCTGCCTCACCAGCTGCTCGACCAGCCTGCCGCGGTCGTTGACCTCCCCGCGCCGGACGGCGGACGCGAGCCGCTCGGATACCTGCGCGTGCAGCTGGTCGCGCAGCGAGGCCACCGGTTGGCCCGCCGCGGTCACCGGGTCACCTCCACCGGCGTCGCGGACGGTGCGGCCGGGGTGGCGGTGACCGTCGTGTCGGGGCCGGCCACGGGTCCGGCCGCGGCAGCGTAGGTCAGGGCGAGGCTGCGTGCCGCGGCCAGCAGCGGCCGCCGGGTCCAGCCCATCGCCGGCCGCTTGCGCCCGGCCAGAATCGCCGCCCCGGTCGCGTCGCAGGGCACCACGGCGGCCACGGTCAGGTCCAGGTAGGCGGCGATCTCGTCGGGCCGGTACGGGCCGTCACCGACCAGCACGAGCCGGACCAGCGGGCACCGGGCGGCAAGCCTCGCCACCCGGGTGCGCAGGTGGCGCAGCTCGGCCGACACCGGTCGGGCAACCAGCAGCAGCTCATCGGCCTTGTCCACATAGGACAGCAGAGGTGAGTGGGGATCCAGCCGGCCCAGGTCGGCGAACACCGGCCTGGCCGCGGCCAGATCCCGCAACACGGCCGGACCCTTGGCAGCGAACTCGGCGATGGTGGCCGCCGCCGCGTCGCCCGGCGGGGCGACCACCACGTCCACCCCGACCGGCAGTCGCTGCACGAACTCGGCGCCGGCGCCGAGCCGGTGGTGGCGTGCGCCCAGCACCAGACCGGCCAACCCGGGCTCGTCGTGGATGTGCCACCGGCTACTTAGATCGCCGCCAGCGCAGTCGAGCTCCACCACCACCGGGGCGGCGTCGGGGCGTGGCCAGCGGGCTGCCATCGCCAGCGCCCACGTCGTCGTACCCGGGGAACCCTTGACCGACCCGAACGTGACCAGCATGCGCGTCTCACCTGCCCGGGTTCTGCAGCACCAGCGCCACGTCGCCGGTGGCCGACGCGATCCGTACCGCCGACTCGCCCGACAGCTGCAAGGTCACCACCGTCACGCCGGCGCTGTCGGTGGGCTCCACCGCCCGCACCACAGCCGGCGCCTGCAGCGGCGGCGGCGCCTGCGCGCCACCGCCCTGCGCCACCACGAGCACGAGCACCCAGGCACCACCTGCGAGCCCTGCGGGAGCGCGGCCGGTCTTGACCCCGACCGCGATCACGGACTGGCCCGGCGGCGGATCCGTCACCGCGCCGAGCTGCCCGGCGGTCAGCAGCGAGCCCGGGGCCAGCGGCACCGCCGCGATCCGTCCCACCACGCTGGCCCGCTGCGACGCGGGGAACACCTGCAGGGCCGGGTCGGCGACGATGTGCACCACCCGCAGGTCCACGTCGACGATCTGCGCGCCGGCGGTCACCGGCCGCGCCACCGCGAGCACATCGACACCCGGATCGGCGCGCAGGCCCACCACCCCGAACACGACCGCGCCGAGCACCGCGGCCAGCGCGCCAAAGATCATGTGGGGTAGTGAGCGGCGTCGCCGGGTGCCCGGTGCGGCGACCGCGGCAGGCGCGGGCGCGGTACGCGCGCGCCGAGTGGTGGTCGCTGTGGCCATCGACAATCTCCTCACCGCCGGGTGTTCACGGCGGCGGATTCGACCACCGCGACCTGCACGCTCGCCGTCGACGTCAACGCCGGTTCGGTCCCCGTGGCCCCGCCACCCGACCAGGTCACCTGCCAGGTGATGGTCGCGGTGACCGTGTACCTGCCGCCGCTGACCGTGCGCGACAGATCGGAGTTGACGTGCCCACAGTCGGCATCCGACAACGGCGGCCGACCGGCCTGCTCATCCGCCCGCAGCCGGGCCGTCAGCCCTTCGGCCACCTGCAGCCGCAGCCGGCTGACCAGCGCAGGATCCGGCGCCGACGCCGCGGACCCGGTAGGCCCTGCCGGCCGGAACGAACTGTGCCTGTTCATCCCACGCCCGTCTACCCCACCGCCGTGTACGCCGGTCCCGTCGAGTCCAGCCACCGTCCTCACCGCCCCGGCGCAGTCAGCGCCAGCACCACCCGGTCCGCCGCGGCCGCCGCCGCGATCCCGGCCGCCGTCTCCTGCGGCACCTAGCAGCGACACCATCCCCCCGCCATCCCCTGGCTGACCGGAAGCGGCCTCCACACCGACGACAACGCCGCGCACCGGCATCGCCGCCGGCGTGGCAGCCGCCGCCGATGCGCCGGGATCGGGCAAGACCACGACCTCCGCGCAGTCACCGGCCTGCAGCGGCGGGGCCTGCGCCGGCTTCACCGCCACCGCCACCACCGCCACCGCCACCACCGCCTGCCCGGCCGGCGGCCACGGCGGCCGCCCACCGCGCCCGTGCTGCATCCCCGAGACCCCTTCTCGCTGTGCTGGCTACCGGTTGACCGCCGGCGCCTCGACCACCTGCAGCGGCATCCGGCCGGTCGAGGCCAGTTGCGGCAGCACCCCGGACTGACCGCCGCCGGACCACGACACCTGCCACCACACCGTCGCCGTCAACGTGAACAGCCCACCCGGCTCGCTGGTAGAGGCCCGCAGGTAGGTGTGCCCGCAGTCCGGTGACGGCGCGTACGCGTTGTCCACGCCCGGCCGGAATGGCGAGCCCGCGCCGCTACACACCACCGTCGACCCGTCTCCGGTCGACCACACCACCCGCGCCGGCACCGCGACTGCCGTCGCCGACAACCCCGGCACCGCCGCCGTCGCCCGCCGAATCCCCCACCCGGCCCGATCGATCCACAGCCAGGTCGGCACCCACACCAACTGCGGCACGCCCACCGGCGGCGAGGTACGAATCATCGGAGCGGGCAACACCAGCTGCCGGTACGCCCGCCGCGCCAGCACCGCCGGGCTCGGCGGCGCCGCGACGCCGGTCTGCCCCGGGGTCAGCCATCGCCAGCCCTGCAGCACACCGCCGCCGCAGATTCGCGCGAACAGCCGCGCTCCGGCCGGTGCCGGCCCGTCCGGCGGATCCGCCATTCGCCGCTCCACCGCCTCGACACCGGGGTCAGGCACCCACCGGCACCGATCGGCGGCACCGGTGCTGTTGCGAGTGCGGGGCGGCGTCGGAGCCGACGCGCCGTCCATCCGGCTGCGCGCCGTACGGTCGGCGCTGCGCACACCGACGTCGACCCGCGGCGGATCCCAGCGGCCCTGTGGATCCGGCGTAACCGTTATTCCGCCGTTCCCATCGGCAAACGCCGAGACCGTCGCCACATGTACCAGCGCCAGGAGTCCAACCAGCGCGAGCGCGCCCGCCGCAATCCGTCGGATTCTCATCAGCATCCGCCCCCTATATACTTCACATCTGAGACGCGCCAGCGGCCGTCCGCACCGCGGACCAGGCTGGCGCTAACCGGGGTACGAGGAACCCCGACCGTGCGCCGCTTCCCAGTCTTCGCGTCGGCCTGGCCCGTCCGGCTGGTGTCCTGACAGTCAGCCACCCGCGCAGCGCCGCCAGGCAACACCGAAACGACGCGTAGCCGAAGAATCACCTCACCGTAGAGGACGACTCCATGCTCCCGTTGCAGCCGGGCTCCGGACAACGCCCGCGACAAGATCGGATCGGTCGCGACACGCGCCAGCACCTGCCGCCAGCGACCCGGCGGATAGTCTCGGTCGAAGGTCTGACCCACCGCCCAGAACTCCCGATAGGCCGCCTCGACAGCTGCCCGCTCGTCGCCGCCCGTCGGCGAGTCGGCAGAAGATGCGGGTGCAGATGCCGCCCCGGTCGGGGTTGCGGTGGACGGTGAGCGCCCGGATGCCTCGCACCCCACGAGGACGACGATCGCCGCCGCCGCCGCCAGAACGATCAACAGCCGGCCGCGCCGATCCCGGCCTGCACCAGACGAGGACACGACGGGGTCGGCTGCGATCGGACCGGGCCTTGAAGCAGCGCCGAGGCACGACAGTGGTCGCGGCCGCCGGCTGGGACTGTGCATCGTTTCACCCTTCCTGCACTCGCTTGCTCCATTAGTAGACCCATTCCCGGCAGGAGTGCAACGTCGTTTTTGGTGCCGCGGCTTTCATGTCGCGACTTCAATGTCGCGACCTTCACGTCGCCAATTCACCGCTGCCGTCTAATCCGTGCCACGACGTTATGGGGGATGCCCGGCAATGCTGAGGCGTCCGAGCCGGATCGGCTGTAGCCCGTCGGTCGTCGACAGGACCGGCTGCCCTTGCGAACAGAGCAGGCAGCAGCCGCGAGGTCGCACCCGAGATGGCCCGCTGCCTATTTCGTCGCCGAGGACCGATGGTGTCGCCGCGCACGGTGAGCAGCAGCGGAGGCCGATCTCCGGCGCCCCCGCTCGGTTGTGTAAGTCAGCCGGCAGCGTCGACGGTCCGCCGGGCTCTGCTCGCTTGGACGGCTGACCAACCAGCCGTCGCGCGACGCGCACACCCTCGCCAGAAGCGCTCGTCACCGGTCGGCAGTCACACACGCCGCTTCGTGAGCGCAGGTGAACGACGCGAGCCCGCGCCCGCTCACGCTCCCCGGCGGCGCCGCGCCCTGTCCGCTGGCTTGCTCGGCCGGGTCGCGCCCCCCGGTTGAGCACGTCGCCGGGGACGCAGCCCGGTGCGGGCGGCGACTTCGGCGACCTCCTCATCGTGGTAGGCGGTGCGGACGCCGGAGAACGACATGCCCGCCGCGTCCGCGAGGTCGACGAGGGTGTACGGGCGGGGGTGGGCGTACTCGCGGGCGTACGCCAGCAGCGCCCGGATCGTCGCCTCGATCTCCACCTGCCGGCGGCGGAGCCCGGCCAGCGTGGACAGCACCGGGTCGCCGTCAGCCTCCTCCCACGCCAGCCGCAGCTGCTCGGCCGTCTCCTGCCGCGCCTGCCCCACCTGCTCGCAGGCCTCGTAGTAGGCGTCATCCGGACGGCGAGGGCGGGCGGGCAGCGGGTGCAGGAGCGCAGCGACGTGGTCGCACAGATCCTCAGCCATACGACTGACAATCGCATGGTCTTGCGCTGAACGCAAGTGCATGTGACTCTCGTCAGTGTGACCGACGCTGGCCCACCCACTCCGCGCGTATCACCCGTGTCCTGTCTTGGTCAAGGTGAGGCAGGCCCGGCGCATCTGAGGCACGCGGCGTGTCGTCCCGGGCGATCCGAGGCACGGGCCGCTACGGTCGCCACCGACTTCGAGTCGTGATCTTGTGGTGGTGCTGTGGGTTGTCCGACTGCGACGGTCGCCAGCATGGACGACGTCGAGGTGGTGTTCGCCGAGGCTGGCGGGGGCAGGCGGCGGGAGCGGTTGGGGCGTTGCTGGCAGGTGCGGTTTGAGCGGGTGCCGCCGGTGCGGTCGTTCCCGTCGTACCGGGGTCAGAGGAACTTCCCGGGCCTGTGGTGGTCGGCGACGACGGGCGGGCATGTGGGGTTCGAGTCGTGGCTGGAACGAGACCAGGTGATGGCGTTGGACTTCGACGCGGAGGTGGTGGGTCTCTCCTCCCAGCCGTTTCGGCTGCTGTGGGCGGCTGCACGTCGTCCGTTGCGGCATACGCCGGACTTCTTTGCTCGGCTGGCGGACGGGACGGGCGTGGTGGTCGACGTCCGAGCTGATGACCGGGTCGGGCCGGAGGACGCCGAGGCGTTCGCGGCCACGGCGCAGGTGTGCGGGTCGGTGGGTTGGGAGTATCGGCGAGTCGGCGAGCTTGCTGCGGTGCTGGCGGCGAACCTGCGCTGGCTGTCCGGCTACCGGCACCCGCGTTGTATGCAGCCGGCCTGCGCCGCGGTTCTGCGGGAGGCGTTCACCGCACCCGCTGGGTTGCTGGATGGTGCGCGGGTGGTCGGTGACCCGGTCGCGGTCCTGCCGACCCTGTTTCACCTGCTGTGGCGGGGGGAGTTGGTCACCGACGTGGCCGGCTCGCTGCTGGGCGCTGCCTCTGCAGTATCGGCCGCTGAGGACCGGTCGTGACGGTATCCCGGCCGGCAGTGCTGAGTGCCGGCGACGAGGTGCGGCTGGCGGGCAGGGTGTTCACGGTGGTGGCCTTGACGGGCACCGCGGCCCGGCTGGCTGACGTTGCCGGCGAGGAGACGGTGATGCCGCTGGGCCGGCTGCTGGCCGACACGAGTCTGGAGGTGCTCACACTGCCGAAGCGGCCGCGGGTTCCGTTGTCGCCGGAGGGGTTGCTGGAGGGTGCTCCGGCCGCCGTGGTGGAGCAGGCCCGGTGGTGGGAGCGGCACGTGGTGGAGGTGCTCACCGGGCTGCCGCCGGAGTCGGCGCCGGGTGTGGCGGGCAGGCCGGAGTACGACCCGGCTGCGCGGTCGCTGCGGCAGCGGGAGACGGCCAAGGTCGCGGAGTTGGTGGCCGCCGGCCACCGGGTTGGGTTGAGCACGCTGCAACGGCTGCGGCGCAGTTACGAGACTGAGGGGCTGTGGGGGCTGGTCGATCACCGGTTGACTCGTCCGGCCGCGCCCAGCGGTCGGGTGGACGCCCGTGTGGTGGACGCGGTCCGGCGGGCAGTCGCGGAGGAGACCAACCGGTCGACTGGCACCCGGGGGCGGCTGCGTCGGCGGGTGGAGCAGATCCTGGCGGCCGAGCACGGGCTGGACGCCCCGGTGATACCGGCCAAGACGACGTTCTACCGGCTGGTTGACCGGGTCTCGGCGGGCCGGCACACGTTCGGGTCGGCGCGCACCCGCCGGTCGCTGGCCAAGCAGCCAGTCGGGCCGTTCGGCGCGGTGGCCGCGGCACGGCCGGGTGAGCTGGTGCAGATCGACTCGACGCCGCTGGATGTGCGGGTGGTGTTGGACAACGGGCTAGTGGACCGGGTGGAGCTGACCGGGATGGTGGACCTGGCTACCCGCACCATCCCCGCGGCGGTGCTGCGGCCGTCCACCAAGGCGGTCGACGCCGCGCTGCTGCTGGCCAGGGCGTTGACGCCGGAGCCGATGCGGCCGGGCTGGTCGGATGCGCTGCGGATGTCCCGGTCGGTGCTGCCGCATCGCCGGCTGGTCGACGTGGACGCGCGGCTGGAGCAGGCGGCAGCCCGGCCGGTGATCGTGCCGGAGACGATCGTCTGTGACCGCGGCAAGGTCTACCTGTCCGAGGCGTTCCGGTCGGCCTGCCGGGCGCTGGGGATCACCTTGCAACCCGCCCACCCGGACACGCCCACCGACAAGCCGGTGATCGAGCGCACGCTGGGGTCGGTCGGCACGCTGTTCGCCCAGCATGTCGCCGGCTATGCCGGGTCCAGCGTGGAGCGACGCGGCAGGAACGCCGAAGCCGAGGCGGCCTGGTCGATGGTCGAGCTGCAGGCGCTGCTGGACGAGTGGGTGGTCGCGGTCTGGCAGAACCGCCCGCACGACGGCCTTCGCCACCCGGCCACCCCCGGCCGGCCGCTGACGCCGAACGAGGCCTACGCCGCCCTGGTCGAGGTCGCCGGGTACGTGCCAGTTCCACTGTCCGAAGAGGACTACCTTGAGCTGCTGCCGGTGTGCTGGCGGACGGTCAACTCCTACGGCGTCAAGATCAGCCACCGGGTCTACGACTGCCGCACGCTGAACCCCTACCGCCGCCAGTACTCCGGCGTCGCAGCGAAGCAGGGCTTATGGGAGATTCACTACGACCCCTACGACGTGACGCAGATCTGGGTGCGCAACCACCACGACGGCGGCTGGATCACCGTCCCCTGGACCCATCTGCGCACCACCCCGGTACCGTTCGGCGAGCAGGCGTGGAACCACGCCCGCAGGCTGCTGTCGGCCCGCGGCCAGGACCCGGCCACCGAAGAGGAGATCGCGCAGGCGGTCAAGACGCTGCTGGACAAGGCCGAGCAGGGTCCGGCAGACCAGCGGAAACCTTCGAAGACCGACCGGCGGGTGGCTGCCCGCAGCCGCGCCACCACCGACCCGGCCTGGCCCCGGCCCGGCCCGCCTCCACCTGAGCCGGTGGCCGGGGTGGACGACGCCGAGGACGGTGCTGTCGTGGGTGCGGACAGCGCAGGGCTGGCCGAGGTGGTCCCGTTGGGCATCTTCGACGCCGGTGAGGAGGCCAAGAAGTGGTGGTGAACGGTTTGGCCGGCGACGAGCCGGACGCCGGCCGCCGCGAACCCACCATGACACTGTCGGGCTGGCGGCGGTTCATCGACGAACCACCCGCAAGCTTCGAGCTGCTGCCCGACACCCGTTGGCGCGGCCTGCCAGGGCCGCAGAAGGCCGGCTACGACGAAGCGAGGATCAACTACCACTCCGAGATGGTCGTGGTGGCGACCTCGGCCATCCGGGAGATCACCCGGCAGGGCCGGCTGCTGACCCTGCTGAACCGACGGGAGATCAGCGCCCGCCGAGGGCTGATCGTCTCCGGGCCGTGGACGACCGGAAAGACCACCGCCCTCAAACAACTCGGCCGCACCCACGAGCTGATGATCCGGCAACGGCATCCGGGCACCGACCGGATCCCGGTCGTCTACGTGACCACCCCGCCCAAGGGCTCCCCCCGCAAGCTGGCCATGGAGTTCGCCCGCTTCCTCGGCCTGCCGCCGATCAAACGCAGCTACAACACCACCGACATCGCCGACGCGGTCTGCCAGATCCTCATCGACGCCCGCGTCGATCTGGTGCTGGTCGACGAGATCCACAACCTGAACCTGGCCACCAGCGCCGGCGAAGACATGTCCGACCACCTGAAGTACTTCACCGAGCACCTACCCGCCACCTTCGTCTACGCCGGCATCAACGTCGAACGCTCCGGCCTGTTCACCGGCGTCCGCGGCAGGCAGATCGCCGGCCGCTGCGTGCTGGTCAACACCGGGCCGTTCCCCTACCAGCAGGAGTGGAAGGCGCTGGTCGCCACCATGGAGACCGCGCTTCGGCTGCACCGCCACCAGGCCGGCAGCCTGGCCGCCCTCGACAAGTACCTGCACCACCGCACCGGCGGCATGATCGGCAGCCTGTCCCACCTGGTCCGGGCCGCCGCGCTGACCGCGATCCTGGACGGCAGCGAGGCCATCACCCGCGGCCTACTCGACACCATCCCGGTCGACCACGCCGCGCAGTCCGACGGACAACCGGCTGCCTGACCGTGACCCTCCCGCTCACCGCCGGGCTTCGGCCCCTGCCGCGCACCATCCCGCCGTACCGCAACGAAACCCTCAGCTCCTACCTCCGCCGGCTCGCCCTGGCCAACCGGCTCGACCCCGACGCCCTGCGCGTGCACCTCACCGGGCAGACACGCAAGACCGCCGCAGTCCCAGCCGAACGGCTCGCCGTTCTTTGCGGGCGCCCCGCCGCCGCTCTGCGTCACGCCATCCCCGAACTGACCACCCCGGGCGACTCCGCTAATCCCGGCGGGTCTCCTCCCGGCCGCACGCTCGGCCTGGCCTGCCAGCTGTGCGCGGTCGCCCGAACGGCGCACGACCAAGTTTGGTGCTGGCGAGGCGACGAAGAAGTCGTCTGCCACCGGCACCGGCGCTGGACCGGCGGCCCCGGTGGACGGGCGTTCCGACAGCCCGACCTGTCCACCCAGCCGGACATAGTCCGCGCCCACACCCGGCACCGCCGTCTCGTCCGACGCCACGGCCGCCAGGCCGCCGCCGACGCCTTCACCGCCGCCGCAGCCATCTGCCGCACCTGGCACCGCAGCAAAAGCATGACGACGACTATCACCGGCTCATGACGATCTTCCATGGCCGTCAACCACGACAGCTGGCCTTCAACGACCCGACGATCCACGCAGCCGCCTACCCCCAGGCTGTCGCCCTCGCCGGGCTGTTGGCCTCGCCGCACTGGCGGTCACTTGCACGCCAGCACTCATCCGGCCGCACTCGCTTCTTCGACGAGCTACGCGCCACCGTCGCTCCGGACTACCCGTGGCCCTGCTACCACCACGATCCGCTGGTCGAATGGCTCTTCCCACGCCACGACGATCCCTGCTCACGTGACTTCGACCCCAGCCCACTACGTGAAACGGCGCGGGGTCAGTCCTCCTCAGCGGCGGCGAAGGCGCCGTCAGCGAAACCTCGCGCGTATTCCCAACTCACGTAGCGTGTCGGGTCGGGTTCGTACGCCGGCTCGTGCACCCGGGTGCGTCCAGCTTCGAGCAGGTGGCGCAGGTTGCTACGCATCAACTCCCAGCCGAAGTAGTGCGACTGCCCGCAGTCCTCGCACTCGACCACGATCCCGCGGACCCCCCGGGGCGACAGCAGGGTCCGGAAGATCTCGAGGTCCTCAAGGTCGGCGAGCACGTCCTCGCGCTCCGCCGGGGTCAGCGGCTGCCCGCCGGCCGGTGCGTCGTCGTCGAGGTCCTCGAGGTTGGCGGCGGGGTCGCTCGGATCACCTGCGAACGGATCAGGAGGGGCCCCGTCGTCGGCTCCCTCGTTCGACGCGGCGGTCGCTCCAGTGGGGCGCACGAACAGGAGCCGACTCGTCTTGCCCTTGTCACGGGCTGGTGCGTTCTTGCGAGCGGCGGCCTTGATCGCGGCCAACCCGGCATCGAGATCGAGGGCGTTGTTGACCGCGCTGAGCAGTTGGGCGTCGACGGCCATCACACCCTCGTCAACGTCGTAGGCCTCCGCGGCAGCCTTGATCGCGGCCAACCCAGCATCGAGATCGAGGGCGTTGTTGACCGCGCTGAGCAGTTGGGCGTCGACGGCCATCACAGCGCGGTCCACGGGGTCGATCCTGTCCCGCTCGCTCATCCGCCCTCACCCACCCCGAGGCGACGCAGCGTCTCGCGGGCGTGCCGCAAGTTGGAGCGTACGGTTGCGACCGGCATGCCGAGATTCTCAGCGATCTCCACAGCGCTGTAGCCGTCGTAGTACCACGCCATCACCTGCCGCTGCCGCGCGGGCAGCTTGCTCATCGCGTTCAAAACCATCTGCACCTCGGACTGTTGGTAGACATCCTGGACAACCTCCATAGCCCAGCAGCCACGAAGGACACGATCCAAGTCGGTACGGGGCCGAGTAGCGAGCTTGATCAGTTCGTTGGTAGCGGCGCGGCGCAGATACTCCTTCGGCGAACGAAGCTGCTCCCACCTGACATACACCTCGATGAAGGCGTGCCCTGCCCCGTCGCCAGCATCCTGCGGGCTCGCTCCGAGCCGGAGAAGGAACCCCAACAGTCGAGCTGCCTCCGTCCGATAGAACGACTCGAACTCGGCGTCCTACGTCAGACCCCGCCCCCCTACGGCCGGCTCCGCGGTCAACGGATCACCGTCCAGCTGGTCGGTAGAGCAGCACCCGGCCCGCGGACAAACGTGCAAGCGGTTCCGTCGGGATGCTGCTGAACCACGAACGAGCCGGGCGGTGCGGCAACCAACATATGCAACAGGACCGCATGCCGGTTCTCCTCGATCCGCACTTGTGCCTGCGACCGGATGACGAGTTCGCCGAGGTGGCGGACGGCGCCCAAGACGACCACCACCACAGCGAGGATGACCCCCACTGACACCGCCGCCTCCCCGATGACACGCCCGGGCTCATGCCAGGCTGCTACCAGGAAGAGCGACACGTCGACGCCTTGGTGCAAGCCGCCCGGCCGGACTCGAGCGCAGGTTCACCGACGCCTCGGCCTAGGCGCGGCCGGCTCCGACCCTCGTGTCGGCCGTTGCGTGATCCGTGTGGTTGGGCTCTCATCCGGCCGATGCCGGTGCCGCCGACGTAGCCTTGATCCACCTGGAGGTCGAACCGCACGGGGCGATGAGCGGGTCAGATCTGATCAGCCGTCCGCACTCCCCACCGGTGGCCAGGTCGCCCGCTACCCATAGTCACGAACTCCCGAACGAAAGGAGGCGAATACAGATCAGTCGATCAACCGTCTCTACTTGGCTCGGCAACCACTACGGCGCCTGGTCACTGCCCTCGCCGTCCGCTGCCGGATCGAGTCCGACGGTCCCCGGTCGCACTGGATCCGGCCGAACTGGACCCAGGCCGGCGAGGTCGCCGCAGTCCGGTGCGGGCGGCCACCTCGTCAACGTCCTCGTCGTGGTAAGCCGTTCGCACACCCGAGAAGGACATGCCGGCGGCCTCGGCAAGATCGACCAGCGTGTAGGGGCGGGGATGGGCGTACTCGCGTGCGTAGGCCAGCAGCGCCCGGGTGATCGCCTCGATTTCCACCTGCTGCCGGTGCAGCCCGGCCAGGGTGGACAACACCGGGTCCGCATCGGTCTCCTCCCACGCCGTCCGCAGTTGCTCCGCCGCCTCCTCCCGCTCCCGCTCGGCCTGCTCCAGCGCCTCCTCATACACATCCTCTGGCACCCGCCTGCGCCGGGGCTGCGGATGGAGTAGAGCGGCCACGTGGTCAGACAGGTCCCTAGCCATACGCTGATCGTCGCACATCGTTGCGCTAGTCACAATCGCGTGTGATGCTGGCAAGGTGCTCCGGGCCCCACCGCTGCCAGCATCCGACACCACCGCTGCTGCTCAGATCGGCGACCAGCCGAGCAATCCCAGGAGATGCCTCACGACAGGTGGGACAACCTGCCGCGCCACCAGTCCCGACCAATCCGAGGCAAGCAGGTCAACCGCCCATCCGTGCCTCAGATCAAACGGGAAAGGACAACCCGAACGGACGGAACTCCATACCGGTGACTCCCCATCCAACGAACATTCGGGACACCCAGAGGCCGCCACCGGACGGCGGCCCCCGGAAGGAAGGAGTGGAACTCCCATGCGGTCGGGCCCGCCCGTCGGGCAGCCCCGACCGGTACCCGAGGCCAGGCTGTTGGTCTCCGCCTACGCCGGACAGCGCCTGTTCGCCAGCAAGTGGGTCATCGCCGTCATCGTCCTGCTCGGCACCAGGCCCCGCCGGCACTCCGAGATCCTCCAGGCCCTCGGCGGGCAGATCTCCAGCAAGGTCCTCACCCGCACGCTGACCTGGATGGCCACCGAACAGCTGGTCACCCAGCCCGGCCGCAGCCGGACCGACCCCTACGCCCTCACCCGGCGCGGGCGCTCGCTGTACGATCTGGTCAAGATCATCGCCGCCTGGGCGGACGCCGACGCACTGCAACACGGGCAGGAGGCAGCTGCCGAGACGTAACACCAGCCGGGCCGGCCCACGGACCTCCGTGGGCTGGCCTGCGGTGAGGATCCAGATCCAGATCCTAGATCACACGGCCATGTTGACGGCGGTCGCCGGCGGCGAGCCCGGCCAGCATCCTCGCCCATGACCGCTCGGTGTGATGTTCGTAGCTGCGGCGCAGCCGCCCGGAAAGGCGCAGGTGCCGGTGCTCCTCAGTGGTCATCCGCGTCCTGTCCTTTCTGGACGGTCTCGTCGACGACGACTTCGATGACATGGTGGCGGATTGCGGCGTCGAGAGCGTCCGCTCGGTCGAGCCGGACCCGGACGGTGCGGGCGAGGACGTTCCGGCACGGGACTGGGTCTTCGAGCGCAGGTCGGTGTAGACGGTCCAGGACAGCGTGGCGACCGCGACAACCAGCGAGGCCAGCGACACCGGGTCGAGGTACTGCTCCGGCCGCTGTTCCGAGCCGCGCCGAGCCAGCGCGGCCGCGCGGGCGATCGGCGCGACGGGATCAGTCGCCGGTCTTTCCTCCTTCGTGCGGGTGGCCCTCGTGGGCGTCGAAGTAATCGTCTACCGCGCGGGGATCGTGGTCCCTGTGACCGAGCGCCAGGTCCGCTTAAGCTTAAGGATGTCGCGCCCGAGCAGCCTCGTGAGGCGAGCCAGGTGTTTGGGACCAGGGCCAGTAGCGGGGTGTGGGAACTCGTCGAACAGCGCGGCGGCCTGGCCCTGATTGCGCTCAGTCGGCAGCGTCGACGAGTTCCTGCACGAGTTGAGCGATGAACTGACGCGCCCCTTCGTTTCGCAAAGCGATATCCCAAACTAGATCAAAGTATCCTGTATATAGCTGGACATCCTCAGCGTCCCGCAGGCTCAGCTCGGCGCTGAGGGTCTCCACGAGCACGAGGTCATCGTCAAAGATCCAGAAGCCGTGGCTTGGCACGACGGGCAGTTCGGCGCTGAAGGGGACGATGGCGAGCTGGACCGTGTTCAGGCCGGCGACGGCGAGCAGCCGATCAAGCTGGCCGCGGAGCGTTGCCGTGGGACAGGGCCGGTAGCGCAGGGCTGCTTCGGTAAGCAGGAACCGGAGGTCCTTGTCCGGGTCGTACAGGACTTCCTGCCGCCGCATCCTGGCCCGAACGCCGCGCTCGACGTCGTCTGGCAGCTTGCGGAATGCCACCAGGCGGGAAAGGAGGTGGCGGGCGTAGTCGGCGGTCTGGAGGAGGCCGGGGACGACGTCGGCTTCGAAGGCACGGATGGTGGTTGCGGCGCCCTCCAGGCCAACGCTGGCCCGTTGGCGCGGCGTGTATCCCGCCCGCAGCTGGCGGCTCCAGGCGATGTACTCGAAGCGAACGTTGCGCAGCTCGGCGAGGAGGTCCTCGACCAGCTCCGAGGCCGCTCCAACCGCCGCGGTCCAGGTGGTCACGTCCTCACTCGTGGCGGTCTGCTTGCCGTGTTCGATACGCGAGACTTTCGAGGCCGCCCAGCCAAGATGCGCGGCGAACTGCTTGCCGTTGAAGCCGGCGTCTTCGCGCAGCCGGCGAAGCCGACCCCCGAACTCCTGCCGAGCCCGGTAGACGCCGCTCAAGCCCGTCCAGTCGTCGGATCCTCGCGCGACGGGTCCTCGGCCAGATACTGGCGGTGGGGTGTCGCGTGCTCGAACGCTAGGTCCAGCCAGCGCTCGTGCCGTTCGACCATGTCGGGGTCGGTGGTGAGTTCTGACCCGAGGTGCCGGTCGTCGGCGGTAAAGTACATGAGCAGAAGACGGGACGCGTCGAACACCCAGAAGTCGTGGGCGGGGAGGTCGAGCGCGTTGGCTCGGTCGCGATCGAGGTAGCGGATGTCCTCGCCGAAATCGATGTTGTGCCGCGTGCCGCGGATCTCGAACCGCAGGTAGTCCGTCAGCGGGTGCGGGACGACTCGGACCCGCTGGAACCGCTTCCCCGCCGCCGTGGCGGCCCGCAGGTTGCTCAGCCAGCGCTCGCGCTTGATCAGCTCGTCGGGGTCGTCCGGCTCGCCGGCGAGGAACCGTTCAAACGACTCCCGTTCACCCGGGATGTCGTAGCGGTCGCGGGTCTCCATGCGGCGCGCGGCGCGCTCGAAGCTGGTGAAGAGTTCGAAGAAGCTCGGACCCTTCAGCAGCTCACGCATCAGACCGCGTCGCGGGGCGCGAATCCGAGCAGCTCGCGCGGGACCTCGATGGCCGTCTCGCGCTCGGGGATGTCCATCGTGGCCAGGGCGTCGGGGTCTGTGACCTTCCAGCCCTGGATCACGTAGGTATCCCGGTCTGTCGCGTAGAGGGTTGGGCACTCGCCGTCCTTGGAGCTCATGCCGAGGAACGTCAGCTTCACTGGGGTCTCCTCTCGGCCCAGGCGCAATAGTTAGCACTCTCGCCGGCCTGCATCGCGCTCGTCAACTCTTATCGTCCCGATTTCACCCGCCTGGCCTCCACCCGACTCGGCGCCAGCGACCGTCCTGGGTGCCATCTGTGAGCAATAGTGCGCAATTCGTTGACGCCTTGGCACCTCGTCCGGTGTGGTAGGAGCCGGCGAAAACGCCCGCAAGAGGCAGGTATCGGTCGAACCGAGGAGGCGAAACCCGTGGTGATCGGGGGGCGGGAGGTTCCGGGCGAGCGAACCGAGTATGAGCCAGCGCGGCGCGCGGTCCCGGCGTCGACTCCGGCGCCGCTGTCTGCTGACACGGGCCGCCATCTGCGCCTGGTGACCGATCCGCCGTCGGCCTGGAAGGTGCATGCGGTGTCGGCACCCGCGCTCGCCACGATGCAGGCCGGAGGTCCGGAGGAAGCCGTCTTTTCGGCGCTGCACTTCATGCCGTGTGTCTTGTGCGGGCGGGAGCTGGTCCGCCTCGTCCATGGCTTCGCTACCGAGCAGGCGGCGGGTTTGTTCATCGTCGAGCAGGGCTGGTCGGACTTCGCCGTCTACGAGACGCGGCGGTTGCCGGAGGTGCTGCGCGAGTAACCCAATAGCCCCGGGACCGGCCGCGTGATGCGGGGACACCGCGACCGGTCCCGGTTCCACAACAAGCCGGCGCCCGAGGCCGCCGAAGGTTAGGCCCCTTTCCGGCCTCGGGCGCCTTCCACCACTCCCGTAGGAGGTGTGGCCGCCTCATGCTGCCCGAACCACCCCACCTCACGCCACCGCCCGTCTGGCTCCCACCGCTGCCACGACGAACGCCCGGGGAAGCGGACCTACGCGTCTTCACGATCGAGCACCCCATCGGCGGACGGCACCGGCCGGGCCGGCGGTCGTTGCGCGTCGTGCGTGACTGCGTCAGTGGCCGTCCCGTGCTGCGGGCTGCCGCGCTGGCTGTGCTCGTCGCCCTAGCCGCCGGCTGCGCCGGCAGCGCCGCCACCGGGACGGGCGGCCAGGCCGCGCGAACCTCGGCCGCCTCCGGTGACGCGCTCAACCTGCGCGGGGTCTGCCCGGCCACCGTGGTGGTGCAGTCGAGCTGGTTCCCGCAGGCCGAGCACGGCGCGGTGTACCAGCTGCTCGGCAAGGGCTACCAGATCGACGCGGGGCACAAGAGCGTGACCGGGCCGCTGGTGGCCGCCGGGGTGGACACCGGGGTGAAGCTTCAGATCCGGGCGGGTGGGCCGGCCATCGGGTTCCAGCAAGTCTCCAGCCAGATGTACGCCGACCGGTCCATCACCATCGGAATGCTCAACACCGACGAGCTGATCGGCCAGTCGGTCAGGGCCCCCGTGCTCGGGGTGGTGGCGCCGCTCGACCTCGACCCGCAGGTCATCATGTGGGACCCGCAGGCTCATCCCGGCTGGAACACCATCTCGGACATCGGCCAGACCAACACCCGGGTGCTGTACTACTCCGGGGTCACGTTCATGAGCTACCTGCTCGGGTCGGGCATCCTGCGCCAGACCCAGGTCGACGGCAGCTACGACGGCAGCCCGTCGACCTTCGTCGCCCACCGCGGCCAGGACGCCGTGCAGGGGTATGCGACCAACGAGCCCTATGCCTGGTCGCATGAGGTGCCGCAGTGGGGCAAGCCGCTGGTCTACCAGCTCATCAACGACACCGGGTACCCGAACTACGCCAACGTACTCGCCGTCCGCGTCAGTGACCGGGACCGGCTGGAGGGCTGCCTGCACAGGCTGGTGCCGATCATCCAGCGGGCCCAGGTCGCGTTCATGACGAGCCCGGGGACCGCCATCGAGGTGATGCTGGCGGCCAACGCCGCCTACAAGGGCTTCCCGTACGACCGGCCGCTGGCCGACTACGCGGTCCGCATCATGCGGGAGCAGGCCATCGTCGGCAACGGCGGCGACCACACCCTCGGCAACTTCGACACCGCCCGGATCGCCAAACTCATCGGCATCCTGGAGCCGATCTTCAAGGGCCAGAACAAGCCGATCAAGAGCGGCCTTGGTCCGGTCGACGTCATGACCAACGCCTACATCGATCCGGGCATCGGCCTACCCACCAGCAAGTAGCCCGAGACGGGTGCCCGCGCCACGTGCCGGGCCGCTCCGGATCAGGCCCGGGGCTGAGCGGCTCGCCACATCAGCCCGTTGGCTCGCTTAACGGCCGCGCTGGCGGAACCAGGGGAGCGCAGCGCGGGCACCCCCCAGCCTTATCGAGAGAGGTCCTTCGTGACGCACATGACCGCGGCGGATCCGCGCTCCTTCGACCACCTGCCTGCCGTCTTCGACCGGTTCGCCGAACTGGTCGGCGGACCCCTCAACGACTACCTGACCGCTCGCCTCCCCGACCGCGGCCACCGCGCCGTTGATCTCGGTTGCGGCACCGGCCAGCACGCCCGGCTGCTCGCCCGCGTCTTCAACGAGGTGCTGGCCGTCGACGTGTCCGCCCCGATGCTCCGGTACGCCGAGCGGCACCGGGCAGCCGGCAACATCGTCTACCAGCAGCGGGACCTGCTGGATGTCACGCCCGGCCGGGACGGTCGGTTCGACCTGGTGCTGTCGACCCACACGCTGCATCACGTGCCGGATCTGGCCTTCGCCTTAGAGCAGATCCGCTCCCTGGTCCGTCCTGGTGGGCAGGTCATCCTGATCGACAACGTGGATGCTCGACGTCGAGTCCCGCGGCGCTGGTTCCGAATTGAAGCCCGCCGGGCGCTGCGCGCCGATCTGCTGCACCATCGGCGGTCGATTCGGGAAGCAGTCGAGCTGTACCGGCTGTCCACGCATCCTCTGTGGCTAGATCACTTGACCACGGACGTCTTCCTGGCGCCCGGGGAGTTCACGCAGCTCTACGCCGCTGTCTTCCCCGGCGCCGACTTCACGCCCATGTACCGGACGCTGGCCATGCACTGGCGGGACCGCCTCTGACCAGGGCCTGGCCGGACAGCCCCTCGCGGGCGTCGGCTCTGACGGCCGGTCCATCCGACGCCCGCGAGGCCCAGCCCGGACGGGGAGGCCCCGTCAGGAGCGGCAAGCCGGCACCGCAGCGATCGACCCACACCTGCCCCTCCACCCATCGACAGGAAGTAGCCCGAGTTCACCATGATGCAGGACTTCGTCTATCGTCTCGACATGGTGATCGAGCGAGACCGTGACGAGCGTCGAGCCTTCCTGACCGCCTTCGGGCGCTTCCTCAAGATCGAGAGGGTCAAGCGCGGGATGACCCAGCAGGAGTTCGCCGACCTGCTCGGTCTCGACCGCACCTTCGTAGGGCTGCTGGAACGCGGACGGAGCGGCACCAACATCGCCGAGCTGCCACGGATGGCCCGCGGTCTCGGGCTCAAGCCACGCGACCTCATCCCGGAGCCAGAGGAAGACTGACCAAGACGGGCGCCGCGCTCCTCGACCCAGCGGCGAGCCGGTTACGCGCGGTCGAAGACCTCATGAAAGGCGGGCGGGATCGAAGCGTGATGTTCGACGGCTGCCGCTCCCCAGGTTGCCGCGCAGTTCATGGCGTTCTCGATGGGTTCGCCAGCGAGGAGGCTGTGCAGTAGACCGGCGGCGAAGGCGTCGCCGGCGCCGGTGGCGTCGAGTTGCCGGGCGGGTTCGGCGGGCACGGTGATGGTTCGGCCGGCGCTGTAGGCGATGGCGCCGCGTGGGCCGTCGGTGAGGACGATCCAGCGCAGTTGGTCGCCGAAGTGGGTGCGAGCGCAGTCGAAGGGCGCCCTTGCCCATGGAGCCGGCAGCTGGCCGGCGGAGCCGACGACGACGTGGGCGGGACCGGCTGCGGTGAGGTCGTCTGGGGGTGGGACGACGACGAGCGCCGCTGGCGATGCGCCGGCCAGCATCGCCGGGTATTTGTGGCAGCTCTCGACGTAGATCAGGTCGGCATGTGTGAGCCCGGGAGGTATCGGGGGTTCGACCGGTGGCCGGTCGGTTGCGGGGTCCAGGGCGACCATGGATCGTTCGCCGGTGCGGTCTATGAGGATCAGGGTGCGGGGTGTGGCGGCTGGCTGCCGGATCAGATACTCGGTGCGGACGTTGCGCTGCTCGAGTTCGGCGATGATGGCCTCGGCGACCGGGTCGTCGCCGATGGGGCCGACCAGGTTGACGTGATGGCCTGCGCTGGCCAGCGCGCAGGCGAGGTTGGCGGCGCTCCCGCCTGGCCGCCACCCGTACAGAGTTGCGCGGGTGTGTCCGCCGGGCTGCGGGAGTTCCGGCATGCGCAGCAGGATGTCGGCGGCGGCGGTGCCGAAGACGTAGATCTCAGCCATCAGCCTGTTCCGCGCGCAGCTCGGCTAGTTCGGCGGCGAGTGCGGATATCTGCTGGTCGTCGGGTAGCTGGACTTGGCTGCTCCATGGCAGCTGGGCTCGTACTTGGTCTGGGGTATACCGGGCGGCGACCAGACCGGCGACGAGCGCGGCCACCGTGTCGGTGTCCCCACCGAGCGTGACGGCCGTCTCGATGGCCTGACCGAGGCTGCTGCTGTTGTGGATGCAGTGCAGGACGGCGAGCAGCGTCGGGTAGGGGTGCAGGCTGATCCCATCGGCTGGCGGCGTCCACGTGTGCCGGGCTACGGCCCGCAGGTCCTCGACGATGGCAGGGTCGGCGCCGGTGACCGGGACCGTGGCGGTAGCCTCTTCGGCCGCGACGTCGAGCAGCACGGCGGGGTTGGCGCCCTCGACGGACCAGCAGGCGCAGGCGGCGACGATGGCGGCGGCGCACTGCGCTTCCGGGCCGGGATGGGTGGCTGCGGCCAGCGCGATGGCCCACCGCCGGCGCTGGTCTGCGGCGGGTAGCGGAGTGGCCCAGCCGACCGGGAGGACGCGCATAGCTGCCCCATTGGTGTTCCCGTCACTCGCCGTGGGCTGCGGCCGGCGACCACCTGGTTGACGGCTGCCGCGGTGGTGGGTCCGAGGCCCGGGATGTCGCTGGCCCGGTCGGCCACCGTGATCAGGAAGTCCTGCGGCCGGATGTCGTGGTGCTGGGCGAGATGTTCGGCGACCAGCATGGTCAGCGCGGTGTCATCGGAGGTCGCTCCGGGAGGCCAGCCGGTCCGCTGCGGTAGCTGCCGGGCGGCGGCCAGGTTGATGGCGGAAGGCAGCTGGCCTTCCCAGGGCAGTCCGAACGCGTCGCCGAGGGCGTAGCCGGTTAGGGCGGCTGCGATCCGGTCGCACGCAGGTGCGGTGAGGTCCGGGTAGAGCCGGGTGAGCAGGCCGAAGCCCTTCTGTTCCACGGCGGTGCGGCCCGCTGCGGCGAGTTCGACGGCGGCGCGGTGCTGCCCGCAGTCCTGGTGCATTCCGGAGAGGGATAGCTGCGCGTGCGCGATGTCGTAGCTGGTGCCGCAGTCCAGGAACGCGGTCAGGGCTTGTTCTGCGAGGGTGATGGCGGCCCGGCAGTGGCCGTCCCGGGCGGCCAGTTCGGCACGCGTGTGGATGATCTTGGCGCGTTCCAGCGGCTCGCTCAGGTCGCTGGCGAGCTGGCTGGCCTCGTCCAGATGCCCGAGCCCGGCGGCGGTCTGCTGGAGCCCGAGCTGGGCGCGGGCGACGCCGTGCAGCGAGTGCAGCAGCCCGCGGGCGTCGAACACCTCCCGGCGTAGCCGGAGCGCCTGCCCGTGGTACTCAAGCACCGCCGCCCAATCGGCGTGGACCTCCCGGGCCGCGCCGAGGTTGTCCAGAAGCGTGGCCTGCGCAGTACGGTCCCGCTCCTCCTCCGGACAGGTCAGCAGCAAATCCAGCGCCCGTCGGAAGGCGATCTCGCCGTCCTCGACAGCACCGCCAAACAGCAGAGTGGCGCCCAGGATGCCCTGACAGCGCACCCGGTCGGTGTCCGTCGCCGAACGGGCGGCCGCGCCACCTCGCGACCTCCAGCGGCACGATCACGCTGACTGAGTAGGGTGCCCGGCCGGGTTGCAGCGGACCCGCGCTGGTGAATCGCCCACGGCGGGCCGAACGGTGTGCGAGCATCCCGCTATGACCGAACCCCCGAGCGGCCCTGGGACAGGGCAGCAGGGCTGGGACCGGACGACATGAGGCCGGCCGAGCCGCCACCGCGGCGGCGACCGAACCCAGTACCGCTGCTCGTAACCGTCGGTGTGGTCGCCGCGCTGGGCGGGATCGCTGCTCTCGTCCTGACGCTGAGCGGCGGCGGTGGGACGGCTCGACCTGCGGTGACGCCTAGCCAGACACAAACCCCGAGCACCTGGGCGATCGCCGGGGCGATTACCGTGCCGGCCACCGTCGACCGGAGCACCGAGTCCTGCACGGTGGAGAGCGGCTACGACGACGTCTCCGCCGGCACTCCGGTGACCGTCACCGACGAGCACGGCACCACCGTCGGCGCCGCCACCCTCGATGACGGCATCCCGGACCCGCTCACCTCCGACCGCTGCGTCTTCCCCTTCCACCTCGAGGTAAAGCTAGGCCCGAGCTTCTATAAGTTCGAGGTCGGCCGCCGCGGCGGGGTCACCTACACCGCGGAGCAGGTCAGGGCCGGCAACATCCAGTTGCGGCTCGGCGACTAGTCCCGGCAGAGTCGGTCGCGGGCGCAGCTTGACGGCCAAGCATCGAGTGCTTCCCCACGTCGGCTGATCGAACCCCGGTGCCCTGGTCCAGACCGACGGACTCCGCTGGGACCAGCTGTACGCCCGGGCCGACCTCATCGCCCCGGACACGAGGCGGGTCGTCTCGCCAGCAGCATCCACGGGTATCGCTGATGGCCCCTCGGCTGCCGGGTGCCGCGCTCTGCCGCCGTCTCGGACAGCCGCCGTGGAACGGTTCATGGGATGAACGAGGGGCGGGCGGAGTTCGCTGCGACGGCACTGATCGGGCGAATGTATCCAGAGGACCCTCAGGACGGCGCTGATCTGCGAAGCTACCGGCCTCTCAAAGCGGGTGTCGCAGGTTCGAGTCCTGCGGGGGCCCCTGCTGCATCCGCACAGCTCAGGGGGCCGACCGGGGCCGATGGGACGGGCGGCTACGAAGCCCAGGGACCCGATCCGTCACCGGACCGCGCACGGTCTGCGGCAGAGACGATTCCGCGCGGGTCCGCCGGCGAGTCCGGGGCCCGTTCCCGCCCGGCGACTCGCCGCCTGCTGATCTGGAGGAGAGGGGCTCTGTTGCGTCCCGCCGGGGGGCGGCCCGGCGTGCAGGTCTGATGGGGCAGGGTGGAGGGATGCGTCGAGGGCGGATGGCCGTGCCGGTTGTTGAGCGCTCGGCGTTCGCCGGGTTCCGGTTCCCGCCGGAGGTCATCACGGTCGCCGTGCGTTGGTACCTGCGGTATGGACTGTCGTACCGCGACGTCGAGGAGCTGCTGGCCGAGCGCGGCGTCGAGGTCGATCACGTGAGCGTGTAGCGGTGGGTGCAGCGGTTCGCGCCGCTGTTCGCCGAGGCGGCCCGGCCGTGCCGGCACGCCGCCGGCGACCGGTGGTTCGTCGACGAGAGCTACCTGAAGGTGGCTGGCCGGTGGCGGTACCTGTACCGGGCGGTCGACCAGTTGGCCAGGTCATCGACGTGCTGCTGAGCGAGCACCGGGACACCGCGGCGGCCCGGCGGTTCTTCATCCGTGCGCTGCGGCACGCGCCGGCGCCGGTGGAGGTGACCACCGACCGGGCTGCTGCCTACCTCAGGGTGCTCGATGAGCTGCTGCCGGCGGCCCGGCATGTCACCGAGCGGTACGAGAACAACCCGATAGAAGCTGATCACGGTCGGCTCAAAGCGCGGCTGCGCCCGATGCGCGGATTGAAACGGCTGCGCTGCGCGGCGGTCATCGCTGCCGGACACGCCTTCGTCCAGAACCTCCGCCGCGGCTTCTACGAGCTCGGCCTCGACCGCTCGCCACGGCTCCGGCTGGCGACGGCGTTCACCGAGCTCGCCCAGACGCTCTGATCGCGGAGCAGGGCTCGGACCCAAGCACTTCCGGACCTCGGCAACGCAACAGCGCCAGGTAGACGCTGGCGTTCTGCGGGAAGTCCGGATGCAGGGCGACCCCCCAGCAGCCCCGCTCCGAGGCAAAGTTCACCGGCAGGTCCAGCACCGTGGCCTGGACCTGCACGGTAGCGCCTACCAGCAGTACGCCGCCCGGACCGGACGGTTCCTGCCCGGGATTGGCCGGCGCCGCCCCGGCACCCGCCCGGCCCGCCCATAGCTCGCCGGCCCACCGGCAGGCAGGTCCGACACCGTTCGAAACACGCATCCGCCCGCCGTCGTTCGTGCCGCCGCCCGCGGCCGGGCAGCCAAAGCGGAGCTGCAGTGCTGGACGTGCGCTCGCCGGGCCGCTCCAGGCTGCCCATCACCGGCAGCAGGGTGGTCTTCCCCGACCCGGACGGGCCGACGACCGCGACCAGCTCGTGAGCAGCCCCGTTGGTCTGGATCAGGGCGACGGCGGGCCCGACCTGCTTGACGACCTCGACGAATGCTTCCGGGCCGCGGCGGCCCCCGACACCGTGAAGCCGATGACGCCGCGGCCGGCAGGTTAGCGCAGCGGCCTGCCTGTCCGCGCCGGCCGGGTCAGCTCAGCCGGCCGCCGCGGACGACGACCCGACCAGCCTTGAGGACCAGGTCACGGATCGGCCGGGTCACCACCGCCGCCGCGGCGGTATCGGCGGCCAGTACCACCAGGTCGGCCGGGGCGCCGATCGCCAGCCCGTAGCACGCCAGGCCGGGCGCGCGGGCTCCGTCGTAGGTCGCCGCCTCCAGGCGATCTCGATATCCTCGTCCCGCCGGAAGGTGCTGCGGCAGGCCACATGCATGGCCCGCTCCAGCCAGTCGCCGCTGCCGGACGGGCTCCACAGGTCCCGGATGCCGTCATGACCGCAGGCGATGTTCACCCCGGCGGCGCGCAGCCCGTTGATCGGTGGCACCGGGAAGTCGAAGACCGCGGCCGTGGTCAGCGTGATCCCGGCCGCGGCCAGCCCGGCGCCCAGCCGATCCTGGTACGCCGGGTCGATCTGGCCCAGGGCGTAGGCGTGGCTCACGCGCCTTGCCGCCCAGACCCGCGGCCTGGGTCCGCTCGATGATCAGCTCCAGCTCGAAGCGCCGAGGCTGCCGCCGTCGTGCAAGGGATATCGATCCCGGCGCCGTGCCGCTCCGCCAGACCGAAGACCACGTCGAGATGCCGGACCGGGTCCCGATCCAGGCCCGCCGGATCAATCCCGCCGATGATCTCTACGCCGAGCTCGAGGGCCGCGTCCAGCAGCTCGGCGGGTACCGGGATTGCCGAGGATCCCGCTCTGCGGGAAGGCCACCTGTTCGACCGTCACCCGCCCCGCCGCCTCCCACGCGGCCTCCACCCCCGTCCAGCCCGGCGCCGGCATAGACGTCGGTGTGCGTGCGGACATACGAGGCGCAGCGGTCACCACCCGCTCCAGCAAGGCCGCGGCGTGGTCGGCTTCGGCAGACCGAGCTCGCCGCGTCGACAGCGCTCGTTGCTGATCCGGCCGGCGAGCGCGTCGCCGGCCGCGTGCGGTTCCCAGCCGGATCCTCCGGGATCAGCAGGTGTAGCGCTCGATGAGGGTGCGTTGCACGCCGGCGTCGGTGCCGGTACCGGTGTAGTAGAAGCCCACCGCCCAGGCCGTGCCGCCGGCGTTGGCGACTGCGAGCAGGACGTTGGCGATGGCGAGGGTGGTGCTGGGTGACGGGTTGGCGTTGCCGGCGGCCAGCGGTTGCCAGGTCGTACCGTTCCAGCGCAGCGCGTGGGTGAACTGTCCGGCGTAGCCGACCGCGATCACGTCATCGGCGGCGCGCACGGCCACGCCGTTGAACGCACCGGGTCCGAAGTCGGTCGCGAGCTGCTGTTGCCAGCCGGTACCGGTGAAGTGGTACCCGATCGGGTAGCGGACGCCGCCGCTGTAGGGGTCTGCGATGAAGGAGCCGACCGCCCACACCGTGCCCGGCCCGGCGGCGTGCACGTCGCTGGCGAACTGCGCGCCGGCGGCGGGCACGGTCCAGGCGGTGCCGTCGAAGTGCCAGGCGTCGTAGTCGCCGACCGCCCACACGTCGGTGGCCGACAGCGCGACCACGCCGTTGCGGGTCGAGGAGGCCCAGAACTCGACGTTCGGCGGGCCGGCCGCCAGCGACCACGAGACGCCGTCGAAATGCAGCAGCAGACCCCGACCGGACACGCCGCCCAGCGGTGACCCGCCGACCGCCCACACATCACTGGGGCCGGTCGCGGACACATCCAGCAGCGCGTTATACGCGCCGGGGAACGTGTAGTTCGGGCTGTCCACGATCGACCACGCGGCGCCGTTCCAGTGCATGGTCAGCGTCTGATACGGATCGTCGAGGCTGACGGTGTATCCCACCGCCCACACGTCCGACGGGGCGATGGCGGTGACGCCCAACAGCGTGTTGATCTGGTTGCGTCCGGTGCCCAGCAGACGGTTGGGGCTGGGCACGATGGTCCAGGCGGTGCCGTCGTAGTGCTGGATCAGCGTGCGGACCGCGCCGTACCCGTCGAGGGTGTACTCGCCCACCGCCCACGCGTCGGTCGCCGACAACACGGTCACATCGGACAGCGTGTTGTCCGGCCCGCTGGCGTTGGGGCTGGGCACCACCGCGAACCCACACGACGGGCCTGGCGTGGGCGTGGGCGACGGCGTCGGCGAAGTTGACGGCGTCGGCGTTGGCCGGGGCCGCGGCCCGCGCCCGGCGTCCGCCGGCGGTGTCAGGATGCCCCAGGCCAGCAGGACGACACCGGATACGATCATGCCGGTGAGCAAACCGCGACGCAGCCTCATCGTCTCGCGCATGCAGCCAAGCTAGGTACCCGCAACCCCGCGGGTCCTTACGGTGTGGTGACATCGCGCGAGGCATCCAGTACCCGCAGCGCGGGAGGGATGCGTCACCGTCGCCGGGTGCCGGTGGTCACCACCGCAACGTCCACCGCCCGGTCCGGCAACCCTCGACCAACCCTGGTCAAGCATTGTTCCAATCATCATTTGATACACGACAGCGGTCAGGTGCGTTCTGCCGGTTCAGGGGCCGGGCCTACACCCAGCCGGGCTGAGGTGCACCGGGTGGTGGAGTCGATCCACAGCGTCACGGCACGGCCGGCCAGCCGCGGTCCGAACCAGGGCTGCTGCCCGGCCACGGCGAGGTTCCCGCTCGGCGGCACCACCCGGTCCAGCTCGACCGCGTCCGGCGGGCCGACCAGCTCCGCTGCCGCCGGGACGACCGCCGCCGTCGCGGCCGGCGTGGGGCTGGTGCAGTCCGTCCGGACCGATCAGTTCGACGCCCTAGTGTCCTGCGCCTGAGATCCGTGCGATATATCTGGCGAGGGAGTCGAGGATCTCCTCGGCTGTCTTGACCCATACGAACGGCTTCGGGTCCTGGTTCCACTGGTCGATCCAGGCGCGGACGTCTTTCTCGAGGGCCTGGACGCTCTTGTGGACGCCGCGGCGGATCAGCTGGTCGGTCAAGAACCCGAACCACCGCTCGACCTGGTTCATCCACGAGGAGCCGGTTGGGGTGAAGTGGATATGGAAGCGCGGGTGTTTGGCGAGCCAGTTCCGCACGCTGGGGGTCTTGTGCGTGCTGAGGTTGTCGCAGACCAGGTGCACATCCAGTTCGGCGGGCACCGCCTTGTCGATGGCGATGAGGAACTTCTTGAACTCGACCGCCCGGTGCTGGCGGTGGATCTCGGAGATGACGGTGCCGTCGGCGATGTTGAACGCGGCGAACAGGCTGGTCACCCCGTGCCTGGAGTAGTCGTGGGTCCGCCGCTCGGGCATGCCGGGCATATGGGTA
>WNGE01000824.1_pt1 | contig 40121 bp, 35 predicted proteins | sample 5400651 | NCBI WGS metagenome assembly WNGE01 (sample SAMN13153370, study PRJNA577476) | soil metagenome | isolation source: 60 cm soil or saprolite under grassland replicate 2 | place: USA:California | collected 2016-06-15 | reverse complement strand
CGATCGCCGGGCCTGCAAAGCCTTTCAGCGCGTTGACCGCGGTCCGCACGCCGAGCGCCGCGACCGTCAGCGCCCCCGCCGTAACCAGGGCGGCCAGGGCGATAATCACGAGACTGATCGCGGAGACAACGCCGACCCAGGTTGGCAGCATCACGAAACCTCGGCCCGGCGGGGCGCGGCTGTCAACGGCGTGAGCGCACCAATCGCTTCCGCGGCGAGCACGCTCAGCAGCACGGTTAGCAGCACTCCGCCTCCGCTGGAGTCGGCGCGCATCAGATCGAAGCCCGCCGCCAGCGCGACGGCGGTCGCGCCTTGCCGCATGACGGGGTAGTCGAATTCTCGCGGCGGGGCGAAGGGCAGCGCCCTCCAGATGGGATCCATCTGGTCGAGCCCAAACCGGACGGTGATCCACCGGACCGACGCCCGGAGCACGGCGAGCAGCAGCGCCGCCGGCACCAGCCAGACCGTGAAGTGCCGCAGCATCGCACCGCCGATAATAAGGAAGGCCGCGTACAGCGGGATCTCCCCGCGCCGGAGCAGTTTCTGCGCAACGAGCCGAACAGTGTCCGGCGCCGCGCTCACGCTGACCGCCGCGACAGTCGCGCAGACGACGAATGGGGAGAGGGACAGCGCGTAGCTGAACCCCGCACCACACAGGATCACGCTCGCGAGCGCAATCGCGATGCCGGTGTCGGTGATGTCGTCCTGCCACCGCGCGAGCCCGGCGAAGAGCCCGCCGAGGGCGGCGCCCCCGATGATCGTGAGCGCCACGCTGCGCACCGCGAGGTGGGGATGGTAGAGCGCGACGCCCGCGGCCACGGCCACCGCTCCAAACATGGTATCGAGCAACGCATTCCGGCGCCCGAGCTTTGGGCCGCGCCAGCTGGCGGCGGTGGTCGCGGCGCCCGCGAGGACGAGCGCGACCGCGGCGGCGGGCCGCCCCCACGCGTCACCGAGCGGCCGGATCGCGCGGCCGAGCGCCCAGGCCGTCACCGCTGTGGTGAGGAGGACCGGCACCGCGAGTGCGGCGCCGACGAGCCAGGTTCGCCGCGACACGCGTCGCAGCATGCGCCACTCCAGACGAGCACCGAACGAGGCGCCGACCCATCCGATGCCGAGTGCGATGATCGGCTCGAGGACGTGGAGCGTGACGTCGTCGAGGACGCCGAGGCCGGGCCCGAGCAGGGCGCCGAGCAAGACGATCGGCACGCCAGTCTCGACGATGCCGTCGAGCAACGGATGATGGAGGGTGGGGCGGGGGCGCGACAATCGCGTCACGCCGATGCCGGCGACGATGAGGAGCGCCAGCGCTAGCACGGGATGCACGAGGGCCAACGTTCGCGAACGCTTGACGCAGGCGCAAGCGCCCCGGTAGCTTGGGCGAACCTATGCCACCGTCGTTCCGTGTCACGGGAGGGCGCCCCCTCTCGGGCACGATTCGCCCCGCCGGCAACAAGAACGCGGCCCTTCCGATTCTCGCGGCGACACTCCTCGCCGACGGTCCGTGCCGTATCGACAATGTCCCGCGCATTCGCGACGTCGAGACACTCCTGGCGTTGCTGCAGCACGTCGGGGCGAGCGTGCAATGGCACGGGGCCAACACCGTGGAAATCGATACGAGCCGCGCTGAGCCGAAGCCGCTCGACCCGGCGCTGTGCAAAGAGATCCGCGCCTCGATCCTGCTGGCCGGGCCGATGCTGGCGCGCTTCGGACGCGTCACGCTCCCGCCGCCGGGCGGCGACGTGATCGGTCGCCGCCGCGTCGACACGCATTTCCTGGCGCTCGAGCGCCTCGGCGCGGAGGTCAGCGTCGGTGACGTGTACAAGCTCGAGGGCAAGCTCAAGGGCGCCGATATCTTTCTCGACGAGCCGAGCGTCACCGGCACCGAGAACGCGCTGATGGCGGCGGCGCGAGCGAGCGGAACCACGGTGCTGCGCAACGCCGCCTCCGAGCCGCACGTGCAGGACCTGGCGCGCTTTCTCGTCGCACTCGGGGCCGCCATCGACGGCATCGGCAGCAATACCTTGACGATCGAAGGTGGCCGCCCGCTCAAGCCGGCGCCGCATACCGTGGGGCCTGACCACATCGAGATCGGGTCGTTCATCGGACTTGCGGCGGTCACCGGCGGCGCGATCACGATCGACGGCGTCCGCGGCGACGATCTGCGCTCGACCGTACTCGCGTTCGAGCGGCTCGGCGTGCGGCCGCGGCTCGAGGGCGACAAACTGATCGTCGACGCCGGCCAGGAGCGGCGCATCCGTCCCGATCTCGGCGGCCACGTCCCGAAACTCGAGGACGGACCGTGGCCCGCGTTTCCGGCGGACCTCATGTCCATCGCGATCGTCGTCGCGACGCAATGCGAAGGGCTGCTGCTCGTATTCGAGAAGCTGTTCGAGTCGCGACTGTTCTTCGTGGACAAGTTGATCGGCATGGGGGCGCGCATCGTCCTGTGCGATCCGCATCGCGCGGTCATCGCGGGGCCGTCGGCGCTGCGGGGACAGCAGGTCGAGAGTCCCGACATTCGCGCCGGGATGGCGATGCTGCTCGCCGCGCTCGCCGCGCAGGGCGATTCGGTGATTCAGAACATCGGACAGATCGAGCGGGGCTACGAACACATCGACGACCGGTTGCGCGCCTTAGGGGCCCAGATTGAGCGTCGATCCTAAGGCCGGGGCGCACGGGGTAGGGGCGGAGCATGCTGCGCCCCTACAACTGGCGGAACTCCCCAGCGGCGACGCCGCCGTCCCACGTCTCGAGTTAGCGGAGTGGGCGCAGCGCTACGGCGTGGTTGCCGGCATCACGACGCGGCCGCTCAGTCTCGGATTGTGGAGTGACGAGCCGGTGGGGCAGGTCATCGGCCGCTGGCGTGCGTTCGGGGCGACATTCGCCGCGCGCTTCCCGTCCATCGTGCTGGCGCATCAGGTGCACGGCACCGATGTGCATTGGCACGAAGCGGTGCCCGAGGGCTGGCTCATCCTCGACGGCAGCGATGGCCACGCCACGCGAGGGGACGGCGTGCTGCTGACGGTCACTGTGGCCGACTGCATTCCCGTGTATCTCGCCGTCCCGCGCAAAGGGGCCATCGCGCTCGTGCATGCCGGGTGGCGGGGCACCGCCGATGGCATTCTGGAGCAGTGCATCGAGCTTCTGAAGTGGCGCGGCTTTGCCAAAACAGACGATATTGTAATGCATTGCGGCGTAGGTATTTGCGGCAGTTGTTATGAAGTAGGTTCTGAAGTCGCGGTGCGGTTTGGATTGTCCGGCACCGTCAAGCTCGACCTGCGCGCGGTCCTGGCCCAGCAGGCGCGGGATCTTGGCATCGCCGAGATCACCGTCTCGCCCTGGTGCAGTGCCGAAGGGCGGGACCGATTCTTCTCCCACCGCGGTTCAGGCGGTCGCGACGGACGGATGGTGGCGTACCTCGGCCGGCCGCTCGGTTGACACCGGGGACACCCCGGCTACATTCCCCAACGTGATGCGGGCGAAGTTCGGCCCGCGCTTTTTTTTCATGCTCACTGAGAGTCTTGTCGAGGCCTTCCGAACCCGGCTGGAAGCATTGGGGTTCGATCTGGCCGACCTGCGCATCGGCGGTACGCCGAACCGACCGCTCGTCCAAGTCCGCATTGACTGTCCGCCACGGAACGTCACGGTCGAAGACTGCAGCCGGATCAGCCGAGCGCTCGAACAATGGCTCGATGCGGGCGGTCCCCTGGGTAATCGTTATGTCTTGGAGGTGTCGAGCCCGGGGATCGAGCGGCCCGTGCGCTGGCACCGGCATTGGGCGCAGTTCGTGGGCCGCGACGTGAACGTGAAACTGGCTGGGATGGGACGGGTCCGAGCACGGATCGTCGCTGTCCCGGACGAGAATACCGTGGTCTTGGCACCGCACGGTGGTGCCGAGCGCGCGTACCGCCTCGATGAGGCCCGCGACGCTCGGTTGGTCGCCGAGACCGATGACCGATGACTGAGGACGGATGATGGCAAATACAACCGACGTAGTTTCCGCAATCAAAGAGCTGACGAGCACGAAACAGCTCGAGCGCAGCGAGCTGATCGACCTGCTCAAGGACGGCCTGCACGCCGCCCTCGTGAAGCGCTACGGGCCGAATGTGCGGGCCGAAATCGGCATCGACGAGATGAAAGGGTCGATCCGCATCGTGGTCCTCAAGACCGTGGTGGAGGCCGTCGAGGATGCCGGCACGCAAGTCTCGCTCGAGGAAGCGCGCTACGAAGACCCCGATTTCCAGCCGGGCGACGTGCTCGAAGAAGAGGTGCCGTTCGACCAGTTCGGCCGCACGGCGGTCCAGGCGGCGAAGCAGCGGATCATCCAGCGCGTTCGCGAGGGTGAGCGCAGCCGCATCCGCGAGGAGTTTTCGGGCAAGGTCGGCGAGCTGCTCTCGGGCGAAGTGCAGCAGATCGAGCGCGGCAAGATCGTGGTCATGCTGAACAAGTTCCGTGAAGCCGAAGCGATCATTCCGTACCGCGACCAGAATCACCGCGAGCATTTCCATCAGGGCGACACGATCCGCGCCGTGTTGAAGCGGATCGAGGAGACGCCGAAAGGGCCGCGCCTCATTCTGTCGCGCGCCGATCCGCTGTTCGTCAAAGCGCTGTTCAAGCTCGAGGTTCCGGAAATCCAGCAGCAGATCGTCGAGATCCGCGCCACCGCGCGCGAAGCGGGCAGCCGCACCAAGATCGCGGTGTGGTCGCGGGACGACGGCATCGATCCCGTGGGCGCCTGCGTCGGGCTCAAGGGCTCGCGCGTGCAGGCCGTGGTGAACGAGCTGAACGGCGAGCGGATCGACATCGTGCCGTGGTCGTCCGACCCGGAGCGGTTTGCCAAGCTGTCGCTCGCGCCGGCGCGTGTGGCGCGCGTCTTCTCCGATCCCGAGTCGAAAACGATTCAGGCGATCGTGGACGAAGACCAGCTGTCGCTCGCCATCGGCCGCAACGGCCAGAACGTGCGGCTCGCCTCCGAGCTGACCGGATGGAAGGTCGATCTCTACTCGAGCCGTGAGTGGCTGGAGCGCGGCGGCGAAGGGCCGTTGTTCGCGCCGCTGCCGCCCGCCGATGAATCGGTGACGGATGTCGCGCTCACGGAAATGAAGGGGCTGTCGCCCGAGCTGGTCGCGGTCCTGGAGCAGGCCGGCAAGAAAACGCTGCAGCACATCCTCGATCTCGAGCGCGAGGAAGTGGACCAGCTGCCGGGGATGACCCCCGATCTGGCCGACAAGCTCATGGCCTTCCTCAATGAGATGACGGAGGAGGGCGGCGAAGAAGAAGAGGCTGGTAAGACAACGGCGTGAGCGATCGCCTCACGAGGCTGCTCGGACTCGGCATGCGGGCGGGCAACATCGTGGTTGGGGTGGCGGGCGTTCGCGCAGCATTGCAGCGCAGCACCGTCGTGTGCGTGGTGCTGGCGCAGGACGCGAGCCAGCGCACCGTCGAAAAAGTGGAGCGGCTCGCCGTCGCCCGGCGCATCCCGGTGCTGCGGGGGCCGGCAGCAGAGCAGTTGGGAGCGGGACTCGGCCGGCCGCCCGTCCAGGCGGTCGGCGTCACAGATCCGGCCCTGGCACGCGGGTTGACGGCAGATGGCTGATGCCAGACAGCAAACAGCGAGGATTGAAGTGGCAACAACGCGGATCCATGATTTAGCGGCGGAATTCGGCATCTCCAGCGAGCAGCTGATGGGCATGCTCAAGGAGATGGACATCTTCGTGCGCAGTCATCTCACGCCGCTCAAGGATGAGCAGGTGTCGCTGATGCGCGCGCGCTGGGAGCGCGACAAGCGCAAACAGAAACAGCCGTCGGCCCCGCCCAAGCGGCGCCGGACGGCGAAAGCCGTGGAGCCGGCGCCCGAGCCCGTGGCCGCAACGGAGGCCCGTCCGCGGCGCCGCCGCCGGACCGCGGCCGAAGTCGCCGCCGCTGACGCCGTCGCTGCGGAAGCGGCCGCCGCCGAAGCCGCCGAGGCCGAACAGGCGCGTCTGGCGCTCGAGACCGCGGCGCGCGAGCAGGAGGAAGAGCGCCCGGCTGCATCGCTCGAGGAGCGGGCCGCGGCGTTGTTCAAGGACCTCGCACCGGCCGAATCGGCCGAGCCCGCAGCGCCGGCGGCAAGCTTGACGTTTGCGCCTTCGCCGTCCTCCGCCGCGCCTTCGCCGTTCTTTGCGCCGCCGTCGTCTCCGCCGCCGCCCCCACGGCCGTTCATCCCGACCCCCGTTCGCCCGCGGCCTGTCGCGCGCGGGACGCCGTCCGGTCAGGGGGGAAGCCCGACCGTACCGCCGCGGCCCGTGGCCTCGGCCGCGCCGGGCGCGCCCCCGCTCGACGAGCGGCGCCGCGAAAAAGGCAAGAAGCGCAAGAAGGGGAAGAAATCGCTGGTTGACCAGGAAGCGGTCGCCCAGAACATCTCGCGCACGCTCGCCACGATCAAGGCGCCCGTCGGCAAGAAGGGCGTGCATCGCCGCGAAGAGGGGCCGAGCTTCCGCGAGACACAGGAAGAGCGGCGTCGCGAAGAGCGCGAGCGCGAAAAGACGCTGGTGCGCGTCACCGAGTTTATCACGGTGTCCGAGCTGGCCAACACGCTCAAGGTCCCGCCCACGCAGATCGTGACGTTCGCGTTCAAAGAGCTGGGCCAGATGGTGACGATCAACCAGCGGCTCGACTTCGACATGATCGAGCTGATCGCCTCGGCGTTCAGCTTTCAGGCGGTGCGCGAAGAGGAGTACGCCACCACCCAGACCGAAGCGGCGAAGGACGCCGATGAAACGCTGAAGCCGCGGCCGCCGATCGTCACGATCATGGGTCACGTCGACCACGGCAAGACGTCGCTGCTCGACTACGTCCGCAAGGCCAACGTGGTCGCGGGCGAGGCGGGCGGCATTACGCAGCACATCGGGGCCTATCAGGTCACGTTGAAGGACGGCCGCAGAATCACCTTCCTCGACACGCCGGGCCACGAGGCGTTTACCGCCATGCGCGCGCGCGGCGCGCAGGTCACGGACATCGTCGTGCTGGTCGTCGCGGCCGACGACGCGATCATGCCGCAGACGATCGAGGCGATTTCGCACGCCAAGAACGCGGGCGTGCCCCTTGTCGTCGCCATCAACAAGATCGACCTGCCCAGCGCGAACGTGCAGAAGGTGAAGCAGGATCTGTTGTCGCACGGCGTCGTGCTCGAGGAGTTCGGCGGCACCACGCTGATGACGCCGATCTCCGCCAAGAAGGGCACCAACGTCGACGCGCTGCTGGATCAGATCCTGCTGCAGGCCGAGCTGCTCGACCTCAAGGCGAACCCGGACCGCAAGGCGCAGGGCACCGTGCTCGAAGCCCAGCTCGATCCCGGCAAGGGCGCGCTCGCCACGATTCTCGTGCAGACCGGGACGCTGCGCGTCGGCGACGACTTCATCTGCGGCCAGTACTCCGGCCGCGTGCGCGCGATGTACGACGAGCGCGGCGGCACCGAAGCGGAAGCCGGCCCGTCCACGCCCGTCCAGATCCTCGGCTTCGAGGGCGTGCCCGAGGCCGGCGACAGCTTCCTGGCGATGGATGACGCCGCCGCCGCACGGGAGATCGCCCAGAAGCGCCAGCGGCTCGAGCGCGAGGCGCAGCACCGCCGTTCGGGTCGGGTCAAAACGCTCGAAGACTTCATGGCCGAGGCGGCCGCCGGCGGCGTCGCGACGCTTCGCATCATCATCAAGGCCGACCAGGGCGGCCCCGCGGAAGCGTTGGCGGATGCGCTGGCCCAGCTGTCGACCGCGGAAGTGAAGGTCGAGGTGGTGCACCGCGGCGTCGGCGCGATCACCGAATCGGACGTGCTGCTCGCCCGCGCGTCCGGGGCGATCATCGTCGGGTTCCATGTGCGTCCCGACTCCAATGCCCGCGCCGCCGCCGATCGCGAGCGGGTGGAGATCCGCACCTACCGCATCATCTACGAGGCGGTCGAAGAGGTGAAGCTGGCGATGGAAGGGCTGCTTGCGCCCGAAAAGAAGGAAGTCGTACTGGGCGAAGCCGAGGTCCGTCAGACCTTCAAAATCGCCAAGCTTGGCACGATCGCCGGGTGCTTCGTGCGCAGCGGCGTGATTCCGCGCACCGGACGCGCGCGCGTGATCCGCAACGGCGTGGAGGTCTACGACGGGACGTTGTCGTCGCTCAAGCGCTTCAAGGACGACGTGCGCGAGGTCCGTGAGGGCTTCGAGTGCGGCATCGGGATCGAGAACTTCAACGACGTCAAGGTCGGCGACCTGATCGAGTCGTACCGCATCGAGGAGGTCGCGCGCTCGCTCACAGCGGCTGAGTCGTGATTGTGGGCGTGATGGTGTGGGAGCTGCACCTGCCCGCGTGCCAGTCGCTCAAGGACAAGCGGACGATCGTGAAGAGCCTCAAGGACCGGATGCACAACCGCTTTAACGTGTCCGTGGCGGAGACGGGGCATCAGGATCTCTGGCAACGGGCGGAGCTGACGGCCGCCGTGGTCAGCACCGATCGCCGCCACGCCGAGAGCGTGCTGCGCGAAGCGGACCAGCTCATCGCCGGTGCCGACGGCGCGCGGATCGTGGACACGAGCACGAGCTATCTCTGAGATGAAACGTCGCAGCCACCGTCCCGAACGGGTGAGCGAGCTGATCCGGCAGGCCGTCGGCGCATTTCTCACCGGCGCCGTGCGCGATCCGCGGATCGGCTTTGTCACCGTGACCGGCGTCGATGTCTCGCCCGACCTGTCGCACGCGAACGTCCGCGTGAGCGTCATGGGCTCGGACGAAGAGAAAGCGACGTCGCTCGAAGGGCTGGCGAGCGCCGCGCGCTATCTCCGGGCGCAGCTCTCGAAGGAGCTGCAGCTGCGGACGAGCCCGGAGCTGCATTTCCATCTGGATCGCGGACTCGATCACGCGCAGCACATCGACCGCGTGCTGAAGGAGCTGAAGGAGTCGGACGACTGAACAACGGTGGGCTCGTCCTGGTGGCCAAACCGGCCGGCCCCACGTCCCATGATGTCGTCGACATCGCCCGTCGCGCGCTCGGCGAACAGCGCGTCGGACATCTGGGCACGCTGGATCCGTTCGCGAAAGGCCTGCTGGTGCTCGTCGTGGGGCGGGCGACGCGGCTGGCGCCGTTCGCGGCAGAGTGGCCGAAGACATACGAGGGCGTCATCCGGCTCGGCGTCACGACGGACACCGACGATCTCACCGGCGCCGTCGTGGCGACCGCGTCGTGGACGGGGATCACCCCGGCGCAGCTCGCGGAGGTGATCGGCAGTTTTCGCGGCGCGTACGACCAGCGTCCGCCCGCTTATTCGGCGGTGAAGATCGAAGGGGAGCGGGCCTACCGGCGCGCGCGCCGCGGCGAAACGGTCGCACCCGAGCCGCGGCCGGTCGAGATCCGCGAGCTGGAGCTCGTAGAAGCGGCCGTACCCGATCTGCAGTTTCGGGCCACGGTGAGCGCCGGCACCTACCTGCGCTCGCTGGCGCGGGACATCGGGGCGAAGCTCGGCTGCGGCGCGCATCTCACCGCGCTGCGGCGCACCGCCGTCGGGCCGCTGCGCCTGGCCGATGCGGTGGCGCCGGAAACGGTGACCCCGGCGGCGTTGCAGGATGCGGCGATCCTGGTTGGGCATATGCCGCGCCGGCAGGTAGATAAGAAGGAACGCGACGCGGTGGTGCACGGTCGCCCGATACCGAGCGGCCAGACGGCTGACGGCACACGGCAGATCGCCATCTTCGCTGGCGATGAGCTTCTAGCCGTAGCCGAGCGGTTGGGCGACCTTCTGAAGCCCCGCGTGGTCGTGGCGGAGGGTTGATGGGTCCCGCGGTGGTGACGCTGGGTACCTTCGATGGCGTGCACCGCGGACATCAGGCGGTGCTGGCCGAGGTGACCAAGCGGGCGCGAGCTGGGCAGCTGGCGAGCATCCTGGTCACGTTCGAGCCGCATCCGCTCGCGGTCGTGAATCCTCGGGCGGCGCCAAAACTGTTGACGCTGTCCGAGGAAAAGCGAGTTCTCGTGACGGCGCAGGGCGTCGAGCAGTTCGTGTTGCTGCCGTTCACGCCGGCGGTCGCGCAGCTTGAGCCAGCGGCGTTTGTTCGTCGCCTGCGTGACGAGTACGGAATGCGCGAGTTGGTGATGGGATACGATCACGGGTTTGGCCGGGGTCGGGCGGGTGACGTCGACGTGGTGCAGGGGTTGGCGCGTGACCAGGACTTTCGCGTCGCGGTCGTGGACGCGGTACGGGACAACGGACAGCCGATTTCGTCGACGCTGATCCGCACCGCGCTCGCGCACGGTGATCTGGACTCGGCGGCGCGCTGGCTCGGCCGGCCGTACGCGATCCGAGGAACCGTGGTACGAGGGGCCGGGCGGGGGCGGACGATCGGCGTTCCGACGCTGAACTTGGAGTCGCCTGACCCGAGCAAGCTCCTGCCACCTGACGGCGTGTATGCCGCCCGCGTGGTGCTGCAGGATGGAAGGACATTCGGGGGCATGATGAATCAGGGCCCCCGGCCGACATTTGGTGAAGACGTTCGCGCGCTCGAGGTCCATCTGTTCGATTTCAGCGGCGAGCTGTATGGCGAAACGGTAGATGTGCAGTGGGTCTGTCGCCTGCGAGACGTGCAGGCGTTTCCGTCCCGCGAAGCCTTGGTGGCGCAGCTCGACCGCGACCGCCAGGCGGCGCGGGCGACCCTCAACCGGTAGGGAGTCCGATGGGGAAGATTCGGCAGCGGCTGTATGTGATCCTGGGCTTGATCGTCGTGAGCATCATCGCGCTGGTGCCGCGCAACACCAAAGAGCGCGTGCTCGACGCCAAGACGGGCGGGATGAAGGACACGTTGGTGCGCCGGGTCCCGATCAACCTCGGGCTCGATCTGCGGGGCGGCATCTACCTGGCGCTCGAGGTCGACCAGTCCAAGGGTCCGGTCCCTGATTGCGCCGACGCGATCCAGCGCGCCGAGCGCGTTGTCCGCACCCGCATGGACGAGTTCGGCACGAAAGAGCCCGTTGTACAGATTCAGGGCCGCTGCCGCTTGATCGTCGAGCTCGCCGGCGAACAGGATCCCGCCCGCGCCAGGAGCGTCATTCAGCGCACCGCGTTTCTCGAATTCCGCATCACCGACATGAAGAGCCTGTTCAAGGATGCCCTGCCGCAAATCGACGCGGCGCTGCGCAAAGCGGGCATCAAGTCACGGAGCAATGCGGCGCCATCAGCGGTCGCCCAGTTGTTCGGCGGCGACACGGCGCACACCACGAAGGCCGAGCGCGACTCGGCCACCGATGCGAACACCCCCGGCGTCCTGTCGTCGCTGCTCTTTCAGGGGCAGCTGCCGGGTGAGTACCTCGTGCCCGAGGAGCAGTGGCCGCTCGTCGACAGCCTCATCAACCGTCCTGATGTGCGTGGCGCGATCCCGCGCGGCCTCGAACTGCGGTGGGGCACGCAGGCCGAATCGCGCGGCGCCAAGGCGTATCGGGCGCTGTACGCCGTCGACGCACACTCCATCATCACGGGCGAGTACCTGGTCAAGGCGCAGGCACGGCGCGATCCCACCACCAACCAGTCGATCGTCGCGTTCCAGTTGAACCATCGCGGCGCCCGGAAGTTTTCCGACGAGACGGCGCGTCATATCCACGACTACATGGCGATCATCCTGGACGGCCGAGTCCAGGGGCAGCCGCCGATCATCAACGGACAAATCGGCGCGAACGGCATGATCGAGCTCGGGAGCAAGCCGCTGCAAGAAGCGAGTGACCTGGCGCTGGTGCTGCGCGCCGGCGCGCTGCCCGCGCCGCTCGCGATCGTCGACGAGCGGACCATCACCGGGACGCTCGGAGCTGACTCCATTCACGATGGTGTGCTGGCGGGGGTCGTCGGCATCGCGCTCGTCATCGTCATCATGATCGGTTATTACCGGGTGTCGGGCGCCCTCGCCGTGGCCGCGCTCACGCTGTACTGCTTGTTCACCCTTGCCGGGCTCGCGCTGTTTGGCTTTACGCTCACGCTCCCCGGGCTCGCCGGCTTCGTCCTGTCGATCGGCATCGCCGTGGATGCGAACGTGCTGATCTTCGAGCGCATTCGCGAGGAGCTGGTCCACGGCAAGTCGCTGCGGCTCGCCGTCGACGACGGCTTCCTGCACGCGATGAACGCGATCGTGGACTCGAACGTCAGCACCATCCTCACCGCGCTGATTCTCTACGCCGTCGGGACCGGCCCGGTGCAGGGCTTTGCCATCACGCTGATCATCGGTATCGTCGCCTCGATGATCTCGGCGATCTTCGTCGTGAAGACGCTGTTCCTCATCTGGCTGAATCGGCGGCCTGACATGGTGACCCTGAGCATCTGATGATCAGACTCTTCGCGAACGCGCAATACGACTTCATTAAATGGCGCCGCTGGGCGTTCTCGCTCACGGGCGCCATCATGCTCGTCGGCCTCGGCTTCCTCGTGACGCGCGGCGTGAACTACAGCATCGAGTTCACGGGCGGGACGCAGGTGCAGGTCGAGGCGGCGCATCAGGTGCCGATCGCCAACGTCCGCGCCGCGCTCGACAACGTCGGGCTCAAGGGCGCGGAGCTCAAGAATTTTGGCTCCGACACCTCGTTCGTGGTCACCGCGCGGATCGGCTCGGAGAGCGCCGAAGGAGAGGCCGGCACGCAGGCCGTCGCCGACGCCGTGGCCCGGGCGTTCGACCAGAGCGTCGGCGCGGGCCAGTACCGGATCGAGCGGCGGGAGGCGGTGGGCCCCAAGGTCGGCCGCGAGCTGCAGGGGAAGGCGCTCATCGCCATCCTGTTCAGCTTCGTCGTCACGCTCATCTACCTGGCGGTCCGCTTCGAGTGGCGCTTCGGCCTCGCCGCGGTCGTCGCGACGGCGCACGACGTGGTCGCCACGATCGCGTTCATCAGCGTCATGCACCTCGAGGTGAGCCTCGTCGTCGTGGGCGCGGTCCTGACGGTCGTGGGCTACTCGCTGAACGACACGATCATCATTTTCGACCGCGTACGCGAAAACCTGCGGAAATACCGGCGCCAGAATCTGTACGAGATTCTCAACCTCTCGATCAACGAGACGCTGCCGCGCTCGGTGCTCACGCACGGCACCACCATTGCCACCACGCTGTCGTTGCTACTCCTCGCCGGCGAGGTGATCCGGCCGTTCGCCTGGGTCATGTCGTTCGGCATCTTTACGGGCACCTTCTCTTCTATCTATATCGCGGCGCCCGTGCTGCTCTGGATCGAAAAGCGTTGGCCCGGCGAGGATGCGCGGGGGGCGCGGACGTTCGGCACGCGTGCGCCCGCGACGCCGGCCGTGCCGGCGCCGCCGGCGCAATCGTCCTCGGCCTCGCCCCGCGCCCCGCAGCCCGCACGGTAGGGACACGCCGGTGGCGTGTCCCTACCTCGTGGATACCCACTGTCATTTGACCGATGCCGCCTTCGACGCCGATCGCGACGCCGTCCTGTCCCGCGCCAAAGCGGCGGACGTCGGGCACGTCGTGGTAATCGCGGACACCGTCGGCCGCAGTGAGCAGGCCTGCACGCTGGCCGCCGGGACGCCGGGGCTCTCGGCGACGGCCGGCGTGCACCCGCACGAAGCCGGCAGCTGGTCGGATAGCGCGCGGCGGCGGGTTGCGGAGCTGCTCGCTGGGCCGGAAGTCGTCGCCGTGGGCGAGACCGGGCTCGATTACCACTACATGCATGCACCACGGGAGACGCAGCGGCGCGCGTTCGAGGCGCAGCTGCGGCTCGGGCAGGACGTCGGCAAACCGGTGATCATCCACTCCCGCGACGCCGACGACGACATCGCCGCGATGCTCCGCTCCCTGACCCCGGGCGACCCGATCGCCGTGCTCCATAGCTTTTCTTCCGGCGACGCGGTCTGGGAAGCGGGCATGGCGATTGGCGCCTATTTCTCCTTCAGCGGCATGATCACGTTCAAAAACTGGCCCCTCACCGGCCGTCTGGCCGTCTGCCCGTCCGACCGTCTTTTAGTCGAGACCGACGCGCCCTATCTGGCTCCTGTGCCGCATCGCGGCCAACGCAACGAGCCGGCGTTCGTGCGCGCGGTTGCCGAGCGCGCGGCGGCGCTGTGCGGCGAGACGCTGCAGGCGCTGGCGGAGCGCACGACCGCGAACGCGCAACGCTGCTTCGGGTCACGCCTCGAGACCTCCCTGTGACCGGAACCAAAGTCCCCTCCGACATCGCCATCGCCCAGGCCGCGAAACTGCGTCCCATTCGCGACGTGGCGGCGGAGCTGGGGCTGTCGGACGACGATGTGGAGCTGTACGGGAGGTACAAGGCAAAGATCTCGCTGCGCGCGCTCGAGCAACGCGCGGCAAAGGGGAAACTCGTGCTCGTGACGGGCATCAATCCCACGCCCGCCGGAGAAGGGAAGTCGACGGTCACCGTGGGGGTGACGCAGGCGCTCCGGAAGCTCGGCAAGAACGCGATTCTCGCGCTGCGCGAGCCGTCGCTTGGGCCCGTGTTCGGCGTGAAGGGCGGGGCCGCCGGCGGCGGCTACGCGCAGGTCGTGCCGATGGAAGACATCAACCTGCATTTCACGGGCGACTTCCACGCGATCGCGAGCGCGCACAATCTGCTGTCGGCGATGCTCGACGCCCACTTGCATCACGGCAACGCCCTGGGACTGGACGTTCGCCGCATCACCTGGCCGCGCACCATCGATATGAACGATCGGGCCTTGCGCAGCATCATTGTGGGGCTGGGCGGCCTGTCGGGCGGCCCCATGCGGGAAGAGCGCTTCGTCATCATTCCCGGCTCGGAGATCATGGCCATCCTGGCGCTCGCGACGGGGACCCAGGATCTCGAAGAGCGCATCGCACGCATCGTCGTCGGCCTCCGCCCCGACAAGAGCGCCGGCCGGGCGAGCGATCTCAAGGCGCAGGGGGCGATGACGCTGCTGCTCAAGGACGCCATCAACCCGAATCTCGTGCAGACGCTCGAAGGCGGACCGGCGCTCGTCCATTGCGGGCCCTTCGGCAACATCGCGCACGGGTGCAATTCCGTGGTCGCGACGAAACTGGGTCTGGCGCTGGCCGATATCGTGTTGACGGAAGCCGGGTTCGGCGCCGATCTGGGCGCCGAAAAGTTTTTCGACATCAAATGCCGCTTTGCGGGGCTCAAGCCCGAGGCCGCGATCATCGTGGCCACGGTCCGCGCGCTCAAAATGCATGGCGGCGTGAAGAAAGAGCAGCTCGGCGTCGCGAGCCCCGCCGCCGTGCAGCGGGGCGTCGAAAACCTCCGCCGCCACATTCGTAACGTGAAGCGATTCGGAGTTCCCGCGATCGTCGCGCTCAATCGTTTCACCACCGATACCGATGAAGAAGTCGACGCGGTGCGCGCCGTCGGCGCGGCGGAAGGTGTCGAAGTCATCCGCTGCGACGTCTGGGAAAAGGGTGGGGAAGGCGGCGTTGCGGTCGCCGAAGCGCTTCTCGGTCTCCTCAAGACGGGCAGGGCCGCGTTCAAGCCGCTCTACGACGAGCGCCGCCCAATTCGCGAGAAGATCGAGACGATCTCGCGGGAGATCTACGGGGCAGGCAACGTGTCGTTCGCGCCGGCCGCCGACCGCGCCCTCGATCTCTTGCCGAAGCTCGGGCTCGGCGAGACGCCGGTGTGCATGGCGAAGACGCAGTACTCATTCTCTGACGACGCCACGCAGCTCGGCGCGCCGACGGGGTTCACGCTCCACGTGCGCGACATTCTGCCGGCGGCCGGCGCCGGTTTCGTCGTGGCGCTCGCGGGCGACATCATGACGATGCCGGGGCTCGGCAAGAGCCCCGCCGCCGAGCGGATTCGGCTGCTTCCTGACGGCACGATCGAGGGACTGTTCTAATGCGTACGATTGCAACCGACGCGGCGCCGAAGGCGATTGGTCCTTACAGCCAGGCGATCGCGATCGACGGTCTCGTCTTCACGGCGGGGCAGGTCGCGCTCGACCCGAAAAGCGGCGAGCTCGTCGGCAAGACGACGGCCGAGCAGACCGAGCAGGTGTTCGCGAATCTGAAGGCGGTACTGTCCGCGGCTGGAACGTCGCTCGCGAAGGTCGTGAAGACGACGGTGTATCTGGCGGACATGGCCGACTTTGCGCAAATGAATGAGGTGTACGCGAGGCATTTCGGTGCGCACAAGCCGGCACGGTCGACGGTGCAGGCGGCCGGACTGCCCAAGGCCGCGCGCGTCGAGATCGACGTGATCGCGGTCACGCCGTAAGCGCGGCATCTCCTGGGGAGCGGATTGGGTCTGGTGGCCTGACCAGTCTTCAAAACTGTTTGGGGCTCTAACGGGCCTCGGTAGGTTCGATTCCTACACGCTCCCGCCACCGCTGTTGACTTTCGTCCCGCCTCAGCGCATTCGTAAAGCTGCTCGCTGTGGGAGGACCGATGGCTACGACCTCGCAATGGGCCCGGCTGCGCCCCTCGGAAGCTGGCCACCTGCGCCGCGGCGCCTGGTATCGTGTGGTGCGCCTGACCCCCATGGAAGCCGTCCTCGACGTCAACGGCACACCGACGCCGATCCCGCGGCCGTCACTCGACATCCTGCCGGCGCGTCCCACGCGCTGGGCTGTGGTGCCGCGGCCCGCGCGCTCAGCCCGGCTGCCCCTCACCTGGGGCTCGCGCTACGGCGTCTGTCCCAACTGCCGCGAACGGGCCCGGCTGGAAGAGCGGGCGACCAGCATGCGCTGTCCCAAGTGCAACGGCTATTTCGACATCGGATGGGATAACTCGTAGGGGTTTTCGCTAGCTCCTGCCGCTTGCGCTGATCACTATATTGTGCCCGCGCCCATTCTCGTCTCCCCGACCAGGAGCCGTGGTGGCTATTCTTTTTGCGCGCCTGCAGGCTGACGTCCCCATCAAGATGCGCCGCGGTGCGTGGTACCGTGTGATCGAACTCACTGACCTCCAGGCCGTGCTCGAGATCAACCACCGCAAGGTCGGTGTGCTCAGGGCATGGCTCGAGATCCAGCAGCGCCCGCCGCAGTATTGGAGTGTCGTGCACGGCTCCGAGGAAAACCGCAAGGCGCCGCCCCATCTTCGGGGATTGTACGGCGTCTGCCCCAACTGCCGGGCGCGGGCTCCGCTGCCCAAGAAGACGACCGTGCGTACGCTCCAATGCAAGAAATGTGAGAAGGAGTTCGAGATTAATTGGGCGGAGGGCAATGGCAAAACGTAGCGTGACGACCGTCACTTCCAACTCGTTTGGTCCACGTTACTCTTGTCGTCCCCTCGACGCCCGAGAGAATACTGATGGTGTGGGCTCGTTTGCAGGCCGATGTGAATTGCAATCTGCGGCGGGGTGCCTGGTACCGCTTGATCAAGGCCCAAGGCCTCGCCGCTGTGGTCGATGTAAAGGGGACACCCGTTGCGGTCGTGCGGGCGTTCCTGCAGATGTCCAATTCGCCGCCGCGGAAATGGACCGTCGTGCCGCGTCCGCGCACGGTTCCCCGTTCGATTGAAATCGGCGAACACTACGCTGTCTGCCCCTCCTGCCGGGACCGCGTCCCGCTGCGGGGCCGGCCCACGCGCATGATGTGCGGCCGTTGCAGCGTCGAGTTCGCCGTCGATTGGGAAGAGCAGTATCTGTCGAAGTAACTCCCGCTCCTAACTTCGCAGTCCCTTCCGCGGCAGACGAGATGATATCTTGTCTGCCGCGTGCTTCATGCCCACGTCATCCTCAATCCGGCCGCGGGACGAGGCGCCGCAGGGCGCGCCGAGGCCGTGGTGGCCCGGGCGTTCCGCGCGCAAGGCTGGGCGGTGGATGTCGCTCGGACGGCCGGGCCGGGCCATGGTCAGGAGCTAGCCAGAGCGGCGGCGCAGCAGGGGGCGAAGCTTGTGGTCGCGGTCGGCGGCGACGGTACCGTCCACGAAGTCGCCAACGGCTTGCTCCGCGCAGGTAGTGACGCCGCGCTCGGCGTCGTCCCGCTAGGCTCCGGCAACGACTTTGCCAAGCTCGTCGGCGTATACAAGCACGATCCGGTGCGGGCCGTTGCCCGCCTCGTGACCGCCCGGCCCACGCGGTTCGACGCGGGCCGCGTGCTCGACGAGTGGTTCGTGAACAGCCTCGGCTTCGGATTCGGGCCGGCGGTGGTGAAGACTCGCAACGCGAGGCAGCACCTGCGCGGCTTTCTATCTTATCTCGTGCCGATTGTGCAGACGTTCTTCACGTTCGAGCCGCCGGTCCTGGATCTCACGGCAGCTGGGTTTCGCGAGCGCGGGAACATGATGATGGTGGAGGTGTGCAACGGCACGACGGCGGGCGGCAGCTATCGGTTCGCTCCCGACGCGGATCCGGCGGACGGCAAGTTGGATGTCTGCGTGATCCGGCGTGTCTCACTGCCGCGCTTTTTCCTGGCGATTCCCCGGGTCATGCGCGGCACGCACGTCACCATGCGCGAGGTCGCACTCATCAAGACCACGAAGCTCGTCGTTCGCTCGCCTGAGGAGCCGCTCGTGCTGCACGTCGACGGCGAGCTGCGGGAGCCCGGAGTCAACGAATGCACGGTGAAGGTGGAGCGGGGGAAACTGAACGTGTTGGTGGCTCGATGAGGCGGAAGGTTGGAAGGTTGGAAGGTTGGAAGGTGGTGGCAGTGGCGATCACACTGTCCAACATTCCAACATTCCAACTTTCTGCTCAGGATACCACACACGTTCGCGACACGACCCACATCACCCTCCCCGCCGACACCATCCACCACGGCGTCAGGCCCATGGGAGCGTTTCTGCGCTCCTTCATTTTGCCCGGCTGGGGCCAGGCGGCGACCGGCCGGCCGATGACGGGCGCGGCGTTCGTGGCGTGGGAAGGCGTGACGGCGATGATGACGTTCAAAGCCGAGCAGGAAGCGAACTACTTCAAGCGGATTCATTCCAGCAATCTTCGGCTCAAGCGGCAGGAAGTGCAGGACTGGCTCGTGCTGTGGGTGTTCAATCATCTCTTCTCCGGCGCGGAAGCCTACGTGTCGGGTCATCTCAAGGACTTCCCGCCCGATCTCAAGGTGCGCGCCTTCCCGGGCGGCATCGGCGTCAGCATTCCGCTCCATGAATGAGGCCCCGCTCGGCGTCTTCGATTCCGGGATCGGGGGACTGACCGTCGCGCGCGCGTTGTTCGAGCGCCTGCCGCACGAGTCCGTCATCTACTTCGGCGACACGGCCCGCGTGCCGTATGGTCCCAAGTCGCCGGATACCGTCCGCCGCTACAGCGCCGAGATTCTCGCCTTCCTCTTGCAGCGCGGCGTGAAGGCTGTGGTCGTCGCCTGCAACACCAGCACGGCGCACGCCCTGAGCTACTTGCAGGAGCGTTCGTCGGTGCCGGTCGTGGGTGTGATCGAGCCGGGCGCGCGCGCGGCGGTGGCGGCCACCAAGACGGGAACGATCGGGGTGATCGGCACCGCCGGCACCATCGCAAGCGGCGCCTACGAACGCGCGATCAAGGCGCTGCGCCCCGACGCGCGTGTGCACAGCCAGGCCTGTCCGCTGCTCGTGCCGCTCGTCGAGGAAGGGTGGTTCGACCATCCCGCCGCCGAGTTGATCGCGCGCGAGTATCTCGCACCGCTGCAGCGCGCCAAGGTTGACGTCCTCGTCCTGGGCTGCACGCATTATCCGTTGCTCAAGCCGCTCCTGGCCCGGGTCATGGACCCGGATGTGAAGCTGGTCGACTCAGCCGAGGAGACGGCGACGGCGGTGGCGCGTGAGTTGGAGCGCCTGCATCTGCTGGCGCACGGTGGGACGCACGATCATCGCTTCGTGGTGTCGGACGACGAGCCGCATTTTCGGAAGGTGGGAGCGCGGTTCCTGGGTGAGAAGCTCAAGCAGGTCGAAGTTGTGCCGCTGTGAACTGCTTCAACTCTACGCCGGCGGGCGTGACGACGGCGTACCGCCCGCCGTCCAGAAACGCGCCCGGGTTCAGATAGGCGCGCCCGTCCGGCAGTTGGTCCACCACCGGCCGATGGGTGTGTGCCATGATGACCAGCTGCACGTCCGCGTGCGCGGCCAGAAAGTCGGCGGCCCAGCGCCGCTGCGCGGCGGCCGCGCGGTCGAGCACCGCACGATCCTTCGTGGTGTCGGCCAGATGGCGCGAAAACAGATCGGCGATCCAGAAACCGATCGTGGGATGCAGCACGCGAAACACGGCGACCGTCACAGGGTGCCGCAGCACGCGATGCATCAGCGCGCCGCTCCAGTGCTGCTCGGTGAGGCCATCGCCGTGCGTAATGAAGGCGCGCCGCCCGCCCAGCTCCAGCTCCGCTTCGCCGCCGAAGAACTCGATCCCGAGATCCTGCGTGAAGAACGACCCGCCCCAGCGATCGTGATTCCCGCCTACGAACGTGATCGGGATGCCGCGGGCGCGCACCTCCTGGAGCTTGGCGACGGTGGCGAAATGTTTGCGGGGAATGACGCTCTTGTACTCGAACCAGAAGTCGAACAGGTCACCCATCAGCACGAGGTGGTCCCCAGGCCCGGGGATCTCCTCGAGAAACGTGTGGAACGCCGTACCGACGGCGGGCGGCACCTGGCCGAGGTGCGCGTCCGCCACGATGATCACCCGCCTGGTTTCGTTCTGGCGCGACACGGCCCAAGCTTAGGAAGCTGGAACCACGCACGCAAGCGCATTACTGTTCTACCATGACGCAAACGCAAAAAGTCCTGATGGCCCTCGCGGTGCTCGCCCTCGCCGGCATCGCCGCGAACCGGCTCACTCCCGCGGCGGGGAACGGGCCGGCCGAGGCCTGCCGCCGCTTCGCCGGTGAGGCGCGCAGCACCTGCTACGCGCAGCTCTTTTCGGAGCGTCTTAAAGCTTATGGGGTCGCGGACGCGGTGGCGACGCTCGATCGCGTCGCGGCCGCAGATCCCGACGCGGCGGAACACGCGCATGAGTTTGCCCACGGCATCGGCATCGAGGCGTTCGGCATTTCCACCGATATTCCCGCCACCTTCACCGCCTGCGGCGACGGCTTCTCGTCGGGCTGCCGGCACGGCGTGATCCAGGCGTATTTCGAAGCGCGCGATCAGGTGACGCAGCCGGAAGTCGAAGCGTTGTGCCAGCCGTTTAAGGGCGCCACCGCGAGCCGCTGGGTGCTCTTCCAGTGCGTGCACGGGATGGGGCACGGGCTCACGATGCTGTACAGCCACGACCTGCCCCGCGCGTTGACCGATTGCGACCTGCTCGCCGACGGCTGGGACCGCGAGTCGTGCTATGGCGGCGCGTTCATGGAGAGCGTGATCAACGCGACCGCCCCGCATCACCCGGCCACGATGCTCGCCGCGCACAGCCATCACCACATGAGCGCCACGACATTCAAGGCGCTCGATCCGGCGGATCCGCTGTATCCGTGCTCCATCATGGCCGAGCGGTATTTGCACGCCTGCTATCAGATGCAGACATCCGTCATGTTGAATCTCAATCACGGCGACATGGGCGATGCTGCCAAGTCGTGCGAGCGCGCGCCGGCGAGCGAGCGCCCGGTCTGTTTCCAGAGCCTCGGTCGCGACATCACGTCCTACACCGCGCGGGATCCACAAAAGACGGCGGACCTGTGCAACAAGGCGCGCGATCCCTATCGCCCCTCCTGCTACTTTGGAGCGGCCAAAGCGCTCGTGGATTGGACGGCGACCACGGATGCGGCGTTCAAATTCTGCGGCATCGTCGGGCACGAAGCCGGCGGGCCGACGTGCTACCAGGCGCTGGGCGAGGAAATCGCGACGCTGCTCGCCGGCATGCCCGAGCGGGAACAGCAATGCCTGCGCGCCGAGGAGCCGCAGGCAGAAACCGCATGCCGTCTGGGCGCGGGAGTCCCCGCGTCGCGTTGACTTTTCGAGCGGCGGTTCGCATTCTCCCGCCATCATGAAGATCACGTCCGAGCGGCTGCGCGCCGTGGGTGTGGTTCGTCCCCTGCTCACGGACGACCGCAATCCCGGCATGCCGCTCGATCTCGACGTCATTCGCGCGCTGCGCGTCAATCGCAGCGCCGTGGAGCGCCGGGCGGCGACCATCCCCACCCGGCGGACGGTAAAGAAGGAATGGCAGGCGGCGTGGCTGCTGCGGGCAATCACCTGCATGGACCTGACCACGCTGCAGGGCGACGATACCCCCGGGAACGTGATGCGGCTCTGCGCCAAGGCACGGCGGCCGCTGCGGCCGGACCTGGTCGAGTCGCTCGGCGTCGCCCACCTCGACATCAAGGTTGGTGCCGTGTGCCTGTACCACGCCCTCGTGCCGACCGCCGTCGCCGCCCTCGCAGGCTCAGGGATTCCCGTGGCGGCGGTCTCGACCGGGTTTCCGGCTGGTCTGAATCCCTTCGCGCAGCGGCTGGAAGAAGTGCAGGCTTCGGTCGCGGCGGGCGCGCAGGAAATCGACATCGTCATCACGCGCGCGCACGTCCTGACCGGCGACTGGCCGGCCTTGTACGGCGAGATCCGCGCGTTCCGCGACGCCTGTGGGCGCGCGCACATGAAAGCGATTCTGGGCACGGGCGAGCTCGCGACGCTCACGAACGTCGCGCGGGCCAGCATGGTGGCGATGATGGCCGGCGCCGACTTCATCAAGACGTCCACGGGCAAGGAGCCGGTCAATGCCGTGCTGCCGGTGGGCGTGGTGATGGCGCGGATGATTCGTGAGTACGAGATGCGGACCGGCGCCGCGGTCGGGTTCAAGCCGGCGGGGGGGATCCGCGCCGCAAAGCAGGCGCTCGAGTGGCTGATCCTTATGAAGGAAGAGCTGGGCGATCGCTGGCTCAGGCCCACCCTGTTCCGCCTGGGGGCCAGCGCCTTGCTGACCGATATCGAGCGCCAGCTCGAACACTTTGTCACGGGGCGCTACGCCGCCGCGCACCGTCAGCCGATGGTCTAGATGGCCACCGTCGCCAAGCTGTTCGAGACGATGGAGTATGGGCCGGCGCCGGAGAGCGACGCGCCTGCGCTCGAGTGGATCAGGCAGCATGACAACGGCCGGCTCGGCCATTTTATCAACGGTCGCTGGGTCGCACCCACCGAAGGCCAGTACTTCGAGACGATCGACCCCGCCACGAAGCGGGTCCTGGCGCGCGTCGCGCAGGGCAGCAAGGCGGACGTCGACGCCGCCGTGGCCGCCGCCAACGCCGCCGCGCCCGCGTGGGCGGGGCTGCCGGCGCACGCCCGCGCCCGCTACCTGTACGCGCTGGCGCGCGAGGTCCAGCGCCACTCGCGCCTGCTCGCGGTGCTCGAGAGTCTCGACAACGGCAAGCCGATTCGCGAAACCCGCGACCTCGACATCCCGCTCGTCGCCCGGCACTTCTATCACCACGCGGGGTGGGCGCAGCTGCGCGACACGGAGTTCCCGGGCTACGTGCCGGTCGGGGTCATCGGGCAGATCATCCCGTGGAACTTCCCGCTCCTGATGGTCTCGTGGAAAGTCGCGCCCGCGCTCGCGGCGGGGAACACCGTGATTTTGAAGCCCGCCGAGTTCACGCCGCTCACGGCGCTGTGCTTTGCCGGGATCGCCGCGGAGGCGGGGCTGCCGCCGGGCGTGTTCAACGTCGTCACCGGCGACGGAGCCACGGGCAAGGTCCTGGTGGAGCATCCGGACGTGCAGAAGATCGCGTTCACGGGCTCCACGGAAGTCGGCCGCATCATTCGCAAGGCGACCGCGGGCAGCGGCAAGAAGCTGACGCTCGAGCTGGGCGGCAAGAGTCCCTTCATCGTGTTCGAGGATGCCGATCTCGACAGCGTCGTCGAAGGTGTCGTGGACGCGATCTGGTTCAATCAGGGGCAGGTGTGCTGCGCCGGATCGCGGTTGCTGGTCCAGGAGGGTGTCGCCGACCGGCTGACCCAGAAGCTGCGCGCGCGCATGGAGAAGCTCCGCGTCGGCGCGCCGCTCGATAAAGCGGTCGACATGGGCGCGATCGTCGCGCCCGTACAGCTCGAGCGCATTCGCGGCCTCGTGGAGAAGGGCGTGGAGGAGGGCGCGAAGATGTGGCAGCCGTCCTGGGCATGCCCCACCGAAGGCTACTTCTATCCGCCGACGCTCTTTACCGACGTATCGCCGGCGGCGACGATCGCGCAAATCGAGATCTTCGGTCCGGTGCTCGTCAGCATGACGTTCCGCACGCCGAAAGAAGCGGTGGAGCTGGCGAACAACACGCCGTACGGTCTCGCGGCGAGCATCTGGTCTGAGAACATCAATCTCGCGCTCGACGTCGCCCCCAAGCTCAAGGCCGGCGTGGTGTGGATCAATTGCACCAATCTCTTCGATGCGGCGTCGGGGTTTGGTGGCTACCGCGAGTCGGGCTTCGGTCGCGAAGGGGGCCGCGAAGGCATGTACGAGTACCTGAAAACTGATTGGGACTCGGGCCTGGGGGCTGGGGCCTCGGGCGTGAGCAGTGCTGCACCGGCGCCAAACGTCAGCGCCCCCCAGGCCCCAAGCCCCAAGCCCCAGGCCCTCCCTCCGATCGATCGCACCTACAAGCTCTTCATCGGCGGCAAGCAAGCGCGCCCCGATCAGGGGTACAGTCGCAAGATCGTCGCTCCCGATGGCCGCGTGCTCGGCGAGGTCGCCGAAGGCAATCGCAAGGACGTGCGCAATGCCGTCGAGGCGGCCCATGCCGCGGCCGGATGGGGTCGGAGCAGCGGGCACCTGCGCGCCCAAATCCTCTATTTCATCGCCGAGAATCTCGCGACGCGCGGCCCGGAGTTCGCCGCGCGCGTGGGGCAGGCCGAGGTGGACGCGAGTGTGTCGCGGCTGTTCACCTACGCCGGCTGGGCCGACAAGTGGGACGGCGCCGTGCACCAGACACCGATCCGTGGTGTGACCCTGGCGATGAACGAGCCGGTCGGCGTGTTGGGAATCGCCACGCCCAACGATTTCCCGCTCCTCGGCTTTATCTCGCTGCTGGCGCCGGCCATCGCGGTCGGCAACACCGTGATCGTCGTGCCGTCCGAGCCGAACCCAATCGCGGCCGCCGAGTTCTACACGGTGCTCGAGACGTCCGACGTTCCCGCCGGCGTCATTAACGTGATCACCGGCGCCAAAGACGCGCTGGCGAAGGTGCTCGCCGAACACGACGACGTGGACGGGATGTGGTACTTCGGCACCGCGGCCGGCGTGAAGGCCGTCGAGCTCGCGTCCGCGGCGAACATGAAGCGGACGTGGACGTCGGCGCAGAGCCGCGACTGGCTCGATCCACGGCAAGGCGAAGGTCGCGAGTTCCTGCGGCATGCGTCGGAAGTGAAGAACATTTGGATTCCATACGGCGAGTAGCTCCCCCGTAATCACCGCGGTCACCCACCGCGTCAATTACTCCGAAACCGATCAGATGGGCTTCGTCTACCACGCGAACTATCTCATCTGGATGGATATGGCGCGGACGGAGCACCTCCGGGAACGCGGGATGTCCTACAAGGAGCTGGAGCAGCAGGGCACTTACCTCACCGTCACCGATGTGCACATCCGGTACCGCCAGCCGGCGCGCTATGATGATATGATTCGAGTCCGCTGCTGGGTGCGGGATCTGGCGTCGCGGCGGGTGATCTTCGGCTATGCGGTCGAGCGGGCGGAGACGGACGAGCTGCTCGCGACCGCCGAAACCTCGTTGATCGCGTTGAACTCGCAACAGACTCTCTCGCGCCTTCCGGAGCACGTGTGTGAGCTGCTCGAACCCAGCGCAGACCCGGTTCGTCTCTAGTCTCTTCTTCCTTCTTCTGGCGGCCGTGGCGCCGCTGGTCGCCCAACAGCCCTCGTCAGATGAAGCGACCGTCGGTGTATTGGCGGGGCTGCTCGCGGCGTCGGACGCCCGCCGGTTCGATGGCGCCCCGCTGCGTGAGGCGTTGAGCCACGCGAATCCGGGCGTGCGACGCCAGGCCGCCCTGGCCGCCGGCCGCATCGGCGACGGCGCGGCGGTGGATCTGCTGATTCCCGTGCTCAAGGACTCCGTGCCCGCCGTGCAGGCGGCGGCGGCGTTTGCGCTCGGCCTGCTCAAGGATCCGCGCGCCATCCCGGCGCTGCTCGAGACGGTCCGCGCCGTGGGGTCGAGCGACCAGAGCGCGCCCCAGCTCGAGGCGGTGACCGCCATTGCCAAAATCGGTGGTGACGACGGCGCCCGCGCGCTCAGCGATGTCATTGCCGCGGGCTCGCCGGGTGCCTCGACGCCGGTGGTGAATGCCGCGCTGCTCGAGACGTGGCGCCTGGGCTCGCGCGCGCCGCTCGCCCAGCTGGTCCGCTTCACCGATGCGACCGATCCGGCGACCCGCTGGCGCGCCCTCTACGCTCTCGCCCGGCTGCGCGCGGCCCCGGGCGCCGCGGCGCTCGTGCGGTCGCTCAGCGATCCGGACCCGCAAACTCGCACCGTCGCGGCGCGAGGCATCAGCAAGGCACTGCTGGACAGCGCGCGGCTCGACGGGCGCGACGCAGTGGCAGCGTTGCGGCGGCTGCTCGGTGACGCCGATGCCCACATCCGCATCAACGCGCTGCGCGCGCTTGCATCGTTCCGCGATTCGAGCCTCTCCCGCGCCGTCGTGCCGCTCGTCGCCGATCGCGATATCGGCGTGGCGGTGCAGGCGGAGACGACGCTCGGCGTGCTGCGCGGCGGCGCTGCACTCGAGGCCCTGCGGGACCGGATCACCAGCAGCGTCTTTGCGCTGAGGCGCCAGGCCCTCATCGCGCTGGCCCAGGCCGACAGCGCCGCCGGTGTGGCCGCCGCGGCTGCGGTGGCGAATGATGCCGATTGGCGGTGGCGGAGCGTCGCGGCGGAGGCGTTTGGCGCGGCGCGCGCGCGCGATCGTCTGGAACATCAACTTGCTGATGCCGATGGGCGCGTGGTCGCGCAAGCGCTGTCCATGCTGCAGCGCATCGTCGCCGCCGCCGATTCATCGCTGATCACCAGGGCCCGACCGCTGCTCGCGCATCCGGATCCCGCGGTGCGCAGCATCGCGGCTGATCTCGTGGCTCGGCAACCCAACAGCGACGACGTCGATCTCCTCGTCGCCGCGTACGGCCGGGCGCAGGGCGATCCGTTCAACGACGCCCGTCTGTCGGCGGTGTCGGCCCTCGGCGCCATCGCCGCCGCATCGACCGCCGGCCGCGCGCGCGTCGCGACGAAATTCGTATCGGTCACGGCGCGGCCTGACGACTATCTGGTGCGGCGGCTGGCCGCCGACACGCTCCCGGATACGCGCGATGCCTGGGGTCCGGCGTTGCCGATCGTGACCGGCCGCACCATCGCTGATTATCGCGACATCGCCCGCCGCTGGCTCGCGCCGGCGCTCGCCGGCACAAACCCCCACGTCGTGCTGGAAACCGAGCGCGGCACCCTCGATATCGAGCTGCTCCCGGCGGAGGCACCGCTCACCGTCGCCGTGCTCCTCGATCTCGTGACACGCCGCTATTTCGACGGGACGCGCTGGCATCGGGTGGTGCCGAACTTCGTCGTGCAGGACGGCGATCCCCGCGGCGATGGATGGGGCGGGCCAGGGTTCTCGATCCGCGATGAGATCAATCCCGTGCGCTACGACGTCGGCACGGTCGGCATGGCGCTCTCGGGGCCCAACACCGGCGGCAGCCAGTATTTCATCACGCATTCGGCGCAACCGCACCTGGACGGCATCTACACGATCTTTGGCCGCGTGGTGGGCGGGGGCGGGCCGGCCGTATTGAATGCGATCGGGCAGGGCGAGCGCATCAGGACCATTCATAGATGAGCAGGGCCTTGGCCTGTGTAATTATTGCTGCAATCGGTTTTAATTCCGCATTGTCCGCCCAATACGGCTCCTTTGGGCAAAACAAGATCCAGTATCGCCGGCTCGACTGGCGCGTGTTGCGCGGCGAGCACGTCGACCTCTACTACTATCCGGAGGAAGAAGAGCTCGGCCGCGTCGCCGTGGCGTACGCGGAAGAGAGTTACGATTCTCTTCAACGCCGTTTCAATCACGCAGTTACTCGACGCATTCCCTTAATTGTGTATGCGTCGCACAGCGATTTCGAGCAGACGAACATCCTGCCGTTCATTCCGCCCGAAGGGTTGCTCGGGGTGACCGAGTTCCTGCGGCGCCGCGTCGCCCTGCCGTTCCGGGGCAGCTACGCCGAGTTTCGCCACACGATTCGCCACGAGCTGGCGCACGTCTTCCAGCTGAGCCTCACGTCCCTGACGTTCAGCCGCTATCCGCGCTTCCGGCAGGTTGGCCTGCCGCTGTGGTGGACCGAAGGGCTCGCGGAGTACTTCTCGGCGGGCGAGGACAGCCGCGACGAGATGGTGCTGCGGGACATGACGATCGCGGGCCATCTCCCCACGCTCCGCGACCTCACGTACGCGTACGGCGGGCTCGTGTATCCCGTCGGGGGCAGCATCCACCGGTTTCTGGCGGAGCGCTACGGCGAATGGCGCGTGCTCGAGCTGTACAACGACATGTGGAAATACTCGAGCTTCGATGGCGCACTCGCCGGCGTGTACGGGCGAACGATCGATCAGCTGTCGGACGAGTGGCAGTATTGGATGCGGCAGCACTACTACCCGGCGGTGGCGAGCCAGCCGCCGCTCGCGATCACGGCGCGCAAACTCACCGATGTGGCGATCAAGCCGACCGCCTATCAGCTCCCCGGCGATTCGGCGCCGTCATTTCTGTTTTTCTCGCCCGCGAGCGGCTACACCACCATCTACGCGCAGGACCTGGCCGGCCATGGTCGCCGGCCGGTGGTGCAGGGGGAGCGCAGCGAGCAGTTCGAATCGTTCCACTTTTTCGAGTCGCGGATCGACGTGAATGCGGCCGGTGTCGCGGCGTTCAGCAGCAAATACGCCGAGCGTGACGCGCTGTTCTTCTGGGATTTGCGGAAGTCGCGGGTCGTCGGCCGCTATCAATTCGCCGAGCTCGTGTCGATTCTGTCGCCGGCCTGGGCGCCCGACGGCAAGAGCGTCGTGTTCAGCGGGCTCTCGGAGTCCGGGTATTCCGACCTGTATCGCCTCTGGCTCGCTGGCGGCGACTCCGGCAGGATGGGTCGGTTGGAGCGGCTGACGTCGGACCGCTACGAGGATCTCGATCCGACCATCAGTCCGGATGGGCGGACCGTCGTCTTCTCGTCGGACCGCACGCCGTTCGGCCGGAGCGGGGCGCACAACCTGTTCGCGCTCGATCTGGCCAGTGGCACGATCCGCTATCTGACCTACGGCAACTGGCGCGACGAGACACCGCGCTGGGCCGCGGACCGCATCTACTTCACCTCAGACCGCGACAGCACGTTTCAGGTCTACTCGATCGACGCGGGCGGCACCGGGCGGCGCGAGACCCGAACGTTGAATGGCGTGTTCGATCCGCAGCTGGTCCCCGGCGCGCACGGCGGCCTCCTGTTCGGCGGGTTTGCGGATCTGACATTCAATATCTACGTCGCGCCCCCGTTGGCCGATGCCGGGTCGTTCACGCTGGCGGCCGCCGAGAGTTTGCCGGCGCCCTCGTGGACGTGGGGTGAGCTTGCCCATCCGCAATACGCGCGGGCCGATGGCACGCCGTACGAGCGGAAATTCAGTCTCGATTTCGCGGCCGGCGACGCCGCGATCGCCCCCGGGCTCGGGTCGGCGCAGGGCGCAGTCTTTGTCTTCAGTGATCTCCTGTCGGATCACCAGCTGTTCTTCTCACTCTCGTCGTTTCAGACGAGCGGGTTCGGCAGTCTGGTCGACAACATCAGCGGGTCGGCCTTCTATCTGAATCAGTCGCGCCGCATCAATTGGGGTGTGGGCGCCTTCCGCCAGCGCGGCCTCTTCTACGAGGGCGACTTCAATACGCTCTTCGAAGAGCGGTCGTACGGGGCGTTCGCGCAGGTGCGCTATCCGGTGAATCGCTTCCGGCGCATCGTGGGCGAGTATCGGATCGAGCGCTCCGACCGGCTGGATCTCACGACGGCCGACGTGGAGGAGCCGCGGCGCATCGGCTGGCTCGCATCGAACTACCTCACCTATGTGAAGGACAACACGCTCTGGCTTCCCACCGGCCCGATCGACGGCGAACGCTACAATGTCACGGGTGGCCTCGTGAACGATCTGAGTCACGGCCGGTTCGACTCGTGGCTCGTGTCCGTCGACTGGCGGAAATACGTCCGGACGTCGCTGCACAGTGCCGTGGCGTTGCGGGCGCAAGGCTACACGTCCGGTGGCGAGCGGCCGCGGCCCATCAGCATCGGCGGCTCCTGGGGGCTGCGCGGCTTCCCGCAATACGGCTACGTCGCCGGGACGCGCGCGTGGCTGGTCAACGCGGAATACCGCTTTCCCATCCTCGACTTCCTCACGATCGGTTTTCCGTTCGGCGCCGCCCGGTTTCCGGGCGTGCAGGGCGCGCTGTTCGTCGATTATGGACGCGCCTGGTCCAGAACCACGTCCGACCGCGGTGTGCTCGGCTCGAGCGGTCTCGGGTTGCGGATGCCGATCGGTCCGCCGCTCGTCTTGCGTCTCGACATCGGCTATCGGCTGGGCCGGGTCGACGTCGCCGGTTACGGATTGCCCCTCAGCACCGGCAATCGTCGCTTTGTGGACTTCTTTTTCGGGTTCAACTATTGACCGCGCTGCGCTCTCTTTCCTACATTGGCGCCTGTACGCTGCTTATGGCGTGTCCGAATCGTCATGTACCGCCGCTGGTGCCGATGGCGGTGGCACCGGCGAGTCGGGACAGCGCGGTGCGGTGGAGTCGGTCGACGTTGCCGCGCACTCCGACGGTGATTCGATTTCGCTGGCACTACCAGGACGAGCGGGTGAAGTACGCGGGGCGCGGCAGCGTTCGTGTGGCGCCGCCCGATTCGCTGCGATTCGACTATGTGGGGCCGCTGGGCCTCGGCAGCGGGGCGGCGGTGGTCATTGGCGACTCGGTGCGGTGGGCGGACCCGGACAAGGACTTTCGCTCCCTCGTGCCCGCGATTCCGATGCTGTGGGCCGCGTTTGCGATGGTGCGGCCGCCGGCGGACGACGCGACCGTGCTCGGCGCCGAGCTGGGCGATCGTAGGGTGTGGCGGTTTGCGCAGCCGGAGGATACGCTCGACTATATGGTGACCGACAGCGCGGGCCAGGGGTCCAGGGTGGAAGCGGAATGGCGGCGGCGCGGGAAGATGGTGGCGCGCAGCCGGACGCAGCTCGATGCAGTGGCGCACGCCGCAAACGCTCGCATCGATTTCCCGGAGGCTTCGGCCAGGTTTGAGCTCACTGTGGTCTTGGTGGATACGGCGCAGGTCTTCGCGCCGGCTCTATGGCGCAGTCGTCGCTAATGCGGCGTGCCTCTGGCTCGCGGGCTGCCTGTACGGCTTCGCGGGCGGCACCCTTCCCAACGTCAAGACCGTCGCCATCCTCCCGTTCGACAACGACACCCCCGAACCGCGGTTGACCGCGGAAGTGAGTGACGCCGTCCGCCAGGCGCTCGAAGGCCGCCTGGGGTTGCGCGTGGCGACCGAAGCGACCGCCGACGCGATCGTCCGCGGCCGCGTCGTGCGCTACGATCCCGACGTACCGCAGAGCGTGCAGCCCGGGTTGGGGCGGGTGACAGTCACGAAGCGCAAGGTACAGATCACCGTGGATGTCGAGATCCTGAACCAGCGCGCGGGCACGACCGTCTGGAAGCGGCAGGGTCTGTCCGTGGACGGGGACTACGATCCGCCCGCCGAGCAGGACGGGCGCAAGGCCGCGTTGGCGAAGCTCGTGCAGCAAATCGTGGACGGGGCACAGTCACAGTGGTGACCCTGTCGCGGCGCGGGGCCAGCTCCAGCGGCTGCCTGTTGTCGCTGCTCATATTCGTGGCGGTGCTCTACTACGGCGTGAACGTCGGCGAGGTGTACTTCCGCTACTACCGGCTGCTCGACGAAATGCAGACGGAAACGCGGCTGGCCGCTGGTCTCGATGACGGGACGATCCGGCGCCGGGTTCAGGCCGCGATCGAAGACATCGGCCTGCCCGATTCCGCCGGGGGGAACCAGCTGCAGATTCGCCGCACCTCCTCGCCGCGCGAGATCGTCCTCGAGACGCGCTACAGCGAATGGGTGTCGCTGCCGTTCTTCAATCACAGCTTCTCTTTTCACCCCAGGGCCACCCAGCCGCTCTGAACACCGCGGCGAAGCTCCGTACGCTCGAGGCCGCCGCCACCTGGCGCGCTGCGCAGCGCCGGGTCGTTTTCACCAACGGCGTCTTTGACCTGCTCCATACCGGCCACGTCGCGCTGCTCGAGGCGGCCCGCGCCGAAGGCGACGCGCTCATCGTCGGCGTCAACCGCGATGCGTCCGCCCGCCGCTTGGGCAAAGGGCCCGACCGGCCCGTGGTTGCCGAGGGCGAGCGCGCCCGGCTCGTGGCGGCGCTCGCGGCCGTCGACTGCGTGGTGCTGTTCGACGAGGACACGCCGCTCGCGTTGATTCGCCGGCTCCGGCCCGACGTGCTGGTGAAGGGTGCCGATTACGCGCTTGAGGCGATCGTCGGAGCGAAGGAAGTGGAAGGGTGGGGCGGACGCGTCGTGCGCGTGCCGCTGGTCCAGGACAGGTCGACCACCGGGTTGCTCGAAAAGCTCCGGCGCGGTTGATGAAGCTGCTCGTGGGTACGCGCAGCCCCGGGAAGACGCGCGAGATCCGCGAGCTGTTTGCCGGCCTCCCATTCGAGGTGTCGTTCCCCGCCGATCGGATGCTCGCGCCCCTCCCCGAAGAAGCCGATCTCGAGCGCAGCATGAGCTACGTGGAGAACGCGGTGGCGAAGGCGCGCTACTACGCGACGCGTGGTGGCCTGCCCGCGGTGGCCGATGATTCGGGCATCGAAGTCGATGCGCTCGGCGGGGCACCGGGCCCCCGCTCCGCGCGGTGGTCGGCGAGCGGAGGGGATGCTGAGAACAACACCCTGCTGCTCGAACAGCTGTCGGGCGTTCCCGAGGACCGCCGCGCCGCCCATTACCGCTGCGTGGTCGCGTTTCTGGCAACGCCGAGCAGCGTCCCTGAGCTCGTCGAAGCGACCTGTGACGGCTTTATCCTGACCGAGCCGCGCGGCAGCGGCGGGTTCGGCTACGATCCGCTGTTCTATTCGCCGGAGCTGAAGATGACGTTTGGAGAAGCGCCGCCGGCCGCGAAGCACCGGGTCTCGCACCGCGGCCGAGCGTTCAGAGCCCTGATCGAAGTGCTGCTCCGGCGCGCCTAGCGTTATGACGTTTGGCGCGCGCGCGGTTGCAGCGGCCACCGACTCGCAGTTGTTTGCATAATGCCCAGCCGTGTTTCTGCCGTTGTCACCACCGTGCTCATCGCAGCCGGCTCGCTCACGTGCGGCGAGAGCTCGGGACCAGATCCGAATGCTGTCGCCCGCGTCATCGTCACGCCCGATACTTCCACGATCGACACCGGTGATTCTTTGCAGCTGAGCGCCGTCGCACGCAACGCCGCTGGCGACGAGCTGAGCGGTAAGTCGTTTGCTTGGTCCTCGCTCGATGCCACGCTCGCCTCGGTCACCTCGAGTGGCCGGGTGCGCGCGCGTTGGCCGGGCGTGGCGCGTATCGTGGCCACCAGCGACCAGAGATCCGATACCGCCCGGTTCGCGATCCGACCGAAAATCACGCGCCTTACCGTGACGCCGGCGCTCGATACGCTGACATCGCTGTTCGACGCCGTGGCAGAAACGGTGCACGCCTTTATCGGCAATCAGCCCTATACGTTCGGCTCCTACACGTGGGAGCTCAGCGATACGACCGTCGCAGTGTTGCTCGGGTCCGGACCTGACTCCCTTCGCTTCGTCCAGTCGCGCGCCAAGGGTGCGTCGTTCGTACGTGTGCGCGAAGCGCGGGGCGCGCAAGATTCGGCGCGGATCGTAGTGCGGCAACGCGTGGCGTTCATTTTCGCGCCGCAGTCCAACCGAGCGTTCCGCGGCTGTCCGGTACAGCTCCACGCCTTCCCCGTTGATGCCCGCAACAACACCGTCCCGGGAGCCGCCCTGGCGTGGATGTCGACCGATACCACATTGGCGCGAGTCGATTCCGCGGGTCTCGTGACGCCACGAGCGGCCGGCGTCGATACGATCGTGATTTCGTCGGAAGGCGTGAGTCGGCGGGTGGCGCTCGTCATCGCCGTCGCAGCGACTCCCACCCTCCAGGCCTCGGGCGCATATGCCCCGGTGACCAGCGTAGGCGTCGGGCAATACAGTCTGGGCTTCGGGAACGTGGAGCCGTCCTTCCCCTATTATCTTGCTCCAGCGCGCTTCCGGGTGGTCAGCTCCGACACGACAATCCTCAAGTCTGTGCCGGCTGATACCGAAGGTTACCTGACTTCAACAACGCTTCTGGCAGGCCCGGTGCGCCTGGTGGGCCGGGCCGTGGGTAGCGTCACACTGACGCCGTACCTTTGTGATGCGGCCGGCCCATCGGTGTCGTTCCCTGTCACCCGGGCGAAGTTGAAACTGTTCTCCACGCTCGACAGCACCGCGCGCACCGACGATCCGCTCGTGAATCTCAACGTTCGGACTCAGGACTCGACCGGCGCGGTTCAGTTTACCGCCGTACCGCTCACCGTTCGCAACACTGCGACAGATACCAACGTGATCAGGCCGGATTCCACCTACCGCCATCTGCCGGTCGGGACGGACCAGACATACATGAGTTTTACGTTCGCCGATTCGGGCAGGGCTCGCATCGTCTTGCTCGATTCGAGCGGCATTTTCCTTGCCGATTCCAGCTCAGTCGTTCATGTCCGATATCCGCCGCTTTTCATCTTCTCGGATGGCGGAGGCCAGGCTGACACACTGCACCTCGGTATGCGCCAGAAACCGTATTACGACGTGTATCGGGCCAGGGTGGGGCTCGACCGGTTCGTCACGGGTGCCCCGCTCGGCGTCCATGTGTCGATCAGTGACAGTACGATCGTGCGCGTGGGACCTGACTCCTCGGAGGTTCCCGTGGGTCAATCGGCGACCGTCGGCAGGTTCGATATCGCGGCACGTGATACCCGCGGCACCGCCATCTTCACGGCGCGAGCCCATCGCCACGCGGACGACCAGGTCGTCATTGTGGTCGGCCGGCCGGCGGTCCAAGTACATGCGCCTTCGCCTGACTGGGCGCTGTATGTGGGCGATCTGGGCCAAGTGCAGGTCTTTGCGGCTGACTCCGCGACCGGTGCGACTGGATTTCCGACGGAGAGCGTGACCGTCGTACTGACGGTGAGCGATACCGCGGTCATCTCGCTGGACTCGGCGACGGTCACTATACCGCGCGGAGACTACGCATCGACGCTTGGCGGCATCACCTTCAAGAAGCCGGGGACGGTGACGATTACCGCAACGGATCCCCGCGTCGCACCGTACTCGTACTCCCCGGCGACGAGCACGCCGTTCACGATCTCCAAACCGTATCTCGACGCCGTTTCTTCGGTTTCGCTCGGCATCGAGCAGACCTGGAGTTTCGGCGTAGGCGTCAACGGGCCGCTCCCCCAGGGCCAGGCGATACACTTCACGAACAGCAATCCCGCGGTAGCTACGCTGGCCGATTCGGTCGCGACCTACTATCTCCCGGGGTTTGCCAGTGTCGCGGTGGTCGGTGTGGCCGCCGGCGTGGACACGGTGATTGCGTCGACGCCCGGATTCGTACCGGATACCGGCGTCATCCTCGTCGGAACCGGCACAGTAGACGTTCACCAATGGCCATCGTCCGGTCTGCATGTCGACCAGACGTGGCCGCTCGAGCTTTTCATTGTGGCCCCGAGCGGCGACGCCCGGCTGACAGCCGTGACGAAGACGTTCACCCTCACGGCGAACGGCAACATCCAGTTCCTGAAGGATGGCGTGCCGATCACGACGCTTACCGTCGATGCCGGTCAGGAGTTCGTGCAGTTCACTGTGAAGGGTACGGCGGTGGGAACGGGCACCGTCACCGTCAGCGCCCCGAACTACGATCCGGTGACTAAGAACGTCACAGTCTCGCCCTGACATCGTTCACGCATTTCCATTCGACGTAGTTATCTTGACGTAGCTTCTCGACGCCTTTTTTCGACGCAGTTTGTAGTTAGCCGGGGTGTGGCGCAGTCCGGTAGCGCGCCTGGTTTGGGACCAGGAGGTCGCGGGTTCGAATCCCGCCGCCCCGATTAACCCTCCACCTGCGGTCGCAGGTACTTCTCGTAGCAATCCTCGCATACGCCGTGGCTGAACCGCGCCGCCGACCGCGCCTCGACATAGCGCTCCAGCGGCGTCCACGCGCCGTCGGTGTCGCGGATGCGCTTGCAATAGCTGCACATCGCCAGCAGCCCTTCCAGCGTCATCAGCTCTTCGCGCAGGCCGAGGATGCGCTCGGCCACGTTGAGGCGCGCGACCAGCTCTTCAGGAATGATCGGCTTGGTAATGAAATCGTCCACGCCGGCCTGCATCGCCTTGAGGAAATTGCCGAGGCCCGTGCGAATCGTCTGCATCATGAAGTAGGTGTAGGGGCCCGGCGGCTGGGCGCGGATCTTCCGGCACAGCTCGATGCCGTCCATCGCCGGCATCAGCCAGTCGGAGACGATGATCCGGTGCCGCGAGACCTTCCACAGGCCCCACGCGTCGACGCCGTTCTCCACGGCCGTGACGTCGTGGCCCTGCGCCTGCAGAATCGCCGTGAGCGTTCGCCCGGCGACGGCGTCGTCCTCAGCGAGCAGAATCCGCATTATTCCTCCGCAGATAATCAATCACTTCATGCGCCAGGGGAGTGACGCTTTCGAACGCTTCCGTCGCCTGCTCGACATCGCCGGCGCGGGCGGTCGTTTCGACCCGCTCGAGCAAGTCGGCGAGCTCCCGCGCGCCGATCGTCGCGGCCGCACCCCGGTAGACATGTGCGGTTTTCGCGATCTCGGTGCCCACGCCGCTCGCCACCGCTCCGGCGAGCGCCGCCAGGCGGCCGGGCGCCTGCCGCACGAATGTGTCGATGATGGAATACAGCGCTTGTTCGGCGCCGGCCTCGCGCAACGTCGCGCGGAATCCTTCCAGATCGACGGGCGGTGCCGCCGCGGGGGCAGGGGCAGCCGCCGGCTTGCTGTGGCCCCCCCCCGTCCCTTCCACCAAGGCGAACAGCTCATGCGCCTTGAACGGTTTGGCGAGATACTCCGTCATGCCGTGCGACAGGCAGCGCTCGCGCTCACCCGAGAGCGCGTGGGCCGTGAGGCCGATGATCGGCAAGTCCTTGCCCTTGGGTAGCGCTCGGATCGCGTGCGTCGCCTCGAACCCGTCCAGCTCCGGCATCTGGATATCCATCAGCACCACATCGTAGTCACGCTCCTTCACGGCGTCCACCGCTTCGCGGCCGTTGCTCGAGACGTGGACCTCATGGCCGCGTTTGACGAGCATCGCGACGGCGACCTGCTGGTTCACGGGGTTGTCTTCGGCGAGCAGCACACGCAAGGATGCGCGGGACTCGGCGATCGTATGGCGCGTGACGACGTCCGGGGTTCCCGTCTCGCCCGCACTCCCCGCCAGTACCGTGCCGAGGGCCTCGAGGAGATCGCTGCGGGAGATGGGCTTCGTCAGATATCCCCGGATGCCGAGCTCCCGGCAGCGCTCGCCGTCGCCCCGCTGTCCGGCTGACGTGAGCATCAGCAGGTTCGTCTTCGCGATCTGCTTCTCGCCGCGCACGGCGGTGGCCAATTGGAAGCCGTCCATGTCGGGCATCTGCACGTCGAGGATCGCGATGTCGTAGCGCCCCAGGCGCAGCGCCGCCAGGCCCTCTGCCGCGGTCGACGCCTCATCGACTTTGATGCCCTCGGCGGCCAGCATCTCGCGCAGGATGCGCCGGTTCGTCTGGTTGTCGTCGACGATGAGCATGCGCCGGCCGCCCAGCGACGCGAACCCCGTGGCACGGATGGGCGACGCGCTCTCGACGGGCAGGGTGACCGAAAACGCGAATTCACTGCCGCGGCCGAGCTCGCTCTTCACGCCCAACGCCCCCCCCATCAGCTTGACCAGCCGCTGTGAAATCGCGAGCCCGAGGCCCGTGCCGCCGTACCGGCGCGTCATGGTGGAGTCGGCCTGCGTGAATTCCTTGAAGACGGATCCGATGTGCTCGGGCGCGATGCCGATCCCCGTATCGCGCACGGCGAACGAGAGTGTGACGTTGCCGTCGGTCTGGGCCGCGCCGACCGAGACCACGACTTCCCCGTGCTCGGTGAATTTGATCGCGTTCCCGATGAGATTCATGAGCACCTGGCGCAGGCGGGTGGGATCGCCGCGCACGGCGCGGGGCACGTGGGCGTCGACCTCGGCGAGCAGCTCGAGATGCTTTTCGCGGGCCCGCACGGCGAGCAGGCTGGCCGTCGCGTGCACCACTTTCGAGATGTCGAACGGAATCGCCTCGAGCTCGAGGTGCTCCGCCTCGATCTTGGAGTAATCGAGGATGTCGTTGAGGATCATGAGCAGCGCTTCCGACGACGAGCGCACCAGCTCGAGGGCGCGGCGCTGCTCGGTGGTCAGCTCGGTGTCGAGAATCAGCTCCACAAAGCCGAGCACGGCGTTCATCGGCGTGCGAATCTCGTGGCTCATGTTGGCGAGGAAGGCCGACCGCGCGCGGGCGACTCGTTCGGCGAGGTCGCGGGCCTCGCGCATCACCGCTTCGGCGCGCTTCGCCGCGTCTTCGCTGACGGCCAGTCGCGCCGTGACCCGGAGGTGATCGACCAGGGCGATGTGCGCGCGCCGCGCCACAATCGCCATGCCCAGGGTGAACACCGCCACGACGATGGCGGCCGCGAGATGATGGCTCTGCTCGCTGATGGCCAGCGATACGAAGATGGGGAGGGTGATCCCGGCGAGGAATCCGCGGATACTCAATGGATCCGCCGCGAGCGTGGTCAGCGAACTGGCGATAAGACCGGCCAGAATTACGAGGAGCAGGGCGGTGGTCTCGAACGGCACGACCGGCAGCACCAGCGAGCCGCCCACGCCCCAGGCGATGGCGAGCAACGTGACGGTGACGCGCACGCCGCTGCGCACCACCCGTTCGGTGAGCCGGCGGCGGGGCGAGAGATAGATCCACAGCGCCCGGACCAGGGCAGTGAGCAGCACGGCGCCGCCCCAGCCGAGCAGCAGGTCGTGGGGCGCATCGGGCCAGGCGAGCGCCAACACCACCGCAATGAGGATCGGATGTACCCAGACGCCGAGCAGGCTCTCGCGCACGAGCCGCTCCTGCAGGAGGCGGGCGAGGTCGGCGCGGATGCGCTCGTCCGTCGCGACGGCGTCTTCGGGGCGATCGTCGTTGAGTGTGGGGGCGGCCATGGGTCTACATGCTACGATATGGTGGAAAAACGGGGTAGGGCGGGAGACCGTCAGTTGAGATCGCGCGACAGGATCAGCTTCAGGGTGATCCGGTCCGACGCGCTGGTCAGTCCAAATCCTATCCCGGCCTCGATGTCGAGGCCCTTGGTGGTATGATCGACGACCCCATAGAGCTGATGGGCCTGTTGATTCTCGGCGTAGAACTGGTGCACTGGTCCGAAATCGTCGTACTCCTCGACGGCGAGTACCCACGTATCGGAGAGATCGCAGGCGACTCGCGTCGCCGGCGCGAAGTCCAAGTTTTTCAGGCCGTCGTACGAGGTGTCGAAAATTGGATTGACGATGATGTCCACCGGAGCCAAGTGCCAACCGATGATCGGTCGAATCTCCGAGGTGAAGCGCGTCGGATCCCATTGCCTGGCGTTGTAACTGAATTCGAAATTCACGCCGTAGAAGAACGTGCGATCATCCGCACGCGGCACGGCGAACAGCAGGCGCAGCTTGACGCCATCGAGCATCGCACGGCGCTGACCGTTTCTCGTACCGATAGTGTAGAGGGGCAAATAGAGTCCCGCCTCGAACCACGCTGTTACGCCGTAGGCCCATTCGGGCACGCCATTCAGCGACTTGTGGGGCACGACGGCGCCGGCAAATGCCGGAGTCGTCAGGCCGTTGGGAGTGAAATTGGTGTGCAGCGTGAGATTGAACTTGCCTGGCGCCGCCAGTCCGCCATCGTACACCTGGATCTCGTCCGTCTGTGCGGAGACCAGGTGTGGGACTGCCACGAGTGCGAGGATGAGCGGGGCGAGGAGTCTCGCAGGAGCGCGCATGGCAAGAAAAAGTAAGGCGGCCGTATATCGGGACGCTAGAACGCATTAAGTTTGGGATCGCGCGCCCGTAGCTCAGGTGGATAGAGCAGCAGCCTTCTAAGCTGTTGGTCGGAGGTTCGAATCCTCCCGGGCGCATT
>WNGE01003162.1_pt1 | contig 40136 bp, 40 predicted proteins | sample 5400651 | NCBI WGS metagenome assembly WNGE01 (sample SAMN13153370, study PRJNA577476) | soil metagenome | isolation source: 60 cm soil or saprolite under grassland replicate 2 | place: USA:California | collected 2016-06-15 | reverse complement strand
AGAAGTACGGACCCAATGATGGGATGGTACTGTTGGCCGATATGATTTTCCCCGGTGGCATAACTCTGGCGGAGCTGGGCAGTGACCACTTTTTACTCGACCAGCACCTCGATATTACCGCCGTGGCGTTAGCCATAACCGTGATCCGTTGGTTGGAAAACGGTGGCGGCGAAATGTCCCAAGTCCCCTGAAGCCGGTTCGGATTCACGGACCGAAGTAAAAGCGCGACACACGGTAGACCGAAAAGTAGCTCGCAGGCACTCCGGCTCCCGGACGATTCGTTCACTAGTTTACCTTTGTTCCATCCCTCGCCTCCCTGGGATCTCGGGTGTCTTCAGCCTGGGATCGAAGATCACCTTGATCGCCTGCGATCGCCGCCTGTCGTGTAACGCCAGGAACGCGTCCGCGTAGTGCTCAAGAGGGTAACGATGGGTGATCAGCCCGTCCACATTGAGCCTGTTGTGAGCCAGAAGGTCCAGATAGACCTCGATGCAGTTCTCCCGCTTTCCTTCTACTGTTTCCAGGCCATAGCCATTCGACCCGAGCAACGCGAGCTCCTTGAAATAGAGGAGAGTCCACTCAAACCGTTGCGGTGGCGCGACGCCGACGACGACGATGGAGGCACGCGGGTTCGCGATCCGTACACCGATCTCTAGGGTTTCGCTTGATCCAACGGTGTCGTAGATGCGGTGGACTCCTGATTGCAGCCAGGGCAAGCCGAACAGCGGTGTCCGCAGCGGCGCCTTCAGGAATTCGCCTATTTCGTGAATGAGCTCGCGGCCCCGGGAAGTGAAGAGGGCGTCCGCACCGAGCCTGTCGACCAACGGTTTCACTTCGGGCCGGCGGGCGATGACCAGAAGGCGTGTCTTCGGGAATAATGCCCGAATAAGGATAATGGCCATCAGTCCCAGCGAGCCGCTCCCATAAACTACCACCGTCTGACCCGGCTCCGGCGGCGCCCGCAGGACCGCATGGAGAGAGACTGCGAAGGGATCCGCGAGCACAGCGGCGTCGAACGGCACGGACTCCGGGATTGGGAACAGCATCGACTCGTGGACGGACATCGCTTCAGCGAAGCCACCGCCTACGTCACTGCAGGTGCCGAGATGCATGCCCTTGGCGAACGTGCCCTCGAAGAAGCGCTGGCAGAGCGGGTAGTCGCCGTGCTGACAGGACTCACAAGCCGGTAGCCCTCGCGGAGCACAGGAGAGAAATGGGGAGATGGCGACCCGATCGCTCTTCCTCACACGTCTCACGGCGGCGCCGGTTTCGATAACCGTGCCAACGACCTCGTGCCCCATAATGTGGGGTGCAGACACGATCGCTGACAACGGATTGTCGATGCTAGCTTCGATGAAGACCTGCATGACGTCGCTGCCGCAGATGCCCCCGAGGCGCGGCTCGACGAGCACCCAGTCGTCCCCGAGGAGCCTGGGGTCTGGCACGTGCCGACAGCGAACCGGGCCCCAGCTCGACACGAAAGCCCGGCGGGAAGCGACACCTAGAATCTTGGCGGCAGCGATACGCGCGATCGAGATGTCGAAGGTGATCGCTTTCATGGCTCGTATTTCTCTAATGAAACGTCGCGCGGTGGACGAAGCGGCGCTCCCATCAAGCACGCAGTCGGCGCGACAATGTCATCAAGACAAAGCCTGCCGAAATGAAGAATCCCACCTCGATGGTGAGTCCAGAGGACCAGGGCAGGCGCTGGACACCGAGCTGAACCAAGGGATCCAGAATACTCATGACGAGAAAAAAGAGCGAGATTCCAAAGAGCAACCCGCCAAGCATCCGGCTGCGCGTCAGGCGGCGAACCCGTTCCGGCAGGATTCCAGCGAGGCGGATTATCGTCCACATCACAGCTGTGAGAGCTGCCCAGCCCAAGATTTCGTAGTGCTTGTGGTATTGGAGCATGAGCGAGCCCTTCCACCAGAGCACGAAGCCGAACACGATGACGCACAGCGACCAGAAAACCGTGCGCGCCCCGGCTCCGACCTTCGCGAGGAAATCGCGGTCCACCAGGCGACAGAGGACGGGGATCAGAAAGATACCGGCGAAATAGGACTGCGAATAAATGACCCACGGGTCGCGACGAGTCGCCCACTGCGGGTCCAGCCATACCGGGAACCAGACGCGGAGCCGATGCGTCATCAAAGAGACAACTAGCACATCGATGGCGACGACGGAAAAGAATGTAAACAGCAGCCGCGTGATATCGGCAACGAATGGATCTGCCTCGACGCCCTCACTTACCGCTACGTCCGCACCCGCCGTGGTTGGCTTGGTATGAAAGTTCGTAAAAACGCTCCTGGTTTCCGCGACGCGCGCCAAACCCGCTTGTCAATTTGGCTATCGTACGGGACGATACCCACTACGAAGCGAGGCATTTTGAACAACGTTACTTGGTACAAACAAGTCCGTCAACGCGTGACTTCAGATTGCATAGGATCTATGACCGTGATTTGGATAGTTCCCTGGAAGGCGGTGTGATGGAAGCTCTCCTGATATTCGTTGTCGCGCTCTCAACTCTGTCCTGGATCGGCTTTGCTCTATTGCCCTTGGGTCTCTGGCGCAATCGCGAAGTGCTCGAGGTTATCGATGCAGCCGAAGGCGATGAACCGCTGGGCGAAGTCACAGCGGTGATCCCGGCCCGTAATGAGGCCGCGATTATTCAGCGCACCTTGCTATCGGTGGCGACCCAGGGACCGGACCTCAAGATCATTTTGATCGATGACGGATCGGAAGACAGTACGGCTGAAATGGCGCGCCGGCTCGCGCGTTCTAATCTTCGAATCGTGCAGAGCGCGCCGCTTCCCGACGGCTGGAGCGGCAAGCTTTGGGCGCTCGAACAAGGCCGGCAGCAAGTTACCACTCGGTACACGCTGTTTCTGGATGCGGACATAAAATTAACGCGCGGTATTATCAAAGCTCTGAAAGACAAGATGCGTCATCAAGCCGCTCAGTTTATCTCTCTCATGGCCGTCCCCTCGATGGCGTCGGGCTGGGAGAAACTGCTGATGCCCGCATTTATTTACTTCTTCAACGCTCTCTATCCGTTTCGCCGGATAAATTCGCCAAATAGCAACATGGCGGCGGCGGCAGGCGGATGCATTCTCGTCGAGACCCGGGTTTTGGAACAAATCGGAGGCTTCGAATCGATCAAGTCTGCAGTCATCGACGACTGCGCATTCGCCCGTCGCGTCAAATTGCAGGGATTCAAAATTTGGTTGGGGTTGACGCATTCGGTGGAAAGTATTCGCGGTTATAAAAAGTTAAAAGAGATTGGCGACATGGTCGCCCGATCCGCTTTCGCGCAACTTCACTACTCCCTAGGTCTTTTGATGCTCTGCACCTTCGTGCTGCTGTTGCTGTATGCCCTCCCGGCTTTCACGGTCGCGTCTTCGAATGGCGTAATGCGCTATCTCTCTCTGGCATCGTTAGGCATTATGCTCTTGACCTATTTGCCAACACTCCGATTCTATCGTCGATCATGGGCTTGGGCGCTTTGTCTGCCTCTGATCGCCACATTTTTTCTTGCCATGACTTGGACATCGGCGATTCGTTACTGGCGGGGCGAACGCACGCGCTCTGACATCCGCAGGCAAACAATTTAGGTGAATCCGTGAGGCATCCAACACAAGCGCGCTTGCTTTCTTCAAGGTTCTTCGCGCAGCGTTGAACTGTATGCCGAGTTTTATCAACGTGATCCCATCCGCCGGACGGAGAAAGACGCGAGCGAGAAAACTCCCGACCTTGATATCGCCTCTGTGATCGAGTGCTTGCATGACGTTTTCTGGCATTTGGGTGGAGGCGGTATCAACAATAACCCGGACGACGATGAAAGGCATGCGGCGCGCGTGCGCGAGCCTGGCCTGCGCGCCGCTCTCCATGTCGGTTGCGACCGCCTGAGTTTGCTCCGCCAATGTCCGCTTTGCGTCCCGAGTCTTGATGATCGCTTCGCTTTCAACCAACGCGTCTGTGCCGACGCGATATTTGGCCGACAACGTTTGATAGAGCCGTCGATGCCATTCGACATTGACCGGAAAACTTTCGCCCGTCGCCCCAATGACGCGTTTAGGAAGCACCACGCTTCCGGCCTTGAGACGGTCGTCGAGCGCGGCGGCACAACCCCAGCTCAAGAGGGCGGTCGCCCCTCGCGATACTAAAAGCGCGCTCGCTGCATGGGCACGCTCTGCGCCGATCCCCGATAGCGCAACCAGCGTATCATCTCCTATTTGTCTGCATGCTCCTACGGGGATGTTTTGACGAGTTAAGCTTTTCAACTCCCAGGGAAGCGAGACGACGATTCCAAGCATTAGCTTTCGCTGGCCGTCAGGTTACGATAGCGCGCCAAAGCCAATAGGGGAAAGTATTTGTCATAACCGTGGTATTTCAAAAAGAAGACGCGCGGGAACCCGGGTGCGTTGAAGTCGGGGTCGCTCCAAAATCCGTCCGGCTGTTGGGTTTGCAAAAGAAAGTCAATCCCACTTCGAACGGACTCCGAGTGGACCTCGCCGGCACTCATTAGGCCCAGCACAGCCCACGCGGTGTGAAAGGATGTGCTGCGCTCCGCTTGGCCGCGTTTGGTCGGGTGAAAATAGGTGTCGCACCCTTCACCCCAACCGCCGTCGGCACGTTGCACACTCTTGAGCCAGGCGGCGCCTCGCCGCACGGATTCGTGTTCTGCGCTTACGCCGTCCTCTTCCAACGCCATCAGCACGGACCAGGTGCCGTAAATATAATTCGTCCCCCATCTCCCGTACCAGGAACCGTCCGACTGTTGTGAACGGAAAAGGTATTCCAGACACTTTCTTTTGACCGATTGAAGTCCCGGTGCGTCAGGCAGCCGTGCGAGCAACATCAAACAGCGCGCGCTTACGTCTTCGGTGGCTGGATCGAGTAGGGCACCGTGATCGGCGAAAGGGATTTCGTTGAGGTAGGTGTGATCGTTATCGGCATCAAATGAAGCGAAACCGCCGTTGCTCGACTGCATGCCGCAAATCCATTCGGCTGCCAGCCGTACCGAATTCTCGAAGCGCCTGTCGCCGCTCTTGTGCATGACGTAGGCGACCGCGGCAGTATCGTCCAAATCGGGATAGTGAGAATTTATGAACTGAAAAGGCCATCCGCCGCTTGTCGTTGACGCCCTGTTAAAGGTCCAGTCCTGCGGTCCCTCCAGCAGTTGCTTTTCGGCCAGCCACGCAAAGGCTTTTTTGGCCGCCGCGAGACTCTGCTCGTCCCCAATCTCCTGGAGTGCAATACACGCCCATGCGGTATCCCACACAGGCGAGACGCAAGGCTGGCAGTAAGCACTCTGTTCACCGACGACTAACAGACTTTCGATCGCTTGTCTTTCCTGGACTCGCAACGGATGGTTAATTGGATAACCTAGAAACTCCAGCGCTTCATAGGCATTGACCATCGCGGGAAAGATAGCGCCCAGCCCGCCGGCGCCATTGAGCCGTTCTAGTATCCAGGCTTCGGCGCTTTTTATGGCGCGGTGTCGGAGCCAGCGCGGCATCAACGGATACAGTTTTAGCCCAAGCCGATCCAGTAGGAGAAAGACCCGATTGAGAACGGAGCGAGTGGGAAAATAGCCCTTTTGTTCCCAAGGATCGCTGTGGAAGAGTTCTCGGATCGAGATGTTTTTTGGATTTCGCGCCCGCGCCTTGAACGTGTAAAGGAGGAATAAAGGAACCATCACCGTCCGTGACCAATAGGACACTTTGCCGAGGTGAAAAGGGAACCAGCGCGGCAGCAACATGATTTCTACCGGCAAAAATGGCACGGCACGCCAGGGAAGTTGCTCGAAGATGGCAAGCGTGATCCGGGTAAACACATTGCTTCGAGATGCTCCGCCCAGCCGAAGGATCGTCTCGCGGGCTTTCGCCATGTGGGGCGCATCCGGCGCGTCACCCGCAAGTTTTAGCGCATAGTAAGTTTTTACGGAACAGCTGATCTCGGCGTTGCCGCCGTAGTAGAGCGGCCAGCCGCCGTCCTGCCTTTGGCGGGTGCGCAAGTAGGAGGCAAGTTTCTTCTCGAGCTGCTCGTCGATTTCATCCATGTAGTGCATCATCAGGATATATTCGGCTGGAATCGTGCAGTCGGCCTCGAGCTCGAAACACCAGTACCCCTGCGGGTGTTGCAACTCGTGCAGTGCGTCCGCGGCATCTCGAATTGCGCGTTCCAGCTCAGCTGGGCGCAACTCATCCGAGCTCTCTATTCTCTTTTTTTCAGCGTGCCGGGTGGTTCGGAAGGGTGGCGCCATGAGGGAGAGGCGAACCGGCGATCTCAAAATGCGCTTTTCGTTTCAATTTCATTTGGGTCCAGCGACGGAAATCCAGCTCTTTCGGAGGCTAGAGGCAAATGCCAAGCAGCGAGGTAAAAGAGCAGTTTCAGGAGAGCGTCGTTTTGGAGCGTTAGGCGGGTAGCCAAAATCGTTCCCTTGACACTCAATCGGGAGATCTTCACCTGAGCGCCGTTCGTGTAGTAAAGGCGCTTGTTGATCTTGCGCAGCGTCAACACGGCCAGGCCGGTGGCCCAGAGGCAGAACTTACGAATTCCCGTTTCCTGCTTAGGGATAAGCAACGTATAAGCTATCGCGTTGCGCAAGTGTCGATGCGCGATGCCGATAAGACGCTGAATTCCGTGCTCGAACTCTGTCCGATTCCTCACCGTCGTCAAATCGTCGAGATCGAATCCTTCCTCGGCGAAGAGGTTCCGGGGCAACCAACAGGCTCCGCGCTCATAATCTTCCCACACGTCTTTCAGGATATTCGTCATCTGCAGGCCCTGCCCGAACGAGATTGCAAACACCATCAGGGCGTCGCGCTTTTTGGCTATTTCCGGGGAGTGGAGACAAAACAGACGGGTCAGCATTTGGCCGACGACACCGGCAACGTAATAACAGTATTGATCGAGCTCCGCCAAAGTTTGCAGGCCGTGTTTTCCGCCCCGTAACTGGAATTGGCTCATGCCTCTAGCCATGGCGCGGACACACTGCTGCAGCACGCGGCGTTCCGCCTCGGAAAAACTGCGTGTGATTCGCACCACACGAGTAACGTTGCGAATCAGTTCGTGCTCGGCGGGTGGTGTTTGACTTGAAAGCGACGCGCCGAGTTGACGGAGAAACGGTTCGGCGTTGATCTCGCCGCTCAAGGTCTTCAAAAATTGCTGGCAAAAGTAGCTTTTTTGCCGGGGACTAATGACCGGCTCGTCTTCTATAGTGTCGATAATGCGACACAGAAGATAAGCGTTGGACACGACTCGGCAAAGCACCGGAGGAAGCTGTGGAATAGTTAATGCAAAGGTGCGGGAAACTCCCTGTAGCATTTCCGATTGAAATTCATCGTCGCTGCGCCACAATTTTCCCGGACCCGTATCGCGAGGATCGCAATCAGGAGGTGAGGTGATCTCAGACATGACGCTTTTGTGTCTAAAAGACAGCATGTTTTTTCCTCCCTTTTCAATTGGCCGGCTATTCGACGAGCTTGTTCTTGATCATCGTAGCACGCCTTGCAAGAGGATCGGATATACCCTGCACCCCTGTTCGGAATTCGTTGGGCGACTCTTTAAAGCGCGCCGTCCGATCGCTAGCGTCTGATTCGCTTCTCTCTAGGTGTCAGCGGTCTCTTTCGGCGACGTAGCGCGCAATCGCTCGCAAAGGTTCCGCTGCGCTGCCGTAATATTCCATTTCTCTTAGGCACTCGGATAAAAGCGCCTGCACACGTTCGCTGGTCCTCACGGGCCCGGCGACGGATAAATAATTGGCTATGCCTTTATGGTCGTGGCTGTCCGTCGAAATTTCATGCGCGTCCAGGATGTCATCCGTAAGCTGGAAGGCCAAACCGAGCGCTTGCGCGTATCGCGTAACTCGTTCGAGGTCTTTGCGCGTTGCTTTACCGATCATTGCCCCGACGCGAGCTGCTGTGGTGATCAAGGCGCCGGTCTTTAAGCGATCCATGCTCTCTAGCATAGCCGTTGTGACCTTGTCCTTGACGAGTTCGAGCTCGGTGCTTTGTCCGCCGATCATGCCTCTAATGCTAGCTGCGGAGGCAACCTCGCGAATGAGCTTGGAGGCGAGAGGGCCTCGCAACCGCCGGGTCACGTTTGGGTCCGACATAATAAAAAAAGCTTCGGTAAGTAACGCATCACCAGCCAGCAGCGCTATCGCTTCACCAAAACGCTTGTGGCAGGAAAGCTTGCCGCGCCGCAAATCGTCGTTATCGAGCGCCGGCAGGTCGTCGTGGATCAGCGAATAACAGTGAATCAACTCCATAGCGCAAGCAAACGGCAACAGAAGTTGTCGCTTGGCACCGAACAACTCGCCGGCTGCGAGAGTCAGTATGGGACGCAGCCTTTTGCCTCCATCTAACACACTATAACACGCGGCCTGATGAAGGACGGAGGCCATTTGGCTGTCGTTTTTGAGGTAACGAGTTAGAGCGCGATCAACGCACTCCCTGGTCTCGAGCAGATATTTTCGAATATCGAAATCGTCCCGAGTCACGTCGTTTTGATATCAGAATCTTCGTTAGAAGTCTCTTGTTTTCTAAAAACCCTATCAACTCATAACATATTAGACAACCGTGCCGCTGCCCGCCCCATGGCGCGAAACAGGATCGAAAGGCTCGCTCTGGCGGTCAGAAGGGCATTGGACCCAAGTCCAATATACGGCCCTTCAATGTAGAGGCTCCCGTTAGCGTGCTTGATAAAGTGGCCGTTAAAATTGTAACCGTGCGGTTGGGAAAACCACGGCCAGCTGAAGATACCTGTCAGGATCTCACGCATTTTGCCTCCTTGGCGTCCGGGCCTATGGCCGATTGCCTATTTTTCTATCCGGTCCGGTACTGAAGGATTAGGTCCGCGCCGGAAATAAGAGCGACATACGATACGCCCGGCGCAAACGCAAGGAGAGCCCAGACAATTTTCGAATATGGACTAGGAAACCTTCCACCCGCCGCCGAGCGCTTTGACCAAGAGGACGCTCGCGTTGAGACGCCGGCCGAGAATATCTACTGCGGTTCTTTGATTATTGAGTGCCGTGGTCTGGCCCACGACCACGTTTAAGTAGCTAACGATTCCTGCTTGGTACTGGTTCATGGTCACGGCCAAAGATTGTTGCGCGGATTTTACCGCTTCATCTTGCGCTTGGGCTTCGTCGGCGAGGATTCGCTGGGCGGCCAAGTTATCCTCGACCTCTTGGAATCCGGTCAGCACCGTCTCCCTGTAGGCGGCGACACCCGCATCATACGCTGCTCGCGCTTGATCGGTTTGTGCGCCTCTCAGGCCTCCGTCAAACAAAGTTTGCGACACGCTAAGACCCGCAGACCAGAATCGCCCCAGCCACGAAAACCATTTTGCTAGACTCGAGCTTTCAAAACCGCCTCGGACATCCGCTGAGACGGTCGGATAGTACGCCGCTTCGGCGACGCCGATCTGCGCGTTGGCTGCGGCCGCTAGTCTCTCGGCGGCGGCGATATCCGGCCGTCGCCGCAAGAGCTCCGCCGGCACGCCGGCGGGGATGGCAGGCGGCGGCGTGGTAAGCGCTGTCGAAGAAACCGAGAGATCCGCCGGCGCTTTTCCTGTCAAGAGAGCGATGGCGTGTTCCAATTGCGCGCGTTGCACGCCGACGTCGATGGCTTGGGCCTGGGTGGTTTTGAGCTGGGTTTCCGCCTGCAATACGTCACCGCGCGAGGCGACGCCGCTATTGTAGCGGTTGTTGGTGAGATCGAGCGATTTTTGAAAGGCGACGGCAGTTTCGTCGAGCAACTGCTTCTGCGAATCCAGCGAGCGCAATTGAAAGTAATCTTGCGCCAGTTCGGCCTGCGCGCTGAGCTTGGCGGCTGCCAAATCAGCGGCGCTGGCTTGCGCGGTCGCCTCGCTGGATTCGACCGTGCGGCGGATCCTTCCCCACACATCCAATTCCCAAGAAACGTCAATCGGCAATGAGTGTTCAGTAAAGGCGTTCGTCACTTTGGCGGGTCCCGGGTTGACCGTTGCCGAGGGCTGCGAGCGGGTTACCCCAAGGCCGACGGTGACGGTCGGAAAGTAAGCGGCGCGCGCAGCTTGTACGAGCGCGCGCGCCTGACGGAAGCGCGCTTCTGCTTGCGCGATATTTTGATTCGAGATGTCGACCTGCTCCTCGAGGGCATTGAGCTCCGGGTCGCCAAAGATTTTCCACCAGGTTGCGCCGATGATATCGTCGATCGACTGCGCTGCGTTTAACGCACGAACTTCTTTGTAGTTTGCCGGTGTTGTCACGGGTGGACGCGAGTAATTCGGCCCCACCGTGCACGCGGAAAGCAGCGCGAGCAGCGCGCCGAGAACGAGCGATAATGATTCACCGGAGTGGCCATTCGCGCTGCAATTTTCCGTGGCCGAATTCATGTCTGTCTCCTAAACCGCGTGGCGCGCGAGCCGGCCCTGCCTGGCATCGCGCCAGCGCTCGAAATAAAGCCGGCAGCGCTCCATGTAAAGATAAACGACCGGGGTTGTGTAAAGGGTCAGCATCTGGCTGAAGATCAGTCCGCCGACAATGGCTATCCCCAGCGGTCGGCGGAGTTCCGAGCCGACTCCGCCCCCGAGCGCGAGCGGCAAACCACCCAGCAGCGCCGCCATGGTGGTCATCATGATCGGCCGAAACCGCAGCAAGCAAGCCTGATAAATCGCCTGCTCCGAGTTTTTGCCTTCGCCGCGTTCCGCTTCCAGCGCGAAGTCGATCATCATGATGGCATTTTTCTTGACGATGCCGATCAGCAGGATGATACCGATGAGCGCGATGACACTGAGATCGGTGCGGCACAGCAGCAGCGCCAGGAGCGCCCCGACGCCCGCGGACGGCAAGGTCGAGAGAATCGTAATCGGATGGATCGTGCTCTCGTACAGCACGCCGAGAACGATGTACACCGTGATCAGCGCGGCGCCGATCAGCAGCGGCTCGTTTGCGAGTGACGATTGAAAAGCTTGCGCGGTGCCTTGGAAGCTGCCGTGAATCGTCGATGGCAGGCCGATTTGCGCGGCGGCCTCATCGACGCTCTGAACCGCGTCACCGAGCGCGAGTCCGGGCGCGAGATTGAAGGAAAGCGTGACCGAGGGAAACTGCCCTTGATGGGTTACCACCAATGGCACGGTGGAAGGTTCGTAGCGGGTGAGCGCATTCAACGGCACCTGAGCGCCGCTACGCCCGGTCACGTAAATATTTTTTAGTCCTTCCGGGTTTTGCCAGTACTCAGGCGCCACTTCGAGCACCACGTGATATTGATTGAGCGAAGTGTACATGGTCGATACCTGGCGTTGGCCGAAGGCATCGTAAAGTGCGTTGTCGATCGCTTGAGCCGTAATTCCGAGACGCGCCGCGGTGGCGCGATCGATGACGAGGCCGGCTTGCAGTCCCTTGTCCTGCTGGTCGCTGTTCAAGTCGAGCAGCCCGCGCACGGTTTTGAGTTTTTGCAGCATGCGCGGCGCCCAAAGGAGGAGATCGTGAACGCTGTCGCTCTGCAGCGTGTACTGGTATTGCGCATTGGCGCGCCGGCCGCCGACCCGCAAATCCTGCACCGGCTGTAGGTAGAGATTGACTCCCGGAAAGCGCTGCAGCTGGCCGCGCAGCCGTCCGATGATTTGATCGGCGCTGAGGCGTCGATCATTCAGAGGTTTGAGAGTGATAAACATATTCCCGGTGTTTAACGGCCGGCCGCCGAATCCGCCGCCATTGAAAGCCATCACCGCATCGACTGCGAGGTCGTTTTTAACCGTGTTCGCCAGTTGCGTCATCCGCTGGCGCATGGATTGAAACGACGTGGCCTGATCGGCGACGATGGAGCCGGCGATGCGCCCCGTGTCCTGCTGCGGGAAGAAGCCTTTGGGGACGATCACATAGAGAGCGCTGCTGGCGGCCATGGTCATCAGTGTGACCGCAAGAGTGAGCGGCTGATGACGCAAAACCCAAGTGAGCGACGATTGGTATTTGCCTAGCAGCCATTGAAACAGCCGCTCGCCGCCTTTATAGAACTTGCCGTGGCGCTGCCGATCGTGCGCCACGAGCAGCGTCGCGCACATCATCGGCGTCAGGGTGAGCGATATCAGCATGGAGACGGCGATGGCCATGGACAAGGTCACGGCAAACTCGCGAAACAGCCGTCCGACAATACCGCCCATCATAAGGATCGGGATGAACACCGCGATCAGAGAAACACTGATGGACATGACGGTAAAGCCGATCTCCCTAGCGCCGCGCAACGCCGCATCGAGCGGCGTCATGCCCTGTTCCAGATGGCGGGTGATGTTTTCAATGACGACGATGGCGTCGTCTACGACGAAGCCGGTGGCGATGGTGAGCGCCATGAGCGACAAGTTGTCGAGGCTATAACCCGCCAAATACATGCCGCCAAACGTGCCGAGAAGGGATATCGGCACGGCGATGCTGGGGATCAGCGTCGAGCGCGCGCTACGCAGAAACAAAAACACGACGAGAACCACCAGCGAGAGGGAAGCGAGCAGGGTCAATTCTACGTCTCGGACCGACGCGCGAATCGTCGTCGTGGCGTTGAGTACGACGGAAAGCCTGATGGTCGGCGGAATCGAAGCGCGCAGCAACGGCAAGAGATCCAGCACGCGGTCGACCGTTTCGATAATATTGGCGCCCGGCTCGCGGTAGATCACCAACAGCACGGCGGGCTTGCCGTTCGCCAATCCGCCGGTGCGAATATCTTCGACCGAGTCTGTCACCGTGGCGACATCGCCGACGCGAACGGCGCCGCCGTTGCGATAGGTAATGATCAGCGGCCGGTAGGCGTCGGCTTTCAAAAGTTGATCGGTTGTGCTGAGCCACCAGGTTTGCCGGTCGTCGGCGAGCGCGCCTTTCGGACGGTTGGCATTGGCGCGGTTCAGCGCCGCGCGAAGATCTTCCAGCCCCAGGCCGAAATGATTCAAAATCGTCGGATTGGCATCGACCCTGACCGCGGGCAACGCGCCGCCGCCAACGTCGACCTCGCCGACGCCTTTAACCTGAGAAAGCTTTTGCTGCAACACGGATGAGGCGATGTCATACATGCGCGCCCGCTCGATGAAGTCGGAAGTCAGCGCGAGCATGATCACGGGCGCGTCGGCGGGATTTACTTTTTTATAGCTCGGATTGCTCGGCAGGTTGGCGGGCAATTGGCTGCGGGCGGCATTAATCGACGCTTGTACGTCTCGCTCCGCGGCGTCGATATTGCGATTTAGCTCGAACTGCAACACCACCGAGGTCGAGCCAAGCGAGCTTGAGGAGGTCATTTCGGTTACGCCGGCGATGCGGCCGAACTGCCGTTCCAATGGCGTGGCAACCGATGAAGCCATAGTCTCCGGACTCGCGCCCGGGAGCTTGGCTTGCACTTGGATCGTCGGAAAGTCCACTTGCGGCAAAGGCGAGACCGGCAAGAAAAAATACGCCAGAGTTCCGGCCAGCCCGACGGCGACGGTCAGCAGAGTGGTCGCCACGGGCCTGTTTATGAACGGCGCGGAAAAATTCATGAACCGATTTCCCCAACCGGATGGTTGGCGCGGCTGCGGAGACGCAGACGAACTAGTCGTTTGGCTAAACGGTCGAAGGCGAGATAGATGACCGGCGTTGTGTATAACGTCAGCAGTTGGCTGAGCAGCAGGCCGCCGATGATCGAAATGCCCAGGGGTTGGCGCAGCTCCGCGCCGGTGCCGGCGCTGAACGCCAACGGGACGGCGCCGAGCAGCGCGGCCATCGTGGTCATCATGATCGGACGAAAGCGCAACAGACAGGCCTGATATATCGCGTCGACGGGAGGTTTACCTTCTTGCCGTTCGGCGTCGAGCGCGAAGTCGATCATCATGATGGCGTTTTTCTTGACGATACCGATGAGCAATATGATGCCGATGAGCGCGATCACGCTGAACTCCGTCCGACAGAGCATCAGTGCCAGGAGCGCGCCGACGCCGGCAGATGGCAGGGTCGAGAGAATCGTCACCGGATGAATATAGCTTTCGTAGAGCACGCCCAAGACGATGTAGACGGTGACCAGCGCGGCGAGGATCAAAAACGGCTCATTGGCCAACGAAACGCGAAACGCCTGGGCCGTGCCTTGAAAGCCCGCCTGGATACTCGCCGGCAGGCCGAGGCTTTGCTTGGTATCTTCCACCGCCCGGACCGCCTGTCCGAGCGCGGCGCCCGGCGCCAAGTTAAATGAAGCATTGACTACCGGAAATTGCCCCTGGTGGTTGATCGTCAACGGCGCGTTGGAACGCTCCGATTGAGTGAATGCACTGAGCGGCACTGCGCCGCCGGTGCTCGACTGCGCGTAGAGATTACCTAGATCCGCCGGAGTTTTCTGAAAATCGGGTTTCACTTCGATGACGACGCGGTATTGATTCAACTGGGTGAAGATCGTCGAGATCTGGCGTTGGCCGAAGGCGTCATAAAGCGTGTCGTCGAGAGTCTGCGCGGTAATGCCGAGACGTGCGGCGGCATCGCGGTCGATCACCAGACGGACAGCGAGTCCTTCGTCCAATTGATCGCTGGCGACATCGCGAAGTTCCGGCCTCGATCGGAGCTGCTTGATAAATTGCGGCACCCAAATACCGAGCTCTTTCGCGTCCGGGCTTTCGAGGCTGTATTGAAATTGGGTGCGGCTAACCCGGTCTTCCACCGTCAAATCTTGCACCGGTTGCATGAACAAGGTGATGCCGTCCACCTTGGCGAGCGCCGGTTGCAAGCGGCGGATGACGTCGCTGGCGTTAAGCTGCCGCTGCGCCAGAGGCTTCAAATTGACCAGAATGCGGCCGCTATTGAGCGTTGTGTTGGTGCCGTCGACGCCGATGAACGACGACAGGCTCTCGACCGCCGGGTCTCGAAGAATGACCCGGGCAAGCGCCTGCTGGCGCTCGGCCATGGCGGTGAACGAGACCGTCGCAGGCGCTGCAGAGATGCCGAGGATCACTCCGGTATCCTGCACCGGGAAAAAGCCCTTGGGGATATAAACATAGAGCAGCACGGTGCAGACGAGCGTCGCCGCGGCGACCCAGAGCGTGGCGGTTTGGTGACGCAGCACCCACGTCAAGGTGCGCCCATAGTAATCGATCACGGAATTGAACATGCGTTCCGAGGCTCGATAAAAACGGCCTTGCTGCGACTCAGGTCTATGGCGCAGCAACTTGGCGCACATGACCGGCGTGAGCGTGAGCGACACCACTGCCGAGACCAGGATCGTCACGCTCAAGGTGACGGCGAATTCGCGAAACAGGCGCCCGACGATATCGCCCATGAAGAGCAGCGGGATCAAAACCGCGATCAGCGAGACGGTCAACGACAGAATCGTGAAGCCGATCTGTTTGGATCCTTTAAGGGCGGCGTCGAGGGGCGAGTCGCCCGCCTCGATGTAGCGTGTGATGTTCTCGATCATCACGATGGCATCGTCGACGACAAAGCCGGTGGAAATAGTCAGGGCCATCAACGACAGATTGTTCAAGCTGTAGCCGAGCAGAGCCATGACGCCGAAGGTGCCGACGATGGACAAGGGAACCGCGATACTCGGAATCACCGTGGCGGAGAAAGTGCGCAGGAAGAGAAAAATCACCATCACGACGAGGGCCACCGTGAGCATGAGCTCAAACTGCACGTCTGCAATCGAAGCGCGGATCGTATTCGTTCGGTCCGTCAGTATCGCCACGTCGACCGAGGCGGGCAGCGAACCTTTGAGTTGGGGCAGGAGGTTTTTTATGCGGTCGACCACCGCTATGATATTGGCGCCCGGTTGTCTTTGGATGTTCACGATGACCGCGGGCGCCTGGTTCATCCACGCCGCGAGCTTACTGTTCTCGACGCCGTCGACGACGTTGGCGACGTCGGACAGCCGCACCGGGGCGCCGTTGCGGTAGGCGATGATTTGCGAGCCGTACTGATCGCTCGACAGCAGCTGATCGTTGGCGCCGATGGTGTAGGCTTGGCGCGGACCATCGAAATTACCTTTGGCTTGATTGACGTTTGACTGGGCGATGGCGCTGCGCACGTTTTCCATCGTCAGCCCGTAGGAGGCAAGCTCGGCAGGATTGGCTTGGACACGCACCGCCGGTTTTTGGCCGCCGCTGATGCTCACCAGACCGACCCCGGAAAGCTGCGAAATTTTCTGTGCCAGCCGGGTATCCGCGAGGTCTTCGACTTTCGACAGGGGCAGCGTCTTCGATGTTAGAGCGAGGGTCAAAACGGGCGCGTCGGCAGGATTGGTTTTACTGTAAATCGGCGGGTTGGGCAGATCGGTCGGCAGGAACGAGGACGCAGCGTTGATGGACGCTTGAACTTCCTGCTCGGCGACGTCGATGTTGAGATCGAGCGTGAATTGCAAAGTGATCAGCGAGCTGCCGCCGGAACTCGTCGACGTCATTTGATTGAGCCCCGGCAGTTGGCCGAATTGGCGCTCCAACGGCGCGGTGATCGATGAAGTCATCACCTCGGGGCTGGCCCCGGGGTAAAAAGTCACAACCTGAATCGTCGGGTAATCGACTTGAGGTAGCGCGGAAACCGGCAGCTGTTTGTAGGCAACGACGCCGACGAGCAAGAGACCGATCATGAGCAACGAAGTCGCGATCGGCCGGAGAATAAATGGCCCTGACGGGTTCATTCTTTAACTCCGCGGCGACGCCGCGCTCAGCGTGCGCGCAACCACTTTCGATCCCGGCTGAAGCTTGTCGACGCCATCGACAACCACAGTCTCGCCCGGCGTGAGCCCACTGGCGATCGCGGTATCGTCGCCCTGCGACATCTGAATCGCGACATTGCGCGCCTCGACGGTGTTGTCGGGCTTGACGATGTAGACGTAGGCCGACTGCGGGCTGCGCTGAATGGCGGCATTGGGAACCAGGGTGACATTGTGCAGCGTATCGACGAGCAAACGCGCGTTGACGAACTGGTTGGGAAATAACGCGCCATCGGCGTTGGCAAAAACTGCTTTGAACTTTACCGTGCCCGTTGTCGGATCGATCTGGTTGTCAATGCTTTGCAAATCGCCCGTCGCCAGCCGCTGCTTTTGCTCGCGATCGTAGGCTTCCACAGTTAAACGCGCGCCGGACTTGAGCTTCGCCAAGACTGCCGGAAGCTTATCTTCGGCAACGGTAAAAACTACCGTGATCGGCTGCAGTTGCGTGATCACCACCAAGCCGTTGGCATCCGTGGCGTGGATCATATTGCCCACGTCGACGAGCCGTAGCCCGACGCGTCCGCCGATCGGCGCCGTGATTCGGCAGTAGACAAGCTGGAGTTTGGCGTTGTCGACCTGTCCCTGATCGGCTTTTATTGTGCCCTGGTATTGGCGCACCAGTGATTCCTGGGTGTCGAGTTGCTGTTTCGGCACGGAATCCTGTTTGAACAAAACCTGATACCGTTCCAAATCGATCTGCGCGTTGGTTAGCAACGCCTGGTCGCGCGCCAATTGCCCCTCGGCTTGCGCGAGTTGAACTTCAAACGGTCGTGGATCAATCTCCGCCAGCAATTGCCCGGTGGAGACTACCTGACCTTCTTGAAACGGCACTCTGATGAGTTGGCCGTCGACGCGGCTCTTCACGGTGATCGTATTGTAAGGGATGACCGAGCCGAGACCATTCAGATACACATCCATGTCACCGCTCTTTGCCGTTTCCGTCAGGACCGGGACGCCCGGGGCGTTGTTCGCCGAGCGACGGCGATTTTGTTCGGATAGCTGGGCCTGCCCTGACCAGGCGCGAAGAAAATAAACGGCGACGATGAGAGCGATAACCGCGATCAGACCGATCAGCCGGCGTCTATTCGGCGCATTCCGTAATTTTACTTTCGGCGTTTCGTCCTTTTGTCTGGGTTCAGCGACCGGCGTATCCATGATCGTAAAACTGCCATCCTGCCAAAGCTTGGCCATTGGAACATCGACAGGGTGTGGCGCATTTGCTTGCCATAGTGGGCAAGCGTCATGCCAGGCTGGACGGGACGGTCGCGCAAGTTAAAACATTGCGGAAAATGAACTTCCGCCAAATCTACAACGCGACCCATAACAAACTGTGGCGAGAATGTGTGAGGCGTCGTGGCTTTCTGGTAATTTGGTCGGCGAAGCGCGCAGGTGTGGAAGATTTGTTGCGGCTGAATTCACGACGATAGCCGGGTGTGGATTTGCCCGCTGTGCGACTTATCAGACGCTGATCCGAGTGAAATTAAGAGCGAGGCGAGAAGTTCGGCGATCGATGACGATAGGGCTTGTCAGGCTGAGTCGCGCCGGATAACACGATCGGTCCTGCAGCATCCATAAGAAAGGGAGGCTTCAAGATTATTCCAGGCCGGGTTTTCGTACGCGACCCGACCCGGAATCGCGCTTAATCCATCACCCTATCGGCGTTACCACCACGAATGCCACCGGTCAAAGAAGAAGTGACGTTCTTCTTCTCGGTCGTGGTTTAGATCTCTTCGTTCCGCGCGCAGATCCTGCCGGTCCCGGACGATGTCATGATGATCCTGCTGAATGTCTGCTCGATCATTGGCTATCTCGGCGTGACTCGCGCCGTCGCGTCGATCTTCGCGAAAGTTTTCTCTATCCTGATTCAGATCCGTGCAGTCATCGATGGACCGGGGTCCCCTGGGCCGCCGACAACGTTCCACTTCAAGCAATCGTAATCTCCTTCACAAGACTGTTTCGAGTTTGCGCGATTGAAAAACCATGGCCCCGGCCTGTGGGCAAGAGGCAAGTCGGTAGGCAAATCGATCTCAACGAAATGAATCATCGAAAACGGATTTGCGTTGAACACCGCAAACACTGTCTTTTCCCGTGGCACGCCCCTTGCTTCCCGTGGCACCCCCCTTGCGTCCCATTGATTACCAGAGTGAGAACCCAACAGGAAAGGAGGTGATACAATCATGAAACGCATAGGATCAATGGAGCTGATGTTGGTGATGGTTGGATCGATAAGTGGCATCGCAGTCGCGGCAGACGGCGTCCTTACCAAGATACCGAACACTCCGGGAAGCGCAGTCGCGGCAGACGGCGTCCTTACCAAGATACCGAACACTCCGGGAAGCTATTGCCACATGAAGTTCGACGCGATTCAGGATCGTACTCTTTCAACGGATCATCCGGCTCTCAAAGACTCGAGCGATGGTGACATCATCGATTTCTACGGGCCGTGCGACGAGAGTCCTACGGGAGCAGATCGAGTCCACCAAGAGGAACTCGATAAATTTCACATGTCCCATTATTAGGTTCGTCTTAGCGGGAGCGGGGAAAGGAGATGATCCTTTCCCCTGCGCGCGCGTTTTTCGCTTTCGAGGCTGGATGTCGACGATCGCGGAGATTCGACGACCAGCATAGTGCAAGACGCAGAACTTCACCTGCTACTTCGTCGTGAGCCGATCGCGCGCGTCCGCGCGGGATATTGCGGCGATTCATTCAATGAAGCTAAAAAGACGGCATGAGAATCGCCATTCGGTTGCGGCAAACCGTTTCACCGCTGGAGCACCCGGGTAAACCGAGCGAACTCCGCTCTTGTTTGGCGAGCTGCGCGTTAGGTCGATCCAGGCCGGGTTTCGTCAAGTGATCCGACCTGGAACCGTCTCTTGGTCCGTTAACCTATCGGCGATTCCACCACGAATGCCACCAGTCGAAAAAGGAATGACGTTCTTGATCGAAATCGTGTCTTAGATCTCTTCGCTCGACTTGCAGATCGTGACGGTCATGAGCAACGTCCTGGCGATCCTGGCGAATATCGGTCCGATCATTGGCTTTCTCGGCGTGACTCGCGCCGTCGCGCCGATCTTCGCGAAAGGTTTCTCTATCCTGATTCAGATCCCTGCGGTCATCACTAAGTGTGTCTCGATCCCGTTGCATCTGGTTGCGGTCGTTGCGGATGTCATTGGCAAGCGGCGAGTGATTGAAACTTCTCCCGTGAAATGCCGCATGGGACGGAGCCGCCAACGTCAGGAAGGCGCCACCGATCAAGCTTCCGAGAACGGTCAGTCGCAATGATTTCATAATTAATATTCCTTGAATAATCCCTGGAGCAAACGGCGGACCAGAGTTCCAAAGTATTACTTGTTTTAAGAGGCGTGCGGCGCGTTCGGGAGATTTGTCGCAGTGCCTGAATGCACGACAAAGCTGGGGCGGAATGGCTTACTGTGCGAAAATGAAACGGATGACGTTGATCCGCCTGAAAGTGGGGGCGGCCGCCGGCGGATGGCGCTATGCGGTCACACCGCCCAATGAGGCTAGCTAAACGATCGAATTTTACCGCCAACGTTTCAGAGAGAGTGTTCCAGGCCGGGTTTCGTCAAGTGATCCGGCCTGGAATTCGGTTCGTGCGGGTCCTACTGCCGATCCTGCCAATCAATGAATGATGTTCTCGCTCTAAATCATCTCATCGAATCCTCTCGTCGACGCGCAAGTCGTGGCGCTCCTCGGCGATGTTCTGGCGATCCTGTCGAATATTGGCTCGATCGTCGGCCCTCTCAGCCGGTCCCGCGCCGTCTCGCCGATCTCGAAATAGCTGGTGTTCGTCAGCGCGGAGCTCGTGTCGATCCGCATCTCGAAATAGCTGGTGTTCGTCAGCGCGGAGCTCGTGTCGATCCGCATGAAGCGCCTCGCGGTCGGCGCGTACAGCGCTGTGGCGGGCACTTCGCGCGTGAAATGCCGCATCAGACGGAGCCGCCAACGTCAGGAAGGCGCCGCCGATCAAGCTTCCGAGAACGGTCAGTCGTAATGGTTTCATAATTATTCCTCCCGCTGAATAACAGCTGGAGCAAACTGCAGGCCAGATGTTTCCTAAGCTTTGGTGCTGAATAATTTCGTCAAATGTCGATCAGCAAAAATTCGAGCGTGCCTACGCTGGGGCAGAAATGCGGCGTCGAATCCAGTTGGCCTCATCCGACGCTACATCGAGCATGCGAATGATGAGAAGATTTCTTGGCATGAGCCATGCTCCCTTGCGGTAAATGGATAGATCGAAAGAAAGCGAGGTGAACAAACATGAAAAAATTTACTTTGGTGTTGGCAGTATTGTTAATGTTGAGCGCGATGACAGCATCGGGCTGTGTAATACATGACCGCGATGACCGCTTCCATCGTTTTCACAGATGGCATTACTGGAGATAACGTAATGACGTCACCATCTCGTGTTGCCGAAGGACGACGTAAGAATGAAGTGCAGTCCGTAGCCGGAGGAGGAGGGTAATTCCTCTTTTCCCCCGGCTTTTTTACGGGCTCGACGCGCAGCTTGTTCAACGTTTTTCGTGCTCGCAACCTTCGGCGTCGATCTTTCGAGTACCACTTCGACAAGAACCAATGTTAGGGACCGAAGCCCACCGCCGGTGAAAAGTTGTCCTGTTTCAACCCGCGGTCCACGACGATGTTAAGCCAGTCCTGAAGAATCTCGTCGCGTTCCTGCGCAATCCCCAATCGATTGACGCCGCGCCGCAGGTTACTGCGGAGCTTGCGCATATCGGCGACCAACGCCATTTCATCTTGCTCAAGATCGCTGTAAGAACGAGGCCCTTCACCGGGGTGCTCTATTTTCATACTTCCGCGCGCTCCCGAATAAATAGAAGCCGCGAGCAGTAGGGCGAAAAATACCACGCATCCCGTGATCATCGCCTCGAGTGGCTTCATTAAATAATCCTCCTGAGCACGGCTTCCGTGCGAATTTTGTAAACGATCGTTGGTGCGTGACCAATAAATCAGGTGTTTTGCCGCGGGTCCGTGAGTTGCGTACGATTAACTGCACGCCGTCGATCAAACTTGAGGTGCGTGCGACACGGCTCACACCTTCAGTACACTCTCTGGATATTGTTCTTCCGGTTCGGTTCCGGGCTGCATCTTAAATACTTTGCTCTTGTCAACTACCAGTTGGCCGTTTTCGTTCAAAGAGACGCCAAAGCGGTCCAGTGGCCGCGGCGCGGGCCCCTCAAAATTCATTCCTGATTTGTAAAATCCGCTACCATGACAAGGACACTTGAATTTATCTTCCGCCGCGAGCCAACGTGGCGTACATCCGAGATGGGTACACTTTGCGAAAAGGACGTAAATTCCTTGTTCTTCGCGAATAATCCAAACGCGTTCGTCTTGCTTGTATTTCTCGCTCACCTCATTGGAGGCATAATCCGATGGGGTCCCGGCCTTAAAGGTTGAAGGCGGCAGGAATAGTACACGTGGAAAGGCGGAGCGCAGAAAACCCGCAACGCTCAGAAGAGAAAATATTCCAATTCCGCCCCAGCCGAGGCGCGTGAAAAAATCTCGCCGGCTCCAAATTCCCCTTCGTTCTGCAGAAGCCATTTGTCGCAATGCCTTTAGTTTCGGATGTGCTTTGGCAGGACTTGCGCAAGTTTCACGCCATGACGCGCCATGCCGAAAGTCCGTGGGAAAACAATCAGATCGGCAAATTTTCATCGCGTTGAGCGACGACGGGCGCGATCACAGGCATGCGGTCTGTGGCAAAGTGGTCAAGTAGCCAACCTGGCTGTCTCAGTTTACCCGTAAAGATAACGTTGATCGGCGCGTTAGTTGCCAAAGCGTCCAGTTGCACACACGGCACGCCGCTTGCTGAATGTATTCAGCAGAACACAGAATGAGAGGAGGTGAAATAACCATGAAATTTCTCAAGACAACAGCAATGGCAATATTGCTAACAGGCTCCATAGCGGGCAGTGCGGTTGCGGCCGATAGCGTATTGTCCAAGGAGGAAGTCACTCCTGGAAGTTATTGCCACATGAAGTTTCCCGCTATTAGCGAGCAAACTCTGTTCACTGATTATCCACAACCAGAGAGCTCGACCAGCGCCGACGTGATCGATTTCTACGGACCCTGTGACGAGAGTCCTACAGCCAAGGACCTAATCAGGGAGCAAAGATACGAAGAAGAGCGCGATTGGCGAGAGTAATTAGGTCGCGGATAAGCCCATGAAGAGACAGTACAATGAAACAAAAAGGAGATGAAGTGATGACACGAATTGGACCGATGGTATCAGCAATGGTTTTGGTTGGCGCTTTGGCTGGCAGTGCAATTGCCGCTGATGGCGTTCTCGTGAAGGAAGAGGGCGGTGCGAATTATTGTCACATGAAGTTCCCGGCCATACGCCAGAGAACGTTGGCGAGCGACGATCCCCAGCTAAAACGTTCGGATACCGGCGACGTAATCGACTTCTATGGAGCGTGCGACGAGACTCCGACTGGGAACGACCAAGTGATAACCCAAAAGCAGGAGGAGCAGTTCCGCTTCGGCAGAGCCTATGAAGACGGAGACTAGCTACAGCTCAAGGACACCAGCATGTCGCGGGGATGGGCTGCCCCTCCCCGCAGGTGTCCTGGCAATCCAGCTGGGACAAGTTTCGCATCTCCCGTCATGGATCGGTAGAGTTGGAGTACGTGAAATCGGATGGTTGGGGCGACTTTTAAGGATCGACAAAAAACTGCCCTGGAGGAGGAGTGATTTATGAAGATGTTTGCGATTGCAATAATCGGTAGCAGTCTATTAGCTGCCGGGGCCGCTAGCGCCGCTGGGATGGAATCTTCGGATGAGTATCTTCATGTTCAAAGATTCGAAAATATTCCATACGTGAGCGGCGGGGTAGGCATAGAGGAACGTGACAGACTTCGGTCACTGGCCGCTGATGACAACTTGGCGCTCAGCTTTTCGCTGGGAAATGGACATTATCTCGGTGGCGCCGAGGTGTCGATCAAAGACGATAAGGGCAAAGAACTTCTCGAGGCGGTTTCTGATGGCCCGCTCTTTTTCGCCAAGCTTCCTGCCGGGCATTACATCGTCGAAGCAAGCGCGATGGCAAAAACCATAACTCGCGCGGTTCATATTGCCTCCGGCGGCCAGGCGCATATTTTCTTTGCTTGGGCAGGATCGGATCAGAGTCCGTCGACGAGTTAACGATGAAGCATAGACCCTCATCGGCGATGAGATCGTCGTTGGAGGGAGACTTATGAAAGATACTCGTCGAGAAAAACTCGACGTCATGCTTCGAAGTCGGCTCATCGAGCCCATGGACTCGGACTTAGTGCCTCGGATAGTTGCAAAATCAAAGACCCTACAAAAAATTCAGACACTTCCAGCTTTCCATGCGCGAAAACGCCTTCATCATTTCACGCACGGGAAATAATCGACGACAAACCACCCGTGCAAGAAATCATCGTAGTGTGGTGACCCAGAAAATCGCGATATAACTCCAATGTCATTCCGAGCAAGCTGGTCGCGATTCCGCCGAGGCGGATCAGCCTCAGGCTGAAGCTAGCGCGACCCGCAAACCAAGAATTTCAAAGACTCTGGATACCGGCTTCCGCCGGTATGACGGCAAAGAACGTAACGAATAATTTACCGAATTTCTGGGTCAGGACACTAAAGCCGATCGGTTTATTGAGCGAGTGAAAAATCGGCGACGAGGCGCTCAGATGTCAATTGCGGCCGATTGACTCACCCAAGGCGAGTTCGACCGTATCGAGCAACCGGTTCGGGGTGAACGGTTTTGATAGCAGCAAGATCCCCTTGCGCTTTGCATAATCTTGCAGTGCTTCGTCGGCAAAGGCAGAGGCCAGGATAATCTTGACTTGCGGGTGATCCTCTCTGATAGCCTCCGCCAAATCGGTTCCCAGGACCAACGGCATGCGGACGTCAATAATGCACAACTCATAATCATCGCGAGTCATCATCTCGTAGCCGGTCAGTCCATTGGTCGTCCAAACAGCCGGCATTCCCATTTCTTCGAGAATCTCGACCAGCAGGTGGCAGAACGTTTCGTCGTCATCAATGATTAGAATCCGCATTGTTTGCGCCTCTGCGATTTTCTGAAAGCAAAGGAGATGCCCACAACTGCTAGATAGTTGACGGCCGGATATATTCGAGAAATAATCAGCCGATGTATTGGATCGGGGCGGGCTTGCCGGCAGAACTGGAGCTTTGCCTCAGTCGTCTTTCAAATACGGTTCGATCTTATAGCGTGCCAGCATCCGATAAAGCGAACGCCGATCGACGTTGAGAATTCTCGCGGTCGCTGAAACGTTTCCACCGGTGAGCTGCAAGACGTGCAGCACGTAGCGTTTCTTTACCTCTTCGAGGCTAGGCGTATCGGGAAAAACGAATTGCGCGTTTTCCGGGGCGAGGGACGCGATTCTTGCCTCTCTCTGTTCGCGGACGTCACGCGGCAGATCCTCGGGAGTCAACACCGGTTGATAGGAAAGGGCGACGGCTTGTTCGATGGCGTTTTCGAGCTCACGGATGTTTCCGGGCCAAGGATAAGAACATAAGAGTTCCATCGCCTCGTCCGAAAACGCCGGCACGGGTTTGCCGCTTTCCTGACCGTAGTATCTCAAGAAATGCTGCGCCAGCAGCGGGATGTCGTCAGCGCGTTCCCGGAGCGGCGGAAGATGGATAGCGATGACATCCAAACGATAGTAGAGATCTTGACGCAAATCACCCTTTGCGACAGCTTCGGCCAAATTTTGATTGGTCGCGGCGACCACGCGGACATCCACGGGGAGCCAATCCTTTCCGCCCACGCGGCGAATCTCATGCTCTTGGAGAACCCGCAAGAGTCGGGCTTGCATGTTTGGACTGATACCGCCGATCTCGTCTAGAAAGCATGTGCCGCCCTGCGCATCTTCGAAAACTCCTTTCTTGTCGGCGAACGCGCCCGTGAATGAACCGCGCATATGGCCGAATAGCTCGCTTTCAAGAATCGTTTCCGTCAAAGCGCCGCAATCCACCGCGACAAACGGACGGTTGGCGCGCGGGCTATGATCGTGAATCGCGCGCGCGATCAGCTCTTTCCCTGTGCCGCTTTCGCCGAGAATGAGCACGGTACTTTTCGTCGGCGCCACTCTCGCCACGGTTTTGTAAACTTCCAGCATGGCCGGACTTTTACCAATGATCTTGCCGAGCTCGGTGGGGTTCTCGTCTTCGCCATTGGCATTCTTTGCGGAATGGCGCTGCAGCGACCGCTGAGACAGCGCCCGGGAAACGGTCTTCTTAAGCTCCGCCAGATTCATCGGCTTTGAAATGAAATCGAAAGCGCCCTCGTGAATCGCTTCGACCGCTGTTTCAATCGAGCCGAAAGCGGTCATCACGATAATTGGTAGGGCGGGATATTTCTCGTGAACGATCCGGGTCACTTCCAAACCGGAAATACCGGGCATGCGCACGTCGATAATCACCAAGTCGTGGTTCGTGGCGCGCAAACGCGCGATCGCCTCGTCGCCGGACGTGACCTGATCGACCTGAAAACCGTCCGATTCGAGGGTCTCCGCGAAAAGCTGGCAACTGACTTCGTCGTCATCCGCGATCAGTATGCGGGCGGTCATTTCTTTCTCTTTCCTCGGTAAGCGGTGCTATGGGTCGCGCGTCGCTCGGCAAGTAAATGGTCACCGTCGTACCCTGTCCGACTTGGCTGGTGATATTGATTACACCTCCATGAGCTTTGATAATTTCCTGGCAGATCACTAAACCAAGCCCGGTTCCTTTGCCCGGTGGCTTGGTGGTGACAAAAAGGTCGAAGATCTTGGGTAACATCTCGACCGGAATGCCTGCGCCGCTGTCGGCTATCTCAATGGCTACACCCGCTGCCCGGTTGGCTGAAACCGGGCACGCCATCGTGCCGATCTTAACCGAGCCCTTCTTACTGCAGGCGTCGAGCGCATTGTCCAGCAGGTTTATCAGCACACGTTGGATCGAATTGCCGTCCCCATGCACGATGGGTAAGGTCTCCGCGAGCATGGAAGTCACTTCTACGCCGCGCTGCTGGAAAACCGGCTGCAGGACGAGAAGCGTATCGCGTACCAGATCGTTGATGCTGACTTTGTTCCTGAGCGGCGAGCCCCGCGTGTGCGAGAGGTAGCGCTGGATGATCTCACCCATGCGATTAATCTGCGCCTCGATAATCGTTAAGCGGCGGCGCGCGCGCTCGGGCAAGTCTTCTTGGACAAGCAGCTGCGTATAGCCCAGCACGGAATTCAGCGGAGTACCCAGATCGTGAGCAATGGTGCCGGCCATGCGCCCGAGTGTGGCCAATCTTTCTACGCGTCCCATTTCGAGTTGCAGACGCAAGAGTTCTTGCTCGGCGCGTTTGCGCTCGACAATCTCGGCGCGCAACGTATTATTGGCCTGCGCCAGCTCCGCAGTTCGGTCTCGAACCCGTTGATCCAACTCATCGTGAGCATCGCGCAACGCCTGTTCCGCGTGCTTGCGGGCGGTGGTCAGGTAACTGGTCAACACCGCGATTGCCGTAAATACGCCCAGGCGCAAGAAAGCGCGCCAATCCAGCTGTATGGAGTGATGCGGCGACATGAAAAAGTATTCGATCGACAAGGCAGAAAGGACCATCGTCACCAAGCCGGCTCCCAGACCGCCATACCACGAGCTCAACATGACCGCGACGAAGAAAAGGGAAAAGTGACTAGGGTCGGCACGGGACGGTATGAGCGACGCCAAACCAAGGGCTGCAGCCGCTGCCAAAATCGCGATCGTGTAGCGCACCAACGGCGGGCGGTCCTTAACGAACATGCGGTCGCACCAATTGGAAAAGGCATTGGGCGCTGTCGTTGATAGCAGCGAGGGCGTCATTATTACGGGACGGACTTTCTGTCAATGAGCCTATTTGTCGTCGTGTAAAATTGCGTAAGCTCCTCCCACTGGCTTTCTCGTCACAGTGTGACTGGGTGTGGCGTTTTTCATTGCTTCAAATTTCATTCCAGCCAAAACATAGCGTTCAATTGAGATATTCTCGTAGTATTTTCCACGGACTGCAAGGTGGCGTCCGCAACAATGCCACATGCACCGCGCCTAAATGCCTCAGTGCGCGATTGCTTCACGCATAAATCGCTTACGGCCACATGCGATAGCCTTTCCGTCGCCGCTGCCAACCGCGGGCCAACACCTAATCGGATTCCCTAAGAAGTCGGTGGTGTTGTGCGGCATTGGTCGTTCCGAATCGATTTTACTCAACGGTTCTTCGTTCCGGTCTGGCATGATGATTGCCCTCAAGTAGAAAATTAACCGTTCGGTTTCTTTGAATAGCAAGCAATGCGAGGTCCGAAGATGGAAAAGACATCAAAAGTGCCGGTGCACACTACCGTCGGCGAGCTTATCGCTGGTTTGTTTGATGAAACGCAGCATTTGCATTGGCTGAAAAGGCGCGAGAAACAGCTGCTCGTTGCTTACATCCTAAACGACTTAGCGCGGAGATCGATACTGCTGCGAAATCATGGCGCAACAACAATCAAATAGTCATGGCGAGGGGAGAAACCATGGCATCCGCGCGCCGTTGGTCCAGATGTTTCTTTCGCGGCTCGGCGATCTCTCTCGTTTGCCCGCTTGCGCTCATTGTCTGGGTCGCAAAGCGTAACGATACTCAGCTAAGGAGCAGAAGCACTGCATTCTGTTTCAAGTGAGCTGTACATTCAAATTTCAGCTGTGAGGGAAAATGCTTGACGTAACTGTGTTCGGTGCCAGAGACGGCGAAGACTCCACGGCTGCTTTTCAGACAGCCATCGAACACGCAGACCAAACACTCTGGGTGCCCGCTGGAACATATATTCTAAGAGACTTGCCGATGAAGTCTATTTCGATGCTCGGCGAAGTCGGGGGCCGTTCCGTGCTGAAGCGACATCCAGACGCGACCTTTATGGCTACCGCAGATTCAGCTGTCTACATGTATTTCAATGACTTGGCTTTTGATTTCAACGGACAAGCACGGTATGGCGGCATCGAGTTCACGAGCTGCCAGTTCGTAAAATACAATCGTTGCCAGTTTTACGATAGCGCACCGCCGCCACTCGGAGAAGAAGACCGTTACGCCCTTGTCTGCCGGAGAGGCATTAGCCCTTCGCGAATGATTGAGATTCGGAACTGCGTTGTGCGCGACTTGCAACTAGAGTTCGACCATTGTAGCGGCGTAATAGTTGATAACTGCACTTCGGTACGCGGCGTCAGGACCGGCGCTATCGGCTGTTTCACTATCAGCGACGAGACCATTTGCGAAAATATCGCATTCACGAACAATGTCGTCATCGACCCGATAGGGGCTGCCTTTGCCATCCATCTCGACCCGCCATGGAATAACAACTGCGAGTTTGACAAAATCAACATCACGAACAATGTTATTCTGCGCACGATGGTGACTCCGCGAGAGAACCAGGCAGGAATATCCATTGGTACACCAAGTGTCAACACGGCGACACACGGCAATATTTTTAAGAATGTCACACTGAGCGGGAACAAATTTATCTACTGCAAAGAGTCGAACCCTGGTCGCTCAATACAGTGCATGGGCGGCAGTGTCGCAAACTACTATTTCGAGAATCTTAAAATCAGCGGAAACGACATTACCAACGATACTCAGACACCGACAGAAGGCTACCAGATAGAAGTGCGCCGAGCACTGACAGCCGTGATTGAAAACAATACAGTACGACGCGGCCCGAACGGTATCGCTCTCGTTGAGTCTTTCATGTCAACGATGCGTCACAACAATATCAACGCAATTCGAGACATTGCCTCATTTGACTGAGGACTGCGAGGTGGCCCTGCAACAACGCCACATCCATCGCGCCTCAATGCCTCACCACCGGTTGGTATCATGTACGATCTTCTCGTCGCAGATTCATATAACGACGCGTTCGCGTGCGGAGTCGCTGCTTTTATTGAAGTGATCGTGTCTGTTACAGCGCGAACGTCAGTCGGCGTCGTGGCCTCGATATTGCTCGAGTTTAGAGACATGTTTTACAAACCAGTTAACGAGAACGACGTGAGCAATCGCTGCGCGATCGTCTTGGCGGCGGGCGACGGCATGCGGCTGCGCTCGCTCGTCGCGAAGCTTCGAGGCGACACGTTGCCGAAACAGTACGTGAAGTTCTTCGACGACCATTCGATGCTCCAGTCCAGTTTCCAGAGAGCGCAACGATTGATTCCGTGCGAACGTATTTTTACGGTCGTGGACCAGAGTCATTTCGAATTTGCCGACGTCACGCAGCAGCTCGTCGATCAGCCGAAAATGCATGTGGTCATCCAGCCGAGCAATCGCGACACGGCGATCGGCTTGCTGCTGCCGCTCGCGCATCTGCTCGAGCGCCACCCGGATGCCACCGTGGCAGTTTTCCCGTCGGATCATTTCATTTCGGACGACGATCTTTTTATGGCCCACGTCGATGCGGCCTTCGGCATTGTCGAACAGGACAGCGAGAAAATCGTCTTGCTGGGAATTCCTCCCAGAGTTGCAGAGCCTGACTACGGTTATATCGTCCCTGCCGATGACCCGCCCAGCGCGTTTCCCTGCGGCGCGCAAATCGTGAGCCGTTTTGTCGAAAAGCCGGCGGCGGATGTCGCTCAAGAAATCGTTTCCCTTGGGGGACTATGGAACACCTTGGTGATGGTATTTAGGGCACAGAATTTTCTCAGCTACGTGCGCGCGATCAACAACCGGCTCTACAGTTACTTTTGGCGAATCCGTGACGCGCTCGGCGCGCACAGTTTGATGCGCGCAATGGAAAGGATTTATGAGCGGGCGCAGCCGGTTAATCTTTCAAAAGTCATTCTTGAAGAGTTGCCACGCCGCTGTCCCTCGCAACTTCTTGTCCTGCCGGTTCGAGGCGTTTACTGGTGCGACTGCGGCTCGGAAGAGCGCATAGGCGAATTTTTGAGCCATGCGGCAAACGCCGCAACCTCAAAACCAACGCTCCGGCGGGCATTGACGTCGTCGCGCAACCACAAGGCCGTGCGCACGGTGTGATGTATGTTATCTACGCTCCAATGCCGAGAGCGACCGCGAAAGCATCGTTTGGAACGGATTATCGTCGGGCACGATCTCAGCAGCGGTGGTGCGACCGCGTTGGAATCCGCACTGGTTTTGGCGCGCCGATGCGATGCGACGATTCGACTGATACACGTGATCGAAGGGCATTATCATGCTCTGCATGTCTCACAGCCGAAGAGCCGGCAAAGCAAGATCGAAGAGAAGGTGACGAAATCGGGCGCCGATCTCGAGGAGATTGTCGAGAGTCGGACCGATTGCCGCCGGCGGATCAATTACGAAGTGCGGGTCGGCAATCCGTTTTTCGAGCTGATCCTTGCCGCTTGCGCGTGGCGCGCCGATCTGATCGTTGTCGGCGCTCCGGACCGCCAATTGTTTCACCTATTGGGCAGCACGGCCGAGCGATTGGTGCGCAAATCGTTCGTTCCGGTATTGGTCAGCCGCAAACCGCTAAACCAGATCGCCCAGCGTTTTTTAGTGCCGACGGATTTCTCTTTGGGAGCCAGGCGGGCGGCCGAAGTTGGCATCAACCTCGCCGATAGCTTCGGCGGGAGAATTTTTTTCTTTCATGCCTTCGATCCGACGCCTTGGTACAGTTATCCGTGCGATGAAGATACCCTCGGTCTGATAACGCTTCCGGAGCTCACCGTGGATGATGTCGAAGGTGATTGGGCGTCATTTCTTCGTAGTTTGCCCACGACATCGGTGCCTTGGCAGGCGCGCACGGAGGAAGGCCGGCCGGTCGACATGATCGTGAAATACGCTGACGAGATCGCTGCGGATCTCATCATCATGGGGAGCCATGGGCGGACGGGCTTGGAGCATATGCTACTAGGCAGCGTGGCGGAAGGAGTAGTGCGCCGGGCCTCTCCTCCTGTATTAACCATAGGACCGCAAGGGTTACAGTTTAGCTTTTTGTAACCCGTCGGACGAAACGGTTTAATTTATGAAACAATTGCGCAGACGGTCGCGAGATTTACTCGGCATCTCGTTGCTCGCTGTTATCGCCACAATCGGGCTCTCGGTATGGGTTTCGATTCTGGCTGGTGAGATCCGCACACTCAAAGACGACCAAGCGCGGCCAAACAATAGTGCACCGGCTCTTGACCTTGGCTCTTCGCCGGGCTTAGGTGAATTCATGACGACGATGCAATTGCACATGGGGAAAGTGTGGTTCGCGGGAAAATCGAGCAATTGGGACTTGGCGCGATACGAGCTCGACGAGCTACGCGAGGCCATGGAAGCCGCGCAGAATTTGCATGCAACAAAGAACGGCGTGGATATCTCGAATATGCTTGCGGCCGTGCTCCAGGCCCAAATCAGCCAATTGAGCGAAGCTGTCGACAAAATGAATCAGAGCGATTTTACTCGCGCCTACGACGACGCGCTGAGCGCGTGTAACGGTTGTCATGAAACATCAGGACATCGATTTATCAAAATCACTCGCCCCATCACGCCGCCGGTACCCAATCAACAATGGGATGTTTCTAGCTGAGACCTTCTGTTCCCAAACAAACGGCGATAATCTGAAGTTAAGCGCGAAGGTGCGTGCGAGTGACTTGTTCAACCGGCTATGAAGCGAAACTTGATGCTGTACGCAACTTGCGCATTCAAATTCAAAAAGGAGGTACGATGATTATGCTCGGTAAAAACACTTCGTTCATGTTGGTCATCGCCCTTTTTCTCATCGGCCTAAGCCTACCTTCTACATTGGTGGCTCAGGAGCGAGCCCGCGCGGACCTCAAGAACGGCGAAGGGAAACCTGTCGGAACCGCTGATTTGCGACAGACCAAAGAGGGCGTACTGATTACGTTACGACTCACCGCATTGCCACCGGGGCTGCATGCGGTTCATATCCACGCAGCCGGAAAGTGCGAGGGTCCCGCCTTTACCAGCGCCGGAGCACATTTCAATCCGCTAAACATGAAACACGGGCTAAAAAATACCGATGGTCCGCATGCCGGCGACTTGCCTGACCTCTTGGTCAACAAAGATGGTCAGGGGCGTTACGAGGTTTTGGTGCAGAGTATTTCGCTTGGCGCCGGAAAACTGTCGGTCTTGGATTCCGACGGCAAGGCGATCGTCATCCACGCAACTGCGGATGACAACGTCACGGATCCAGCCGGCAATTCCGGCGACCGCATCGCCTGTGGTGTGATTGCAAAGGCTCAGGCGAAGAATAAAAAGAATTGACGCTTCGCTAAGCAAGTGGATGAGTCTTGCCGAGCCTCTAGTGTGGTGTCTCAGAAGTTCATTTAAAAACTCCAAACCATGGCGAATGGTTGAAGCCGCACTCAAATCCCCCTCTATCCCCCTTTATTCAAAACGGGGAAGTTCTCCAAGACTCTCACCACTCTTTGGAAAAGAGGGGAAGGGGAGATTTTGGGCGGAGTGAGGGGAGAATATGTCGCGAATTTCTGGGTCAGAACTCTAGCAAGAGATTGACTTGCCGCACAAATCGCCCAATGTCCGAACCGCGTGATCAATCTTTTCCGACCAAGCTTGGCCGCAGCTAAGCCTGATAAAATTCTTATATTTCTGCGTCGCAGAAAAAATCGGGCCGGGCGCGATGCTGATTTTTTGCTGCAAAGCTCGGCGATGTAACTCAAGCGAGTCTACCGAGCGCGGCAGTTCGATCCAGAGTACATAACCGCCTTGCGGTCTGGTCACTTTCGTTCCCGCGGGAAAATATCGGCCGACCGCGTTGCTCATCTGCTGAACCTGGGTCATGAGTATCCGACGAATCTTTCTCAGGTACCGGTCGTATCCTCCGCTCTGCAAAAAATCTGCGATCGCCATCTGTGGAGCAGTGACAGTCGCCATGGAGCTGGTGAACTTGAGACTCTCGACTCGCGGCTTGAACCGGCCCGAGGCTGTCCAGCCAACTCGGTAACCGGGAGCCAACGTCTTCGAGAAAGAGGAGCACAGGAGCACGAGTCCTTGTTTATCATGTGCTTTTGCCGTTCTGGGTCGCGTCGCACCAAAACACAAATCCCCGTAGATGTCGTCCTCGATAAGCGGAATCTCGCGCCGTGCAAGTAATTCGACTAATTCTTTCTTGTGGGCGTCCGGCATGCAGCTACCCAGGGGATTACTGAAGTTAAGAACGAATAGACATGCCTTGACTTTTTGTCTCCTAATCGCCGAAGCCAAGACATCTAGAATAATTCCATCTCGCGGATCAGCGGGGATCTCCAAAGCCTTCATTCCCAGGCTTTCGATAATCTGTAGGGTTCCGTAAAAGGCCGGCGACTCGATCGCAATGACATCACCTGACTTTGCCACTGCCCGAAGACAGAGATTCAATGCCTCCATGGTTCCATGAGTAGTGACGATGTCATTTTCTGAGAGCCTGCAACCCCAGTCTATCGAGCGTTTTGCAATCTCGTGCCTGAGCGGCCCATAGCCGGGAGGGAAATCGTAGCTTAAGGCGCGGGCTCCGGACCTCGCGGTCGCGGCGGCCATTAGGCGATTCAGCCGCTTGACGGGAAGATGCTCCGGGCTCGGAGTTGATAACGCCAATTGAACCATCTCTGGGTCGTGCGCGGACTGAAAAACCTGTGCGACAAGTTCACTCACCCCCACGCGAGTGACAACCGGGGATGGACTGGACGGCTTGGGCTCGGGTGGAAGATTACGCGTCGGCCTTACGTAAAATCCTGACTGTGGCTTGGCCTCGATCCAATCCTTATCTTCGAGGACCATGTAGGCGTGGAGCACAGTCGAGATACTAACCTCCATCTGCGAACTCAGCTTCCTTATCGACGGAAGGCGCTCGCCGGCGTGCAACGTGCCCTGGTCGATAAGTTGGGTGATGTGATCCGCGACTCGCTCGTAGAGCAGTTCCTCGCTTCTAGTTTCTTGTTTAACCATGCGCAGATACTAACGTTCCCTTCACTTTTTTGGCAGATACAGCAGCCGCGACAGACGACCAGTACAGTTGGAAAACAATAGAACTGTTATGATGCTAATTTCATATAACTGAATCTGTACTCTAGTGGTTGGAATGGTTAATTTGCAACTCGAAGATGCCTGGGAACGAATATGAAGGAATTCTTTCATACGGAGGATTGCGGGCTCTCTCTGATCTGTCGATGTTGTCGCGGCCCGGTCTGTGAACAACGCTTAACAAGGGCTGACCGCATGAGAGTAGAACGCGAACTCTGGGCGCAGGAAGATCGGCATCATCGTTACGGTTCCGCAACAAGACACGCCAAACGATCCCTGAGAAAGTTTTTACGCAGTCCCATTTCGGGATTGTTCACTCGTGTAACACGTCTGTTTTAGAGTTCTACACAAGAACGGAGATCACTATGAAAACCATCGGCATCGTCGGTGGCATGAGCTGGGAGTCGTCAGCCGAGTATTACCGTCAGCTTAACGAGAACATCAAATCAAGATTGGGGCCGACACATTCCGCAGAGCTGGTCATGTACAGCATGGATTTTCACCTGGCCGCACAACTCGAACTGGAGGAACGGTGGGCCGAACTGGCAAAACTTCTGATCGGCGCGATAGCGCGGCTCGAAAAGGCGGGGGCTGATTTTGTAATCATGGCCTCGAATACAGCTCACAAGGTCGCTGAAGTAGTACAGCGATCAATAAAGATCCCATTGCTACACATCGCCGATGTCACGGCGGCGGAAGTCGGGAGGGAGGGGATTTCCACCGTTGGCCTTTTAGGGACGCGTTTCGTAATGGAACAAAAATTCTATAAAGAAAGCTTTCGCGGCCAAGGAATAGATATCGTGATTCCCGACCGAGCATCTCGAGAGTACGTCCACAACGTCATATTTAACGAGTTGTGCGTGGGGAAGCTGATTCCTAAATCCAAGGAAAAAATGCAGACGATAATTCTCGACCTTCAAGAAGCGGGTGCCGACGCTGTGGTCTTGGCTTGCACAGAGCTCCCGTTGCTCATTCACGTTGATGACACTTCGGTCAGATTGTTCGATACGATGGCACTTCACGTTCACAAAGCGGTTACATTGGCATTGTCTGTTTGAATTTAAATCGCTGCCGGCCGACTACTCGAGACCGTGCATGTACGCCTTGGGAATTCCCGGAGGCTAAAACGACTTGAAACGGAAGTCAGCGAGTTTAGGAAAGACTCTTTTTTGTCGACGGGACGGGTCTCGTCTGCTCGACGGCGGACTTGTCTGGTTCTCTATTACGAAGAGCCAGCTTGTCGGCGGCTTGGGCATTTTTAAACTGATCCTGTAACGTTTGTCGCAAAATATCTTCCTGAAGCGGCGCCTTACTGTTCACGGTGACGGACTTTTCCGCGTCAAAAGACAGATTGTCGTCGTTGATAAAAACTGCCGCCGCGAAGACCGTTGTCCACAGACCATCCTTATTGCCGACCGCAGACTGAGTGATATTGGTGGTACGGACGATCTTTCCCGACATCTTAAATAATTGCTCCCGCTCGTCCCAATCCGATTCAGGATCAAATTCGATCCCCACGGTGGTCGCTAGCATGCTAGCGGCAAGGTCTTCGGCATACTCCCCCGCTTTTTCGTCCGTTTCGCCGAACGAATGATGCTCGGAAAGATAGCCATGCATGGAAGAATCTGCAGGGATCGCTACGCCCACGGAGGCTGCAATGAGGCGATTCGGCTCGTTGTTACTTTCTCGATCATAAACCGCAAATACGACCTCACCGGGTTTTAGAAGCTTTAGTCCTTCCTCTTTAGGGATAATCTTGCAGCCTGGCGGATAGATGCTCGAGACCAGAACCAAATTACAGTGGGCCAAGCCGGCAACCCTCAGCGCCAACTCAAAAGAAGCCAGTTTTTCCTTATGAACGCCGACTCCTTTGGTGTAAAAAATTTTCCTCGGAACCATTTTTTTGGAGTGTAACACGTCAAGGCCGAGCGGCCAAGAAAAATTTCCATTCACGACGCAACTTAGGCTCAAGTATGGGTTCTCTTTTGCGGTGCATTGATACTTTTTACTTCAGCGGGCGTTGGAGCAGGTTGGCGAGCTTGCCAAGTTCATCCGTGTTTAGGTCGGATATGGCCCAATAACTCATGCTTTCGGACTCGAACTTCGCGGCGCTATAACCGCGGTAGGTCGAAGATCGAATGCAACTGTCGGCGCGCGAGACACCGGCCACGGTTACGCTGCCGTGCGCGTCTTACCCACCATCCGTCAATACTGGCAACGAGACCTACGCCGAGGCGTAAATCTTCATAGCTATCTTTATTTGATTGCGGCAGAATTCAAGGCATGGACGTCGCCCGCAGGCGTCACGTGGATCGCAAAATTCGCGAAAATTTTGCGATCGGTTAATCTTCGCGTAACCTTCCGCCGCGCATAGTGTCAGTGTGGTCTACCGTGGATCGCGCATGGCTAGTCCCATGCGGCGGACGGATCTGAACGCGGCACTCGATTCGATTAAAAAGGAGCATACCTATGGACTTCAATTGGGTGATCCAACATAAAGAAATCGACGGCGGTTCAAGTGCCAATTATTGGGATACCGTCAAGCGCAGAGACCACCAGCATCCTGAGCAAGATCTCATGCTGGCGGTTTTGAAGGACGCACTGCTGAATTACCGGAAAAACCTCCTCAAGCCGAACAAAATGTTCAGTGCCGATCGAGCGTGGTTTTTTGCCAACGATCGCGACCGTTTGTTTTCCTTCGAGTGTGTTTGTTTCGTGCTCGGTTTGAACTCACAAAGGATACGTAAGCGCTTGCAGACTTGGGAAACGGAAGCTGGAGGAAATCCAACGGTTGATTCCAATTGATTTGAGTCTAAACATTTCGCTCTTTTAAGTTTTGACTCCGGAAAGACTGGACATTCATTCGGGCTAATGCTTTGGGCGACCCGCCTCTTTTGGTTATCAATAATTGGCGAGATTCAAATGTGAAATCAGACTGGTGCGCCCGCCGTATCAGCGTTACCGGCGGGACGCCGGAAAGAGAAGACGACCACGTTGGAAGAAATTTTGCCAGGTCTCCGTTTACAATCGCAGGTACGCCACCTGGCTGCTTAACTGTCCTTTGCCGTTATCCCTAGACCAAAACCAGCGATGATTGATAGAGCCAAGGAACCCTCTGGCTGTCTGTGCTAGTAGCGCGGTGCGGATGCAACCAACACAGTTCCTTTCCCAATAAGCGAGGTTGTAAGTCTCCGACGCTAAAGTCCACATGCGCGTCGTTGCGGCGGCGCCAACCAAGCCTCGCTCACGCAACCCTTGCAATCTTCAGTTCTAGGGCGAGTGTGCCCATTCTCAGTACGCCGAACAACTGTTAGGGCAATTTACCGTTGTTCTTCCCTACATGATTTTTCGCATACTCGCGATCACTCCCGTTGCTAACGGTCACAGGAGCGCCGGTTCTCTTTGTTGCGAAGAATTTTATAAGAAAATCATGTGAGTTGCGACGGATTTTCTTAAAAACTAGACCACAATTCCTGTCCGATCGGACGAAGTCGTCCGATGATGAAAATATAATTTTTTTCGTATGTTGAAGCAGCGTCGGACAAATTTTTCCGATGCAACGCCGATCAAGAAATTACGTAGTACACAAAAAAAAAGCCAAGTTCTTCTCTCAACTCTACTTAGAGAATGTCCATTTCGCTGGCATGGTGATTGCGGACGATTTAGCACAAACGGAGAAACACCCAAAAAAATGGCTGAATCTGAGAAGCACTGGTTTGCGGTCTACACAAAACCACAAAAAGAAGAGTACGCCGAACTGAACCTTCGACTTAGAGGAATCGATACTTTCTTCCCAAAACTCTTTCTGCCCAAGTCCGCGAAGCGGAAGAAGCAAGTCGTTGCTCTTTTTCCAAACTACCTTTTCACTCGCTGTGAGATCATTTCAGAGGAATACGGCTCGATAGTTTGGTGTCCCGGAGTAAAGCGGTTGGTGAGTTTTAATGGAACCCCGGCAATTGTTGACGATTCGATCATGGAGTTTCTTATGCGTCAAACAGGAGCAGATGGAATGATCGCCTCTCGGTGTAACGTGGAAGTTGGACAAAGGGTTTCGATCGATGGCGGTCCATTTGACGGATTGGTTGGAATTATCAAGGAACCTCCTAACGCAAGGGGCCGTGTGAAAGTGCTATTGCAGCTACTTAATAGAGAAACAAATGTTGACGTTCCCGTTCAGTTCATAAGTGCAACGTGGGTGACTCAAGCGCAACCGGCCAGACCCTAAGCGTCTCGCTTCGCGTTTAAACCCCGGGATAAAGTCAAAAGCTAAGGCAAGATTTCAAAACTCGACCTCGTATGGTTGGTTTCATTACAGGTTATTGAGAAACTTTCGTGTTTGACGCACCTCATATTCATGAAAAACCAACTGTTCTCGCGAACTGTTCAGTACGTAGAACGAGTTTCTCCGTCGTGTTCTAGTGACGAGACTCTAAAGTTTCGTCTTCTCTGTTGGGAAATTTAAAAGAGGCTTAGGCCGACACGGCGGAGCTATATCCATGAAATCTCACGCAAACATCCCTGTCCGAGCGTTTTTCTTGCCGCTTCTAAAATTCTTCGCATCCGGATTTCTTATCGCCATAGTATCTTGGATGCTCATCACTTCCTGCACGCCAAACGCTATTCAACCAAGCATACCAAATGCACAGTCTCCGAATGCCAGGAGTACGGGGGCTTCGGAAATAAACAGGGCGCTCGGTACGTTGGCGCTGCATACCGGTCTGGGGACAGCAGACTACCAAATTGGACCCGAAGATCTTTTGCAGATAACTCTCTTTAATGTTTCGGCCGAAGACAAAGTGACGCCAAGAATTCTGACGCTCCGGGTTAGCCAGCAAGGTCTGTTGTCGTTGCCATTGCTGGGCGAAATAAAAGTCTCTGGTATGACGGCGAGTATGCTGGAGCGGGATTTAAAAAAACGCTACGACCACTACATCTATAGTCCCCAAGTGGGGGTCATGATTGCTGAATATCGACAGCGGGTTTCCGTGATTGGGGCGGTGCTAAAACCCGGGATAATAGACCTTACCGCTGCCAAGACGGTTTTTGATGTTCTCGCCATGGCTGGTGGTGTCACGGAAAAAGCAGGCACTCAGGTCCATATCTACCGTCAGGGACCCAACGGCCGCGAGTCCCAAGTCATTGACCTGCTGGCTCTGGCGAGCAATGCCGCGCTGATCACTGCGGACGGTGCCAACCTGATCACCATGTCGGTGCAGGGCGGTGATGTTATCAATGTTCCACCAGCCGGCATGTTTTTCATCGATGGCGCGGTAGGACACCCGGGATCGTACCCCTTGGGACGCCGCTATTCTCTAACCCAGGCATTGGCTGTCGCCGGTGGGGTGAACCGAGATTTGAACTCCTCTGAGATCACTATATTCAGGCGAAAAGCGTCTGGTGTCGAACCTATGACGGTCGATCTCGATTCAATTTTGGCGAATTCG